>Ga0116106_1000520_pt1 | contig 21740 bp, 15 predicted proteins | sample June2015DPH_6_50_FD_89717 | JGI IMG/M metagenome (GOLD analysis project Ga0116106, IMG submission 89717) | Peatland microbial communities from SPRUCE experiment site at the Marcell Experimental Forest, Minnesota, USA - June2015DPH_6_40 | ecosystem: Environmental > Terrestrial > Soil > Wetlands >...
AGCAAAGATGAGATCGCCGCCATCCGAAGTGGACAGGCGGTCGCGAAGGCTCTGCCCTCCCGCACGCCGGCCGAGGTCTTTTTGTTCGGCGCCATCTACATTCATGCCACTCCTGAGAGCTACCTGCAGTCTGCCCGCGATTTCGACCGGCGTCGCGACCTTTCCTCCTATTGGGCGCTCGGGGTGTTCGGCAATCCTCCGCAGCTTTCTGACTTGAAGAATTTTTCGTTCGACAACGATGAAATTCAGGCTTTGAAGAAGTGCACGCCCGGCGATTGTCAGTTTCAGATGCCCGCAAGCTCCATTGAAGAGTTTCACCGAGCCATCAATTGGTCGGCTGCCGACGTGAACGAACAAGTGAATCGCCTCCTGCAGAAAACGGCACTACAGCGTCTGCTCGCCTACCAACGCGAGGGCGATCAGGCCCTCGGAGTTTATAACGATAAGCATGATCCAACCGTGGTACCCGAGCAGTTCGCCTATATGCTCAGCTACACCAAGGCTTTGCCAGCCCATCTGCCGGATTTCTACACTTACCTTCTCTCGTATCCCAACGGGAAACCCGCGAACGTTGAAGACACGTTCTATTGGGCAAAGGTGAAGTTCGGATTGAAACCGACGCTACGCGTCGTACAAATCGTGACCATGCGCGGGGACCCAGCCGACCAGGTAGCTTATGCTATCGCCGAAAAGCAGCTCTATTCGAGCCACTACTTCGAAACTGCGCTGGACCTCTCTTTTTGCATCCGCGGGCAGGACCACTCGAAGCAACCCGGCTTCTATCTGATCACGGCCATGGGTTCCGAGCAGGCGGGTTTGACAGGCGCCAAGGGAGCGGTCATCCGAAAGGCTGCGGTGGGCAGGTCGATTTCAAATCTTCAAAACTGGCTCACCGCCATCAAGAACACGCTGGAAGGTAACCAGTAGGCGAGGTGCTTGGAGTGTGCTCGGCACAGTAGGGCCGCGAAGAGCGGTGCAGGAACAAGGAAAGGGGGTCGCATGTCACTGGTTGCAGCGACTGGGGACATTCTCCTGAAGTCGGTCCTGATCGCAACGGATTTCTCAGAAGCATCTGACAAACCCCTACGCCATGCTCTCGCCATTGCCCGTCACGGATGGAAAACGGCCAAAGAAAGCGGCTGTTGGGAGGAAGGACCAGCGGCAGGTGATTTGAACCGAGCTCTTTCACTTCTTGAGGCAGCGGGATTCATTCTGACCCGGGTGTGCCCGGTCGGGGGCGACACTCTTATGGTTCGGAACGTCGGGATTCTCGAAGCGAAGCCAGCTCAGGGATGAGCCCAAGTTGTTCCGAACGTTGGACAGTTTTGTTTGGGATGACGTCCACACAGCGTTGTTCCCAGATCATTCCGGGCCCGAAGTCCTCTTCGAGGACATCATCTTTTAATCTCCCCGAAGCCCGTTTCTGGATAGCTTCCGGTTAGCCGACGACTCGGGATTTGGGGCAAACGGGGATGAGCGGGCCCTCAAACGCCGATTGCCGGCTTGCGATCCAATGGAACTCCCAACAGCCGGTCGCCGCCGTTGTAAAGGAAGACTGCCTGTGCCTGTGCGCTTCGCTCGGCCGCTCGGCCCGCAAGCTTCGGGAACTCAGGATGGGAGCGCAACGAGTCCATCCAGGGATGATGCAGCAGAGCGTGGTGGCAGAAGTATCCTTCATCTAAGGCCCGCGATATCGTTTCCAAGGCTCGTTCCGGTTCGTTCAGCTTTGCGAGAAGAACACCCAGCCCAAAACGCGCCTCGGGATCGCGGAACGGCAGCCGGAGGCAACCGTCAATCGCCTCCAGGCTTTGGTCGCGCTCGCCTTGCAAGTAGCTCCGGAGCGCGACGAGAACCCCGTGCCGCAAGCGACCGGGTGGATTTGCCTTCTCCCGATCGCTCAGTCCGCTGATCGCTTCTTCCTCGCGACCCGCGGGGGCCCACGCGAGGTTGGTTGCATACTCGTCCACCGAGGCGCTGTGCTCGAGCGCGGCCGGGATGTCGTTGAGGTACCGGAAAGTAAACGACACGCTGGTTTTCACATTGCGGTCAAGTGCCCGCGCTCGCTCATAAGCTGCTACCGAGGCATTGAGCAGGTCGCAATACCGGCAGGCCTGGACGAGCCCAGTAAACAGATCGGGATCGTTCCGGTGCGCCTGTGCCCGCTTCAGGAGCCGCTCCAGGGCGCTCAGGGCCCGCCCCAGGTCCGCCTCCAGGGACGTATAGAAGTTGTGTGCCAGGGCTAATTCAGGATTGAGCGAAAAGCTCTTTTGGAACGCCTCTTCGGCGCGACTGAGGTCCTCGGCCTCATCCCCCACAAACTTTCCGATGAAGCGATGGACCCGGCCCAGACGCGCCCAGGCTGGCGCGTACCTGGGATCGGCCTCGAGGCAACGGATATACAGGTCCCGAGCCAGAGTCATGTTTTGCACATCGCTTCCAACCGTGAGTTGATTGGCTCGGAGATAATACTCAAATGCGCCTGGACTCGCAGGCACGTCATGCTTGAGCAGGCGATGTTCACGCGCGGTCAACGGTAAGGTTAGAGCTTGTACGATCCGATCAACGAGATCGTCCTGAAGCGCAAACACGTCTTTGGAAGACACCTGCGACGTGTTGGTCCAGAGCATTGTGCCGGTTGCCGCTTCCACCAGTTGGCTGGTCACGCGAATGTGCTCGCCATCTGACAGGATGGTGCCAGCCAGGATCGCGTCCACCTGGGCCTGCTCGCCGATCTGCTTGAGATCCAAGCCGGTGGATTCGGCGAGTCGCATTGCCAGCAGGGTCGAGCGCACGATCACCGAATCGATGCCGCATAGGGAACTGGTGATGGCATCGGGCAAGCCCACGGCTAGAAAGTCAGAGGCTTCGTGATGCCGAAGAATACGAAAAGGCAGGACAATCAGCCGGGTGATGGCGCGGCATTGCGGGATGACTCCGGTATCTTCCTGTAGCTCCGCGTCGCTCAGTGCTTCCAGCATGGCCTCAGCCGATGAGTAGCGATCCTGGGGCTGCTTTTCGAGAGCGCGCCGGATTACGCGATCGGCGATCACGAGCGCGGGCGACCCGACAAGCATCGGCGGGCGGTCATATAACACGGCGTGCAGAACTTCAATGACTGACGCTCCGCAGAAAACCCGTTTCCCTGTAAGCATCTCATAAAGGATGCAACCTACCGCGAACAGATCGGTGGGCGGACCGATTGATCCGCGATTCACTTGCTCGGGAGCCATGTAGCAAGGCGTGCCCGCCAGGGCGTCACGAACCGTGAGAGAAGCAGTCGCGTCCATTTCGGTTGCGCAACGCGAACCTGGCGCGTCGGCTTGAGCGAGGCCGAAATCCAGCAACTTCACGCCGTGCGCCGACAGGAATACGTTCGAGGGCTTGAGGTCTTGATGAGTGATACCCGCTGCGTGTAACGCCTCGAGAGCCCGCAATATCGCGCCGGTGATATCGACCGCCTCCGGAAGCGGGATCGGTCCTCTCGTCAGTCTCCGGTCGAGCGACTCGCCATCGAGTAATTCCATGACCAGAAACAGCGAGCCACTCCCTTCGTCCTCGCCAATTTCGTAGAGCTGGCAGATACCTGGATGGTTGATGCGGGCCGCGGCACGGGCCTCTTTCCAAAGCCGCTTCGTGTCCGCCTCACCTGTGGCAGTGGGACGGATTGTTTTGATGGCGACGGGCCGGTCTAGCCGTTCGTCATGGGCCTCGTGAACGATACCCATACCACCCTCGCCCAACTTACGAAGAATTCGATAGTGTCCAATTCTCTTCAAGGGACAAATTCCAACAGTGGACGGCAGTGCATTCGAGGCTTCTCAGTATAGCGCCGCTGAGCGGATGACGAGCTACCCGGAAGTTATGCCCAGGAACAAACTTTCAACAACGCGGGCCAGAAGTCCGCTTCGAGGAGATCGCCATTGATCTCCTCCAAGCCCGTTTCTGGGGACTATGCGGCTACAATGCCTTGCGGAGGAACTATGGGGAAATCGCGAAGGCAGTTCTTGACCGTCACATCCGCTGGTTTAATCGGCGCCGCCGTCGCGCACAGTGTTTGTGCGCAGGTACCCGAGACCCAGCAGCAACCGGCTCCCGGCACGCCTCCGGCGTTCGGTACCGGACCGCTGGTGGGCCCGGAGATCTCGCCCACAACGGTAAGTGAGGCGGAAAAGCTGGTGCAAATCAAGATGACGGACAGCGAAGTCGCGGTCGCGGCGTCGAGTTGGCGCCCAAACATGGCCGCGCTGTACGAACGCCGGACCGGGCCGCGCAAGGTGGAACTGGAGGCGACGCTTGCTCCGGCGACGAAGTGGAATCCGACGCTGGCGGACGTGAAGGCGGCGGTGCGCGACCGCTTCGTCCGCAGCACTGCCAACCCGGGACCGCTGCCCACGAGCGACGAAGACATGGCTTATGCGCCGGTGACCAAGCTCTCGCGCTGGATCGAGCAGCGCAAGCTCACTTCGACACGGCTCACGCAGATTTACCTCAAACGCTTGCAGCAGTTCGATCCCAAGCTGCGCTGCGTGATCACGTTAACCACCGATCATGCGATGGCGCAGGCGAAGCAGGCGGACGCGGAGATCGCAGCGGGGAAATATCGCGGGCCGCTGCACGGCATTCCGTGGGGCGGCAAGGACCTGCTCGATACTGCCGGCATTCCGACGACCTACGGCGCCGAGCCGTATCGCAACCGCGTGCCCAAAGAAGACGCAGCGGTGGTCAAGCGACTCAACGATGCCGGCGCTGTGCTCGTCGCAAAACTCAGCCTGGGCGCGCTGGCGCTGAACGACATCTGGTTCGGCGGGCAGACGATGAATCCGTGGTTGCTCGAAGAAGGTTCTTCGGGATCGAGCGCCGGACCCGGAGCGGCTACTGCTGCGGGGCTCGTCGGATTCTCGATCGGCAGCGAAACCGGAGGCAGCATCGTGAGTCCGTCGATGCGTTGCGGGCTGACGGGGCTGCGACCGACCTACGGGCGCGTGCCGCGCAGCGGAGCGATGACGCTCTGCTGGTCGTTGGACAAGCTGGGTCCGATGACGCGCTCGGTCGAAGATACGCTGCTGGTACTGCATGCCATTTCCGGTCCCGACGCGGGCGACCTGGCCAGCGTACCCAGCCATTTCGACTTCGACGCCAACGCCAGCGTCAAGGGTCTGTGCGTCGGCTATTTTCCGAAGTGGATGCAGGAAGCTCCCGCCACCGAGGTCGATCGTGCGGCACTCAAGGCAGTGGAGCAGGCCGGGATGAAGCCAGTGGAGGTCTCCATACCGGATTGGCCGTACGATTCGCTGAACCTTATTCTTTTCGCGGAATCGGCGGCGGCCTTCGAAGATTTGACGCTGAGCGGAGGCGTAAACGAACTCAAAGCGCAGGTGCCCGATGCGTGGCCGAACATCTTTCGCCAGTCGCGCTTCTTATCGGCAGTGGATTTCGTGCAGGCAGATCGCTTCCGTCGCAAGGTCGCCGAGGAGATGGCGCGCGTTTTTTCGAATGTCGATCTGCTCTTGGTACCGTCACTGCGCGACGAAATGCTCGTTATCACCAACTTCACCGGGCACCCGTCGTTGACCTTGCGCGCCGGCTTTGTGGAAGTATCGGAGGCGCGGAGCGACTGGGCGCCGGACCCGCAGCATCCGTTGCCGAAGTTATCGCCGCCGCGACGGGTGCCGCACGGGGTGACGCTGATCGGGCGGCTGTTTGATGAGGGGACGCTGGGCAGCGCGGGGTTGGCGCTGGAGAGAATCTTCGGCGTTCGAGAGCAGAGGCCGGCGGGGTTTTGAGGGGTCAGTTCGCCCGAACCCTGATTCCCGCGAAGTCCTCTTCGAGGAGATCGCCATTGATCTCCTCCAAGCCCGTTTCTGGATAACTTCCTGTTGGCCGACAAACCGGGAGTTGTCGCGTCAGCTTTCGCAGCAGATCAACTGCCGCGTCTTTGAAGAAGGGCTTGACGATCTCGTCCTTGGACTCGGCACGGTCGAGAGTCGCCGTGTGCGGACAGCCGAGAAAGCTCGCTATGTCAGTTGCGGAAAACATGATGCTTGATGATTCTATTCCGCAACGTGACAGGGCGGCTGCTGGCATTTGGCTGCTCGGATGCCCGATCGCGGATGAAAAACCCGCTTCCCCTAATTTTGGAAGATGCTATCTAGAAATGCCTTGTCATCTTCATCGGAAAGAAAAAGAACGTGGGCTGCTGCATATTTGTTCCTATCCCATTCCGAGCCATGTTTCTTCCGCAAGTCGTCGTAGGGCGTGACTGAGATGATTCCTGTCGCTCCACTCACCGCAGTAAGCTGGGCATTGGGCACAACGGCGCCTGTCTTGTCGGTTACGGTACCGACGATGTCGCCGCTGATGGCTTGGGCTAAAGCGAACTGTCTGAAACAGGACGCGCTTCAGACGAAGATGATGGCTGCGAAAACGGCGATGCGGAACTTGAACCGGTGTGCAATAATGGATATTGTATCCATCTTGGGCGCGGGCGTCCAACCGCACACCGCTGGAAAGGCCAGACTTCGCAGCGGGACCTGCGAATGCGGGCCTGGTAATACAGGTAAGGGCTACAGTTGAGCGCAAACGGTAACGGTTGAATAAATGTTGCTGTTACAATTCCGCGTCAAGGGCAATGGGTATCCCACGTCAGCGGAACTGAGAGAGTTTTTATACCGGAAGTTAAGCTACTTGATTTCTTGCTCTCTGGTGCCTAAGGATTTGCGCTTTAATCGCGCCATACGAGCGGCCAGGAGAGAGTTTGACCTTTTCCGAACGCTTGCGCGACATCCGCACCGGGTTTGAACGTCCGTTCTGGGTCGCCAACATCAGCGAGATCTTCGAGCGGCTTTCCTACTATGGGGCTTTTGCCTCGCTTGCCCTCTATCTGCAGGAGAAGCTGAATTTCTCCACGGAGCAAACCGGAACTCTAACCGGTCTATTCGGTGGCATGGTTTGGTTTCTCACCATGTTCGGCGGAGCCGCTGCCGACCGCATCGGTTTCCGCCGCGCTCTTTCGATAGCCTACCTGCTCCTGGCCAGCGCGTATTTCCTAATCGGGTCAATCGGCGCGTCCTGGCTTGCGCCGGTACGCAACGCCGTGCCGCTTGGGTTGTTTGTCGGTAGCATTCTGATTCTTCCCTCTCTGGGCGTGGCATTGGTGAAACCTTGCGTGGTGGGTACGACGGCTCGAGCTTCGAAGGTGAACGTTCGCTCGATCGGCTACTCGATTTACTACACGATGGTCAACATCGGCGGCGCTGCGGGGCCGTATTTTGCCTCCTGGACTCATCGCCATCTGGGAGTCGAGAATGTATACCGCGTCGCCGCGCTCAGCGTCTTCGCGATGTTCTTTGTGGTTCTGCTCTTCTTCCGCGAACCACGCAAGCCGGGGGATGCGCCACCGCCCTCAGTCGCGACCGTCGCTCGGAACTTTTGCGTGGTGGTGGGCAATTACCGGCTCGTATTTCCCGTACTGATGATCGCCATTCTGCTGCGCATCGCAATGGCGCTCTATCCGTTCAGCGTGCCCTGGGGGATCTGGGTAGCCCTTCTACTGGTCGCGCTTGCCGGGATTAGTCGCTTTATGTGGTTTCTGATGCTCTTCACCGGATACTGGGTCGTGTTCTGGCAGCAGTACATCAGTTTGCCGGGGTACATACATGGGTACATCAGTCCTCACGCCGACGTCGAGATGATTCTGGTGACCGATGGACTGACCGTGATCTGTCTCACACTGGTGGTGAATTTCCTGACCCGTAAGATCCCGGCATTTCAGGCTGTGATTCTGGGCACTGTGATCACTTCTGTCGCGTGGGTGATCCTTGCATTGCGTCCGACGATCTGGGGCGCGGTGCTCTCACTGTTTGTGGTTGCGCTGGGCGAGATCATCCAGCAACCGAGGTACTACGAATATATTTCGCGGCTCGCGCCTTCGGGGCAGCAGGGCACCTATATGGGCTTTGCATTTCTGCCCATGGGGATTGGATCGCTGATTGGGGGATGGTTGGGCGGAAGGCTGGTTCATCATTTTGGAGAAGTCATGCACCAACCGGACCGCATGTGGTGGGTTGTGACGGGGGTGGGAGTGGCGACAGCAGTGTTGCTGTGGATTTATGACAGGTGTGTTGGGGCGGCTAGTGAACCTACTCTATCTGGTTCGTTGTGACTTGGATGGAATTCATGTCTGCGACCAGCCGCTAAGTTTCTCAACCTGTTGTGGCGACTCGATAACTCGATAGGTGTTGCCTGCATCTCGAAGTTGGATATCGACTGCCGATTCGCGGAGAGGTAGGGATTCTATTACTGCCGTTACCCACAGGTGCCGATGAACACGAAGGTGACGCGGCGTTCGCCGAAATCGCAGTGCAGCCTATGCGTCAGAGCCACTAATCGACGACCGGGTTTCCCCCCGGCAAGGGATTGTAAATCGGCGAGCTCCGTTTCCTGAGCTGCTGGTCCCCGGCCATATTGCTGAGTGTCGGCAAGGGTGTAGGCATCCTACAGTCGCAGCAGGTTCAGCGGGCCCTAAGTAGCATTCTTCTTCCCCGCCTTCAACTTGCGTTTCCAGCCAATCTACGAGCGTGTATTCGGTAGCTTCCCGCGTTCGCAAACGCGTGCGTAATGAGCGCACAGCCAAGGCGTGGATGGCGCTACCGCAGAGGGTGCTCCCGAAGCCGAAAAAAGCGGATTGATTTCCAACCGGCAGCCAGACGGGAGTGCAGTTCACCACCAACTTGACGCCACTTAACGATCGACTGTGGTGGCATCCACATTTTCTGGCTCGTCCGCCTCTATTAGTTCTTCTCGACGCACGTAACAACAGCCCACGAGACCGGAGCATCGGGCAAGCCCTTATCCAGTGCCGACCAATGTCCACCACCATCTAGCGAATAATAGAGGTCGTTCCCCGTCCCGGCGAAAAGTAACCCTTTACGGTTGGGGTCCTCCGCGATTACGCGGACATAAGAAAGAGCATGCTTCGGCAAACCAGCGCTAATTAACTTCCAAGTCTTACCGCGGTCGGCGGTCTTGTACACGTAAGGGTCTCGGTTGTCCATCAAATGGCTTCCGGGCACCGCCAGCTGGACGGGACCGGTGATATGACTTCTCGTGTCATCTGTCCTTCGACCATTCGCCAGATGCCCAAAGGATTGGCGTCTTTCAACTCATCCGGTAAAGCGTGATCCGGAAATCCCTGATAGCAAACTACCCGCGTAAAACGGAAAATCGCCTGGCTCCCCACCGATGTTGAACGGCCGTCCGACGTGGAGGGATAAGGTCCACCATGCTCCATTGCGTGACTGACCTCGACACCAGTTGGAAAGCCATTGCATACCAGCCTGCCAACTTTCCGCTCAAGGACCGAGATCAACTCAGCAAAGTCTCGAAGGTCCTGATCGTTTCCATGAATCGTTGCGGTAAGGTGGCCCTCAAGATTTCTAGCGATCTCCATCATTTCATCGCGATTGGTGTTGCGCACGAGCAGCGTCGTGGGTCCAAAGATCTCCGCATCGAGACCCTGGTTCTTCAAGAACGACACAGAGTCGGTCTCAAATAATATCGAACCCACGGCAAAACCGCTGCCAGCATAGGGTTCAGCAGCTTGGGCGGCGACGGTCGCCATGCCCCCCGACTTGCGGTTTGCCACCGCGGACTGGTAGGACGAATGGATATTTGCAGTCAGGAGTCTGAATTCCGCTGACGTTTCCACGAGTTCGCGCAGCTTATTTCTAAATGGAGCCTCATCCGCGCCACCCGCGAGGAAAACCATTCCTGGTTTTGTACAGAATTGGCCAGCTCCCAGGGTGAAGGATGCGTGCAGTCCCGCCGCAATGCTGTCGGGCCGCTCTCGCAGCGCGCCCGGAAGTATGAACACTGGATTGGTGCTGCTCATCTCAGCGTAAAACGGAATAGGCTCAGGGCGCGAGGCTGCAAGATCCATTAGCGTTCTTCCCGCAGAGCGGGAGCCGGTGAATCCTCCCGCCCTCACCAGAGGATGCTTCACCAGTGCGGTTCCGACGAGCGCTCCAGCGCCAAAAAGCAGCGAGAAGACACCTTCGGGCAGACCGCACTCTCGAACACTCTCGCGGATCGCGCGCCCGACCAGTTCGCTCGTGCCGGGGTGGGCTGCGTTCGCCTTCACGATCACAGGATTTCCCGCTGCCAAGGCAGACGCTGTATCTCCGCCAGCAACCGAAAAGGCCAAAGGAAAGTTGCTCGGTCCGAAGACAACCACCGGGCCTAGCGGTCGCAACATGGAACGCAGGTCTGGCTTGGGAAGCGGTTTACGAGCGGGATGAGCGAGGTCAATCCGTGCCGCGAGCCAAGAACCCTCTTCTACGACTGTGGCGAACAGACGAAGCTGGCTGCACGTGCGTGCCGTTTCCCCTTGCAGACGAGCCTGAGGTAGCGCCGTTTCCAGTCCAGCGCGATCGATTACCTCACTCGCAACCAACTCAATCTTGTTGGCGATCATGCGCAGGAATGCGGCTTTCTCTTTCCCCGAGGTGCGACGGTAGACGGCAAAAGCGGCGGCGGCCAAGCGCGCGGCAAGGTCCGTTTCTTCCGGCGTTGATGGAAAAAAGCCCGGCGGAAGATGTTCCCCCGTGGCTGGATTCGTTGCGTGGAATGGCTCAACTTCAGATGCACCATCCCGAAACCCGATCATCGATCGACCTGTAAGTTTTCCCATATAAGCCTGATTGCTTTCCATGCGGCAGAGTCGTGCACCGAGTTGGTTGAGGTTTAGCCGTTGTCTCCTTAGTGCATAATGGATATAATATACACGATTCAGATCCCTGTCTGTAATCTTAATCCACTTAGCGTTTCTGCGATTTCGTTGTGGAGTTGGGCAGGGACATGCAATCTTCCCGGCAAGCCGATAGGCCGCGGAGTGTGGCTGCGCACTGAAAGCTTTCGTGCTGCAACCAGATGAGGAATTATGGCTAAGATCGAAGATATCCAGGCTGCACTGAGAGATCGCTCTATCGATGCGTGGCTGTTTTGCGACCATCATCACCGCGACCCAATCGCCTATCGAATTCTGGGCTTGCCAGAATCCCTGATGGTTTCCAGGCGCTGGTTTTACTTGATTCCCGCTCACGGCGAACCCGTCAAGTTGCTGCATCGAATTGAGCCTTTCCACCTGGATTCGCTGCCGGGCAACAAGTGCGTTTACGGTGCCTGGCAGGAACTTGTGGACAACCTGCGCGCAATGCTTTCCGAAGTGCGCGACGTTGCCATGCAGTTCTCGCCCAACAGCATGATATTCACGGTGTCGGTCGTGGATGCAGGGACCGTGGATCTAATCCGGAGCCTCGATAAAAACGTCGTTAGCTCCGCCAACCTGGTAGCAAGATTCGAGGCAACGTTGAAGGAGAGCCAGGTACGCTCTCACTTCGCAGCGCGCGACTCGATTGATGCGATCATGGTCGCAGTTTTCCGCGAGATTGGCCAACGAGCACGAAACGGCGGTACGAACGAGTTCGAGATCCAGCAATGGCTGGTGGATGCGTTCCGGCGCGAGGACCTCGTGGCGGACGGACCGCCGATCGTAGCGGCAAATCAAGACAGCGGCAATCCCCATTACGTGCCCACCTCGGATCATTCCGCCCAAATTGGGAAAGGCGATTTCGTGCTGCTGGATGTCTGGGGTAAGAAGAACACTCCTGAAGCTGTCTACTACGACATCAGTTGGACCGGTTTTGTGGGACACTCACTGCCTGATCGTGTACGGGAGATCTTCGAAATTGTCCAGCGCTCGCGTGATGCGGGCATCGATAAGGTTCGTACTTCGATTGCGGCCGGGAGGAAACTTTTTGGCTGGGAAGTCGACAAAGCTGCCCGCGATGTGCTCGAAGCTGCGGGATACGGGCAGTACCTTAACAACCGTGTCGGGCATTCTATTGGTACCGAGGTCCATGGGAACGGCGCCAATATGGACAATTTCGAATCCCACGATGAGCGCGACGTGATCCCGAACACTTGTTTCTCGATCGAACCCGGCATTTATCTGCCGGAGTTCGGCCTGCGCAGCGAGGTCAACATGCTGGTGCGAACGGGTGCGGCCGAGGTGACCGGCCGCATACAACGGGAAGTCGTTCTCATTTAGACCGAGTGCCCGTTTCTGCTGATCAAGTCGTGTTCTAAATCGGTAGCGAGGGCGCACTCTTACGTAAGTCGCAATCTTACACATCGGTGAGGTGTTTATGCATTTGAAGAACCTGGCAATGGCAATCTGGCTCATCCTTTCTTGCGCGTTGGACGCTGCAGCCGGTGTCCCAGCAACCATGCGTCTGGATTATTTCCACACCGGCAACGCCACACAGGAATTGTTCAGCGTCGACCGCGTTGTTATTGAACCTCTGCCCTGGCCCGGGAATCCCAATAAGCCAATCGACGCTACGAACCGAGGCACGTACTTCTTCGAAGTCAGGGACCTGAGCAGCAAGCGTGTCTTGTACTCGCGCGGTTTCTCATCCATTTACGGTGAGTGGGTGACCACTGACGAAGCGAAAAATGCAACCCGCACTTTCCACGAATCACTTCGTTTCCCTACTCCAGATGCTCCTGTGCAGATCGTCGTGAAAAAGCGCGACCCGCAGAACAACTTTCGTGAGATCTGGTCAACCAACATCGATCCGAAAGACAAGAACATTGATACTTCGAAGCCGCCCTTTTCCGGACGCGTGCTTGAAATCGAGAAGAATGGTGACTCTGCAATCAAGGTGGATTTGCTGTTCCTGGGTGAGGGTTACACCGCGGCCGAGCAGGATAAATGCGAAAAAGACATACGCCGGCTGACGGAGGGCGTTTTCACCTTCTCCCCATTCCAAGAGCGGCGTAAGGATTTTAATGTGTGGGCGATCTGCACTCCTTCGCCAGATTCGGGTGTATCGCACCCTTCCGCTGGTATTCACCGCAACACTCTTTTTGGCTCACAGTTCGATGTTTTCGGCCAGGGGCGTTATGCGCTTTCGTTCGACAATCGGGCCATTCGCACTCTGGCATCTTTCGCCCCTTACGACGTAATGGGGATTGTGATGAACGAAAAGGAGTACGGCAACGGAGCTATCTTCGGGTCCTATGCCAGCGTGAGTATTGATAATCCGGCCGCCATTCCTCTATTTGTTCATGAGTTCGGGCATCATTTCGCGGACCTCGGGGATGAGTATTACTTCAACGCGAACGTTGCCTACTCGCCATCAAACACTCGCGTCGAACCCTGGGAGCCAAACGTCACCGCGCTGCTCGATCCGCAGGATCTGAAGTGGAAAAGCCTGGTTACTCCCGGCACACCGATTCCCACTCCATGGCCAAAAGAGGATTACGAGAAAAGTGTTCGCGATTCGCTGAGGCTGATTGAGCGCATGCGCGCAGAAGACCGATCCGCTGCCGAGATCGACGAAGCCCGGCGTAAGATGCGCGAAACACAAGAGTATTATCACTCGGCGGGGCCCTACGCCAACAACGTAGGAGCGTTCGCAGGCGCTAAGTATGAAAACGGCTACTATAGGCCGCAGCAGCGCTGCATCATGGGAGAGCTCCGCACTTCAGGACCGGAGTTTTGCGCGGTGTGCCGACATGCCATCGAGGGAATCGTGGATCTCTACGCACGTCCATGAGGTCAATGGTTACCCCAACTTTCCTGAGACTTGATTTCTCCGTTGCCTGTCCGGCGCAGATTTCTCCTGTGAACTGGAGGACGGAGATCCGACGCCGCTTCAGCGACAGGCAAATTCTTACGTCGGAAGGTCAGCCGCCGACCCCTACCCGCAATCCATAGGATTCCAGCAGGCGCCGGAAGTATCCGGTCCGCTCCTCAGAGAGGCGGTCCGTTCTAGTCAACGCGTACTTCCGTCCAAGCCTTGGGTACTTGGGCTCGCCAAGACGGTGATACGGCAAGATGTCAACCTGCTCAACGCCCGGCAGTTGCCGCACAAACTCAGCGACTTGGCGAACATTCTCCTCAGTATCGTTGCAGCCGGGAATCAAAGGAATGCGAATGACCAATCTCCCACCCGCCTCGGCAAGCCGCCTGGCATTCTCGAGGATCCGCTCGTTTCCAACACCGGTAAAGCCCCGGTGGCTTTCTGAGTCCATGTGCTTGATGTCGTACAGGAAAAGATCTGTATGTGGCAGAACGAGCGCAATCGCCTCCCATTCGACGGCACCCGAAGTCTCGATGACCGTAGTCGCGCCGAACTCTCCCTGCTTGTAGCGCCGCAGCAACTCCATAGCAAACTGCGCCTGTGCTAACGGCTCACCTCCCGACAGCGTCAGCCCCCCGCCCGAGCGGTCGTGGAACACCGAATCCTGTGCAACCTCGCCCAGGACCTCGTCCACGTCCATCAGGCGGCCGGTGAGATTCATCGCCTCGCCTGGGCAACCCACGGCGCATAGCCCGCAGTAATCACAAGCGTTGCGATCAACTTGTCGCCACCCAAACTCGTCGATCAACACGGCCCCGCGCGGACAAGCGGCGATGCACTTGCCACACGCCAAGCACCTCTCTTTGAGCCACACGAGTTCAGGATCTGAGAGTTGAGATTCGGGGTTGCAGCACCACAAGCACCTGAGCGGACACCCCTTGAAGAAGATAGTGGTTCGGATGCCCGGCCCGTCGTGCAACGCGTACTTCTTGATATCCCAGATCCAACCACGGCAAATATGCTCCTCGCCTCGTCCAGCATTGGACCGATCGATCATGAGATTCGACGCAAGCATGCGCTTAGGCAGAATGTCGCGAAGCATCCACGGTCAGTTCACTCGACACCCAGCCTCGGCGAATCGCCCCGGGATAGAAGGCGGCTAGAGGCCATGCTCAGTGCGGGAAAGAATCTCTCGCTGGATGTCGGGGCTCAGAAGCACGAAATAGTCCGAGTACCCGGCCACGCGGATAATCAGGTTCCGGTATTTCTCTGGGCAAACCATGGCGTCTTCCAGGACCTTGCGGTCGATCATGTTGAACTGAACATGGTGCCCGCCCTGGTCGAAGTAGCCGCGTATGAGCGCCGCCAACTTGCGCAGATCCTCCTGTGTCTTCACGCACTGCGGACTGATCTTCATGTTCAACAGCGTGCCGTTGGTCCGCGCGTGATCCAGTTTTGCAACCGACCGCGCCACCGCCGTCGGTCCCTTCAGGTCGTGCCCCTGCACGGGCGACACGCCTTCCGAGAGCGGAGTGCCTGCATGCCGCCCGTCGGGGGTGGCGCCGGTCAACTCACCCAGGGAAATGTGCGAAGTAGTGGGCAGCAGATCGACCCAGTACTTCGCTCCCTGGATGTCACGGTGCCCTTCCACCTCGCCGCAGAAGATCTGCGCAACTAGCACCGCTAGGTCGTCGGCGTAGTCGTCGTCGTTGCCGTAGTGAGGTGTCTTGTTCACGAGCAGCTGGCGCATCAACTCGAAGCCCTGCCAGTCGCGATCAAGCGCTTCCTTGAGCTGGCCCATCGCGAAGCTTTTCTCGTCGAACACATGCTTCCTGATGGCCGACAGCGCGTCGGCCACGGTTCCGACCGCCACCCCGGACATCGTCGCTATGTTGTAATGCGCGCCGCCCCGGTGCCAATCGAGGGCCCGCTCGATGCAGTCGTCGATGACTGCGGAGGTAAACGGTACCGGGCAGTACACGGCATAAATGTCGCGCATGATGTTGTCGTAGTGCACCTTCATGTCGACGAAATGCGCCACCTGCGCTTTAAACGCGGCCACGACCTCTTCGAAGCTGGTGAACCTCGCCGGGTCACCGGTCCGCGGCCCGAGCTGCTCGTTCGTCAGCCGGTCCAGGCCGTCGTTGAGCGCCAGATCCAGGCACTTGGCTAGGTTGAAGTACCCGCTCGAAGCCATTCGGTCCTTGCCATCGCAGAAACATGCCACACACCCGTGCACGCTGCTCGCCCGCGCATCCTCCAGCGTCTTACCCCGGTTGACCATGCCGAGCACCACGACGTCGCTGTTGAACATCGCCGGCATTCCCATCCCCTGGCGCAGCAGTTCGCAGCAGCGCAGGAGAAACTTGGAGGGCGTCTTCGAACTGATCTGTGCAGACAGACCAGGCTGTGGCAGCCGGCAATGCTCGAGGGCAGTCAGGCTCATGAACGACAGCTCATTGGTCGCGTCCCGGCCATCTCTCGTCAGGCCGCCGATGTTCAGGTTCTGAAACTCGGGGTACGAGCTGCTCGTCTGCGACTCACCGGAGTCCTTCGCTAGCGTGATCTCGTCAAACTTCACCCACATCAGGTCCAGCAACTCCTGCGCTTCGTCCTGTGTGATCTCGCCTGACTCGATGCTGTAGCGGTAGTAAGGGTAGAGGTACTGGTCGAAGCGGCCGGGTCCGAAAGCATGTCCGTCGGTCTCCAGGTTCAGCACGAGGTGCGTGAACCAGAACGACTGGAGTGCCTCCTGGAACGTGCGCGCGGGCTCAGCCGGTACCCGGTCGCAGACGGCGGCGGTTTGAAGGAGCGCTGTACGCCGCTCCGCGTCCGGCTCCCGCTCCGCGAGCTGTCGCACATGCTCAGCGTGCCTGTGGGCGAAGAACGTCACTGCTTCGCACACTAGGTCCACCGATTCTAGAAACTGCTTGCGATGAATGTAGCCAGCGTCTTCGTGGCGGAGGCCCTCCAGGGCACAAGCCACATCCGCCCTGATGCCGGTCATCCCCTTCGCGAGAACCTTCGCGTAGCCAGCCGTGATGTGGCCGATCGTGCGCGAGCGAAAGTAGTGGTAAAGGACGCCCCGATCGTCGGCGCGCCACAACTCGGTCGGTACTGCCTCCATCAGGCGGTCGTAGATCTGGCGTCCCCGCCAGTACGGAAACACGGCCTCACGCAGTATCTGCTTAGCCTCGTCGCTCACGAAGAACGGCGTGTCCTTGCGTGTCGCCAGCCGGTCGAGATCGCGCTCAACCCATGCGCAGTTGATTTCGGGGAAGACCGGTGACCCGCGCGACTTGGGGGCCTTCATCCCGACGATCACTTCGCCGTCCTGGATGACAATCGGGTGCTCGTCGAGGATGCGCCGGATCATTTTGGCGCGGCGGATCACGACCGGCTCGCCCTCTGTTTCCTGATAGCTGTGCGTTGCCGACAGAGCGCGCTCGGCGAACAGTTCCGGTCTCGCGGAGACGTTGCGCCCCATCCCCATTAGAACTCGCCGGGTTGGCGCCGCCTCGGGATGCACGATCCATTCAGGAACGAACTTGGCACGCCGCGCGGCTTGCGGCAACGCCGTTTCTGGCTCCATCACGACTAGATCTGCCATCGCACTCCTCACTCTCCTCCAAGGCTATCTCGCCGCTGCCCACCTGCAGAACCGAAACTTAGCAACCCGCTCGGTCCTGCGGCTGGCCTTCGGGGGCGAATTATCAAGTTGCCAGGACGTTGCTTGCAGCAAACCGGAGGCTGGCTGCGGCTTAGCCAGCCGCACAGCAGGCGAACCACGCGGCACCATGAGTGACTATCGCACGCATCCCGCAGGCTTTCTGGGCTGGGGTTCACGCCGTTCACGCTGTTACCCGTGAAAATCCTCGATGGCGGACTTTTGCCACCGCCCACCTTTGGACCACAATATATTATATTCGAATTAGGATTGACTTGCAATGGATAATATATATAGGATACAAATTAAAGTGCGGGAAACGAAGATCACCGGGCCCCGGATGGTTCAATAATCCTGACGCGCCCGGGACCGCACCTCAATTGGGAGTGGTCCTGGGCGTGGCTGCAGCTTTTTCCTGCTGTGGGTGAGGTAACTGGTGATCTGCACACGCGGTCTTGGCGAATCGCACGGCAGGGATGCGTGATTTGGCCACCTTGTTTCCACAAATCGAGGTGTTCGAGATGGGTAAGAACCGGTCGCAGCTTGAGCTTGAGCCTGACATCGCCGAGTCGAGTCGTAACAATTACGAGCGAGAATCTAAATCAGCCGTAGCCGAGCGCAAGCGACAACAACTGCTGTATCTGTCTCAAGCTGATGTGGAGGACGTCGGGCTCAGCATGGCTGAAATCATCACGGCTCTCGAGCGCGCGTTTCGCGAAAAGGCTGAGGGCCGCGTGCAGATGCCACCGAAGCCCGGCATTCAAACAAGGCCAAGCGCCTTCATTCATGCCATGCTGGCCTACATCCCTGCGCTGAATGCTGCGGGCCTGAAGTGTGTGGCGGGGTACCCGGATAACCGCAAGCGCGGACTTCCTTATATCAACGGTTTGCTGATCCTTAACGACCCCGAAACCGGAGTTCCGCTTACCGTGATGGATTGCGGTTGGATAACATCAAAGCGAACTGGGGCCGCCACGGCGGTAGCAGCGAAGTACCTTGCGCGCCCAGAGTCCGAGAGTGTGGGTATCCTCGGTTGCGGCGTGCAGGGCCGAGGCAACCTTGAAGCACTAAACCTTGTTTTTCATATTAAGAGGGTTCGCGTATATGATGTCGATCCCAAAGTCCGAGAGGCGTGTGCGGCTGAAATGTCGGCGCAGCTCGGCTTGGACGTCGTTGCGGTAACTGATCCTAGAGAAGCCGTGGTTGACGCCGACATAGTTATTACTGCGGGTCCCATTCTATGCGTCCCGCACGCCACAATCCGGCCAGGCTGGTTAGGTGAGGGAGCGTTCGCCTCACTCGTGGACTTCGACTCCTACTGGCATCCAGATGCGCTCAGAGAAGCAGATAAGTTCTGTACAGACGACGTGCCTCAACTGGAGTACTATCGCCAGCTCGGGTATTTTCAGTCTATCCCCCCGATTCATGCTGATTTAGGCCAACTTATTATGCGACGGAAAGCCGGCCGAGAAACGGCAACAGAACGAACGATAACATGTAATCTCGGGCTCGCAATCGAGGATGTCGCGGTCGGTGCCCTGGTTTACAAACGAGCGTTGGAGAACAACTTAGGGACGTGGATAACACTATAACGACTCCTACAGACTTTCGGAAACCACATGTGCATCTTTGACGATGATCCAACGATTTTCTTTGGGTTCGGGAGCCCTCACAGCGGTTCCGAGCCGCAAAAGTCCGAAAGCGGGCAAGGTTTGCCGTATTCAATAGGACTCGATCTTTCTCACAGGTTTCCGTCTCTCATGGCTTAAGAGGGTTACGAGCCTGTGTCGTTTGCGCCAAGTCGATCGGCTCCAGGCACCCAACTCAACTCCGAAGTGGGTGTGCGAGTATTTTTACCGATTTCTACCTGTGAAAGGAGATCAATGCGCTTATCAAACTTGATTACCGCAGTAGATTTGCACGCATGCGGTGAGCCTGGACGAGTAATCACCGGCGGTGTGCTCGACGTGCCGGGTCGCACGATGTTCGAAAAGAAGACCTACCTGGAGCAGCATGCCGACGGTCTTCGGAAACGCATGCTTCGCGAGCCGCGGGGGTATCCCGCGGCAAACTGCAACCTGTTGCTGCCACCGACCAATCCCAAGGCGCATGCCGGTTTCGTCATCATGGAACAGGTGGAATACCCACCTATGTCGGGCACCAACACAATTTGTGTGGTCACTACTCTGATCGAAACAGGCATGGTGGCTGCGCACGAGCCCACCACCACAATCATGCTAGACACGCCGGCCGGCTTGGTAGTGGTACATGCAGAGGTGCAAAGCGGTAAGGTGAAGCGCGTCACATTCGAGAACGTCCCCGCGTTTGCCACGCACTTGGACGCGAAAGTTGAAGTGCCGCAACTCGGAACTGTGACCGTCGACGTTGCGTATGGTGGGATGTTTTACGTCATGGCCGAAGCACAGCCGCTCGGCCTCCGGCTCACGCCCGACGAGGGACGAGATATTGTTCGGGTCGGCGAAATGATCAAAGCCGCCGCCCGCGAACAACTGCCGGTCGTGCACCCTGAGAATCCCGGGATTCGTGGTATCACCATCGCGGAACTTACCGGCCCGCCCACAAACCCTGATGCTGTTGCCAAGAACGCTGTGGTCGTCTCAACTGGCGAGCTCGACTGGAGCAGGCCCGCCACTTGGACTGGCGCCATCGACCGGTCACCCTGTGGAACTGGCACCTGCGCCCGCATGGCCGCACTTTACGCTAAGGGCAAACTCCGGCTCAACGAATCATTTCCACATGAGGGTATTCTCGGGACAATCTTCACAGGTTGTCTCGTGCGCGAAGCGCAGGTCGGCACATATCGTGCCGTCATACCCACACTCAGCGGCACGGCGTGGATTACGGGCTTTGCGCATTACGTAGTCGATCCCGAAGATCCATTCCCGGAAGGCTTCACCCTTGGCGATATCTGGGGTGCCGCAATGGACAGACCATTGACGTGAGCCCCATAGCAAATAGACGGTCTCAGGGTTGCCGTGTCAACAACTGACGGGATGAGGAAATTATGCTTACAGGACGGGAAGGCTCGATAGCTGCTTTAGTGCAGGTCGTAACCTGGGTCGTATGTCTGATTCTGGGAACCGCGCCGGTTGAAGCCCAGTCCCCGGCTAACCAGGGGGAATCCGTTTGCTTACTGAAAGCAGACTCTGTCGCACAACCGAATGCGGGACCGACGGATTACTCGTTTCTTGTGCGCCCGATGGGAGCCATACGGTCGGTAATGATCTTCGTGGACTTTCCAGACGCGGAGCACAGGGAATTCACCGCTGATCTCTACAACCTGCTGGTGCCGCATTCACAGGAATGGCTCAAGGAAGTGTCGTATGGCCGGGTCTCGCTGCAAGTAATGCCCGTTCCCAAGTGGTACCGCATGTCGAAGCCATCGGTCGAATACGGTTTTACCAGCAAGGTTCCCCCGATGACGTTCGAGCAGCACAGGGCTTACATCGCAGAGGCAATCCACCTGGCTGAAGCGGACGTGAATTTCAAACAGTTTCAGTTCGTCTCCATCGTTGCGGCCATAGGAGCGCAAATCCCTCCGTCGCCGACGTTCCAGGCCCAGCCTGGAGAAGGAATATTGACGCAAGGCATCGAGATCCGTGAGGCGATCACATTCGGAGCTGATATCCGTCGCATCATCCCATATTTCGGCTCCAAGGTATTCGTGCACGAGTTGGGACACGTCTTTGGACTGCCAGACCTATACGACTACCTCGCACCGCGACCACTGCAGTGGCACTTTGCAGGTGGCTGGAGCGATATGAGCGCCAACATTACTGGAGGACACTATTTCGCATATGACAAGCTCAAGCTGGGCTGGCTCGACCCGAGCCAGGTGAAGTGCATGACCTCACCTGGAACGCTGCAGGCCACCATCACACCGCTGGAAAGGCCGGGTGGGCTTAAAGCCATCATGGTACGTACAGGACCTTCCACTGCGTACGTAATCGAGCTGCGGGAGACCGTCGGACAGGACAGCTACTTGTGCGACCACGGAGTGCTTATTTATACGGTGGACGCAACCGAGGAAAACGGGCACGGGCCAATAAGGTTACTCCCAGCGCAGCAGGGTGCAGATCCCGCCATGATCGAGAGATGCGGGATTCTTTACGACGCGACCTACGACGTGCGTCCTGGGAAGGTGGCGAACTACTCCGATCCGCGGGCCGGCATTAAAGTCGAATTGGTTAGAAAACGCGGCAGTTCGTACGTAGTTAGGGTAGCGTGGCAGAGGACTAATTAAACTAGTTGAAACGGTGGCAGCAGTAATTGCGCCATCATGGATTCTCAGTCACAGAACCGTTGGGGAATCCGGTGGAAGGTGAACGCGATTCCGCTCTGGAGCCGAACACGATTCCGTTGTGATTCCGAACAGCATTCCGGTCTGAAGGTGAACGCCCATTCCG
>Ga0116106_1000526_pt1 | contig 21602 bp, 15 predicted proteins | sample June2015DPH_6_50_FD_89717 | JGI IMG/M metagenome (GOLD analysis project Ga0116106, IMG submission 89717) | Peatland microbial communities from SPRUCE experiment site at the Marcell Experimental Forest, Minnesota, USA - June2015DPH_6_40 | ecosystem: Environmental > Terrestrial > Soil > Wetlands >...
CCAGGGACCGGCCGCCTCGCGGCTCGATGATCTCGCCGATCGCCAGCCCGTCGATGACCATGCTGGCGGCGAGCTGCCAGTCACCGGCCTGCGCGGCGTGCCGCACCGCGTCGGTGAGCCGGCCGTTCCGCTCATGCCACCGGGCAGCCCGCCGGTGCAGGGAAGCCATCCGGCCCGGATACTCGTGCCGCAGCTTGAGCCGCAACACCTCCGCGAACAACGTGTGATAGCGGTACCACCCGCCCCCGATCGGCTGCACAAACGCGTTCGCGTGCGCCAAGGCCGAGAAGATTCCCGCGGCCTGCTCACTGCCGGCCAGTTCGCTGGCGGCTTCGGCGCTGACCTGCTCCAGGATGCTGGTGCTCAGCAGAACGTCCCGGACCTCAGGCGGCTGGGTGCTGAGAACCTCCTCCACCAGGTAACCGGTCAGGGCGCTGTCCTCAGCGATCAGCTCCTTGACGAATAGGTCAGGGTCGGGATGAGCGCCCATCGAGATCGCAGCGAGGCGGAGGCCGGCCGCCCAGCCCTCCGCCCGCCGCGTCAGGCACTCCAGCGAATCTGCTGACAGCGCGCAGCCGTGCTGGGCCATGAGCAGGCCGGCTTCGGCGATGCTGAACGCGAGGTCGCTGGCCCGGATCTCGGCCAGCTCGCCGGCCAGCCGGTAACGGTGCAGCGGCAGCAGCGGATCCGTCCGCGAGGAAATCACCAGCCGCAGGCCAGGCCCCGCGTTCCGCAGCACATAATCAAGCCCGTCCAGCACCTTCGGCTCGGTCAGCACATGGAGGTCGTCGACGACCAGCGTCACCGGCGGGTTCTGGGTAGCCAGCGTCAACGCCAGCCGCAGCAAGAACACATGATCGGCCGCCCGCCCTCGCCCGGCGGCCGACAGCGTCTTCGGGATGGCAACGCCGGCCCGGCGCAGTGCCGCGACGAGATAGGGCCAGAAGACCCGCGGCCGGTTGTCGAAGCCATCCAGGGAAACCCAGGCAACCGGCCTGGGTTCCGTCGCCGCCCACAGCGCCATGGCCATGGTCTTGCCCGCGCCAGGAGGGCCGGTGACAACGGTCAGCGGGCACCACCGCCTACCCCGGGCGATCAGCTTGGTGATCCGCGTGCGCGGCACGGCCCAGTCCGGCACACTCGGCGCTGTGATCTTAGATGCCAGGATCGGAACGCCAGCGGAAACCGCCGGCGGTCGGGCGGGGGCCACCTGTTTGGCAGCATTGGTCGCCATCGGGGCCTCCCCGCTCCCTCCCCCGGCCAGCGACCATCAGGTCGCTGGCCATTGGAGATCACACGTTGGGCTACCGGCCCGGCCGCCATGCCCAGCCGCCATGGAGGGCGTCTCGCCCTCACAACCAGGAAATGTCAGCCGGCCGGGCTGCGCATCATGCGGTTGGTATGAAATCCGAACTCTCGGCAGCTCAGATCCGCGAAAACCTGAGCAGGTCTCCACAGAGCGTCCAGACCAAGGTCGTGCTGCTAGTGCCGACTGCCTCGCTGCCTGACGAGACCCTAAGCTTCCGCTACACGGCTAGCTGGTCATCTTTATGAGGAACAACCAGGCGTTGATCACGCCGCCCGAGGCTCGCCATCGCGGCCGGGATCAGCCGGTACGGGCCAGCACCCGCTTTCAGGATGAAGGTGGAACCTGCGGCGCCAGCAAGCGCGGTGGTGATCACGCGCTTGACTTGATCCTTGGCTCGGGAAGAGCATGGAGCGGCAGATCTTTCTGGGAGGCGCCGTCGGAGCATGAGCGACAGCGACGTGCGTCAGCGGGCTGGCCGGCCGCGCCGCGCGGGCCAACCGGTACTCGATCTTGTCGCGGCGAAGCTCCGCCGTCCTGTGATGCGGCCCGGGACCGTGCGCCGTTCGTCGCTGATCGAACGACTGAGGCGGGGCGACCCCCGTCCCATCGTCTCGGTGGTCGCGCCGGCCGGCTACGGGAAAACGACGGTCTTGTCGCAGTGGGCCGAGCGCAACGGCCAGGCCTTCGCCTGGGTGTCGGTCGACGAGCCGGACAACGATCCGAAGGTCCTGCTCACCTACGTCGCGGAAGCGCTCGACGCGGTGCAGCCGGTCGACGGGCGGGTGTTCGACGCGCTGGCCTCCCCGGCGAGCTCGGTGCCCGGGTCGGTGGTGCCGCGGCTGGGGGCAGCGTTCGCGTCGATGACCTCGCCGGTCGTGCTGATGCTGGACGACGTGCACGCACTGCACAACTCCGAATGCCGGGCCGCGCTGTCGGTGCTGGCCGATCACGTGCCGGGCGGCTCGCGGCTGGTGCTCGCGGGCCGGGCCGAGCCGCCGCTGCGGATCGCGCGGCTGCGCGCCGAGGGCCGGATCCTGGAGATCGGCCCCGGTGACCTGTCGCTCACCCGCGCCGAGGCGGCGTCGCTGCTGCGCAATGCTGAGGTCACGGTCGGCGAGGACGACGTGGCCGAGCTGCACCGGCGGACCGAGGGGTGGCCGGCCGGGCTGTACCTGGCGGCTTTGTACCTGAGGGAGGACGGCCCGCTGGCGAGCGCGGCGGTCTCCTTCGGCGGCGACGACCGGCTGGTGAGCGAGTACATGGAGTCGGAGTTCCTGGCGCGGATCTCCCGCCGGCAGCGGGTGTTCCTGACCCGGACCGCGGTGCTGGAGCGCATGTCCGGGCCGCTGTGCGAGGCAGTGACCGAGCTGAGCGGGTCGGCTGCGACCCTGGCGGGTCTGGCCCGGTCGAACCTGCTGCTGGTGCCGCTGGACCGGCGCGGGGAGTGGTACCGCTACCACCACCTGTTCCGCGACATGCTCTTGGCGGAGCTGGAGCGCCTGGAACCCGGCCTGATGCCCGTCCTGCGCCGCCGCGCCGCCGCCTGGTACTTGCGAAACGGGTTGCCGGAGGAGGCCTTGGAGTACTCGATGGAGGCCGGGGACGTCGACGCGGCCGCTGGCCTGGTGGAGAAACTCGTGATACCGGCCCACCGGCAAGGCCGGGTCCCAACCGTCCAGGGGTGGCTTGGGTGGCTGGAGGACCGGGGCGGGATCGAGGGATACCCGATGGCCGCGGTGCTGGCCGCGCTCTTCTGCGCGCTTACAGGGCGGCCGGTCGAGGCCGAGCGATGGGCCGATGCGGTCGAGCGCTGGCAGTACGGGGATCCGGCGCGGCCCGATGACCCTGCCACCGAAGCGTGGGCCGCCGTCATGCGGACCTTCTTGTGCCGGCACGGGGCCGAGCAGATGCGCGCCGACGCAGACGAGGCGGTGCGCAGGTTCGCGGCGCAGAGCTTTGTGACGCCGGCACCCGCCTTCCTGCAAGGGATCGCGCGCGTCCTTTGCGGTGACCTCGATGGCGGCGATGCCGTCCTAGAGGATGGGGTCAGCATCGGGGAGAAAGTAGGCGCGCACGAGGATGTCGCGCTCGCGCTGTGCGAACGGTCGCTGGTGGCGATGACACGCGGCGATTGGGGCCGGGCCGAGGCGTCTGCGGAACGAGCACGCACCGTTTTGCGCCGGGCCGGGATCGAGGAAAGCTACGCAACACCCCTGGTCAGCGCGGTGCACGCCCGCGCTGCCATGCACCGGGGAGACGTCCCGGCGGCGCGCCGGGAACTCGTTAGCGCCCAGCGGCTGCGGCATTTGCTGACCTACGCCCTGCCCTACTTCGCCGTTCAGGCCAGGATCGAGCTCATCCGCGTCCACCTCGCGCTGGCCGACCTGGCCGGGGCCAGGACGCTCATGCGGGAGGTCGATGAGCTGCTCAGGCGCCGGCCCAGCCTCGGAAGCCTGGCCGGCGAGGCCCAGGCGCTCCGGGCCAGGCTGTCGGAGGAGCGCGGTTCCAGCGCCCCCGGAGCGTCGGCACTGACCGCTGCCGAGCTGCGCCTGCTGCCGCTGCTGTCCACGCACCTGTCGTTCCCGCAGATCGCCGAGGAATTGTTCGTCTCCCGCAACACCATCAAGTCGCAGGCGGTCTCGATCTACCGGAAGCTGGGCGCCTTCTCACGCAGCCAGGCGGTCGCCCGGTCCCGTGAGCTGGGGCTCCTGGAGGGGTGACGATCCGGTCTTTCACCCCATCAGGAGGATGAAATCCACCCCGGGCATGAGGTGGAATGGTGGCTTGGCGGCGGGCGGAGGCGTATGGGCCAGGCGGTGAGATTCCAGGAGACCTTGCGCAGGCTGGCGATGATCGACGAAGGCTTCGTCGAAGACCAGGCCGGGCTCAGGCTTGGCCCGGCCGCGACATCGGCCCTGGATCCCAAGACCGCGGCGCTGCTGCAAGTCGCGGTGTCGGTGGCCATCGGGTCGCCGGCGGTCTGCCTGGAATGGAGCGCCGCCCGGGCGCTGGCGGCGGGCGCGAGTGAGGACGAGATCGCTGAGGTGCTGCTGGCGATCGCCCCGGTGGCCGGGCTCGGCCGGGTCGTCTGCGCCGCTCCCGATGTGGCGACCGCGCTCGGCTATGACATCGCGGCCGCGCTGGAGGAACCCGACGATCACTGACGGCTCCCCAGCTGGTCGCGTCAGCCTGCCAGCGGCCCCGGCGGAGGACCATCCCCCGAGGCTGAGGACGAACAGCCCTAGCGGGCCGGGAAGTGCCCAGCGGAGCCATCGCAAGGGAGGCAGGCATGGCAGCCCGTGATCAGCCCGCGGACGGCTGGACGATGGTTCTTAGGCGCCAGCCGTCCCGCATGGTGGCGGGCCGGCCGGAAGCCGGCTACACCGACGCGTTCGAGATCATCTGCTGCGACTGCGGTGACCACCCCGACCAGGATTACTCCGAGATCGCAGCCGAGCTCCAGCAGATCCGCGGGCCGTATCCGATCGCGGACGGCGTGGCCGCCTATGAGAAGCACCTGGGGCTGCACCGCCAGCCGGCACGCTGCCAGCATCGGACGATGACCGATGCTGGCTGACCGGCGATGACCGCCGAGTTCTTCGCGCTGGCGTTTCTCGCGGCGCTGAACCCGAAGCTGCTGGCCCTCGATCTGCTGCTGATCGACAACCGGCGGCCGCGGGCGATGTTCTTGTGCCTGCTGCTCGGCGGCCTGACCGTGGCCCTGACGATTGGCTGGCTGGACGTGCTCGTCTTCCACGCCGACGCCATCAACTCCCAGCGCTCGGTGAGCGCAGGCGTCGACCTGGCCCTCGGCCTGCTCCTGCTCGCCGCCGGCGCGCTGCTCGCCACCGGCCGCCTGCACGGCCGGCGGAAGACACCAATCCCGGCCGGGGACGAGCAGCCGGACAAGCCGCAGAAGAAGGACGGCTGGGCGCAGCGGGTGCTGGCCGAGCCCCGGCTCGGGCTCGCCATGCTCACCGGCGCGGTGATCGGCATCCCCGGCGCCAGCTACCTCACCGCGCTGCACATCCTGGTCACCGGGAAGTCCTCCACCGCGACCCAGGTCATCGCGGTCGTCATCTTCGTCCTGATCGACTTCTTGCTGATCATCATCCCGTTCTTGTTCCTGGAGCTGCGGCCCGAGGCCACCAAGGCACGGCTCAAGCACACCCAGGACTGGCTGCTGGGCCACGCCTTGCAGCTCATGGCCACCATCGCCCTGCTCCTGGGCGCCTACCTGGCAGTCAGCGGCCTGGTCCGGCTGAGCTGACCGCCAACCTGGCCCTCGGCCACCTGCGGCCGGCCAGGATGTGCCGAACCTGGTGTGCCGCCAGGCGCATCATCCTCAAACGGCAGACGCCCCCCTTGACGCCCTGCCGATCTTGCTAACGCCGTGCTGACTACGGCCCCCAGGGGGAGGGGCTGGCCTGTCTTTTCATCCCGTTGGGGCGATGCCGCTGCGCGCCACGAGGTGGATCGTGATGACGTAGGCAAGGGAGCGGGGTCAAGGTTCCGGCGATGCCGGCATCGGAGGCCGCAATGACGTCGGCAACAACCGAACCATCAAGGCGCACCGGCGGGCGCCACGCGGAAGGCCATGGGTACGGCCTGGTCGTGTGCGCGTCCGTCCTGCTGATCATCGGCGGCATCGGGTTGGCTGGACTGGCGAGCCTTGGCCGGGAAAACCAGGCCCGCGCCCTCGCGCGCGCAGCCGCCTGGGACAAGGCGAGGACGCTGTCGTGACCTATTACCCCATCCCTGGTGACCGCAGCGGCTCAGCACGCTGCGCGGCACGCTCACAAACGTCGCGATGAATGGGCGAGCTGTCCGGGCGCGTGTTCCCCAGCCCGACCCCGATGGGAGGCAGTCATGACCGCCGAACAGCAAGCACCCACGCCGAGCCCGCTGGGACCGCTGGCCCGCTACGAAAAGAACCTCATCGACCGCATCGCCGACTTCAACGACCCGCGGCAGGAGTGGCGGCGGCTGTTCTCCGAGCTGCTCGGCACCTTCTTCCTGGTGCTGGCGGCGGCCGGCGGGGGAATGATGGGCCACGCCTTCCCGGGGGTGATCAGCCACGGCGCCGCCGTCGTGGCGCCCGCGCTGACGGTCATGGCCATCATCTTGTTCATGGGCAAGATCTCCGGTGCCCATCTGAACCCGGCCGTCAGCATCGCCTTCGCCCTGCGCCGCGACTTCCCGTGGTGGCGGGTCCCGGGCTATGTCATCACCCAGCTGGCCGGGGCGACCCTTGCCGCCTGGTTCCTGCGTGCGGTCATCAACGTCTCGGCCAAGTACGGGAGCAACTATCCGGCCTCCGGCTACTCCGCCGGAGCCGCGTTCTGGATGGAGCTCATCTTGACCATGGGCCTGGTCAGCGTGATCCTGGGCACCGCCTCCGGCGCCCAGAATGTTGGCATCATCGGCGCCTTCGGGGTTGGCGGCTACATCGCGCTGGCCGGCCTGTGGGGCAGCCCCATCTCCGGCGCCTCGATGAACCCGGCCCGCACCTTCGGGCCTGACCTGGTCGGTACCACCTTCACCAGTTACTGGGTCTACGTCGCGGGGCCGATCGCCGGCGCCGTGCTCGCCGTGGGCATCGCCTTCGTGCTGCGCGGCCGCGGCGGCGACAAGTCCGCTGCCGGGGCCGCCCAGGGTGACATATTCACTGAGGTCTACGAGTCCGGCCAGTCCTGAGAATCCGGCCATGGTTGGTCCGCGCTTTCCCGGCCACGCCCGGCCCGGCCCGGCCACCGGGCCCGCGCAGCATCCGGCTGGCCTGACGGAGGCGCAGGCGTGCGGCAGCAGCGTACGGAACCGGCCGACCAGCCAGCAGGGTCAGGAGCAGAAGGCGATGACGGCTGAACCGCCGGAGAGCCCGGTCACCGAAGCAGTGCGCAGCCTGGAGGTGCGCTGGATCTTCCCGGGCCAGCTGGCGACCGCGGTGGCCGGATGGTTCGGGCAGTTCCCGGCCCGGACGGAGTCACGCGAGGACATCTATCTCCTGGATCCGCGGTTGCCTGGGCTGTCGGTGAAGATCCGCGGGGGCGAGGCGCTGGAGCTGAAGGCCTACCGCGGCAGCCCGGGCATCCTCGAGGTGGCCGGCCGTGCCCGCGGGCGCATGGAGTCCTGGCAGAAGTGGTCGTTTCCCTGTCGCCCGCTGCGCCAGGGCAGCGCCGCCCCGGCCGGCTGGCGGGCAGTACACAAAAGGCGGCGGATCAGCCGGTTCTCGCTGGCCAGCGGGCGGGTCGTGGCGCGCGCCCTGGGGCTGGGCGGGGAGCCGGGGTGCGAGGTGGAACTCACCGAGGTCCGCGCACGCGGCGAGGACTGGTGGACCCTGGGCTTCGAGGCGACCGGCCCCGCCGGCCTGCTCCGCGGCCAACTCGAGGCCACCGCCGCGCTCGTGTTCGCCCAGGCCCTGCCCGGCGGCGTGGAACCCGGCACGGATGACTCCAGGTCCTTTGCGGAATGGCTGTGCCAGCAGCCGGGCACCGGTAGTGACGCCGGCGCCTGAAACTCCGCGAGCCGGCCGGGCCGCCGATCTGCTCGCCACGCCCGGCGCTGGCCCAACGGGGAACGCCCAAGGCGACATCACCGCAACCGATCACATCGAGGCTGCCGGACCAGCGCTGCCGGTCCACGGCCGAAACCCAGCACAACCGATCAGCTGCCAGCGCTGCGGACGCACGGAACTGGTCAATCTGTCCGCACAGACATACGGACCAGGCATCACCAAGATCAGCCTTACCGAAGTCTCCACACTTCCGGGGGATTCGCTTTTACGAAATCGCGCTAGGTTCCGGCGGGGTCCGTGTGCCATCGGGTCGGCGGCCCGGTGTCAGCGGTGCCGGGCAGAACGGTCATCTTGACTGCTGTCGGCAGAGCGGCGCGCGGGAGGTAGACGGCGCGGGCTGGACCGCGCCGTGGCTAACTTAGGCCACCGCACCGCTAGGTCAGCCGGGTTTTCTGGGTACGCGGAGTGCCCATGGGCCTGGACCGCTGAGCAACCTGCCAGATACCTCCCTGCCGATTACGCGCTGGTCAATCACCCGCGATGCGGGATGCCAGCTGCGCCCAGATTAACCATTTACCGTGAGTCTGCCCGGGGTCTCTGGCCGACTGGTGACCGTCCGGTACTGGGTACGTTCTTGAACGATCCTCTCGACGTGCTGGCCGAGGTAGTCGACCATGTGGAGGGATAACTGGGCATCGCGGATGCTGTTCACCGGCCCGGAAGGTGGATCGTGAGCCAAGGACTGTTTGACGGGCTCGACGAGACAGCACGCGACGAGCTGCGCGCGCGGTTGCGGCCCTGTGTGCTGCCGGCCGGCGCGGTGCTATGCCGTGCGGGGGACCGCAGCGACAGCCTCTACCTTGTCGAGCGTGGCGTGCTGCACGTACTTGACGGCAACACTGGAGCGCTGCTCGGGCGGCAACGAGCGGGCGACGTCGTGGGGGAGGTTGCGTTGCTCACGGGCGAGCCGCGTTCGGCGACGCTGCTCGCGCGGGTGCCCGGCGCGGTGTCGGAGCTGTCGCGGGAGGCGTTCCTGGCCGTTGCCGCCCGTCACCCCGTGCTGCTGGCCAATCTCGCCAGGATCCTGAGCCGCCGGCTGGTCGAGCGCACCACGGCCGCACCTGCCAAGATCACCGCGCTGCTTACCGAACCGGCTGGTTGGGCAGGTGCAGTGACCGCGGTTGCGACGGCCCGGGCGGCCAGTGCCGCACCGCTGACCGTGCTGGACGCGACCGGTGCTGAAGCCGGCCCTATCGGCGGGACGACCGCGCCCGGTAGCGGCATCACCCCGGCGCACGAGCTGCGGGCCCGGCTCGACGCGGCGGCCGCCGCCGGGCCGGTGCTCCTGCATGCGCGCACTGACCGCAGCGAACTCGCTGAACTGCTCGATTACTGCGACCGGACGGTGGCCGTGCTGCCCGCGGATGGCACACTTGACGCGGCGCTCTCCGACTCGCTTCCGAGCGATGTGAACCGCGTCGAACCCACCGTGGACCCAGCCTGGCTCGGGCGCCGGCTGGCCGGTGCCTCGGTGGGCATCGCGTTCGGGGCGGGCGGCGCGAAGGGGTGGGCGCACGTCGGTGCGCTGCGCAGCTTGCAGCGGGCCGGCTACGTCGTGGACGCGGTCGCCGGCAGCAGTATCGGCGCCTGGGTCGGGGCGTGGACGGCGTTGGGGCACGATGCGGGAACGGTCGAACAGCTGCTGCGGGACCGCTTCGACGCGGACGCCGTGCAGGCCATGTTCCGCCGCGGCGGTGCCGACGGCACCGCGGTGATGGCGCGCCTGGCGCGGGAGACGACCGCAGACGTCGCATTCGCTGACCTGGCGATGCCGCTGACCGTGTTGACCGCAGACCTGTCCGCTCAGCGCCCGGTGTCGCTCACCGAGGACGGGGTGGCGGACGCGCTGGTCGCAGCGATGACGGTGCCTGGGCTGTACCCGCCGGTGCGGCGCGGTGACCAGCGGCTGGTCGACGCCGTTGTCCTCACCCCGGTCCCGACCGCCGCGCTGGCCGGGGTCGACGTCACGATCGCCGTCAACTCGCTGGGCCGTCAAGCGCTGCCGGCGTGGCCGGGTGCGCCGGAACCGGAGCGGGCCGCGCGCGATCGTGACGCGGTGGTCGAGAGCCTGGAACTGGCCTCGTCCGGCGCGGCCGCCGCCCAGACCGCCGCGGCGTCCGTGCCGGTCACCCCGCGGTTCGGGCCCGGAACCTGGCGTGACTTCCGGCACGCCGACCGGTTCCTCGCCGCGGGCGAGGAGGCCATGGAACAGGCACTATCCGGGTTGCGTGCCCTGGCCCGCCCCGGGCCATAGCGCGGCGCTGTCCACCTCCATCTCGGCGAACAGGCGGCCCCGCGCTCGAGGTGCTCACGGTCACTGGCGGCGGCCACGCGGTCGTTGCCTACCTGATGCCAGGAACTCGTGCTTATGCCAGTACCGTCGTTCCAGCGAGCCGCCACCAGCTGGCGGCTCGGCCGCTACTACCGCACCTACCCCGCCTAAGTCGAGGCTGAGGTCAAAGCCGCCCTGGACGGCCCGGCCAGGCAGTTCCAGCGAGGACCGATTGGGACCGCAGGCGTGGACGCTCTCCGCCCTAATACGAACAAGTGCTCATTCATGGCAACCCACAGTAAGCTGCCTTGTATGAATAAACGCGTCGTGCTCGTTGTGGCTGCGCTATTGCTGCTCGCGATAACGTCTGTCAGCTGTGGTCGTGCGGCAGTGCGCCATGAGGCCAATAGCCAGCTGCTGTTCACGCTAAGAGACCATGGCTCGACGAATACGCCCGCATGGGTACTGGCCGTAAATATCGACGGGAGCGGCGTCCTTACTCATGACCGTCGCGGCAATGTTAACGGCAATAAGACGTTTAAGGCTGGCACATTTGACGTTCGTGCCCTAGAAGCCGTGCTTGGCAAGCTTGACGTCCATCATCTTCCCAGGTGCGCTCCGGCAGAAGCCATCGCTCCCGTCGAGGTGAACATGGGCTCAGTTTCATTCGGCTCTTCTGCCACCATGGAATACAGAGGAAGGTCGGTAAGTTCTTTCTGCCTTAACAACCATCTTGAGGTCATGATCTCTGACCAACTAGCCAAGGTCGTAGCTAAGGCACGTCCGTGATCCCGACTACGCTGCCAACTCGGAGGGGCACGCCCGGCACATGAGCGCGCCCCTCCGAGGGGCCTCCTGGCTACGTCCGCGCACTGGCCACGGTTCGCAGCGGCGCTTTACTTGGCTATTCCGAATTCCCCGATGGCGAAGTCATCATCGCAGGTTATCGTGATCTTGGCGATATCCGAACCGGGCCCGTTGGAATAGAAGCCGTAGTACTGGGCGCCCGAGTCGCCGTATACCTGGAGCGGTCCGGAGGTCGTACCGTTCTGTGCCGTTGCCTCCAGGTCGAATGTCTCGAACTCATTAGGCTCAGCGTAGAAATAGAACGCCCTCGTGCCCGCTGGCAACGTAAGCACGTCCGTCGTGGTGCCGCCTTCGTTCGCGTTATTCCAATAGACATCTCCGGCGTAACCGTTGCTCCACGTTTGCCACCCGCCGCCGACATCCTCGCATTCCATGCTTGGAGAGAGCGCAAGAGTTCCGGTCGGCGCGGCGATATCGGTGTAGTAAGTCCCCGGCGTGCAGGGGGCATTGAAGGCTGTGATCTTGTAAGTGCCGAGCCGGGCCGGCGGTGATCCGTTGCCGGGAGCACCAGTGAACGAGATCGGCGAGTTTGCCTTGTTGAAGTCGGCCAACAGTCCCTTGGCCTTTGGCGTGCCCAGGCCGGAGCCCATGTCGTAGTGCGTTCTCGCCGGGAACAGCCCGCTGTGGCTGCCGGTGTAGTCGTTGTTGCCGCTGGTGATGTCGTTGAAGCTGGTTGTTCCGGTGGCGGCCGCCGCGTACAGCACCGGGTTGAGGAGCCCAGCCCGGTAGACCGGCGAATGCGCCGACTCGATGTCGGCGATCATCGCCGCCCACAGCGGAGTCGCCGCGCTGGTGCCTCCGATCGCGATCCACTTGCCGTTCCACCTGATGATGTATCCGTGTTTCGGGTCGGCTGAGGCCGCGACGTCGGGTACCTCGCGGCAGTAGCCGCTGGATGCCGCGCAAGGCGTGCCGCTGCTGTCCGAGTTGACGACCCCGGGGCCGGACTGCCATGGCGGCATCGCCCAGACCGTCGAGATTCCGCCGCCCGCGGCACCGGCTTTGGACTTCACGCCGTCGTTCCAGACCTTCTCGGTGGGCGGCGTCTGCACGGCCGTCAGGGATGTTCCTCCGACGGCGGTTATGAACGGCTGTGACGCGGGATCGAGAGTGGCGAGGGCCTTGCTCTTGTTGACCCGGTAGCAACCCTCCGAGCCGGTGTCTCCGGAGGCCGCGAGCACCGACATCCCTTCCGTCGCCGCCTGCTCGAACAGGGTGTTCTCGGTCGGGATCAGGCCCGAGCTGATGCCCTCGGCAACCGATTCGCACAGGCCGTAGCTGACCGAGACGATTTGGGCGCTGTCATCGTTGAAGATCTTCGCGTATTCATCGACCGCGGACAGCGCGTAGTTCGACTCCGGCGCGTCGTACACGGTGACCTTCGCCTTCGGGGCAAGCGCGATGGCGGTCTCGATGTCGAGCGCTGCCTCGCCCTCGCCCACGCCGGAACCGTCTCCGCCGTCAACCTTGACGGAACTGATCTGAACGCTGGTGTTGTAGCACTTCTGGAAGCTGGCGATGTCGGAACCGGACCACCGGTCCAGCTCGAACAGCGCGATCCGCGTTCCCGCGCCCCGGTGACCTTGGCTGAACAGGGCGTTGATGCCATACGCGGATGCGAGCTTCGGATAGGTCCAGCCGTGCGTGCTACTGGCCTCCTTAGACGCTGCCTTGCACGCGGACGGGCCGGCGAGCGTCGCGCTCTGCGCGGCGGCCCGGTTGCGGGCATCAAGGGGCCCGGGGGTGACGGTCACCAGATCGTTGAGCCCGATGACCGCGGTCGTCACGTTCGCGAGCGCGCTAGGCAGGTGCGGGGCAGTCGTATTCGCGAAGGCAACGCGGCCGGAACCGAGCCGGTAGTCGGCGAAACTCACGCCGAGGCTCTTAGCCGCCTGCCGGAACGTCGAGGACACCGGGACGATGAGACCGTCCTTCGCGGCCGGACCCGGATTCAGCCCGAGATGTCGCAGCGTGCTGTCCGCGGCCCGAATCGTGGCTGGTGTCTGCCCGAACCGCGCGGCGAACTGCGATATAGTCAGAAACTGGCCGTCCTCGGGGGAGCCTGGCGTGGACACTGCGAGCGCCAGCGCGCGCAGGCCCGCCGGGTCGCGAGGGTTAAGCACAATGTCCAGATGAATTGCCCTCGAGCCTGGCGCCGGACCAAGCGCTACCGCGCCTCTCGGAATGGCCGGCGCGGACCCCACGGGATGTGTTACCGCGAAACGTGATCCCGCGGCCGCGGCTGGCGACACTCCGGATATGAAGATACCTAAGACCACCCCAAGCGCAGCAATAAGGCCGGCCAATCTGCGTCGATGTGACTGTGGACATGCTCGCGCAAGCCCGAACAAAGCGTTCAACTGTTAACCCCTTCGCTAGATCGCGGATGCGCCCTTCAAGCGCGTTAGTCATTCAGCGAATGCCGGCAACATGACATAGACATACTGCTCATAAGAGCACACATCACGCAGATTCCCCAGGCCGCTACAGATGGCGCAGATCATCGAGATCGAGCGGATCAGTGCTGATGAGTAGCATGTCTCGCCTTAGGTAGACGTGTACCTCGTTCAGCGGGTTGACAAGTCGGCCTAGTCGAAGCGGCCCGATTGTTTGCCACTCGCGATCGGTGAGTCAGGATTGGTTGGCCGGCCCCGTGCCGGAGCGACGCACCAATCTTCAGGGTCCCGGCGCTCGCCCGGCCGACAGGCGCCGTTGCGCCGTTGCGCCGGCGACACGAAATCTGGTCGATCGTGTGGTCAGCTAAGCGTGCTGATCGCCGATGACCAGGACCTTGCCCGCGAGGTCCAGCCAACTTCCGGCCACAGAATGCGCTGGCTGCGCCAACGCCCGCATGACGCCTGACATCGGCTTAGATAGGGCGGACGCTGGGAGAGTCCCAGCCAGGGGCGGAGCGCATTGAACTTGTGCCGCAAGATCCTGATCATGCTCACCGCTGCCGCGCTAACTGCCGGCGCTACTGCCTGCGGCGCGGTGTCGCAGCAGACCGCACGGGCTGCGTCGTCGAGCCCGTCACCATCATCGGCGTCGTCCGCTCCGGCGGCCGCGCCTGGCACCTTGCATCACCCGGCGCGCCCTGCCGGGTCCTTCCGGGTGCTGACCGAGCCCGGGTCCGGGATCGGGCCGGTCTACCGGCTCATCACCGGAGCGCGTTCCTCGGTCGAGCTGAGCATGTACGAACTGGCCGACCCAGCCGCGGAGGCGGACCTGGCCGGCGACGCCGCCCGCGGGGTCGATGTGCGGGTGATCCTCGACCAGGACCTGGAGAAGTCCCGCAACGCGGCCGCCTATGACTACCTGGCCGCCCGCGGCGTGCATGTGCGGTGGGGGCCGGCCGGCACGATCTACCACCAGAAGACCCTCACCGTCGACGACGTCACCTCGGTCATCATGACCCTCAACCTGGTGGCTGAGGACTACCCCGGCACCCGCGACTTCGCCGTGATCGACACCAGCCGCGCCGACGTGGCCGCCATCGTCGCCACCTTCAGCGCCGACTTCGCCGGCCGCGCCGTCACCCCGCCGGACGGCGCCGGCCTGGTGTGGTCACCGGCCAATGCCCGGGCATCGGTCCTGTCGGTCATCAACGGGGCCACCCGCAGCCTCGCGGTGGAGAACGAGGAGATGGACGACCCCGCCGTCACCGCCGCCCTGGCCGCCGCCGCGCGCCGCGGCGCGCATGTCACCGTCACCATGACCGCCGACAGTGAATGGGACCCGGCGTTCGCGGAACTGGCCCGCGCCGGCGTGCATATCCGGCTCTACCCCGACGAGCCCAGCGCCCCGTACATTCACGCCAAGGCAATCGTCGCCGACGCCGGCCTGAGCGGCCAGCGGGCCCTCGTCGGCTCGCAGAACTTCTCCGTCGCCAGCCTCGACTACAACCGGGAACTCGGCCTCATCACCCGCAGCCCCGCCATCATCGCAGCCCTCAGCAGGACCCTGGCCGGCGACTACGCCGACGGCACGCCCTACTCCCCGCCGTCCACGGGCTCAGGCGCATGGTGCACCGCCACCGCCAGCGTCTACAACGCCGCCTATGACGAGAACAACGTCTACGTCCACTCCAACCAGCCGAACCAGAACGCCACCGCCAGCGCCGATGGCTACTCGCACAGCTATGAGACCAACAGCTCCGGGTACGCGCTGATCTATCTCAACGGACCCGCGCCCGGCGCGCACATCACCGTCACCGTAGGCGGCGCGACCTGCACCACACGCGACTGACAAACGCAGGTGGCCACCCGCTCACCTGAGCACAGCGCGACGGCCCTCGGCGCGGGCAGGGCGGCTCACCCAGCGCCCTTTCAGCAAGAGTCACAGCCTGGCGGCCATGTCCAGGCCCGTCAAGCCTGGCGTCACGACCGCTCCCTTTCCGCCGCTGCCGACTTGCGGCCGGCGAGCTGGCCGCCCTTCGTCACGCGCCTGCGTTCGGACGCCCCGCGCCGCGGACCATGCCGGCAAATCAGCCGCGGCCAGGAGAGTTCCCGGGCTCGCTGGCCGCGGCGATGACCTCGTCGAGGTTGTCGCCGAGCCGATACCAAGGCTGGCATTTACGCACTTCCACCGCCTTGACGCCCGGTCCCACCGTGATGGTTGCCGGTCCCCTGACGATGCCGTTATTCACGATGTCGTGGGTGTTCGTGGACTTCAGCAAGGCGAAGTAACCATCGCGCCCGCTCGCCGGACCGGCCGTCCGGTAGACCCCCGGCTTGATGTCAAGCCCGACGACAAACAGCCCGTCACCGCCAAACCCAGCGGGCGGTCCGGCCGCTGGCATACCACCTGCGGCATTCCCGGCCTGCGTACATCGGCGGCACCGCCGCTCGCGGCACCGCTCAGGCCCGGCAGCGCGCCCGCGGCCGGCTGCGCGCCAGGCCCGTGATGAACGGGGTCCCTGGCTGCCAGGTGCGTCCCGGGTGTTACCGCTGTCATGGGCGTTACTGTGGCCGGTGGCGCTGCCGCACTGGGGACCGCGGGGCCGCGGGCATGCCTGCCGCGCGCCGGAACAGAGCCCGGCCCGCTCATCGTCGCCCTGAGCCTCGCAACTTCGCGGTCTGCCTGCGCCTCGTGCTGCGCCCGGAGCGCGGCCTGGTATTTCTGCCACTGCCCGGGATCGCCCGCAGCCCGTCCTTTAGCGAGTGCCCGCTCATCTGGCGAGAGGCTGGGGTCAAGAGCACGCAAGTAGTCGGGGATATCTGACGCGGCACGTGCCGTCGGTGGTACCGCCGTCTCGGGCAGCGCGGGCTCCGACAGGGCCGGCGCACTGGGAGCCGCGGGCTTTGCGGCATGACCCTCATAGACAGCTTTCGCATCAGCGGAAATGATCTCCCCATACACCTGCAACTCCGCCTCAGCGGTCCGCAGCAGACGCTCCTGCGGAGTCATCCGCCTCCAGGCTCGTCGCGGTGACATTGCTGCCAGCCTGGCGGCACGCTTGGCTGCCCTAGCCTCCTCGGCAGCCGCCAGCGACGCGGCCCGGCGAGCAGCAGACGCTTCCTGGGCTGCGATCCGGCGGGCCTGCGCGGCTGCGCGCTCCTCATCTCGCTTCCTCGCCGCCGCGGCTGCCTGTGCTGCCTCAACGGCGGCCCGGTTCCACGCCATCGCAGCCATCCGGCGGGTGCTAGAAGAATTCGCGCAAGTGGCCGCGGCGGTCAGGGTCCGGTGGTTGTGCTCGCACAGGTAGATCTGGCCGCTTGGCCCAATTAGCTTCCCGTGGAAGCTCATGGCGATACCCCGAGGTGATTTCCCAATACGATCCAGCCGCGAGCAAAGGCGCCCTGTTGTCGAGCCGCCAGAGTCATACGGCCATCGCCCTGGTCTCCACAGGCTCCCTCCGCTGCGCGCCTGAGCATGGGGTCAGCGGCGCCTGGAGCGTCATCGGCAAGCTCGTCAGATGTCACCGATGCTGACTGCGTGGGTACTCCAACGCCAGGAGATAATCCTATGCGGCTCTGCGTGGAACAGTCGTCCTCTAATCACACTTCGTAGTCAGCACCGCAAATCGGCTGAAGACCGCGGGGTTCCCCTGAAACTGTGGAGACTCTGGTAAGGCTGATCTTGTTTTGGCCTCGGTTCTCCGTTGCCCAATGAAACCGCCGGAGCGCAGGCGCTGTCCAGGTGGAGGCCCCCGCAGGCAGGCCGTCAGGCCTGCCGAGGAGGAACGACCTGGACTTCGCCGAGCACCGGCGCATCATCGGGGGCAGGAGAAGCGAGCTCATCTCAGGCTGCCTCTTTAGCGGCCAGCACCTGCTCGTAGGCGGCCGGGGGCATCATCTGGCAGGCCGAGTGCCGCCGGTGGTGGTTGTAGTCCTCGATCCACACCGCGACCCTGACCCGGGCCGCGGCCCTGGTGGCGAACTGCTCCACCGACCGCAGCTCGAACTCCAGGGTGGAGTGCCAGGACTCGATGACGGCGTTGTCCAGCGCCGAGCCGGGCCGGCCCATCGACTGGGAGATGCCCAGCCGCTGGCAGGCCTGCCGGAACAGCCCGGCGGTGTACTCGCTGCCCTGATCGGTGTGCAAGATGACTCCCGGCACCGACCCGCCCCGCACTGCGACGGCCATCGCCAGAGCGCCGTAGGCCAGCTGCGCGTCGTGATGCTCGCCGAGGGCGAAGCCGAGGATGCGGCGGGAGGCCACGTCCATCACTGACGCCAGGTGCAGCTTGCCCTCGGTGGTGGCGATCTCGGTGCCGTCGCCGAACCACTTTCGGTTGATGCGTTCGGCGGGGAAGTCCCGCTTCACCAGGTCGGGGGCGCGCCAGCGTCCCTTCCCCGGCCGCGTCGCGCCCCTGCGCCGCCGCCGGGGCCTGGCCGCCAGGTGCTGCTCGCGCATGAGTGCGGCGACGGTGTTCTCGCTGACCCGCCAGCCGGCATCCTGCAGGTCGGCGGTGATCCGCGGCGCGCCGTAGGTACCGCGGTGCGCCTGAAAGAGCCGGCTGACCTCGGCGGCCAGCGCCGTCCGCCGGGCAGCCCGCGGCGGTAACGTCCCGCCCTTCCACTTGTAGAACCAGGACTGGGAGACGCCCAGCGCCCGGCATGACAGCGCCTGCGGGATCTGGTGCTGGTCCCTCTGAGCGGCGATGAAGGCGGCCACCGCTACCGCCCCATCGCGTCCTTGACCCCCCCTTACCCGGCTAATAACTGATGGTTGCGGGAGACGACACGCCGCTGACCTGCTGATGCTTGCCCTGCAGTGGGACTGGTGCGCTACGTTCGCCGGCATGATCGACGGGGGAGCACCGGTCCGGGCTGAGCAGTTTGACGATGGCCGCTGGCAGCTGGCCGGGGGAACCGGGACCGAGCTGATCAATGATTACCTCGGCTATCTGGCCGACCGCGGCTACTCGCCGCAGACGGTGCGGTCCTACGCCTTCGACTTGCTGGCGTTCGCCCGGTGGCTGGCTGTCGAGCAGCTCGGCCTGGCCGAGGTGAGCACCGATGTGGTGCTGCGTTACCTGGCGTACTGCCGCAGGGCGCCGCTGCCGGGCCGGGCGGGCGGCAATGTGTATTCCCTCCGGGACGGCCGCAACGCCGGCTATGCCCCGGCGACGATCAACCGCCGGCTGGCCGCGGTCTCTGGCTTGTTCGGCTACTGGACGATGCGGGATCCGGCCGCGCCCAGCCCGGTCCCGCGCCGGGCCGAGACTCGCCGGGCGGCCACCGGGGAGCGCAGCGGGCTGCTGGCTCACCTGGCCCGGCCGAAGCGCCGCTCCGGGCTGCGGGTGCGGGAGCCGCGTCGGCTGCCCCGCGGCCTGGACCGGGCCGAGACCACCGCATTGCTGGCCAGCTTCCGCACCGACCGGGACCGGGCGATCGCCGGGCTGATGCTGTTCTCCGGCCTGCGGTCGGCCGAGGTGCTCGGCCTGGCCGTCGCCGACGCGGACATCCCCCGCGGCTGGATCAAGGTGATGGGCAAGGGCGGCAAGGAACGCCGGGTCCCGCTGGACCCCGACGTCGCTGCCCTGATCCAGGCCTACCTGCTCGCCGGGCGGCCGGAGACCGCCAGCCGGGCGCTGTTCGTGGTGGCGAAAGGCCCGCACCGGGGCCAGCCGCTGACACCGGCCGGGCTGCGCACGATCTTCCGCTACCACCGCGGCAAGGCCGGGGTGGCGGCCGGGCACCCGCATGCCTTGCGGCATTCGTTCGGCACTGCTCTTGCCGAGGCAGGCGTGGACCTGGCCGTGCTGCAGGCGCTGATGGGCCACGACCACGTCGATTCCTCCGCCGCATATATCCACCTCGCCCCGGCGCACGTGCGCGCCGCCTACGATGCCGCCCGCCAGCGCCAGCGTGCCCTGTGACGCCCGCCGCCCGCCGCCGAGCCAGCTGCTGGGCGGCTACCGGGCGGCGCTGGCGGCTCGCGGGGCGGGCAACAAGTCGTTCTCCTGCGCGGCCCGGGCGTTCCTGGCCCGCTGGCCCGACCCGCGGGCCTGGGCCGCCGAGCCATTGGCGGTGCGCTTGTCGGCAAGCCCTTCGACACGGCCGTTCCTGAACTACCTGATGCTGTCCGGGCAGCTGCACCCGGGCTATGACTACCTGCTGGAACGCAAGCTGCCCGCAGTGCTGCGGGAGGCCGCGGACGGCCCGCTCGGCGATGACCGGGCCCGGTTCCTCGCCGCTGCGGCCGAGCTCGGCTACCTGCCCCGGGTCGCCGCCGGGCTGTGCAGCCAGATCGCCATGCGGATGCTCATCCAGACCGGCCGCGCCCTCACTGAGCTCACCGACGCCGACATCGCAGCGTTCGATGAGGCGATCACTGCCAGGGAACGATCCTGCGGGCGGTCGATGAAGCACTACCGCGACGCGCTCTATACCTCCCGGACCGTGATCTACCACATGGGCGCCGCGGTTACCCCGGCTGCTACCAAGAACACCGCCCACCTGCGCTGGGAATGGGCACGCTACTTCGACGGAGTTCCTGTCGGCGTCGCCGCGTCGCTGGCCGCCTACCTCGAATGCGCCTCCGGCACCCGGGTCCGGTCCACCGTGTCGCATATGGCCGGGCGGCTCGGCCACTTCGCCCGCGTGATCACCCGGGCCGACCCGGCGCTGGCCTCGCTGGCGGACCTGGACCGCCAGCGGCACATCGAGCCTTACCTGGCCGCCGTCGCCACGGCCCGCAACCCGCGCACTGGCACGGTCTTGTCCGCCTCGGAGCGGCGCAGCCGGATCCTGACCGCGGGCCGGATGATCGACGACACCATCGAATGGGGCTGGCAAGAAGCCCCCTCCCGGCGGCTGATCTTCTCCAGGGACATTCCCCGGCTGCCCCGCGCGCTGCCCCGCTACCTGCCGCCCGACGCCGACCGGCGGCTCGCCGCCGCGCTGCACGCCTCACCCAACCGGCTGCGCGCCGACGCCCTGCTGCTGCTGCGGGCCACCGGCATGCGGATCGGGGAACTGCTTGACCTCGAGCTGGACTGCGTGCACGAGGTGCCCGGCGCCGGGGCCTGGCTGAAGGTGCCGCTGGGCAAGCTGGACACCGAACGCATGGTGCCGGTCGACGACCAGGCACTTGACCTGCTCGACCGGATCACCCAGCACCGCTCGCCCGGCCGCCCGCTGCCGCACCCGCGCACCGGCAAGCTGGCCGAGTTCCTGCTCACCCACCAGGGCCGGCGCGTGTCCATGCACACCTTGCGCGCCGAGCTGCACCGCGCCGCCGCCGAGGCCGGGATCGCAGCCGCGACGCCCCACCAGCTCAGACATACCTATGCCACCGCCCTGGTTAACTCGGGCGTGTCACTGCAGGCCCTGATGGCCCTGCTCGGCCACGTCTCCGCCGAGATGAGCCTGCGCTACGGGCGGCTGTTCGATGCCACCGTCCGCGAGGAATACGAGCGTGCCCTCACCCTGGCCAAGGCCCAGCTCGGCCCGGTGCTGCCCGTGAACCGGACAGCCCTGCCGATCGCCGCGATCAGTGATGGCAGCACCGGCTGGCGGGACACGCCGCTGATCAAATCCCGGCTCGCCGGCGGATACTGCCTGCGCACCGCCGCCCAGGGCCCCTGCGCCTACGCCAACATCTGCGAGCACTGCCCCAACTTCCGCAACGACCCGGCCTTCCTGCCCATCCTCGCTGCGCAGCGCGCCGACGCCGAAACCCTGGCCGCCGACGCGCGCGCCCGCGGCTGGGCCAGCGAGGCCAGCCGGCACGGCAAACTCGTCGAACAGCTCGACCTGCTCATCACCCGCGCGCAGGCGTCATGACCAGGGACCTGCCAGCCCGAGTCGAGCAAGCCTGCTGCGACATCCTCGCCGCTGGGCAGCCCGTCACCACGACCGAAGTCGCCGCCCGATCCGGCATCGGCCGGTCCACTCTCTACCGGCACCCCGAGTTGCGCGCCCTGATCGAGGAACACCGCCAGCGACACCGCGACGCCTTCACCCTCACCGGACTCGCCGTCCAGATCGACCAGCTCCGCACCGGCATCGAAGCCCTCGCCGCCAAAGTCCGACGCCACGAAGAACAGCTCCGCCGTATCAGCCGCCGCCACTGACTGGCCGCTGCGGCCACACGCCACTCGATCCGCCTGACCAGTTATTAGCCGGATAACC
>Ga0116106_1000527_pt1 | contig 21582 bp, 20 predicted proteins | sample June2015DPH_6_50_FD_89717 | JGI IMG/M metagenome (GOLD analysis project Ga0116106, IMG submission 89717) | Peatland microbial communities from SPRUCE experiment site at the Marcell Experimental Forest, Minnesota, USA - June2015DPH_6_40 | ecosystem: Environmental > Terrestrial > Soil > Wetlands >...
TCGTCACTTTCGTCATTAGTCCAGACGAGGCGCGAGTGCGGTGTCACTTCGATGTACCTACCGAAGAACGCCATAGGCTTTGAGGCCCCGTGGCCGAACTCGAACCGGTACCTGCCCCCGACACGAACATCCGCCTCGCAGGAAAGCAGGGACACGCCTATGGACTTCGGTGCCCACCACCGCATGAGCAGCTTGGGGGTGGTCCACGCCTCGAACACGATGCGCGCCGGGCCGTTGAAGGTTCGCGTAACGACTAGCTCGCGCTCGGACTTCCGTTCCACCGTCGTACGGTTCTTCATGGGGGTAGGCTCACTCTCTCTTCTTGCGTCCATCGACCTTCTCCTTCCGTTTCAGTTCCTCGACAACCTTGTCCAGCTCGTCGAAGCGTGCGTCCCAGAGCTGGCGATACCTCTCGATCCATGCCGCCTCTTCCTCCAGTCGGCGCAGGCCGAGCTTGCAGGTCCGCACGCGCCCGACCTTCTCCGTGCTGACGAGCCCCGCCTGCTCCAAGACGCCGACATGCTTCTTCATGCCCGTGAGGGTCATGTGGAACTTCTCGGCAAGGTCCGTGATCGATGCGTCTGCACGCACGAGCTGCTCAAGAACGCCGCGTCGGGTGGCGTCCGAGAGCGCGGCGAACGAGGCATCAAAGCGGGTCCGGGCATACTGAACCATGTGGTTCAGTATGTAACACACGGATTGACGGCATGCAAGGGGAGTCCGGGCGCGTGCTGCGTTGTCGGCCGCCTTCACTCCCAAATCGACCGCATTTCGATGCAGATTCGATCGACTCGGCGATCCCCAGGCCCTTAGGTCATTCGGCGAGCGGTGTGCTTTCGCTCAATGTCCGGTTCAGCGGCGCCATCGCGTCTTCTTGAGTGCACGGTACTTATTCATCATTTCCACAACCTTTTACTCAAGGAGTTTCACATGGACAGCAAATTCACAGATTCTGATTTCACAAATCCGGCCGCTCCGAAGGCTTTCTCGGTGCGCAGAACGATCCGCCGTATCTTCGGCATCGTCGTGTTGGGGCTTGCGCTTCCGGTCGTCGCGGGGACGCCTCAGACGGTCGCGATTCGAACCCCTGACTTGGTGCACTTCCTCACCGCCACGAACGGCGGCGGAATCAGCGATCCGACCATGGTGTTCCCGCTGGATACGAACCGCACGAGTGCGAGCACTTGGGAGACTTTCACGATGAGCCAATTGAATTCATCGCAGGTTGCCTTCCAGGCCTACGATGGATATTGGGTCACGGCCGTCGACTACGGCGGAATGGCGAGTCCCGCCGGTACGGTCTCGCCCATCCAAACGAACGCGACGCAGGTCAATACCGATTCGACTTTCGTGATTACGCCGATCGACGACCAGGGCCACGTGACGATTCAGACGTGCGATGGCTATTACCTGACGGCGAACAACGCCGGCGACCTCACGGACGATAGCGCTGGTTTCAACAGTCAGCCGATTCACACCAATGGTACCTATGTCGGGGCCTGGCAGATCTTCACCTTGGAACAGTCGACGTGTCCCCCCAAACCCGTTACCTATAACCAGGTGAACATCACGGTCGCGACGGCCGATCAGACCGGCGGCGCCAACCAGCAAGCCGAAGTGGTGGGCAAGCTGCAGCTGAACGGCATTTCATCGCCGATCTGGATGTGCTTGAAGCCGTCGAGCATCATGACGGACCCGTCACTCGTTTGTCCCATCACGCCGAACGCGCCGTCCTGGGCCGCATGGTCGGTACCGGTCAACAATCAGTCATTCGCCCTGAGCTCTTCCGTTACGCTGACGGCCGGCGCCAGTAACTTCGGCACGCTACAGCTGTGGGTATACGATTGGGGCGGCGGCGGCAACACGGCGATCCAGGGAATCAAACTGACGGCCAGCGGCCCTTCGGGAACGACCACCGCCTGGTTTGACGACGGATCCTTTCACGCCTTCCCGCCGGCTAACAATGGCATTTATTCGATCACCGGCTGCTACCTGGAAATATCGGGTTCCGGCGGCACCGCGGCGATCGAACTGCTCGATGGAGCACCGGCGTTGGACACCGGTCCGAACAGCTCCTGCTGATGGCCATCGGCGAGCCTGAGTAATGCCAGGCTAGCGACAAGCCCTCGCCGGTTTGCACCCGGTGAGGGCATTTACTTTTGTGATTCCGCCGGCAACAGCCATGCGGCATTGATTTCGAGCTGGAGGGCGGGAACCTGATGTGCCGCCGCGAATTTTGTCACGGTCTGATTCTTGGCCGCTGAAAAGAAGTTGTTCGAAATGGCGATCAAGCCATTGTCCGCGCTACGGTCTCCAGCTGATCCGCCCATAGGCGTGCCCAAATAGAGAAGCGCCATCCATTGCCACAAAGCGAAGCGACGTAAGCGGTGTCGAGCGTTGCCGGAGTGGCTAATCGGCCTTGAAGGTATGGCCCGAGATGCTGTAACCATCAGTCTCCGTTGAAGCGATGGATGCCTCGCCCTTGGGGTTATAAAGCACTTTGGGGAACATGCCGCTGCCCACGACATAAAAGCCCCCAAGCCCGGGCTTTTTGGGCGTCGTCTTCGCCTCCCAGTTCTTCTCCCCGGCGTTCAACGTGTAGGTGTAGTTGGGATCGGCGCTGCGCGGGTCGAACTTGAGGTGCCCGATCGGCCAATGATCCTTGCTCGGAATGCCGCCGCTCACCAACTCGTCCAACGTGAAGCCCCGCCCGGCGCCCCGGCCGTCGCGAGGCTCGGCAGGCAGATCGCCAGGGCGCACCCTACGAGCGTGCGATATTTTGAAATATTCACTGTTAGATACCTCCAATGCATGCCGACTCGTGACATGAGGGCCACCACTGGCCCATCATGATGCGGCGGCACGTGCATGACCAGGGGCCCGGATGGATCCACGACATTATCAAATCACGGCATTGGCCAGTTTATTGGCGTTCGGAGTCTTATTCCTTGATTTTGATATTTCGGTCGATTGCATCGCCCTTATCCTCGCATCGGCTTTAATAACGCAATTTGCCTGTACGCGCCTCTTCCAGCTGCCGCATTTCGATCCACGTAGCGCGCTGATTACGGCCCTGTCGCTCTGCCTACTATTGCGCAGCGATTCCTATGTCGTTCTCTTTGGTGCAGCCGTCATCGCGATCACATCGAAATTCGTGCTTCGTTGGAACGGGAAACACATCTTCAACCCGACGAATCTGGCGGTGGCACTTTGCATCGCACTGAATTGGGGTTGGATTTCGCCGGCGCAGTGGGGCAGCGCGACCTGGTTGGCGTTTCTTCTCGTGTGTATGGGCGGTTTGATCGTCACCCGGGCGCAACGCGCGGATATCGCGCTCGCGTTCCTGCTGCTTTATGCGGGACTGCTCTTTGCCCGGGCAATGTGGCTCGGCGATCCGCTGACGATACCCACCAAGCAACTGCAGTCCGGAACGTTATTGCTGTTCGCCTTTTTCATGATCTCCGATCCAAAGACCACCCCTTCCGAGGTTCGCGGGCGATTGCTGATGGCGTGTGCGCTGGCGGTTTCCGCCTTTGTTCTACAGTTCCAGCTTTACAACCCCAAAGCGCTTATCTACGCTCTGGTTCTCTTATCGCCGCTGACGATCATCTTGGATTATTTGTTTCCCGCCCGCGTCTACCAATGGCCGCCAACCATCACCAGGGGCAGTTCCCATGAGCACAAAACATCTCGCCGTCGCAGCGCTTAGCTTGATCGTCGTCTGCGTCTTTCCGGTCGCCAAATTGCTGGCCTTCTGCGGTTTTTACGTCGCCAAGGCGGACGCTCAGCTGTTCAACAAAGCTTCCAAAGTCGTCATCGCACACGACGGCGACAAGAACGTCGTAACGATGGCGAGCGATTATCAAGGCGATCCGCGCGAGTTTGCGGTCGTCATTCCCGTGCCGACCGTGATCACGAAGCCGCAGGTTCACGTCACCGAAAATGCCTTGATCGATCATCTCGATGCCTACACGGCGCCACGGCTGGTCGAGTATTTTGACGAGGATCCGTGCGCGCCTCGCAGGGCGTATGAAGGGCCGATGGCTCGCATGGCGTTGAGTGCAAATTCCGTCGGGGGCGGGAAAAGATCCGCCGATGCCCTGGGAGTGAAGATCGAAGCCCAATATACGGTCGGTGAATACGACATCTTGATTTTGTCGGCGACGCAGAGCACGGGCCTGCAAACCTGGCTGAGCCAGGAAGGCTATAAGATTCCGGCCGGCGCGGCGGACGTTTTGGGCAGCTATATCAAGCAGGGCATGAAATTTTTTGTCGCCAAAGTGAACTTACAGGAACAGGAAAGGCTGGGCTTTCATTTCCTGCGGCCGATTCAGGTGGCCTATGAATCACCGAAATTCATGCTGCCGATACGACTGGGTACTGTCAACGCGAATGGCCCGCAGGAACTTTTCGTGTTCACTTTGTCGCCGAAAGGACGCGCCGAGACCACCAACTACCGCACCGTGAAAATCCCGTCAGGCCTGGATGTGCCGCTTTACACCAAACGGGACTTCGGCCCTTTCTACAAGGCCATGTTCGACACGCAGGTCGGCAAAGAAGGCATGCGCACTGTCTTTCTGGAGTATTCGTGGAATTTGGGCTTCTGCGATCCGTGCTCGGCGGATCCGATTCCGAACGACAAGCTGATCGAGCTCGGGGCTTATTGGCTGGTGCCGGCGGCAGCCGCGACGCCGCCGAACAGCGGCATCGTCGGCCCACGCTACAATCCCAACGGACCTCAGGGTGCGACCTACGTCACGCGCCTGCACATTCGCTATGACCGCGAGCATTTTCCCGAGGATCTAATGCTGCAAGAAACCAGCAATCGGGAAAATTTTCAGGGCCGCTACGTGATGCATCATCCATGGACGGGCGAGGCAAGTTGCCCGGCGGGCGACACCTACAACAAATCCCTGCCGCAGCGCTTCAGTCGGGAAGCGGAAAATCTGGCGGCATTAACCGGCTGGGATTTGGCGGCGATCCACCGCGAGATGGAGGAGACGGGCCAATCCTTCGATCCCGCCAAAGTCATGCAAGCGCCCAAATGGTATGAGAAGTTGTGGCCGCAGGGTGAGTGAGGGCACGACCGAGCATCCCGCTGTGGTTTGTCAGTCACGTAGATCGTGGAGCGGTACTGCGTACCGACATCGTCCCCCTGCCGCATCCCCTGCGTGGGATCGTAAAGCACACGCGACTTACTGGATATTTTGCGCATCGTGCGGCGCAGCAATTTGACCGAAAAATGCGCGAATCCCGAGTTGGTGATCACGCCTTCAGCATTCAGGGCGATTCGCAATCGGGACGCAACCGCTGAACGGCAACATCCAATCAGCTTGATGCGGGCTCGTTGGCAAGGTTCTGTCCGTCGTTCTTAGTTTCATTGAGGATTGGATCTGCCTCTGGAGTTTGGATGCTTTTGTGTCCTCTGAGAGGAATATTGTACGTGATCGTCGCGCCGAACCTATCCGGTGACTGGCTGTCCACCCGCACTTTATCGAACACCAGCAACCGCGTGCCGAGGTAGAAGCTTTCTTTCAAATCGTGAGTGACCATGACGATGGTCATCCTATTCATATTCCACAGCTTGAGAATGAGCTCATGCATATCGGCGGTGACTCCAGGATCCAACGCCCCGAACGGTTCGTCGAGAAGCAAAATTTTCGGCTCGCCGATGACCGATTGTGCGATGGATAGGCGTTGCTGCATGCCGCCGGAGAGTTGGGCGGGATATTTATTGCGCGCGGCGTTCAAGCCGACCGAATCGAGTAGGCGATCGGCCTTGGCGATGGCTTCCCGGCGCCGCGCGCCGAGCAGCCTTCCGAGCACGCGAGACCCGCGCAATTCGAGGCCTAGCAGCAGATTGTCCAGAACCGTTAAATGAGGGAACAGGGAATACCGTTGAAACACGATGCCTCGATCCGGTCCGGGCTCTCGGGGCAGCGGTTGGCCATCAATCAGGAACTCGCCGCGGCTGGGTGTCTCAACTCCTAATAGCATCCGCAGAAACGTCGTCTTTCCACACCCGGAAGCGCCGACAATCGTCACGAACTCGTGATCTCCGATCTGCAGATTCACGTTCTCAAGTACAACCTGACTATCGTATTCTTTCCAGAGCCGCTTGACGGTAATTTGCGTCATCGACTATCGCCCGGGCTCCGCCCATGGGAATCCTTTGATGCGCACCACGCGCAGCAATGCATCCATCGTGAAAGCGAGCACCGTGATCCAAGCGACATAGGGAAGGATCACGTCCATCGCAAGATAGCGCCGCACCAGAAAGATTCGATAACCAAGGCCTTCCGTCGAAGCGATCGCTTCAGAGGCGATCAGAAACAGCCACGCGGATCCCAAACTCAAGCGCAGCGCATCGATGAGTCGCGGCCACATTTGCGGCATGACGACTCGAATGATCAAAAGCCAGGTGGAGGCACCCAGAGTTTGGGCCTTGATCATTTGTTCGGTCGGCAATTCCTCGGTTCGCAGCGCGAGATCCCGCACCATGATCGGTGCAACACCAATGATGATCAGCAACACTTTCGCGAGTTCGCCCAATCCGGCGACGATGAACAGAATCGGCAGAACCGCCAAGGGCGGAATCAGGGATACCGCCGCGATGAACGGCGCCAATGTTGCCTTGACGTAGGGGATGACACCTATCGCAAGCCCGAACGTTACCCCCAGCAGAGCGCTGACTCCGAGCGCAATGAGGATTCTTTTGAGGCTCGCGGATGTATCCACCCAAAACAGAACATCTCCGCTGCGTTCATCTTCCTCGAAAGCGTAGTGATGTATCGTGGCCGCGAGCGTCGCAGGCGAAGGCAAAAGCTTATCGCCGGGGTTGGCGGCGAGCCGTGCATTCGAATACACGAGGTACGCTGTGATGAGCAAAACGAATGGCATCATGCCCAGGATGAGCAATCCGCCTCTGCCAGGACGCTGATTGACAAGACGGCGCACCGGCGTGGCTGCTCTTACAACTGGCCGTCCAAGGCCATTTTCGTGTAACTCGGATCGAAGCGCATCTTCACGTTGTTGGAGGCACCCAACACTTTGCCGGCAGGGAATTGGATTCCGACCACGTCGGGCGAACTCGCGCCTTGGCCCAGGATGCCGTGTTCGAACGAGAAGTGACGCACCAAATCCATAGTCTTGATGACCGCCTCTCCGGTCATGAACGCATACGCATCGGCCGGCGTACCGAACAAGTGCGTCGTCGCCAGTTGCGCTTCGAAGCCCGCCGGATCCGTTCCCGAGGCTTTCGCCATTGCAGCGCGCGCCGATTTGGCGGGAGCGTCGCTGCGCAACATGAGCGCCATGGTTTCATACCAGGCGCCGACCAAGGCTTTGCCGAGCTTTGGATTGGCGACGAGGGTCGCGGTATTCACGACCATTAAATCGATGATTTCTCCCGGAATCCTACTGGAATCGAACACCAATTGTGCGTTTGGCGATGCCAACACCGCGCTCAGTTGGGGCTTCCATGTGACCAAGGCCGTGGTTGTTGGCGCGGCAAAGGCGCCGACGATGTCGGCGTCCGAGGTATTGACGACTTTGATATCGCGTTCGCGCAATCCGACGCTGTCGAGCGCGCGAACCAGCAGGTAATGCGAGACCGAAAGTTCCACCAAATTGACCTTCTGTCCCTTGATGTCGGCAAGATGCTTTCCTGAGCCTTTGAGAACGACCCCGTCATTGCCGTTCGAGAAATCGCCGACGATCAATGCCGTTGAATCGACGCCGCCGGCCGCCGGAATGGTCAGCATGTCCATGTTGGTCATGACGCAGGCATCGAATCCCCCGGCCGTATATTGGTTGATTGATTCCACGTAATCGTTGATTTGCGTCAGCTTGATCTTGATGCCGTATTTATCGGCCCACTTCCTCAATATCCCGCTTTGATCGGCGAAATCCCAGGGCATCCAACCCACGTAGATGCTCCATGCGACGTTGAACGACGTTTTCTCCGCAGCGAAACAGGGAGCGGCGCCGCTCGCTGCAATTAATGCGCACAGCAGCGCAACGATCTTGAAAAATGATTTACGAAGGGGATTCATTCATGCTCCTTGGAGTTCAGTCACATCAGGCAACCGCGCGCCTGTCCTTGAGCGACAGCACAACCAGCGTTTGCGCGAACAGCACCGCGCGTCCTTCCGCGCAGCGCAATTCGACGACGACACCGTCCGCCGGCGCCGTCACAGGCACTTCCATTTTCATGGATTCCACCAGCACCAGCGTGTCACCCGCCTTAACGCGTTGACCCTGTGCCGATCGGATGCGCCAGACGCTGCCGGCAACCGGACTTGAAACGGCCACGCAATCCGCCGGCAGGCCTTCAAAATCTAATTCATCGTGGGAATCGAGTGGTTCTGCCGAGTAGCCGGCTTGGCCCGTTGCTTGCCATCGACCACGTTCTGCTTCGAATGCCGCTTGCTGGCGCGCCTTGTACGCGAGCGTACTCGGCAGGTTATCGGCGAGGAATCGACGATAGTCGCGTAGCCGAAACATCTCGTCGCTGATTCGCACCTGCGTTCGGCCGTGCAAGAAATCCGCGCGAAATTCGAGCAACTCATCCGCAGAGACGGGATAGAAGCGGATTTGATCGAAGAACCGCAGCAACCACGGCCGGTCTCGCGTAAACGCATCGGTCACCTTGTACGTATTCCACATTTGGCAGGTTCGTCCGACGAACTGGTAGCCCCCCGGTCCTTCCATGCCGTACACACACAGATACGCCCCTCCGATGCCCACGGCATTCTCCGGTGTCCATGTACGCGCAGGATTGTATTTGGTCGTCACCAAGCGATGTCGCGGATCGAGCGGGGTGGCGACCGGGGCGCCCAGGTAAACATCGCCGAGTCCCAGGACCATGTAACTGGCCTCGAAGACGATTCGCTTGACCTCATCGATGCTGTCGAGTCCGTTGATGCGTCGTATGAACTCGATGTTGCTCGGACACCAAGGCGCATCCGCGCGCACGGACTGCATGTATTTCTCTATGGCGAGACGCGTAGCGACGTCGTCCCAGGAAAGCGGCAGCTCGACGATGCGGGAGGGTATCTCCATGTCGTCGATCGCAGCACTCGCTGTGTCCGCCGACATCAACGTCGATAGCAAGTGGTCCACCGACAGCACACGACTGTCGTAGTGCACTTGCAAGGAGCGGATGCCCGGCGTGAGGTCGACGATGCCGGCGAGATCCCTGTCTCGCAGCCAGCACATCAGCCGGTGCACATGCAACCGCAACTCCAGGTCGAGCACCATCGGGCCGTATTCGATCAGGAGATTGCAATCGCCGGCGCGCCGATAAATGACCGCGGGCCGCGTCGCCTGCGCCGGCAAACTCGCAATGATGGGAGTGATAGGTCGCCGCATGCTGCGCCAGGATGGGGCGCGCCGCGCCGGCTTACGCAGGGTCGCGATCATCGACTCCTGCCTGTCATCGAGTTCCCGCGCTCGCTCGATCGTCAGTCGATTGAATCGAACGCGATTGCCGGGACGGAGTTGCCCGAGCTTCCACAACTCAGCCTTCACGACCGTAACCGGACACACGAATCCTCCGAGCGAGGGTCCATCGGGCCCTAAAATCACGGGCATGTCGCCGGTGAAATTGACTGCACCGATGGCGTACGCGGTGTCGTGAATGTTCGAGGGATGCAGTCCCGCCTCACCACCGTCGGTGCGCGCCCACGTTGGTTTGGCGCCGATGAGCCGTACTCCCGTCCGGCTGGAGTTGTAGTGCACCGCCCAGCTGCCGGCAAAAAATGCCTCGATATCCTCTTCCGTAAAAAAGTCGGGCGCGCCGTGCGGTCCATCGAGAACGCCGAGTTCCCACTCGTCGGTGATCTCGGGAATCAGCTCTACGGGAACCGCGGTCGGCTCTTCCGCGTCGCCAACCGGATTCAGATGCAACACATCGCCGGCCATCAAGGCGCGGCCGCCGTGCCCCCCAAACCGTCCTAATGTGAACGTGGCGCGACTACCCAAATAGTGCGGCACGTCAATTCCGCCGCAGATCGCCAAATAGGCCCGGCATCCGAATTCTTTCGGAGCGCCGATTCGTAAAGTGGCCCCGGCCAGCAACTTCGTCGGTGTCCAGTATCGGATCGGCAGCCCGTCGATGTCGGCCGGCATCTCGGCACCAGTGAGACAGATCAGCGAATCGGTGTTGAATTTCAGCGTGGGACCAGACATAGTGATTTCGAGCGCCGCAGCATCGGGTCGATTGCCGACGGCCCGATTTCCCAAGCGAAACGACAAACTGTCCATGGGACCCGAGGGCGGCACGCCCACGTTCCAATAGTTCAGTCGCCCGGGATAGTCCTGAATGGTTGTCTGAGTACCCGCGCTCAAGACTTCAAGCGTTCGCGGCGCATAGGAAAACGAATCGAGCACGCGCGTGGTCAGCCCACCGATCGCAAATACTTCAGACGCAGCGAGTTGGCTTACGTAGTCCAGATTGGTCTCGAGACCGGCCATCCGAGTAGCGTTCAAGGCGCGCTGCAATTTGGCCACGGCCGCGTTGCGATCGACGTCAGCCACGATGATCTTCGCAAGCAGCGGGTCATAATAGGGTGTGATGTTTGTGCCATCCTCCACCCATGTCTCGATTCGCGCCTCGGCCGCGAATCGGACTTGCGTGAGCAGGCCCGACGAGGGGCGAAAGCCGCGCGCCGGGTCTTCCGCATAGATTCTCGCCTGAATCGACGCACCGAATGATTGCGGTGCCACGAGCTTCAAACCGTCACCCGCGGCCAGTCGTATCATCCATTCGACCAGGTCGACCCCCGTGACCTCCTCCGTGATGCAGTGCTCGACCTGTAAGCGGGTATTGACCTCGAGAAAGTAAAACTCGTCGCGGCGGACATCGTAGACAAATTCCACGGTGCCGGCGGATTTATAGTCGACCGCTCGTCCCAATCGAATGGCCGTCTCGTGCAGGCGCTCACGTACGGATTTCGACAATCCCGCCGCGGGCGTCTCTTCGATCACCTTTTGATTGCGGCGTTGCACCGAGCAATCGCGCTCGCCGAGCGCAATCACCTCGCCAGCACCGTCGCCGAATATCTGCACCTCGATGTGGCGCGCCTGCTCGACGTAACGCTCCAGGAACACGCCACCGCTACTAAAATTTCTTTGCGCAAGACGCTCGACACTTTCGAGCGCGGCCGCGAGCTCGGATTCGCGTCTGACGAGCTGCATGCCGATCCCGCCGCCGCCCGCCGAGCTCTTGAGCATGACGGGATAGCCAACACGCGCCGCCTCGTGCCTCGCCTGCCCGATATCGAGGAGCAACTCGCTGCCGGGCAGCAAAGGAACTCCCGCACGCGCAGCGATGTCTCGAGCCGTATGCTTCAAGCCAAAGTCTCTAATCTGCGCCGGCGTGGGGCCGATGAACACGATATCGGCAGCCTCGCAGGCTTGCGCAAAAGCGGGACTCTCGCTCAAGAAACCGTAGCCCGGGTGGATCGCTTCGACGCCCGAGTCGCGCGCCGCCGCAATCAGCTTGTCTTCACGCAGATAGCTATCGGACGGCGGGGCCGCCCCCAGGCAAATCGCTTCATCCGCCTGCAGCACGTGAAGTGCGTGCCGGTCTGCATCCGAATAAACCGCGACCGAATGCACGCCCAAGCGTCGCAAGGTTCGAATTATCCGGCAGGCGATCTCACCCCGATTGGCGATGAGGACCTTACGAAACATCGGGGTCCCAGATCAGGATCTCCAGCGGTGTCGGATTATAGGCATTACACGGATTGTTGAGCTGCGGGCAATTTGAGATCAGGACGATGATGTCCATCGCCGCGCGCAGCTCCACGTATTTTCCCGGCCCGCTCACGCCATCGGCAAAATTTAATCCGCCGTCCGCCGTGACCGGGACGTTCATGAAAAAATTGATGTTATGAGTCAGATCGCGCTTGTTCAGCCCAAAATGCTCATGCTCGGCCAGCGCCAAAAGGTAACTGTCGCGGCAAGCATGCATGGTTCTCTTATCCAGCGCATAACGCACCGTGTTCGACTCGGTAGCGCAAGCGCCTCCCAGCGTGTCGTGACGGCCTACGGTATCGGCTACGATCTCGGCCAGCGTATTTCCGGCAGTCGAGAGCAGCTTTGAACCGACGCTCAAATACACATTGCGCTGCTCGCGCATCGTGTCGACGATGCTGTAGCGTTCGGCCGGATCGGCCGCGGAATACAACAACGTGTCGGCGGCCTGGTTGCCCTCCACGTCCACAATCCTGAACCGTTGCCCACAGGCGACGACCCGGATCCAATACTCGCCCGCCGGTATGATTTGTCGGTAACGACAGGCATCGGCCTTTAAAACACTTTGTCGCAGCATGCGTCAAATTCCACGGGCGTTACAGGCGCATTGTCGATACAGTTCCGTATTCTCGAATCCGCGAGTATTTTCCGGACAAAGGTTGCGGCAGAAATCATCGTCCGGCACCGGTGCTGATTTGCGCAGCTGCATGCGGACCGGTGCCCTCGGGTACTGCGCGGCAGGATTCAACGGATGCGGACAGGTGTGAAAGAGCACGAGCGTATCCATCTCGAAGCGCAACTCCACGAACGCATCGGCTCGTGAATTGCGGGCATCAAAGCTCATGTCGCCGGCCTCGGCGATGGATACTTTGCTGAACCAATTGACATTGGCAGCGAGATCGCGGCGACCGAGACCGTACTTGCCCCCTTCGACGAGAAAAGAGTCGTGTCCATTTTGGGTCCAGTCGTTTCGGTAGTTTTGGTAGCTCTTAAGTCCCCAGCGCTGAGCCACGAGCGCCTTGGTGGAGTTGCCGCACACCGTATCGTGCCAGCCTACGGAATCCTCGATGATCGAGCAGAAAATGCGGCCCATATCCGAATACAGGCAATGCCCCTTCGTGAGTTTGAACGTATGCTGGCACTTCAGCGTATCGGGTACGTTATAGCGCTCGAGAAGGTTGTAAGGATTGTAGAAGAGCATTCCGGCGTTCGCGCCGCCGTTCACGTCGATCAATCGAAGCACGGTGCCGCCGCGCACTGTCAACGACCAATGTTTGCCACCTTCGATCAAGGACTCGTGAAATACAGCTTCCGTTTTCATGTGATTTCAAACTTTATTCGAAGCGCAGCTTGAGGGTCACGCCGATCGTTCGCGGCCGTACCGTATAAGCCTCGAATACGGTATTGACCTCCGGCTGCTGGATGATCTTGCGATCATTGGCCAAGTTCTTGGCGTACAGGCTAACATCGAAAGTCGCGCCGGTCAGCCCGAGGCTGGCATTGAGCACGCCGTAGCCGGGGTTGTGGTAGTTGGGATTCGGCGTTGGGGGCGAGTTCAGGTAATCAAGAGGCTGGTAGCTGCCATAGGAGCTGCCGCTGTACGTATAGTCGACGCGGCTGATCAGGGCGGCAGCGCTCGTGAGCTTGATGTTATAGGCCGCCGAGCCCGTGTAGTTGTAGTCCGGCACATCGATGAGCCAGGAGCCGACTGTCGCCTCGCTCGGATTGGCGGCGCTCGAGATGTAGGCGTGTTGGGCGCTGGCGGTGAGTCCGAGCGTCAGCTGGGTGATCGGCCGGTAGTTGATCTCCAGCTCGCCGCCATAGATTTTGGCGTCGCCCACATTGGCCGTGAAGTAATAGCCACAGGTGGGCAGGTACAGCGACTGCTGAATGTTCTTCCAGTTAGTCGTATAGGCGGCAGCGTTGATCGTCAATCGATCCTCATCGAGGCGATTCTTACTGCCGAGTTCATAGGTCCAGAGTGAATCCGAGTCGAATTTCGTCGGTCCCGAATTCAGGCCGTAGGTCTGAAGATTGGGGCCACAAACACCGCCATCGAAGCCGCCATAGGGAATCGGTCCCGTTGGGCCGCCGTTGCGAAAGCCTTTCGCGGCCGAGATGTAGACGCTCGACTGGACGTCGACGTTGTAGCTCAACGAGGCCTTGGGCGTAAACGCGCTGAATGTACCCTCCTGGTTGTAGGGGCTGATATTGGGCCACTGATAGAAGCCGATCTCCCTCGATACATAAGTCTCACGCGTGCTGGCATAGCGACCGCCGAGCGAGCCATGCAGGCTCGGAAGAAAATCGTAGTCGAGCTGCCCGAAAACCGCATACTGCTTCTCGTCGTAGAAGCGATTGTCGGACTCGTCGATGTCGTCGGGGAACAGCAGCGAATACCCCGGCCCGGGAGGGCCATAGAGCGTATTGACATAGCTATTTTCCATCGGCACGCCGAAGATCTTCGTGAACGCGGTACTGATGCCCGGAATCTGTTGGAAGTCGACGTCGTGGATCCACGAATTCTCATAGTAGAGCCCTGCGACCCATTTGAGTGCGCCGCCGGCGCCGGCGGGCGACGCGAGCCGGAATTCCTGTGAAAACTGTCCGTAATGGTTGCTCAGATGCACCGCCGAGGGTAGGTTGGCGATGATCGAGTTGACCAATGGCTCCTGCGCCGAATCGCAGTTGGGTGAACCGTTCGGGTAGGTAATCACGCCCGGACCCGGCGCCGGACACGGCGTATTGATCAGGCTCGCGAAGGCCGCGCTGTTGTAATAGGTGCCATCGATCTGCCGGGCATATTGACGTAGGAATAGCCCGGTGACCGCGGTCAGGTCGGCGAAGCCAACGTTGGCGTTGATCGTGAGGCTGGGTAGCACCAGCGCGTCCAGGCCCGGCTCGGCAGTTTCCTTGTCCTGTATCCACAGCCCCGGAATCGGGGGACCCACTGGATCAGTCGATGAGAGCTGCCCCGGCGGATAAAACGCATCGCTATCGCCGTACTTGTAACGTTGATAAAAGAAACTTGGGCTTATCGTGAAGGCATCGGAGACTTGGATCAAACCATTCAAGCGCGTTACGAATATGTTGTCATCGTTCACACCCTTCTCTTGCAGTTCGAAATAGGGCGTGACCTGGCTCAAGGTTGCAGCGCTGCTTTCTCCGGGATTGCTGTAATGATCGATGAAGCCGCTGTCGCTGGTGAAGCCGACGCTGCCGCGCACCGCGAACACGCCGGCGATCAGCGGTGCGTTGAACACCGCGCCTTCGAAATAGTTAGCGCCGCCGTGCTCGGTCTGCGAATAATCGCTGGTGAACTCGCCGCTCCATTGCGTCAGCTGCGGTCTCGGGGTGATGAAACGAATCGTGCCGCCCTCGGAGCTGTCGCCGTACAGCGTGCCCTGGGGCCCGCGCAGCACTTCCAAGCGATCGAGATCGAATAGCCGCGGCTGCGCCGCGCCGTCGTAGAAAAAATTCTTGGTCGTGATCGATACGTCATCAATGTAGAGCCCGGTCGTCGCGGAACCCGACGTCGAACTTACGCCGCGAATTTCGATGTTGCTCGTGCCTTCGGTGCCCGAAACGGAATTGAAATTCACGCCCGGAATCGCGCGCGTGATGTCATCGTAGCTCTGAATGTGCTTGTCTATCAGGTCTTCGCCGGTGACCGCGCTGATGCTGATCGGCACTTCCTCGATGTCTTCGCTGCGCTTATTGGCAGTTACCGTGATCTCCTGCAGCGTGTCCGGGTGTACGGAGCCCGGTATCGCCGCGGGTGACGCGTCCTGCGCGTCGGCGACGGTCGAGGAAGGCGCGTCCGCCGCCCACGCGCAATTGGCGCTGTAAAACGCCGGAACCAGCAGTGCGGCAGTTGCCATGCAGCCCGCAAGCCATTGAGAATTCGGATAACCCATGGGGCAACACCTCCTCTGTCATCGTGCCAATGGCACTAATTCGGGAAGGCTTCGGTTTGCTTTCGGGTCATCCCCCCAAGGTGCGGGAGACAATCCCGAGGACGCTGAAGCCTCCTCGACATTGATCTCCCGGGCTTTTATCCCTCCGTGTATCCGCGGTCGCAGCAACATGGGATGTCGCCGACGACCAGGGACTGCCTCTCTCGGACCAGACACCTCAATCAGCAGGCCGGAACCCTAGACGCACATTTATTACAAGCAGAGCAAGTGTTGTGCCAAACCTAGTCCACTTCGCCCAATCGACACGCATTCGCTGCGAAACCAGGGCTTTTCATTCGCTTCTTAAACTCTTTGTTGCGGATGCTATCGCCGGTTCGTGCACCGGCAACGGGCTAGAGGAGCGATCAGTGCCCCAACTTCGCGCGCACAAATTTCGCGCATATCACGGTGCACACGCTATATTTCGCCCATGCCCTCATCCGACAGCCTTCTGATCAGCGATCTTTTGCACGCATATCGTGCCCATCGCCTCACGCCGACACAGATGACCGAGAGCGTGCTGGAGCGCGCGGAGCGCGCTGCTCAACGGAATATTTGGATCACACGGTTCTCACGCAAGCGGTTGTTGGATCACGCACGCTCTCTAGAGCAACGCTCGATCGAGGAACTGCCTCTTTATGGCATTCCCTTTGTCATCAAAGACAATATTGATCTCGCCGGCGTGCCGACCACGGCGGGATGCGTCCAGTATTCCTACGTACCGGCGCAATCATCCCCAGTCGTACAAAGACTTCTCGATGCCGGGGCGATACCACTCGGCAAAGCCAATCTCGATCAGTTTGCGACGGGACTGGTCGGCACACGCTCTCCATACGGCGCCTGCCGAAATAGCTTCAATACGGATTATATTTCCGGCGGGTCGAGTTCGGGCTCCGCCGTGGCGGTGGCCACCGGGCTTGCGAGCTTTGCGCTCGGAACCGACACGGCCGGGTCCGGTCGCGTCCCGGCCGCCTTCAACAACATCATGGGATTGAAACCGAGCCTCGGTAGAATCAGTACTCGAGGCGTCGTGCCGGCTTGCCGATCATTGGACTGCGTGTCGATATTTGCACTGACGAGCGAGGATGCGGCGCAAGTTCTTTCGGTGGTCGAAGGATTTGACGCCGACGATCCTTATTCTCGCAGGGTCGGCGACGCCGCCGTCAACGATCGGCGATTCGGCATACCGCGGCGCGAGCAACTGCAATTCTTTGGCGACCGTGAATATGCTCGCTTGTTCGACCAAGCGACCGCGCGAATCGAATCTCTCGGCGGTGCGGTGGTCGAAATCGATTTTGCTCCCTTCTTGGACGCGGCGCGGCTTTTGTACGAAGGGCCCTGGCACGCCGAGCGCTACGCCGGGCTCGAGGATTTCATCGAGCAGCATGCGAGCGCCATGCATTCAGTGACACGCCAGGTCATCGAGGCAGGAAAATCCCCGTCGGCCGTCGATGCCTTCAAGGCACAATACAAACTGATGTCGCTGAAACGCGCGAGCGAACGCGTTTGGGATAACGTCGATGTGCTCATGACACCGACAGCCGGCACCATTTACGAGATTGCGCGCGTGAATGCGGATCCCATTCGCCTCAATACGAATCTGGGGTACTACACCAATTTCATGAATCTCTTGGACCTCGCGGGCGTTGCAATTCCCGCCGGCTTTCGCAAAGACGGGCTGCCCTTCGGAGTGACGATCATCGGTCGAGCAGGAACGGATCATGGCTTGCTCGCGCTCGCCGGCAAGTTACACCGCGCCTTCGGCGATAGACTGGGGGCACTGGATTTGCCCATGCCCTCCCCCGCAGAAAGCGGGTCCGCGACTCCCAAGGGTTTCACCTCGATCGCCGTCTGCGGCGCGCACATGAATGGCCTGCCGCTCAACCAGCAGCTGCGGGATCGAGGCGGGTATTTGCTGCGATCCACACGAACCGCAGCCCAGTATCGATTCTATCTGCTGCCCGGGGGCCCACCACAGCGGCCCGGGCTGGTGCGCGTGCGCAGCGGCGGGGCCTCGATAGACATCGAAGTGTGGGCCCTGAGATCCGCGGATCTCGCTTCGTTCGTCGAGGGCATCTCCGCGCCCCTCGGAGTCGGAAAAATCGAACTTCAAGACGGGGAACAGGTTCTGGGATTCTTATGCGAAGCGTACGCCACCGGTGGCGCTACCGATATCACTGACCTTGGTGGGTGGCGCGCCTATCTCGAGCAATTCCAATCGATCGCCTAACTCACTCTATAATTATGCGAATCTTGCGCCGCCGCAGACCACTGATGCGATTGCGGACTAGACCGCCAAATCAGGCAATCGCGACCATAGGGCGTTAGAAGCCGGGTGTTAGAAACTTGCAGGAAACTCCGTTCGATTTCGAAAGAAGTTCGTCCAGAGTTGCGAGCGGGAGTTCGAGCGCCTCGGCAATGGCGACGTACCACGCGTCGTAACTTGTCACATTATGACGCAATTCCCAGATGCGGCCGGCAAAGGGCTCAAAAGGAAACAACTCGACATCGAGTTGCATGAGGTCGTCTTGCGCCGCGTTCGCCTCTGGCGTCGTAATTAGCTTTGCCCTCTCGAGGCGCCGAAATATGTTCGTCGCTTCCGCGAGTACCAGCTCTGGCGCTTGCAGCAAACCACCGGCAAGAACTTCTTCCGCCCAATCGCCGTAGGGGCCGCTGTCAACAAGAGCGGCAACTACGATTGACGAATCAATGACGATGCTCAACGCCTGTCAGCGTTTCTGTTCTCAAGAATCTGCTTCGAGGAGATGCGAGTCTGAGTCGCGCGCTTTCTCTTGCGCACCTGCTGAAGCCAAGCATCTATCGACGGGCGGGCAGCCAGTCGCTCCAGTTCGGCGCGCAGAAACTCCTGCATCGACTTACCCTGCAAAGCCGCGCGGGCGGCTAGTTCGTCGCGGACTTTCTCGGGCACATCGCGGATGTTGATTTGAATTGCCATGATTTTATAATGCCAGCAATGATTGCACCTTGCAAGCGTGTCTGGCGAAGACGAAACTCGATTTCATTCATTTCACATTATGCGGATCTTTCAGTGCAGCAATTTCGCTTGTTCGGAGCCAGGAAGGGAATTGAAGATCGTCCTTAGCTCGCTGAATCGTAAGCGCTCGATCTTCCGCACCCTGCCCCGGGCGAGGGTAGCCTGATAAAGATGCCGCCGGGTTACAACAAAGGGCGGCACGATGAGCGACGAGGATCGGGAATCCAAGGCGGCGGTCTGGCTGCAGAGGTTGCACGAGGCGGCGACGGAGAAACAATCACTGGTCGAGTATTGCCGGCGACACGGATTGAGGCCGGGGGAAGCATACCAGTGGAAGAGAAGCCTACGCGGCGCCGGGCGATGGCCTGCTGCCAAGGCCGGTGGATCGACAGAGGTAGCGAGGACAGCGCCGCCGGGATTCGCGCGTGTGCGCATTGTGCCGGAGCATCGTACGATGTCGGCGCCTCTGCGTCCGCAATTGCAATTGGCGAACGGCCGTCGAGCCGAACTGCTGTTGAGCGATGAGCGGCAACTACCGCGAGTGCTCGAACTACTGGAGCAGTCCACATGATGCGCCCCGATGCCAATGCCGCGGTGTTCGTGTGCGTGGCGCCGGTGGATATGCGCAAGCAAGCGGCAACATTAGCGCTGATCGTTGAGCAAACCCTGAAGCGCAACATCTTCGAGCCGGCGCTCTGGGTGTTCAGCAATGAGCGGCGCGACAGGATAAAAATTGTTTACTGGCAGCGCAACGGCTTGTGCCTGTGGAGCAAGCGGCTCGAAGGCCGTGATCGGTTTATCTTTCCGCGGCGTATCGAGGGCGATACGGTGACGATCCGCGGCGAGCAACTCGAGGAGTTACTCGCCGGATTTGATCTGTGGCGCGAGGCTCATCGAGAGCTTCTGATGCGCCGTGTGGGATGATTAAAAGCCTATAAATATAGGCATTTACTCGTGCGCCAAAGATAAGATCATGCGATAATCATTGCATGTTGGAAAGCAACTCTGGTGCACCCGCCGACGCCATGGATGGTGCGGCACGCATCGCGTTGCTGGAAAGCGAACTGGAACTGCTAAGACGCCGGGATGCCGAGCGCACGGCCGAGTTGGCCGCCCGCGAGCGGCGGATCCGGCTCTTGGAAGAGGCGCTTCGAATCCTGCAAGCCGATCGGTATGGCGCGAGCCGCGAGAAGCTTCACGTCGCCCCCGGTCAGACGGAGCTGTTCAACGAAGCGGAGACGATCGCCGAGCTGAATGAGGCGCTCGGCGCCGAGGTGCCCCTCAAAGCGACGCCGCAGCGCACAGAGAAATCCAGCACGGGCGTCAAGGCGGGGCGCAAAGCCATCGCCGCTCATCTGCACCGCGTGCCCGTTGTGCACGATTTGCCCGAGAGCCAGCAACAGTGTGCGTGCGGCAGCCGGCTCGTCGAGATCGGGAGCGAGATCTCGGAGCAACTCGATTACGTGCCGCCGAAGATCCAGGTGCTGCAGCACGTGCGTAAAAAGTATGCCTGCCCGGGCTGCGATCAGTGCGTGAAGACGGCGCCGTTACCGGCGCAGATCTTACCCAAGACGAATGCGGCGCCCGGGCTCCTCGCCCATCTGGTCACCAGCAAATATGTCGATGCGCTGCCGCTGTATCGCCAGGAGGCGATCTTTGCGCGCTACGGGGTGAGCCTACCGCGGGCCACGCAGGCGGCCTGGATCATCGGACTTGCCGAGCGGGTCCAGCCACTGATTAACCTGATGGATGAGCGGTTGCGCGGCAGCGGCTACATCCGCATCGATGAAACGCCGGTGCAGGTCATCAACAGCGAGAAGCCGGCAACCGCCGAACACTGGATGTGGGTACGAGTTGCCGGTCCCCCACGGCAGCGGATCATCCTCTTCGACTACGATCCGAGCCGGGGCCACGAAGTGGCGGCACGGCTGCTCGAGGGTGCGCACGGGATCATCCAAAGCGATGGTCACCACGCCTACGATCAAGTAGCTGAGAAATACGGCCTTATCCACTGCGGATGCATCGCCCATGCGCGGCGCAAGTTCTTCGAGGCCATCAAGGCGTTGCCGAAACAAATACGTAATCAGCCGACCGCCGCCCACGAAGCGGTGCGCCGAATCGACGAACTCTACAAGATCGAGCGCGACATCGGCACGCTCGCCGACATCGAGCGCGCCGCGGTGCGCAAAGAAAAGGCCGCACCGTTACTCGAGTCGCTCCATGCCTGGGCGAGCAGCCTGGTGCACGACACGCTGCCGTCAGGAAAGCTCGGGGAAGCACTCGTATACCTTCGCAATCAATGGCCCAAGCTCATCCGCTATGTTGAAGACGGAAAAGTCGCCATCGACACCAACCTCGCCGAGAACGCGATCCGTCCCTTTGCCCTCGGGCGCCGCAACTGGCTCTTCGCCGATACCGTCAGCGGCGCTCGCGCCAGCGCTCACATCTACAGCCTGGTTCAGACCGCGCGCGCCAATGAGCTTGAACCGTATGCGTACCTGCGCCGCCTGTGCGCCGAACTCCCCGCCGCGCAGACCGTAGAGCAGATCGAAGCGTTGCTGCCCTGGAACATCAAAACCTAACACCTGGCAAGGGTGGGGAAGATCGAGCGCTTACCGTAAACTGGGTCGCCTTGGCGACCAGCGCCCGATCCGACTCTCCTCCTAGCCGCAACCGCCAACGACGAAGACTCTGAGTGCTAATCCGCTCCCGCGCACCGAACACCGGCGCCAAAAATCCGCTCTCCTCGAATCGTCCCAAAATCTTGCGCGATGTCTCTGCGCCATACCGCCGCTGCCTGATCTTCTCCATCGCTCGCTCCAGTTGTTGAAAAACCGGAGGACATTTTCCAGATCCTTATGCAAGCGGGAA
>Ga0116106_1000530_pt1 | contig 21540 bp, 18 predicted proteins | sample June2015DPH_6_50_FD_89717 | JGI IMG/M metagenome (GOLD analysis project Ga0116106, IMG submission 89717) | Peatland microbial communities from SPRUCE experiment site at the Marcell Experimental Forest, Minnesota, USA - June2015DPH_6_40 | ecosystem: Environmental > Terrestrial > Soil > Wetlands >...
CTTTAACCTTAGTAACTCTAGAATCAACCGAACATAACAGGCTCTCGTGCAGACGGGCAAGCGGTCATAATGCTCGACCGCGCAGTTCTCGGCGGTGGTTGGTTCCGCTTTCCGACAGCGCCATGATATGGCGGATTGTGCTTTTCGTTCTGATCCTGATTGGAGCTTTCGGTCGTAACGTCTACGCCCAAGACGCCGAGTCTAAGCCCGACGATGATAAGGTGAAGAAGGCGTTTTATTCCGCGAAAGACCGGCTGGCAGCCATGCACGACGCTGCCTTGTTTGTTCCTATCGCCGTCGCCGACGCCGATATTATGGTGGGCCCACCCCAGGACAAAAAGCAGTTTCAACTTCACTTCAACGACAAAGTCATTTGCGATTTCGCTACTCCCGGCTCAAAGATGGGGGGCAAAACGCCCAAGTTTGCATGCAAGATCACCGGTGTCGAGAGCGTCAACGGCCAAGTCCAGACCTTGACGCCTGACATAGATGACGGAGGTCCGGTCAAGGTCAAGTTCGGTCCTGACGATAACGAGGTCTATGCCGAAGTCGTCGCCACGCGCCTGATGTGGGCTTTGGGCTACTATGCTGACTCATGGTTCCCGGTCCGGGTCGAGTGCCACAACTGCCCCGAGAACCCGATATCCGGTAAAGGACCAACCGGGACGCACACCTTCGACCCCGCAACCATTGTTCGAAAGTTCTCCTGGCGCAAGATGACCGAAATCGGCAAGGGAGAGGAAGGTTGGAGCTGGAAGGAGCTCGACACCGCCAATGCCCGCCCCACCTACGAAAGGGACGGCCTCAAACTGCTGGCCGCGTTCATGAAACACAGCGACAACAAACCGCCGCAGCAGCGCCTGACCTGCCACAAAGTGGATGTCGACACGAAAACGCAGCCCTTTACCACCACCTGCGATAAGTCCGTCATGCTGGTGCAGGACGTCGGCGCGACCTTCGGCACCGGCGGTTGGTTCACCAGCAACACCAGGGCCAAAATGAATCTCAAAGGATGGTCGAGCAAGAAGCTTTGGAACAGAGTGGGAACCGACGGCGCGCCAAAGCAGTGCCAAGCCGCGTTGCGCAAGAGCTTGGCGGCGCACGACGGCCTGGACAATCCCATGATCAGCGAGGAAGGGCGGCGTTTCGACGCCGGTCTTATGTGCCAACTCTCGGACCGCCAGATCGAAGACCTCTACAAGGTCTCGCGCGCAGCCGAGATGCCTGAGTATCACAACAGCGATGGCAGCTTCAAAGCCGGCGTCAGTGAAGCTTCCGTCGTTCGAGAGTGGGTTGAGGCCTTCAAGCAGAAGAGAGAAGACCTTGCGAAAGGGCGTTGCGAGTGGAAGGAAAAGCCAGCCGACCTCACCGCAATCGACAATCCGATGGGCCTGGCGACCGTACCGAATTACTGCTCGGCCAAACCCTTTTAACAGCGCGGAATGCGCCAGGAACCTCGCTGGAACCGGAACTGCCGCACTCCGGCTGTTAGAATTCCGTCGATGATCTTTCGCAGCGATAACCGCGCTCCTGAGCAGATTCGTCCCGTTAACATCATTCCCGACTTCATCTCGACCGCCGAGGGCTCGGCGCTGATTGAGATGGGGAATACTCGCGTCATCTGCACGGCATCGGTCGAGGAGACGGTGCCTGCGTTCTTGCGCAACTCGGGCAAGGGATGGATCTCCGGCGAATACGGAATGCTGCCGCGCTCGACGCTGACGCGCACGACGCGCGAATCGGCCAAGGGAAAACAGAGCGGGCGCACGCAGGAGATTCAGCGGCTCATCGGACGCTCGCTGCGCGCGGTGGCCGATTTGAAGCGTCTGGGTGAGCGGACCATCTGGATTGATTGCGACGTGATCCAGGCGGACGGCGGCACGCGAACGGCTTCGATCACGGGAGCATTCGTTGCGCTCGGCCTGGCTCTGCAGCGGCTGATCGATGCGGGGACGTTGACTGCGGCTCCGATTAAGGATTTTGTGGCGGCGATCAGCGTGGGCATCGTGGATGGCGAAGTTCTTCTCGATCTTAACTACGAAGAAGACTCGCGCGCCGATGTGGACATGAACTTTGTTATGACCGCGGGCAATAAGATTGTCGAACTGCAGGCCACCGCCGAGCACCAGGTGTTCGACGACGCGCAACTCGCGAAGATGATGGCGATGGCGCGGCAGGGCATCCAGACGCTGATCGCCAAGCAGCAAGGGCTGCTCGGGATGCTGGCTCTGCGGCAGTGAGGCCCAGAACCTTCACCACAGAGATACAGAGGCACGGAGAAAACCTTCAAATCTGTAAAGACCAAGGTCTTCCCCATTTTTTGAATTCCTCCGTGGCTCTGTGTCTCTGTGGTAGGTATGCTGTTCGCGGCGTCTGTGGTTTAGAATTATCCGTTGCTATTGCACTCATAGGAGGATCTATGAAACTCACACCCGGCAAGCTCGCCGGTATGAAAGCGGTATCGAATCAACATGGCGTAATCGCCGCCGCCGCTATGGACCAACGCGGCTCACTGCAGAAATCTCTGGCCAAGGAAAAAGGCTCGGCGGTTTCCGACTCGATGATGGAGGAATTCAAGACACTCGTCACCGAGGTACTGACGCCGCATGCGAGCGCCATCCTGCTCGATCCGGAGTGGGGACTGCCGGCTTCGAAACGGCGCGCAAAAAATGCCGGGCTGTTGCTGGCCTATGAAAAAACCGGCTACGACAAGACCGGGCCGGGGCGGCTGGGCGATCTGCTGGATCACTGGTCGGCGCGGCGACTGAAGGAAGCGGGCGCGGATTGTGTCAAGATTCTCCTCTACTACACGCCATTTGATCCGCACAGCATTAACGACCAGAAGCACGCCTGGGTCGAGCGCCTGGGAGATGAGTGCCGCGCCAATGATATTCCGTTCTTCCTCGAATTCGTCACGTACGAAGAAGGCGTGGACGAAAAAAGTTTCGACTTCTCGAAGAAGAAACCGAAGGCGGTCATTGAAGCCATGCGCGAGTTTACCAAAGACCGCTATGGCGTTGATGTCATGAAAGTAGAAGTGCCGGTCAACATGCAGTTTGTGGAAGGGACCAAGTCTTACAAGGGTGAAAAGGCCTATTCAAAACAGGAGGCGATGAAGCTGTTCCGCGAGGCAGCGGCGGTCGCGACCAAGCCCTTCATCTATCTCTCGGCGGGCGTGAGCAATAGCGAGTTCACCGAGTCGCTGGAACTGGCGGCCGAGTCGAGTGTGAAATTCAACGGTGTGCTCTGCGGACGCGCCACCTGGAAAGAAGGCATCCCTGTCTACGCGAAACACGGCGCTGATGCCTTCCGGAAGTGGCTGGAAAACGAAGGGGTAAAGAATATCAATAACGTAAATGACCGCCTGAAAGCGGCTAGCTCGTGGCACTCGATCTACGGGGTCGAACCGGCGCTGGCGCACGTGTAGACGAAATCTTTCCAAGGCCGCAGAGGCGGGTCTTCGGACCCGCCTTTGTGTGTTGTGGCGCGCAGCCCCTAAAGGGGCATCCGATTTCCAGATCCTTCGCTTCGCTCAGGATTTCGGCAGCGGGCTGACGCCCGCTGGTCGCCTCAACTTACGGTATCGCTAAAGCGATACCCTGATACGAAAATTGCCAAGTGCCGACCGTATGGCTGACCGCAAAACCGCTCTGATCACCGGCGCCTCGTTCGGCATCGGACTGGAATTCGCCCGCATCTTCGCGCGCGAAGGCTACAACCTGGTTCTCGTCGCTCGCAGCGCAGACAAGCTGCGACAACTCGCGTCCGAACTGGAGAAGGCCCACGGCACGCGTTCGCTGATTCTGGCCACCGACCTGACCGAGCCGGGTGCCTCCGCCTATGTGCTGGATCAAACCACGCGCGCCGACATTCAGGTGGATGTGCTGGTTAACAACGCGGGATTCGGACAATACGGTTTGTTTGCCGAAAACGATCTGGAAGAATGTCTGCGCCAGATCCAACTGAATGTAACGACTCTTACCCACCTCACGCGCCTGTATCTTCCGGCGATGATTGAGCGCGAAAGTGGACGCATTCTGAATGTGGCGTCCACTGCGGCGTTTCAGCCCGGGCCGCTGATGGCCGTATATTTCGCGACCAAGGCTTATGTTCTGCATTTTTCAGAGGCGCTGGCTAATGAACTCAATGGCACGGGCGTTACCGTAACTTGCTTGTGCCCAGGTGCGACGGCTACGGAATTCCACAAGCGCGCGAAGGCAACTGGCCAGCGTTTCCTGAAGTTTGGCTCAATGGACGCGCACGCTGTTGCCGAGGACGGTTATCGCGCTCTAGTGGCGGGAAAACCCGCGGTGATTTCGGGATTCAAGAATTGGCTGCTGGCGCAATCCATACGACTTACGCCTCGCCGACTGGTGACCGCGATTGCACGGAAGGTGCAAGAGAGTTAGGTGATGCTGAGCGAAACAAGTAAGCTAACTACTCTGGCGCTGCTGGCGATTGCATAGGTCCTTCGCTGCGCTCAGGATGACACCCAAAATTCATGTATCACGCCGTGAAACGCGGCCAGGCGCGTCTCTACCGGAAGGTTTCTGCAGTTGTCTTGCGGCTTTCCAATGCTGCCTGCACGCGGCTGTGTTTCCGGCTATAGGTGAAATAGACGACCAACCCGATAATCAGCCAGATAATCAATCGCGCCCAATTGATCCAGCCGAGTTTGTACATCATGTAGCCATTGAACAGGATGCCCATAACTGGCACAAACGGCACCCAGGGCGTCCGGAAGGGTCGAGGTTGGCCCGGGTTCGTATGCCGCAGAGCCAAGATGGCGATGCAAACAATCACGAACGCCAGCAGCGTTCCGATGTTGACCATTTTTCCGATATCCTCGATCGGCGTGAGGCTGCCCACGATCGCTGCCAGCATGCCCACGAGCATGGTGTTCTTCCAAGGAGTCCGGAAGCGCTCGTGAATGTCGGCGAAGAATTTCCTGGGCAAAAGGCCGTCGTTGGCCATCGAATACAAGACTCGGGTCTGTCCGAGGAGCATGACGAGCATCACGCTGGTGAGACCGGCCAGCGCCCCGAGGGTAATGATGTGCGATGCTCCGCTAAGGCCGCGGTCGAGGAAGGCGCGCGCAACCGGAGCTTCGATGTTGATGTCGCGCCAGGGCACCATTCCGGTCAGAACGGCCGACACCGCGATATACAACACGGTGCAGATCAGCAGCGAGGCAATGATGCCGATGGGAAGATCGCGCTGCGGATTCTTCGCTTCCTGGGCTGTGGTCGAAACCGCATCGAATCCGATATAGGCGAAGAAAATGTAAGCTGCTCCGGCCCCGATTCCAGAGAACCCGAAGGGCGCGAAAGTCGCCCAGTCCCTTCCCCAGTTGGAGGCGCTGATGTAGTGGATACCGAGCCCGATCACAAAAAGCACAACTCCGACCTTGATGGTCACGATGGTGGCGTTGAAGCGGGCGCTCTCTTTGATGCCTACAACAAGGATCGCCGTGATTACCAAAGCGATCAAGAAGGCGGGCACATTGACGCCGATTTCATATCCGAAGAGATGCGGTGCGTTCAATAGTGCATGAGCTCTCTGCAACAACTCTGGCGATTGCGCTGCCATGACCGCGCTCTTGGCTAGCAGAAAAGTCTGGGTACCGGTCACCAGCGTGGGATTGGAGGCCAGAGCCATCTGGCGAGCCACAATGTCTTCCGCGGTGTGGAGTCCGGTCCAGTGGTCATACGCCAGCCACAGCGGCATCTTGACATGAAAAATATTAAGCAGTTCGATAAAGTGATTCGACCAACCAGAGGACACGGTGCTGGCGCCCATGGCGTATTCGAGCGTGAGGTCCCAGCCGATGATCCAGGCAACAATTTCGCCCAGCGTAGCGTAGGCATAGGTGTAGGCGCTGCCCGCCAAAGGGATCATAGCCGCAAACTCCGCGTAGCATAGCGCAGCAAAAGTACAACCCAAGCCCGAGAGCACGAAAGAAAGCATCAGCCCCGGTCCGGCATAGTGCGCGCCCAATCCAGACATCACGAAAATTCCGGCCCCAATCACAGCGCCGACACCGAGAGCCGTCAGTTGAAATACACCCAGCGTGCGTTTCAAACTATGCGAGCCGGTCTCTCGCGCTTCCTCGAACAAAAGCGCAAGCGGCTTTTTCGCAAAGAGGTCAGTCATGAGGTGCGTTTCTCCTGTCCTATCAAACTGAAGTCGTCTGAGCTCGCGGCCGCCAGACGTAGTACACCGGAATGCCAAGCAACACAATAAAAAGTCCCGGCCAAGTGTATTGCGGCTTGTAGCGTAACAGCACAATGTCAATAAACAAAGCCATCACGATATAGAGAGCGGGCAAAATCGGGTATCCGATGGCTTTGTACGGACGTTCGGCTTCGGGATGAGTACGGCGTAAAACGAATAGTCCGAAGATGGTGAGCACGTAAAATACGAGCACCGCAAAAATAATATAGTCGAGAAGCTGGCCGTAAGTACCAGAGATGCAGAGAACGCAAGTCCAGACCATCTGCACCATCAGCGAAATCGCGGGCGTTTTGTAGCCGGGATGCAGACGGGCGACGCCGCGAAAGAACAGACCATCCTTGGCCATGGCGTAGTAAACGCGCGCTCCGGAAAGAATCAACCCATTGCAGCAGCCGAAACCTGAAACCATGATGGCGACCGCCATCAGCGATCCGCCGATCGAACCAAACATCTGGGTCATAACCGCGGTGGCGACGCGGTCCTCGCGCGCGTACTGGATGCCGCGCTCCACGAGCGTCGTTCCGGTCGGACTGCCGACCAGCGGCAGCGCGGCCAGATAAATAAAGTTGCACGCAATATAGAGCGCGATCACCACGCCGGTGCCGAGCGCCAATGACAGGGGAAGATTGCGGCTCGGGTTCTTTACCTCGCCGGCGGTGAAGGTAACGTTGTTCCAGGCATCGGCGGAAAACAACGAACCGACCTGCGCAATCGCCAGCACGGTCAGCGTCGAGACCAGCACGCTTGCTCCCATGCCGCCAACGTCATGCATAGTGCGGAGGCCAGAATCATTCCAGAAGTTTGCGCCGAAATTAGCGGCTATCGCCTGAGCGTTCCGGCCGAGAAAGACTCCGAAGATGACCAGACCAAGCAGCGCCGAAACTTTCGCAGTGGTGAAAATGTTCTGGATGAAAGCCCCCGTCTTCACCCCGAAAATATTGATGATGGAGAGCGCGATCACAACCAGGATGGCGGCAAGGTTCTGCGTGTTTAGTCCAACATCCATGCCACCTAAAATCATCGGGCCGACGGGAATCTTCGGCACTTTCCATAGGTGCAGGATCCAATGACTGGAAGAGACTGCCGGCCAGAAGATTCCGAGGAACTTGCCGAAAGCTACGCCCACGGCAGCGATCGTGCCGGTCTGGATCACGAGAAACAGAGTCCAACCGTAGAGAAATCCCCAGAGCGGGCCTAGCGACTCGCGCAGGTAAACGTATTGTCCGCCGGCTCGGGGCATCATGGCGGCGAGTTCGCCGTAGGTGAGCGCGCCGACGATGGTCAGAAATCCAGTGATGAGCCAGGCGCCAATCAGCAATGCCGGCGAAGTGACCTCGCGAGAAATCTCGGCGGACACAATGAAGATGCCCGAGCCGATCATGGAGCCCATCACCAGCATGGTCGCACTGGTCAGGCCGAGAGCTTTAACGAGCTCTTTATCCTGATGGGTATGCCGCTCCCAATCGCTGATGTTCGAAGCGACGTTCGAAGCGAGAACTGGCGGTGGAATCTTCGCGCTCAAGAACCTCCTAAAAAGCTGAGAAAAAACTTCCGCTGCAAGAGCGTTTCAAATTTAGCTTTTCAACTTTAGCTTTCCAACTTTAACCCAGAACCCTGAAAAATTCTTCTGCTGATTTGCCGGGATCCCGTAACAAGTCGGATATCACCGCCGCGGCATCGGCGCCGGCTTCGATGACGGAACGGGCGTTGGCCCGGGTAATGCCGCCGATAGCAACCAGCGGCTTGCGCGTCAGTTCCCTCGCCCGGCGAACACCTTCGAGTCCCACGACAGGATCAGGATTGACTTTGCTACCAGTTGCAAAGACGGGGCCGATCACCAGGTAGTCGGCGGAAGTTTCGTCGGCTTCCGCAAGCTGCTCGGGATTGTGCGTTGATACTCCCAGCCACCGAGCGGGGCCAATGATGCGGCGCGCGGATTCGGGCGATAGATCATCTTGCCCAACATGAAGGCCGTCGAAACCGGCCGCCAGGCAGAGATCGGCGCGGTCGTTCATGATGAGCATGACGCTTGGTCCCAGGCGCGCTCTGAGTTCACGCGCTTCATCGAGCATGCGGCGCGCGTTGCCGGATTTGTTGCGATATTGCAGCAGCGTGCAACCGGCGGCGACGAGGTCGTGGGCCGCGGCAAACAAGCTGCTGCTTTCAGAAAAACACGACGTATCCAGGATTGGGTACAGACGCAGCAGCGAGACCATCGCCTTGTGTGGGAGAGCAGCGTTCACGGTACCGGATCAGTGTACCGGGTCAGGGGCAGCGGCCGCTTCCTTTACGGAATTATTCACGTTGATGATGCGCCACCGGCCTCCTGCATCCTTTCGGCACATGGTCGTCCCGTGTCCACTGAGGCGCTCTTCGGGGTTATCAATCCAGAAATCATAGGAGAACCACAAAACGTCGCCGAAGACGCGTACGTCGTGTGGCGTCGCGTCATAACGCAGTTTGGGAGCAAACTTGAAATAACGCTGGCTCAGGTAACGAATGACCGCGTCGCGTCCCCTGTACTCGCCATGCGGAGTATAGAAAACGACTTCCGGATCATAGCACTCTGCCATCGCTTTCTCGTCTCCCTGATTGAAGGCGATCTCGCAGGGCCCCAAGTCCCGTTCCGCCTCTGCAAGTACCTTTGCAGGATCTGGCGGCTCATTGGATTGCGCGGGGGATTGCGCTGGCACCGCAATTCGCCGTTTCAAATCGATGGTCATCCCCATCTGATCGAGCAAATCCACACCCAGGATCCCGTCGATCTGCCCGCCACACGCCTTGCCGATGGCACTCAGATCAATCGCCGGGAGCTTCAGGTCGCGCAGCTTGTGCATGCCCAGCTCTACCTCCGGCAAAGAAACTTCGCGGGCGCTGGTGGCCGCACTTCCACTCCACGAATAGATATGGACCTGCTTGGATTCACCCGACGTGAAAGACTTCAGATTGAGGATCGTGGTGGCGGCAGTGTCAAGCAGAAACCGCCGGTTTTCTCCCGCAACCTTCATCGTGACAACGGGCAGGCGATCGCAACGTTCGATGGGAATTTCATTCTTCTGATTTTGGGTTTGGGCGCGGGCTGATGCCAAGAACCATGTTCCTAAGAACCAGGCACCGAGAAAAACCAGGACGGCGACAACAGAGGTCGGCTTCATGGAACCCCCATTCCAGATAGCTCGGCCATTAACCGGCGTCCTATTTAGATGACCACGTCAACGCGCCGCTTCTTTTTTCGCCAGAAATCTCTCGATGAATCCGGTATCGAAATTGCCGGCGCGGAAATCCGGGTCCGCCAGAATGCGCCGGTGCAGCGGAATCGTGGTGTAGATTCCTTCTACAATAAACATTCCGAGAGCGCGGCTCATGCGCGAGATGGCTTCGCTGCGATCTTTTCCGCGCACCACGAGCTTCGCAATCAGCGAGTCATAGTATGGAGGAATCGTGCCTTCGGCGTAGGCGGCGGTGTCGATGCGCACGCCGGTGCCTCCTGGGGGATTGAAGGTTGTGATCTTGCCTGCCGAGGGCGTGAACTTCTCTGGATGCTCGGCATTGATGCGGCACTCGATGGCGTGTCCGCGATGCACGATGGGACCTTGTAACACATCGCTCAGCTTGGCGCCCGCCGCGATCATGATCTGGCTCTTAACGAGGTCCACGTCGGTGACCATTTCGGTAACGGGATGCTCCACCTGGATGCGCGTGTTCATCTCGATGAAGTAAAGCCGCCGGTCTTGGTCCATAAGAAACTCTATTGTGCCGGCATTGTGGTAGCCAATCTGGCTGAGAGTTTTGCTCAGCATGTCTCCGGTTTCCTTGCGCAACTCGGGCGTCATCCTCACTGACGGCGATTCTTCGATCAGCTTTTGATGGCGACGCTGAATGGAGCACTCGCGTTCCCCCAGACTGATGACGTTGCCGTGCTCGTCACCCAGCACCTGGAACTCTATGTGGCGGGGGTGCTCGACATAGCGTTCCAGGTAAAGATCGCCGTTGCCGAAGGCGGCCGAGGCCTCCGACTGCGCCTGACGATAGAGCGCGGGCAATTCGTCCTCGTTGCGCACGATGCGCATGCCGCGTCCGCCGCCGCCGGCCGTGGCCTTTACGATGATGGGAAAACCGATCTGCCGCGCCCATTCGCGAGCCTCTTCTGCCGTAGCGACCACGCCGTCCGAGCCGGGAACAATCGGCACTCCATACTGCTTCATGGCGGCGCGAGCTTTTTCCTTTTCGCCCATCAGGCGGATGACATCGGGAGTGGGTCCGATGAACTTGATGTGACAGGCCTCGCAGACTTCCGCGAAGTTGGCGTTTTCCGAAAGCAGGCCATATCCGGGATGGATGGCATCGACATTCGCGATTTCGGCCGCGCTGATCACGGCTGGAACATTGAGATAACTCTGCGCCAGTTGCGGCGGGCCGATGCAGATCGCCTCATCGGCAAAGCGCACATGGAGCGAATTCCGGTCCGCCTCGCTGTAGATGGCGACGGAGCGGATGCCGAGTTCTTTGCATGCGCAAATGACGCGCAGCGCAATCTCGCCACGATTCGCTACCAGAATTTTCTTGAACATGATATGAAAGCTCTCAGCTGTCAGCTCTCAGCTCTCAGGAAAATCAGGTGAATGCACAGCACTGGACTTCCCTGAGAACTGTGAGCCGAGAACTGAGAGCTTATTTTGCCGGACGGACGGCGAACAGTTCCTGGCCGTACTCGATGGGCTGGCCGTTGGCGACAAGCTTCCTGACCAACTCTCCCGCCACGTCGCATTCGATTTCATTCATCAGCTTCATCGCTTCCACAATGCACAAAACCTGGCCCACTTCCAGCGAATCGCCGACTTTGACAAAAGGTGGGGACCCGGGCGACGGCGATTCGTAAAATGTGCCCACGATCGGCGAGCGCACAATATGCAAGCCATCCTCGGGTTCAGCTGCGCTCGCGCTCACTGCCAAATCAGACCGGCCGGCCACGGGAGCCGAAGCCGGAACCGGGGGCGGCGCGGGATGAACCGTGATATAGCGCGAATCGGGCGCCGCCGCGGGCGCAGGTTCGGCTACACGCTTGATCTTCACTCTGACATCGCCGCGCTCCAATTCAAATTCGGCAATGTCTTTTTCGATTAAGAACTCGATGAGTTCTTTCAGCTCTTTTTGATTCATGTATAACGGCGGGTTCCGCTTTGCTCTCGTTATTTTCTTCTGTCTGTAGACACGGGTCTTACCCTGTCTCACTTTGCGGCGGGAGACGCGGCAAGCCGCGTCTCTACGGAAAATTACACTCTAAATAACAACCAGTTCTTTATCCGTGGGCGTCAATACTTCGCACCCCGACGGCGTAACCACCACAACGTCTTCGATCCGCACGCCCCACTTTCCCGGAACGTACACGCCGGGCTCAATCGTAAGCACCATTCCCGGCTCCAGCGTCTGGCTTTGCCCCGCCGCCAGTCTGGGCGCTTCGTGTATTTCCAATCCTAAACCATGCCCGGTCGAATGGGTGAAGTACCGGGCCAGTTTCCGTTTACGAAGCACGCGCCGCGCGGCATTATCCACCTCAGCGGCAGTCACGCCCGGACGAACTGCCGCGATCGCGGCCAGTTGCGCTTCCAACACAGCCTCATACAACTGTCGAGCTTCTTCTGAAGGCGGCCCGACATGCACAGTTCGCGTGCGATCTGAACAATAACCGGCGAGTATAACACCAAAATCGCAGACCACGAACCCGCGCCGGGGTATGCGCGCATCCGATGCTCGGCCATGCACAATCGCCGAGCGCGTTCCGGAAGCGAGTATGGTTGCAAAGGACATGCCTTCCGCCCCGGCACAACGGGCCTCGTATTCCATAGCGGCGGCAACTTCGACCTCACTCACACCCGGCCGAATTTTTTGGCGTGCAATCTGAAAAAGACTGGCGCCGAGTTCAACCGCTCGCCGGATGCGCTGGATCTCGGCAGCCTCCTTCACCATGCGGGCACGCTCGACCAGTGGGGGCGCGGAGCGCAGGCGCGCCTTCCCTTTCAGGACAGCAGCCACCCGGTCGCGCATGCCCGCGCTGATCGATTCTGGTTCAATACCGACGGATGTGCGTTTCATGGATAGGCGTTTGATGGATACGCGTCCCAGAGACGCCCGCGTGGAACTCTTTCGCCGCGTGGCCAGCCACTCCGCAGCCGCCACCGGTAGAGACTTGCGAGCGACAAAAATGCTCGCATCCTTTATTTCTACTTCCTCTTTTGCCTGGGTGCGGTAGCGGCCGTCAGTAAAGAGGACGCTGCCACGCGCTGCCACCAGCAAGGCAGCCGCGCTGCCAGTAAAGCCACAGAGATAGCGAATATTCGGAAGATGCGTCACCAACAGGGAGTCGAGATCATTTTCTTCGAGCCCGGCTCGAAGACGGCTGAGGCGGCCGGCGTGATCCATAACAGGAGTGTAGCAAGAAGCAGGTCTTAGGTCTTAGGTCTCAGGTGTTAGGAAACCCGAATCTCCGCGGTGTCGTGTCCCGGAAATACGCGAATGAAGTTGATGACATCTGAAGCAAAACAGCTATGCATCACAGGGGACAGGGCAGCTCTGGATACGTCATGGGAGGGGTAGGGGCCCTTCGACTGCGCCAGGCCAATCGCTCCGCGCTTGGCTGGCTCCGCTCAGGGTGACAGGGTAGATTTAGTCTTCGTCCCCGTCATTATCCGGAGGAATCGGCTTGCGGCTCTGCACTTTTTCGCTGGTGAAGTAGCTGGCGGGTTCGATTGCCGGGACCGGCGTGTAGCTGCGATATGTGCCCTGGAAAAATGCGCTCAGATCGGTGGTATTGCGTGCGTCGGCCACTCCCAGAACGCCTTCGTCTATCCCATAAATGCCCTCAATCATGCGGAGAATGCTGCCAAAGTCATAAATGTTGGTGCTGTCTATGGTCGATGGCGTGTAGGCGGACACCACGATCAAAGGCACGCGAAATCCATATTGATAATCGCCCTGGCAGCTATCTGACGTACAGGGCAGTGCCGAGAGAATCGGCGGCGGCTGATTATCCGACCAACCTCCCCAGTCGTCCCAGGTAACGACGATCGCCGTGTTGTTCCAAAATGTCTGGCCTGCATCGGGCGTTCCGGCGGCGCAGGTGGGATTCTGCCCGATCTCATTGATAACGGCCGCTACCCAGGAGGGTCCATAGTTTCCCGTAGCGCCCGCATGGTCGGACCACGCGCCATCTGGAATCACCCAACTTACTTGATTAAGTTTGCAGTTCGTAATGTCCGTCAAAATGTCCGTACCCATATTTTTGACGTCGACGTTGGTCGCCCATTCCATACCGGCGCAATACAAAGTGTCGCTGTCAGGCTCGAATTGCGGGTCACAAATGGAATAGATGGAATCCGGGGCGGTCCAGATCTTGCCGGCGGATGGGGCATAGTACTTCCAGGTAATTTGCGGGACGTTGCTATCCAACCAAGTCGCCATGGTGTCCTTGTAACTGCAGAAGCTGCCCACGGAGCCTACGAGGGTGTTGGTGATCGGGCACTCCTGGATGGACTTAGCGTCCCAAGTTATGCCGCCGGTGCATTCGGTTGCACCCGGGAGCAGAGGAGAAATCAACTTGTTCGTGGCTTTCGCCGTCGCCAGACAACCGGCAGGGCTCGTAGAAGGAACGAAATTCTCCGCTATGAAGGTAGAGGACTGGTCGTCAGTAAAGCTAAGCGCCGAGGTCCCACTGAAAAGGAATTGGTGGGCAGGATAACTTGGCCCTTGATTGGTCTGATACATGTAGTTTGCCCACCCGTAGGTTTCGGCAAACGTCACATATGGATCTAGGAGATACCCGCTGGAGCCGTTGTAGTTAGTAACTGGAATGTCGTCGACATAACTGTAAGCGATGCCTTGACCTGGGTAGCTGCCTTGCAGATTGTGCCACGCGCCATCGTTCCGGCAAGCATATCCTTTCTTTGCGTCCGGGTCGCACATTTGCACGAAATTTTCATGCCCATGGTTGGGATCGATGGGGCCGTTCAGCATGATCGACGCTAGCGGAACCGCTTGCAGGCCATTTTGGTTGGAGACGCCGCAGGGCGCGATGTCGTAACAGCTCGAGGTCACTGGACTCGGCGTACACGCATTCAGGCCACTGGCTCCAACCGGGATGGTGCAGAGCGGTTTCAGAGCCTGGAAAAGATTGTCGGGAGTGCGGTTCTCCTGGACAATCACGACTACATTCGTGATCTGCGATGGGAAAGCGGCCGACTTAGGTCGCTCGAGGTGGGATTGCGCAACTATGGTTCCTGATAGAAGCAAAAGAAACAGAACGTTGGCTGGCAGCTTCATATCGATCCTCATTCCAAATCAATCTTCCTGACAGACTTGCTGACCAACTTTCTGACCAAGTCTGAAAGGAGCAGGAGCCCGCAGCCGCCAAGGGCCTACGGCACAGCGTCTTGAACCGGGATCTGCTTCTGGGAGCCCAACAAATGGCTGCCATTCTCCCCCCAAACCCAGCTCGCGTCAATGGGAAACAACATGTGAAACAATTTTCACCCGGGTCCGGGAGCGGGAACTGCGGGTTCGTTCGCCGCCGAGCGTTCAAGACGCGACTTATGCTGGATTCAAGAAGAGGAAATGTGGGCTGCGAGCGCAAAAAGCAAAGCCACCGGGCTCTCGGCGGGTTCTCCGAGAAAGCCGGCGGCTGTGGCTCTGTTAACTTCGCGCCTAGGTCCGAACTTATGTCTGGACGATGCGCGGAGTGATGAAGAAAATCAGTTCCTGGTTTGTGGTTTGCACCGAGCGATGCTTGAACAGGTTGCCCAGGTACGGGATATTCCCGAGCAGAGGTACCTGCGCGATATTGAGAGAGTTGTTGGTCTGGATCACGCCGCCAATCACCACCGTACCGCCATCGGTCACCAGCACTTGCGTGGTGGCCTGCTGGGTGATCAGTTCTGGGTTGCCTAACAGGTCGACCTGGCCAAAGTTAGGCAAGGTATTTTCCACATCCACGTTGAGGAAGATGGTTCCTTCCGACGTAATCTGAGGAGTCACCGTCAGCCGCAGAAAAGCATCCACGTAGGTAGCGGTTGCCGGAGAGCCTAACGACGGCGCAGTCATGATCGGGATCTTCACGCCCTGCTTGACCACTGCCTGAATGTTGTTCTGCGTAACCACTCGCGGACGAGAAAGAATTTTCAGCAAACCGCGCGACTCAGCCGCGGTGAGGATCATGTCGATCCGCATGTTGTTGGAGAAGTTCGTAAGTTCCAGACCGCTGGACGGGCCGGTTGCGCCCAGGTTTGAAAACAGAGGAATCTGGGTTCCGGTCGCTGGCGTTCCAACGACAGGGTATAGCGGATTCGGCACCGCTCCCCCACCGACGATGATCGGCGAGGTCCCGACGCCTTGGACACCGCCTACGCCGGTAGTGCCATTGCCCCAGCCCAAGCCAAGCTGCACGCCGATGTCGCGAGCGAAGCTGCGCGTGGCCGCTACTACGCGGGCTTCAATTTCAACTTCCTGCGTCTTGCGGTCCATCTGCTGGATGAGGCGGTCGACCTGCGGCAAAACCGCGGGTATGTCGGAGACGATGATCGAGTTGGTGCGTTCGTCAGCGACTATGTCGCCGCGCCCACTGATAAATTTCTTGAGCGGAATCAACAGGTCTTTGGCGTGGGCGTAGCTGAGGAAGCGGGTGATGGTGACTTTATCTACCGCCAGCGCCTCGGCATCGATTTGAGCGCGCCGGTTCTCGGCTTCCTTCCTCAACGTATCCACGGTTGCGATGCGCAATACATTACCGTCGAGTTGACGGGACAGGTCGTTGTTCTTGAGCACGATGTCGAGCGCCTGATCCCACGGCACGTCATCGAGCACGATTGTCAGAGTGCCGTGGATCATGGGATCGAGCACCACATTCAATCCGCTGATCTCGTGAATCAGCCGGAAGAAATCTTTCAGATCCACATCCTTGAGGTTGACCGAGATTGGCTCGCCAGTGTATTTCGCCCCGTTCGCCGCCGGCTTCTGCTGCTCCAACTGGGCCTTCTGCTCCGCCGCCAGATTCACGGCCGGCTGGACGCCTGGCCCGCTGCCGGCAGCTTGCGCCATGGCAGCATTGCTGTTCGTGGCGACCAATTCCGCCGCCGTCTTGTCAGCAAAACGACTCGCCGCTTCCTGCGCCTTGGCAGCCGGCTGTGCCGGTTTATCGTCTTTCTTATCGTCGGCGCTCTTGACCGAGTACTTAGGCTCAACGAAGGCAAATTCCGCCGGTTTCCCGGCGTTGTCCGCCGAGGTCGGGTTCATCGGAGCGGAACCTATCGAGGCCGAAGTCGCGGCTGCTGAACTTACTGGAGTCGCGATTGCTGGAGCCGAAGCCCGCACTTGCGGCGCAGTGGTCGAAGCCTGCGCTGCTGCGGCCGGCGCCGTTCCCTGGCGATGAGCCAGCGCGGCGTCATGAATCTTGAGAATAAAGCCGCCGTCCTTACCCGGCATCAGTTCATGTTGGCAGCTCGCGGCCAGGTCAATAACGACGCGCGTCGTGGGCGGGACTTCCCCATCCATTCCGATGCGGACGCCTTTCACGCCATCGCGGCCAACGCTGATGTGGCTCTCGGCCGTGGCCATCACGGTGTTGGGAAAGTCGACGACGATGCGTGCCGGAGAATCGAGTGTCGACACTTTGGGCGCCAATGTGCCCGCCGCCTTGAACTCGACCCGCAATCCGTCCTGGCTGTCGGTGACCTCGAGCTTCTGCAACCGAGCGCTCGCGGCCACCCCCTTGCCCGTCGTGTCAGCCGCGGCGGCGATAAGTACGAACGCCAGCAGCGAAACCATTAGACCCAGCAGTTGCTTTCGCATTTCCCTGTCTCCCCATGCGAGGCGCTTTCGCCTCCATGTGTTTCCTAGAACGTGTTTCCTAAAACGTGTTTCTTCAAACGTATTCCCTAAAACGCGTTTCTTCGAAGTCGTCGGCCTCCCGGCCTATACTGCCGGAGTCGTAATCTTCTTCACCACTTCCCGCGTAAACGTCTTGCCCAACCGATCCTGCAGTGTTTCCTGGAAAACGATGGAGTCGCCCGTGATTTTCATCACATAACCGTTGAACACCGGATCGTTTTCCCGCAAAAAATAAGCCTTATTCAGACCGTTGCTGACCACGGCGATGAAACCGCTTTCCGCGTGCACCACACCCTTTAGGTTAATGGCGCCAATTTCCAGACATTTCTTGCCGGTGCTGCAACCCGAACCCCCGGCGTGGCTCACCACCGGACTAATGAAAGGATCCCGTCTGCCGTTCGCGGCGTACTTGCTGTCTGGAACAACCTCCTGCTCGCTCGCCTCGTTCTCGCCTTGTCCGCTTGCCGCAGCTGCGGCCAGGCCAGCGTCCGTTTGCGCTTCTGCTTGGGGAGCTGCAGCGGGCGCTTCCGCGACGACTCCACCGACTAAGACTGCCCCGCCCCGTCTCACGTGCCCCCTTCTTTTCGCTGCCGCCGGACGCGCACCCGCCGGGGATGAAGATGAAGAGATCCTCGCCGGCCCGGCCACCGCCACTCTGCCCGGCTTCCTCGCAGCGTGGGTAGCGCTCGCCGCCGATGGAACGCTATCGTGAACGCCCAAGGCTTCATTCGACGCGGCGGTTTGTTTATTGCTCACGCCATTCATCGTGTTGCGCGTGTCCTGGATAATGCCGGGACGCTGGGCCGAGGCCAAGCCCGCGGCCAGTACCGAAACCAGAATTGTCCTCGTTATCGCGATCGCTGGCTTCATCCTCACTCTGTCCCTCCTACTTCTTTGCCGGTGTTCCCGGCTGGCTGGCCGGACCCGCCGGGTCCAGGTCATGGCTGAAATACGTCGTGGTCAGGCAAGTTGCCACCACACTCTCGCTGGGCGCGTACTGGTAGCTATGCTTCGCCTTGGCATCGCCCGGCTTACGGGTCGAGGCCACCGCCAGGTTGGAAACGTTGACGATGCGCTCCACTTTTCCCAGCCGATCGAAGAAACCAAGCATCGAGTAGTACGGACCGTCGAACTCCACTTCGAACGGCACTTCGGTGTAGAACTCTTTGCTGACGTATGGCTTGGCCGTATAGCGGCGGATTTCCACTCCCGACTTGCGCGCTTCTCCGCTCACCATGCGCATGAAATTGTCCACTTCTTTTTCGTCGGGCACGATGCGCCGCTCGATTTCAAGCTGCTGCTTCAGGCTGGCCAGCTGGCGCTCGATGTCGGCCAGTTTCGGCCGGTAGGCTTCGAGTTCCGCGTTCTCCCGCATTTTGGCCTGCAACTTCATCTGCGCCGCATCATTTTGGCTGCGTGCGGACTTGTAAACCGTGTAGTAGAGGCCGCCCGACGCGAGCACCGCCACCACAATCAGAACTCCCAGCAGCTTCACTCCAGTTAATTCGCCAAGATTCATAGTCGGTTCCGCCTTTACGACTTCGCCTTTTCGCAGGTCAGCGTGAACTGAAACGCCTGCATTTCCTTGATCCCATCATCCTGATAAGTTTCCTTGATCTCGATGTTGCGGAAAAATCCGGTCTTCTGCAGATTCGAAATCAGATTGGCCACGGCGTCGCTCGACAGCGCCGTCCCATCGATGGCGACGCTCGCGCCCGTGTCCTGCATGCTGTTCAACCACACCGCCTCGGTGCCGTTGACGGTATCGCTGATCATCGAAAGCAGGGCGACGGGGCCGGATTGGTTCTTGCGCAACTGGTCGATGACATCGACCCGCCGCTTATAAGCCTCGGCTTGCTTCTGCCGCTCCAGATAGTGCACCTTGATGTCGGACAGCGTGCGATTCTTCTGTTCCGCTATCCGGGTTTGCACTTCGATGGATTTCTTTTCCCGGTCGAGCTGGTACCAGTACCCGAAGTTGAGCGCACCGGCAATCAGCAACACGACTGCCACCTGCGCCAGTGGCCCGGCCCAATTGCCCAGCTCGAAGCTCGGCATGCTCAGGGCGGGACCGGCGCTTTTCTTGCCTTTCGGTTTCGGAGAGCCCAGCAGATTGATTCGGATCATAGCTTGTCAAAGCTCCTCAGGGCCAAACCCACGGCCACTGCCAACTGGCCGGCGTTCTGTTCGACCAGTTCCGCCCCGGCGCCTTCCACCGGAGCCAGCACTTTCTGAAATGGATTGAACAACTCCACCGGCATCGAAAACTCCTGGCGCAGAGCTTCGACGAGCCCAGGAACCTTCGCCGAACCCCCGGCCAGATAAATCTTCTCGATGTGCTCGCCGGCGGCACTGGCGCGGAAGAAGTCGAAGGTTTTCTGAATTTCGAGCACGATAATTTCCGTCACCTGTTGCAGGATGGGCGTCTTCGCGTCGTCGTGCACCGTACCCACCTTGTTGCCCAGCTTGAGCGATTCCGCATCATCGAAGCTCAGATCCAGTTCCTTCTGCAGTGAATCCGTGTACTGATGCCCGCCCACGGAAACGTCGCGCGGGAACAGCGGCGTCGTGCCCTTGACGATGTTGATGTTCATGACGCTCGCGCCCAGATTGAGCAACGCCACCACCTGGGTTGCGGCCGGCTCGTAGTTGTACTCGTAGCAATTCTGCAAAGCCAGGGCATCGATATCGACAATAGCCGGAGTCTTGCCCGCCATCGAGAGTACGTTGGTGTAGTTCAGAATCTTGTCTTTCTTCACCGCCACCAGCAACACATCCATGGTCGGACTGCTGGCATCTTCCGAAAGAATCTGGTAGTCGAGGTTCACATCCGCCAGATCGAACGGGATGTGTTGCGCTGCTTCCTTCTGAATCGTGTCGGACAGTTCCTGATCGCTCATCGAGGGCAAGGAGATCTTCTTGACGATCACGGAGTGCCCGCTCACCGCCGTGGCCACCGCTTTCGACTTGATCTGCGTGTCCATGAACAGCTTGGTAATGGCGCTCGAAACCGTACCCGAGTCCACGATCATGGAATCAACCACGATGTCGGGCGCGATCGGTTCCAGGCCGAGGTGCGCCACTTCGATTCCGGCGCGCGTCTTCCTCAGCTCGACCGCTTTGATGCTTGAAGAGCCCACATCCAGACCCACTATCGTCTTCGATCCCATTCCAAACATGTGCCCGCCCTTCCTTAACAAAGTTCCCTAACGAAGTTCGCTATTGAGTTCCAGCAGCCTTACCGGTTGCCTGGACCTTCCTCTTGCCGCGCGGCTCTGTCTCCACCGTCTTCTCTTCCATCCACTGATCGATCTTCGACTTCTTGAAGCGCCAGCGATTGCCCAACTTGAACGCCGGAATCTTCTGCTCGTTCACGTACTTGTAAAGCGTGTCCGGACTCACTCCCAAATACTGCGAAGCTTGGCGAATGTTCATCACTTCTCGCGAGTCGGCCATTTCACGTTTCCCTGCGCGTTCGAGTGTCTTTTGGTGTGCTGAGCATATCTCAACCGGAAGCGAGGGCGTCTCAACGCGAATCTCACGGTTTTGCTGGGTTTTATGGGGGTTTTCTGGATTTCACAAAATGCGGACTTGCAGCGATTGTCTATTCATTGTTGGAGGCGTTTTATCTACCCCTACATATAGTATGCAAGGCACAAGTAAAGCCCCGGTCACCCGAGTTGGAGTAACTAAGGTACTAGAGACGGTACGGAGGTACTTGAACGGGCGCGCAAGCTATTGGAAACGTGGCAACTTGCTCACCGCCCCAACGCGCAAATCGGTTCGCCTTCCACCGCCGCATCGGGTTTTTAATTTCCATGTGCAGTTATCAGTCTGGCGCAAACAGCTTCCGGATTGCAGGGGCCGGCAGAGTGGATTCTTCAACCAGTGCCATCAGTTCGATGCCGAGCTGGTGCATTTCATCAGGCGCCTGGGAACAGTGCCAGCCCGCGCCGACTTCCGCGAATTTACTGGAAAGCAAGCGACGCAGAGCAGCGACCAAAACAAGACGCGGGATGATCCTGACCATGTTTGTGCTCGATGGGATTATTTTGAACCCAGTTGCGCGAAGTACATCGAGTGTTTCGCGCAGGGCCTCGACGAGCAGCCTGAGATCGGCTGTTGATCGGGCCAGGTCATAGGTATCGCAGCCATGTTTAATTAAAAGATGGCCAAGGGGAGCGACGAGCGCCGCATGGGTTGCAAGGTGGTCTGAAATATTGGTTGACGTTTTGGATTTCAAACCTGCCTCGCATAGAATGCCAACCAGCCGCGTCAACCGCGGCGTTATCCTGCCGTCGATCTCCCCAAAGGGCGTGGCGAGCCAGGAACCGCCAACTCCGCTGATGGCACGGATAACGCTTCCATCGCGCTTTCCCGCACCGAACACAAAACCCAGCATGACCCTTTCCTCACCGAGTACCTTGATAA
>Ga0116106_1000532_pt1 | contig 21513 bp, 20 predicted proteins | sample June2015DPH_6_50_FD_89717 | JGI IMG/M metagenome (GOLD analysis project Ga0116106, IMG submission 89717) | Peatland microbial communities from SPRUCE experiment site at the Marcell Experimental Forest, Minnesota, USA - June2015DPH_6_40 | ecosystem: Environmental > Terrestrial > Soil > Wetlands >...
CCATCGAAGCGAACGTCCGCTGCTCACTCATCACTCCACCTCCGCACCCATCCATCGATCAACTTCATTCTACCTATATCGATCTACCTATATCGATCGACTTGTGCAGAGGTTCCCTAGGAGCGTTTCTTCCTGCGCTCGGCCCAGCGCTTCTTCATCGCCAGTAACAGGCGCCTTTTGCCCTCCCGCGTGATCGCGCCACGCCGCCGCCCCGACGCCGCTTGCACGGGCACCGCGCCGATGGTTCCGGGGCGGGGAGGCGTGTTTTTCGGGGCGGGGTGGAAGAGACTTCGATCCTTGGTCCGCTCCGAATTCCGGGTCCGATGATGGCTCGGTTTTTCACTCAGGGGCGGAGGGAGTAGGAATCGAACTAGACACAGGGTTTGAGGTGCCACAGGATTCACCTTCCACTCGACAATCGGCTTTCGCCTGGGGCTGGGTCCATATAAGACGCAGGAATACGAAGGCTCCCTCAGCCATTATCAGGGCCACAGAGCAACTGAGATGACCACCCTTACTTGTTGGAACGTCGGGCCGGCTCTTGCGTCCAGACGACATGTCCCGCAGCGACGATGTCGATGTCAACTTGCTTCGCTACGGTGAAAAATAGAATGCTTGGGTCCTTCATGCCTGTGTGTGGCGAATTACTGATTTCCCCAGAATCAGCAATTCGCCACACATAGGTAATCCGCTTGTCGTTCAGATCGCAGCCCGTCTCATTTATGCGCATCAATTTGATAGCAATTCTCGCAGCCGTTCGAATTCCGGTTCAGAACGAATTTTTAGTAGCGACCGTCTCACGGAACATCCGGGCGTGGATCGGGTACGAAGGCGTCGCGATTCGGCATCCGCACCTTCGGTAACGAATGCGCGTCCACAACGTCGCGTTCGCCGATTAGTCCGTTCGCGTACAGTAGATACGCCGTGACCGCATAGATCTCATCATCGCTAAGCGTCCCCGGGTGATCGAACGGCATCGCACGATGGATGTAATCCCAGATCGTTGTCGAATAGGGCCAGTAGTTGCCGACCGTCGCATTTGTCAGCCCCACTTTGAAGGGGCGCGTGTCAACGAGTGGTGGTGTCGGACGGTTTCCGGTCTTACCGCCTTCCTTCCCGGTAGGCCCGTGGCACTTTGCGCACGTTTTGGTGTACACGCCCTTGCCTTCGACGGCGGTTCCTCGTCCTGCGGGAAGACCGTTACCGTCGGGTCGGACGGAGAATGCGGCATACCGAGCCAACTCCTCGGTCGTCGCAGGCCGGCCGATTTCCAGCCGACCCTGGTCACCGGCATGCGCCGAGAAGGCTGCGAGCAGGACGGCGCCGGCCAGAAGAGCAAGCCTGCGCACCAGCTTATGCATTGGGGTTCGTGACCTTGCCATCGCGGCTCACCCTCCAAGGCTGGATGCCATTGAAGTGGTAGATGGACCGGGTCCCTCGAACCTTTACGAGCTGCGCTCGCGTCGGCTGGACGTAGCCTGTCTCATCGATCGCGCGGCTCTCGATGACGACTTCCCTTCCGTCCCACTTCCACGGGAACCGAAATCGCGTGTGCGCCATCGGCAGGACTGGCTCATCGAGTGTTGCTGGAAGCCAAGCCCCGCCGCCATCCGTGCTCACCTCGACGCGTTTGATGCGCCCGCGCCCGGACCAGGCAAGGCCGCGGATTTCGCAGAACCCCGAACCTTGCAATGTCTGCCCGCCCGACGGAGACGTGATGATCGACCGCGCCTCGATGACGAAAGTGAATTGACGCACCTTACCGTCAGGCATGGGATCGGTGTAGGATCCGGTCTCTTCCTTATGCATGAACGGCGCGTCGGCCAACTCAAGACGGCGGAGCCATTTGACATTCGTGTTTCCTTCCCAACCGGGGAGCAGAAGCCGGGCCGGGAATCCCTGGGCGATCCGCAGCGGCTCGCCGTTCTGACCGTACGCGACCATCGCGTCGGACATGAGCTTGTCGATCGGAATGCTGCGTGTCATCACAGCCGCATCCGAGCCTTCGGCCAACGCCCATTTGGCCCCCGGCCTCACGCCGACCTCCCGCAGCAGAGTCGAAACTGCGACGCCCGTCCACAAGCTGCAGCTTGTCAGCCCGACGAGATTCTGAGCGGTATCCTCCGGACTGGAGGCACTGCGCCAGGCGAATGGACTGTTCCCAGAGCACTCCAGGAAGACAATCCGGCTAAGGGACGGGTATTTCCGTAAGTCGTTGAGGTTGAGGACGATCGGCCGTTCGACCATTCCATGGATCGTGAGAGTCCATCGATTTGGATCCACGACCGGCGCGCCAGCGTGATGGACCTCGTAATGAAGATCAGACGGAGTGATGATCCCGTCGATGTTACCCAGCGGCGTGTAGGACCAAAACGTCCAGCCGGCTTCGCGAGTCAGTCTAACAAACGGTGAACGGCGGCCCGCCGCATCGCCGGGTGGGAGACCTTGAACTTTCGTTGGATCAAAGGGCGCTTCCTGCCCTGCAGTCAACGAGGATCGGCGACATGCCGTGGCCGTCAAGCCGCCGACGCTAGCGAGCGCACCTGCAAGAATCTGTCGCCGCGTAATTCGCTCGGGCTGCTGGACCAAGTGTCCAGGCTCTTGGTATTTGCCCATGCCATCCTCCTTTCGGCGCCTCGACCGGCATTGCAAACCCGTTCAAGCGCATCGACCCGTAACCTGTGGCTACCGAATAACCCATCGCCTCTTTCGTCAGCACACACGGGTCCGCACGTCACGCCGAATGAAGTTTTCGGCAGGCACAGGTCCTACCCCGACAGATCAACGTCCTGGTCCGTAAGGTCTCCAAGCGATCTCTTTGGCCGCAGATCGAGAATATCTCAGCATTGCGGCGTAAAGTCAGTGATCCGGTTCAAATACCTGTCCGTTCAGCGGCGCGCCTCAACAATATGGCCCCACAGAGCGAGGTAGCGGAATCCGATCGGGAACTTCCGAAATCCGATGTTCGAGAAGCCCGCGCGACGGAAGCATTCCTCCAGCTCCGCCGCCTCGTAAAGGTTCGCCTCCCACCATCGGCCGATGAGTGGCCGCGTGAGCCAGTTGCGACGGGTGATGAAGACCACGAAACTCGCTTCGTGGTTCAGAAGTCCACGCAAGCCAGCCAGCGCGTCAACTAGCCGATCCTGTGGAAGGTGTTCCAGCATGGACGCGGAGACGATGAGGTCGTAGTGGTTCCAGGCTCCCGGCAGTCTATCCAGTCGGAGGACATCGGCCTGCACAACGTCGATGCCCTCGATCTCCCGCGTGTGAAGGGTCTGACGGAAGCGGTCGAGCATCGCCGGAGTGAGATCGAAGCCTTGCAGGGGTCCAGGATGGAAACCACGCTGGAGCAGAGCCTCTCGTAGCGCGAGGGTGACGATTCCGGTGCCACAGCCTGCATCAAGAACGCGGAGACCGGACCGTAGGAGCGGCGACGCCAGGAAGTAGGCCCGAAGTCCCTGCGGGTAGCCTACGAAGCGGACGAAGCGAACGTAGCTTTGGCTTCTATCCGTATAGAGCCGGGCCGGATCGGATGTCTGGTTCATGGCCGCCTGCGAGGAAGTGCGGAATCCATCTGCGCGGTGAACTCCTGCTTAGGTTATGCCGACAAAAGGTTTCACTGTCGTTGTCGTTAGGAACGAGCGCCTCCCGGGCTACTTGCAATCATCCTCCAGCGCCTGTGTGTGGCGAATTGGCCGGATCGGCTTTTTTGCGAATCACTGTACCGATTGGATCGCAAACTACTAGGCGCTGACCGCAGGTCCGCCAAGGATGATGACCGGGGCGAATCCCCCGCCTGGCGTGCGGAAGTTGGTGGTTTGCCCCTGGTACAGCCGCGCCGGCGCCAGGATCGTTGCGCCTGCATAAGTGTAGAGTCGCACATCCATCTTGCGGACCTGCGGATCGCCCTCGACTTTAACCCGCCGCTCGCTCGGGGCGGCGAAGGCCTGGGCGACGTAATCATTCTGCAAGATGTCCGCCCAGACGGTTCGTGTGAGCTTGTCTCCGCGGTAGACGGCCTTGCCGGCATGGCCCGCTGCCGGCTTGAAGAAGAGCGATTTGCGCTCGGTCCAGAGCGCCGCGGCGTTGTCGGGCGTGACAAGCCTGGCGCGCGGGAGGCGCGCGAGCGTGCCGCGCAGTCCTTGTTCGACGCCGAGCGCTTCGAGCCACGCAGGATCGGACAACAGGGCCAGATTGCGCTTGTCCGCCAGTAGCGCGTGGTTGCGCGGGTTAGGCGTCACGACCACCGCATCGGCCAGATAGGCCTCCCGTAGCGATCCGACCGCCGGGCTTTCGAACGCGAAGTCCACCAGCCGATTGTAAACGAGATCGATCGGTTGCTCGCCGAGCATGAGCCGGCCCCGCCAAAACCGCAGACTCTTCGGATCGGCGATCACCGCTTGCATGCCGCGCCGTTCGAAGAAGTCCCGTGCCAGCAGGAACTCCGGATAGAGGAACTGGCCTTCCGGCGCATCGTCGACGATGGCGACGGTGCGCGGACGACCGGCGCGGCGTTGGAGGCGCCATTCCGCCTCGAACATGTTCCAGACCGCGTCTTCGAATCCGGTCTGCGGTTGCGGCGCGAGCGCTTGCACCTCGGGGCAGCAAGCGACCCAGGCCTGCGCAAGGATCGCGTTCAGGAAGGCTCCACCAGCGTTGGTGTTTACCTCGATGAGTTTGGGTCCGTTCGGTGTCAGGTGAAAGTCGTAGCCCATGAACGCGCCACGCGGCCCAAAATCAGTCCTTGCGATTTCTGGCGCCCACGCCAGTGCTTCGGCCTGGAACGGCTTGAACTGGCCGAGCGCTTCGATGGCCTGCACGACCTCGCCCATAGCCATCAGATCCGCCTGCGAGAGGAAGACAGGCGCGTTGGAGAAGAGATGAGCGCGGTCTCGGGCCAATACCTCGCCGGGGATAATACCCGCCGTTGTTTGCTCCACAGCGCGCCAGACACGCGCCGGGTCAACATCGATACAAAAACAATCCTGATTAAGCCGGCCCTCCAGCGTGAGCCGTTCGCGCGTCGAGAATGCGGGGGCATTGGTCATGGGAAAATCTCGTTAATCTGAGTCTGTCTGCGCACGGCGCGGATCACTCGCGATCTCGCCGCCTAGATGCGCCGTGCGATAAACCGTGCCTGCGCGATCTTGCCGGCGCGCGCCAGCTGAGCGAGGAAACGGAACCCCGTGAGGAACGTTTCCAGCAGGTCGGTGCGGAACCCGAGAGGCCGCAGGGCATCGTACATGAGCTGCATCTCAATCATGTTGAGATATAAATCCGCATGGCTCGCGAACCGCCCGGTGTGTTCGGCGGCGCTCACCTTGCAGCCGTTTGCCGAGAGCAGCTTGGCGTAGCCCGCGATGTCCTCGATGTTGGCGAACGTCATCAAGCTGAGAAAGCCCTGCGCCTCGGAATCGGATAGTCCCGCAGGCCCTTCAACCCAGTCGGTGAACGCAATCACGCCCCCGGAACGAACGATGCGCGCCGCCTCCGCGATCAACTTTGGCTTGTCGGGGACGTAGCACCACGCATCCTCGCTCCATATGAAATCCGCGCTGGCCGACGGCAAGCCGCTCTGGCAGGCATCGGCGAGTACGAATCGGATTTTATCGTCCAAACCTTCTTCGTGGGTCAGCCGCCGCCCCTGCTCGACGATTGCTTCGGTTACATCGACGCCGACCATCGAGGCGACATTGCGAAAGCGCACCAGAAAGCGCATGTCCGCGCCGTTGCAGCAACACAGATCGACCCCCTTCGTCCCGGCGTCAATTCCCGCGCGATCCGCCAGATCGATCGACGCCTTCATTCCTCCCACGTGAATCTGCTGCCCGAACATAAGCCGAAAGAGTTCGGCCGGCGCACTGCTATAGACCGCGACGACATCCGCCACTTTGACACCGCCAATAGATTTCACGATTTCCTCCCGGCGACCGGCTTGCGCGCGCGGACGAAGGCGCTCATGAATTTGCCGTCCGCCACCTGCACGAATTTCTGAAGCTCTGGATTATCCGCAAGAAATGCCGGCGCATCAGCCGCCGTGTAGATCCGCGTCGGTTCAATTTCGATCTGCTCGAATCCCGCCTGAGCGAGCTTCGTTTGGTATTCCGATTCCTCCAGCGCACCCGCGATGCATCCGGCCCACAACTCGATGCGGCGGCGAATCTCGGCAGGCATCTCGCCGCGCACCACGATGTCCGAAACGGCGAAACGGCCGCCCGGTTTCAGCACCCGGAACGCTTCGCGCAGCGCGCGATCCTTGTCGGCCGAAAGATTGATCACACAGTTCGAGATGATCACGTCCACCGAATTATCGGGCAGCGGGATATGCTCGATCTCGCCTTTGAGGAATTCGACGTTCTGGACGCCCGCTTTGCGCTGGCTATCGCGCGCGACCGCGAGCATCTCGTCGGTCATGTCGAGCCCGTACACCTTGCCCGTTGGCCCCACTCTTCGCGCGGAAAGGAGCACGTCGATCCCGCCGCCGGAGCCAAGGTCGAGCACGGTTTCGCCGGGCTTCAGCTCGGCGAGTGCGGTTGGATTTCCGCATCCCGCCCACGCCGCAACCGCCTCGGCGGGAAGCGACGCAATCTCGCCCTCGCCTTAAAGATCAGACGGCCGGGGCACGATTGGGTTCGCCGCAGGCACCGCCGCGCCGCAGCATGAGCCGCCCTGGTTAGCGGCTCGCCGCGCCACTTCCGCGTACTCCTCCCTGACTTTTTCCCTTATCGATTCGTTACTCATCGTGGCCTCCACACCTGCCCGTTATTTTACGGCAGGGGCGATTAGCGGATTGCGTACGATCCGGCGATGCGCCCAGCCGCTTGGGGAGGCCGGCGCAACAGTCCTCGGTCATGAACTGGATCAACTTCGCGGCTTTCGGCCAATTGACTGCGTAGTAGATGAATCGCCCCGCGCGACGCGCCGTCAGCAGCCCACTTCGGGTCAACGCGTCGAGGTGATGAGACAGGGTCGAGCCCGGCATCTTGACCCGGCGCCTGATCTCATCGACGCAGGCTCCATCCGGGCCGGCGCGCACCAGCAGGCGGAAGATCTCCAGCCGGCCGGATTGTCCAAGCGCACTCAGTTGTGACACAAATTCTTTCACTACGATAATTCTAGTATCATCGAAATATAAACGACGCAAGCGCCTGCTCCGTGATCCCACGGATGCTCATATGAGCATCCAACCTACCGGCGGGCGTTATGCACTCTTCACGCTGCGACTACCTTCCGCCTCGATTGCGGCCTGCGATGTAGGAAAATATCTGCGTCGCGCTCAGCGCGAAACATCGACCAGTCCGATCATGACAGGTACTTCGATGAGGAGTCCGATCACGGCCGCAAACGCCGCACCGCTGTCGATTCCAGACGTCGCAACCGCAACCGCGATCGCCTGTGTGTGGCGAATTGTTGATTCTGGGGAAATCAGTAATTCGCCACACACAGGCTGGAGGCGCGGTTCAATCATAAATTAAGATTCGTTCTCGCATCGTCATCACGATCTGCCCTCGCGTCAGGGATGCGATCGCACAAATTCGATCACCAGCGGATTGAACAGCTCCGGAAACTCGGTGAAAAACAGATGTCCGCCCGGCAGCTCCTTGAGAATTGCTCCGGGAATTTTCTCCGCCAGCATTTTCGCATTTACCGGCGGCACCAGCAGGTCATCGCGCCCCGCCATCACCATGGTGGGAGTCTTGATGGCGCCGAGTCGCGCTCCGGTGTCGTGTCCGGTGATCGCCTGCATTTGGCGCATGAATGCGAATGGCGGAATCGGATAGAGCGCGCGCATTTCTTCGTCCCGGGCGAGGAACTCGGGTCTGCCTTCGATCGATGCGTCCGAGAACGACGCGCGGAGTTGCAGCCGCCGCTGTTCGGGAGTCGGGTTAGCCCCGGCCATCACCGCCGAGATAATTTCGGGCTCGGCCTGCACCACAGTGGGTCCGCCGAAATTCGTACAGCCGAGGATCAGCGCGCTCAGCCGCTCCGGATAGTTCAGCGCGAACTCCTGCGTGATCATTCCGCCCATCGAGATTCCCAGCAGCGCCGCACGATCAATCGCGAGCGCGTCCATCAGCCCGACCGTGTCCGCCGCCATCTGCCGCATCGAGTACGGCGCGTCAGGCTTGTCGGTGCGTCCCGCTCCGCGATTGTCGAAAACCACGGTGCGAAAATGACGCGCGAGCACCGGGGTCTGCTCGTACCACGCGCACAGATTCGAGCCGAGGCCGCGGACCATCACCAGCGTCTGCGGCCCGCTGCCGTGCACTTCATAATAGATCTCAATATCGCGTACCCACTGCTTTGGCATAGTCAGCAAACTAGCGCCGCCGTTGCTCGCTGCCAATGCCGCCGCGCGATCAGATTGGCGCGAGTTCGACCTGTGTGTGGCGAATTGCTGATTTCCCCAAGAATCAGCAATTCGCCACACACAGGCACGCGACGGTGGTACATCTGGTCGCGGTCGGGCGTTGACATCGGGTCGAACCGGCCAGACCGGACCAGTACCGGCCGTTGGCGGTTGCAAGCTCCTTGTCTCACTGACTATGGTGTTTCAGAATCTGGATTTCCGCTCGTGCGGAGTCGCCACGCTTACCACTGAGCAGCGGGATGAATTCGAGCGTCTAGGGATCGTGCAGCTTCCCGGCCCCATCGCTCGTGCCGATGCGGAAGTCGTGTGATCGCGTATGGCAGGCGCTGGGGAAGCGATACGGCTTACGACGCAAATCGCCGGCGACGAGGAACAAGCAATACCTGCTTGGAACGCATCATCTGCCAAAGTCCGAGACCTTCCCTGAAATCGGCAGCTCGGCGATATCTGGCCGACGTCGGCATAGCGGCATAGCCCCCGCGAAGCTATGACATGAACCCCACGAAGCAGACAGTGAATGTTCTTGTTCCCGTTGGGCAGCTTGGGGGTGGCATTCGTGCCGAGGAGGTGGCCAACGGGATCGCGTGGGGTGCACATGCGATCGCCGTCGACGCGGGATCGACCGACAGCGGCGCCGCTTATCTTGCCATGGGAATGTCCAAGAACAGTTGCGCGGCAGTAAAACGCGATCTGCAAATTCTGATGGAAGCGCAGGCCCGCGCGCGAATACCGCTGACGATCGGATCGTGCGGACAAGCAGGCGGCGATGCGGGCGTGAACTGGACACGGGATATCGTCGTCGAACTTGCCGAGGAGCTGAAGCTGCACCCGCGTATCGCCCTGCTCTATTCGGAACAGGACAAGCGCGTGCTGAAGGAAAAGAACGCCCAGGGCAAGATTCAGGCGTTACTTCCGCCGAATCCGATGACCGACGCGCTGATCGATTCGTGCGATCACATCGTCGGTGCAATGGGAGCCGAACCGTATATGGCGGCGCTCGACGCCGGCGCCGATATCGTGCTTGGCGGACGAACTACGGACACCGCGGTGATCGCGGCGCTTCCTCTGATGCGCGGTAGCGGCGCCGGCGCCGCATGGCATGCGGCAAAAATCGCGGAATGCGGTGCGCTATGCACGACCGACCCTGCTCGAGGCTCCGGCGTTTTCCTTCGAATCGGCGAGGACAGTTTCGTGGTGGAACCGCTTTCGACGGGGATCCGCTGCGATACCTACAGCGTGTCGGCGCACATGCTCTATGAGAACAGCGATCCGTTCCGGCTGATCGAGCCCGGAGGCATCCTGGACGTGACTGCGGCACGATACCATCGGCTTGACGAACGTTCGGTCCGTGTCGTCGGTTCGCGGTGGGAGACGCGACCGTACACGATGAAGCTCGAAGGCGCGGCGGGCGGGCCTTTTCAGACGATCATGTTGATTGGGATCCAGGACCCTTCCGTTCTCGCCAACCTGGACCGGTTTCACGATCGCATGCTGGCCGCGCTTCATGGCCGCGTGTCGCGCTCGATCGGTGAAGGCGTGGATTATGACATTTCGCTGAGGCTCTATGGATGGAACGCGGTATCGGGTCTGCCGGTGCCATCGGACGCCACCCCGCCTCGCGAAGTTGGTGTGCTGTTTGTCGCGACGGCGCCCTCCCAGGAAATGGCCACCAGGATCGCGAAGACCTGCAATCCTTATTTCTTTCATTTCCCGCTCGAGGCCGGAACTGAACTTCCGAGCTACGGGTTTCCGTTTTCGCCGGCCGAAATCGAACGCGGACGCGTCTACGAGTTCAAGCTCAACCACGTTGTCGCCGTGAATGATCCACTCGAATTGGTCCGAATTGAGTGGGTCAAGCGATTCGACGCGAAGGCCTAGCGATGCCGAACCTGCGCGACGCGTGCCGTTATATCCGGTCAAAGAACGCCGGACCCTTTTGGGTGACGATCGACCTCTTTTTCAAGGACCACGAGAGCTTTCGGAAGTACCATGCGAGCGAAGCGATCTCGCCACCTCGCATCGCGGAGGCATACGGCGTCGATCCGGCGCTGGTAAAATACTTCGCGGTCGATAACCTGAACGTGGTGAAAATTTCCTTTCCGCGCAAAACTCCACAGGGCGGGGTTGTAGAGCGCGATATGCATCAGGGGCAGCAATACGTCCGGCTCTTATCGATTGAACTGACGTGACGGAATCACAGTTCGCGCGCGGGAGAGATCGCGCGTGAATGATGTTGCTCATCTTAGTCCCCGCTCTTGCGGGGAGAGCTTTGCTAATCAGCAGGAAACCATAATGTGAAGGAACCTTGATCGGCTGCAGGCCGAACGAGGAAATACGCCGAATCGGGGCGGGCTTGCTGCGCATTATTTTCTGGGCATGAGACCCTTGGCTCTTATTTCAATTCAGCCAAGGCGTGTTTATGCCTGTCCCTGCCACAAATTCCCATCTGAACCGGAATTTGAGTCGGCTGCGAGAATCGCTATCGAATTGATGCGCTTAAACGAGACGGGCTGCTATCTGAACCACAAGCGGCTCACCAACCACACCGGGTCGATTTCTCAACTCCTGGTCGTACTAGCTTTTGCGGGGCAGGTCATACATCAAACGACCCTACTTCTCACCTGATGGGCATCGGGGGGCAGGCCAGTTGGTAGCCACAACAGGTGCAATTGTAGGGCCGGCAGAACTTAGCGCTGTGATGGACAAACGTGCAAGTGCGTTCTTCAACCAGTGAGATGCTCGCTAGACAGCAGGCTACCCTTCCTGCGATGATGAAGAAGTAAGCGGCACCTAAAGCGCGAGGCTATATCTGATTCGCCTCCCCTCCGGAAATAAGCAAGTTGAATAATAAGGAGGAACCATGTCGCATCCAGTACAGATCATTGGCGGCTATCTGTCACCCTATGTTCGCAAGGTGTTGGTGGTTCTCGACCTGAAAGGTATTTCCTATAAGATCGACCCGATTATACCTTTCTCCGGCAATGATAGCTTCTCCCGTATAAGTCCACTGCGCCGGATTCCAGTTTTCATCGATGACCAAACCACGCTTGCCGACTCTTCTGTTATCTGCCAGTACCTGGAAGACCGTTATCCGGAGCCTGAGCTATACCCGACTAACATCGTTGAGCGAGCTCGCGCCCGCTGGCTCGAAGAATATGCCGACTCGCGGATGGGCGAGGTCTTCATATGGCGGTTATTCAACCAGGTCGCAATCAAACCGAACGTATGGGGTGAACCGACCGACAAGGCAGCGGTCGAAAAGACTCTCCGCGAAGATATGCCCCAAATCCTCGATTATCTTGAGGAACAAGTTCCGACTGAGGGTTTCATTTTTGGCAAGCTTTCCATCGCGGACATCAGTATCGCGTGCTTCTTTCGGAACGCAGAATTTACACGATTTCGAGTCGATGCTGTGCGATGGCCTCTAACGGCCGCGTTTGTTGAACGCGCACTAAGACACGAGAGCTTTGGGAAGCTCAAACCAATCGAGGATCGATTGTTACGCACACCGTTAAAGCAGCATCGAGCGGTGCTCGCCGAATTGGGAGCGCCACTGACGCAGGAGACCTACGGATCAGCAACACTACGTCGCGGTATCATGCGCATCGATTGATATGCGCGACACGATGATACTTGTGGCTTCTCAAAACTGAATCGGCACGGATTCATTGGTGGTTTCGAACGCATAGCCAGCCTCCTTTATGGCGACGCCGACAAGCGCAGCGCTGCCGCTCGTGCGCAGCGAACCCCGAACCTGAACTGCGCTGCTGTTGGAGGCAATCGCCCTGCGCCATCAAATCGCCATGCTCATCTGCCGACCGCTGTCAACGCCGAAAATTAGATCTGTGTGACAGGGCCTCAAGCCTCCAAAAATCCCTCCAGCCTCTGGCGAATGATCGTCTTAGCCTCGGCCATAATGCGGTCGATCAGTTCTTGGCATGACGGTATGTCGTGAATCAGGCCGGCAACCATGCCGCAGGACCAGGCGCCCGCATCCATATCACCTTCGGTCATGATGCGGGGATAAACGCCGCCAACCTCCGTGATGATATCTTCGAATTTCAGGTTGGCACCCAACGACCGTTCTTTCTCAAGAATGTGATCGACCGCCTTATTTGCCAGTACCCGCTCCGTATTTCGCAACGGGCGCATGATCAGGCGGGTATCGAGTTCCGAAGCCGCGAGGATGGCCTTTTTGACGTTTTCGTGAACCGGGGCCTCCTTGGTGGCAATGAAGCGGGTGCCCATGTTCATTCCATCAGCGCCCAATGCCAGAGAGGCCACCAAGGATCGGGCATCTGCCATACCGCCAGAAGCAACCAAGGGGATCTTCAATTCCTCTGCGACGCGCGGCACCAGGATCATATTTGGGATGTCGTCTTCGCCGGGGTGCCCGCCGCATTCAAAGCCATCGACGCTCACCGCATCGCACCCAATCGCCTGCGCCTTCAGCGAGTGGCGAACAGAAGTGCATTTGTGGATGACCTTGACGCCGGCTTCCTTGAGCGCGGGTAGCCACTTCTGCGGATTATTGCCTGCGGTCTCAACGATTCTCACGCCGCCATCGATGATGGCCTTCACATAACCCGGATAATCCGGGTTACTAATGACGGGCAGGAATGTCAGGTTCACGCCGAATGGCTTGTCGGTCATCTTGCGACAGCGGGCAATTTCGCGTGCCAAATCGGCAGGCGTTCGCTGGGTCAGGCCTGTGATGATTCCAAGCCCGCCCGCATTCGAGACGGCTGCCGCCAGTTCTGCAAGCCCAACAAAATGCATGCCCCCTTGGATGATCGGATGCTTGATACCGAAGAGTTCTGTAATGCGCGTCTTCATTGTCCCTTTGTCCTTCTGAGCGAGGTAGTAAGATTGGTCCGGGAATTCCGTTTTGAAATCCAGCCTCAGCGTCGCACAGGCGCCAGCCACTTCACAAACGCGATTTTCCTGCCCGGCGAAGCGTGAAACCCACGGCGGGTTTCACCGCAGTCACGTTCCTTGTCTGAGCCGTACTTATCGGATAAATCCGGAGGACTGCGAACCGTGAAAATACTATCGGATTAAAGGAATTCAGATGGCAGAACTGAAGAATCGGCAATGGCTGCTGGTGGCGCGGCCACACGGGATGATCAAGGAAAACGATTTCCGCTGGAATGAAACCGTCGTCCCCGCGCTGGAAGACGGCCAGGTCCTCGTCCGCAACCTCGCCTTCTCATTCGATCCCACGCAGCGCGGCTGGATGTCGATGGACACCTACATTCCGGCGCTTCCGCTCGGCCAGACGATGAAGGCAGGCACCGTAGGACAGGTCCTGGATTCCAAACGTCCCGGATTTGCCAAGGGCGACCTCGTGCAGGGACTCTTCGGATGGGAGGACTACACGGTCACCAGCGGCGAAGGCTTGATGGGATTGCGCAAGCTGCCGCGCGGCGCCGACCCGATCCTGGCGCTCTCGCTGCTCGGAACCACGGGCCTGACGGCCTACTTCGGCACGCTCGCGGTCGGTGCGGCAAAAGCCGGAGAAACGTTCGTAGTCTCGGGCGCCGCGGGCGCAACCGGTTCGCTGGCCGGGATGATAGCCAAAATCGAGGGATGCCGCGTAGTTGGTATAGCGGGCGGACCCGAAAAGTGCGACTGGCTATTGAAGGAGGCGGGCTTCGACGCCGCGATTGACTATAAGAATGAGAAGGTAAGTGCGGCTCTGACTAAGTATTGCCCAAAGGGCATCGACGTGTACTTCGACAACGTAGGCGGCGAGATCCTCGATCGCGCGCTCGCGCGGATTGCCAACGGCGCGCGGGTCGTGCTGTGCGGAGCGATTTCGCAGTACAACGACTTCGGCACCAAACCGCCCACCGGGCCGCGCAATTACCTCAATCTGATCACGCGAGGCGCGCGGATGGAGGGCTTCCTGGTGTCCCAATTCGCCAAGCGCTTTCCCGAAGCGATAACCGAAATGTCGAAATGGCACGCAGAAAGAAAACTGAAAAACCAAATCGACCTGCAACGAGGCTTGGAGAACGCACCCAAAACAATAATCCGCCTGTTCACAGGAGCAAACTTCGGCAAGCAGTTGCTGCAGCTCGGCGATCCGCAATAGCTGTCAACCCTTGCGCCTTGAGTCAAAACCTAAAGCCGGACGTATTGATGCTGCAACCCGCCTAGGAGTGGAAGCACCGCAACGCGATGCCCGTGGCCGGTGGCTATCCCTGCCAACTGAAAACAGGGGAAGCGTCTAAAAGTCCGACCTTCTTGACCGGCTGTGGCTACCAAAAACTCCGAACGCGCCGGAAAGTCTGGAGTTTTTGGATTCACCGATGCAATATCGCCGGCATGCTTAAGCTGGTCCGATCGATCGTTTCTCGGCGTGTATGCCGATGCCGCAGTCGGGCGTTTGTGGAACTAGAGAACCTCGCCCTCCGTCATCAACTGCACGTTCTTCGCTGCCAGCGGCCGGGTCGGCTGCGTCTATTTGCTTTCGACCGCTTGCCCTGGGTCGGGCTCTACCGACTGTGGCCGCGCTGTCTGGAAATGATGGTGTTGGTCAAGCCAGCAACAGTGATCCAATGGCACCGTCAGGGATTTCGCCTGTTTTGGCGTTGGCGTTCGAGACCCGGGCGGCCGTCAGTAGAGTGCGAGATTCGTGATCTGATTCGGCAGATGAGCAGCGCCAATCCGCTCTGGGGTGCGCCTCGGATCCATGGTGAGCTGCTCAAGCTCGGCGTCGAGGTCAGCCAAGCGACCGTCGCGAAGTACATGGTGCGAAGGCGGGGAACGCCTTCTCAGAACTGGCGGACTTTCCTGCGCAATCAGGCCCAAGGTATCGCTGCGATCGATATGTTCGTTGTGGCGTCCGCATCGTTTCGGCTGCTTTATGTGATGATCATTCTGGCCCACGATCGCAGGAATATCGTGCACACCGCTGTCACCAAGCATCCGACCGCAGCGTGGCTCTCGCGCCAAGTGACCGAAGCCTTCCCATGGGATGCCGCTCCGCGGTATCTGCTGCGCGACCGTGACGCATCGTATGGCTCGGACTTCCGCGGCCGGGTCGAAGCGATGGGCATCACGGAAGTCATCACGGCGCCGCGCTCACCCTGGCAGAACGCGTACGTCGAGCGGGTGATCGGTTCGATCCGGCGCGAATGTCTCGATCACATTGTGATCTTCAATGAGCGCCATCTGCGTCGAGTCCTCTCCTCGTACGTCGACTATTACCAACGCACCCGCACGCATCTTTCGCTCGACAAGGATTGTCCGGACCCCCGCCCAATCCATCCGCCCAGAATCGGAAGAGCCGTCGCCATCCCGCAGGTCGGTGGCCTGCATCATTGCTACGAACGCGTCGCCGCCTGATTCGTCCCGGATTCCTGCTCACCAATGGTTGCGCGGCGGCCGGTACGCCGTCGCCTGAAGACTCGGTATCGGAGTGTTTTTCGATCTTGATGAGGGGTCGGCCGCTTGTGGTTCAGATCGCATCCCGTCTCACTTAAGCGCATCAATTCGATAACAATTCTCGCAGCCGCTCGAATTCCTGTCCAGATGGAATTTTTGGTAAGGACAGGGTTGTCCGCCACACTGCAATGGTCCGATCGATTTGATGGAGCTGCTTTTGGCGCGTTTGAACCGCTGTCCTGGTTCGCATCTATCAACCCAGCTTCCTCCGAGCTTGACACACCAGAGGGTGGCTGCCGTATGCTCTTGCGCAAAGACAGAGTCGAGTTCGCAAATCCGGTACGCATCTTGTGATACCGGATCCTAACAAGGATAACTCTATGGACCGAGATCTCGAAGACGTGAGGGTTTTCCCGCCACTCGGACCTGCGATCAAGGTTCTAATGGTCTGGCCGCGCTTTCCCGCCTCCTTTTGGAGCCTTGGAGAGGTGACGGAAATCGTCCCGGAGCGCTCTCTCATTCCTCCGCTCGGGCTCATCACAGTGGCGGCGCTTTGTCCCAAACAATGGGAAATCCGTCTAGTTGACCTCGCATTTGAAGAGTTGCGCGATGAGGACCTCCTCTGGGCCGACCTTGTGATGGTCAGTGCGATGGCGGTCCAGCGCGAAGAGGTGCGTCAAATACTCGAACGCGCTTCCAAGCTGGGTCGACGAACCATGATCGGAGGCCCTTATGCCAGCAGCGAACCCGAGGTATTGCTGTCACTAGCCGACCATGTGGTCGTGGGTGAGCCGGACGAAATCTTCCAGGAGATTGCCACGGACCTCGAAGCCGGCCGAGCCCGCAGGCTGTACCGTGTAACGGAGAAGCCTGATGTCAGTCGCACCCCGGTGCCGCGTTTCGATCTGTTGGCACTAAAGAAATACAGTTCCATGTCGGTGCAATTTTCGCGAGGCTGCCCGTTCACCTGTGAGTTTTGCGACATCATCACGCTGTACGGACGCCGTCCGCGGACGAAGTCCCCGGAGCAATTGATTGCGGAACTCGACGCGCTGCTGCAGCTCGGCTGGCGCAAAGAAGTATTCGTCGTCGACGACAATTTTATCGGAAATCACAAGGCGGCTTTGCAGCTCGCTATCGAGTTGGAACGGTGGCAGCGCCGCAACCGCTATCCGTTCGCGTTCTTCACCGAAGCTTCGCTGGATCTTGCTTCGCGCTCGGAACTATTGGACGCGATGGTCAGAGCAAATTTCTGCCGTGTGTTCATCGGGATCGAAACACCGTCGGTGGAGTCGCTAAAGGAAACGAAAAAATTTCAGAATCTCCGTCGCGACCCATTGGATTGCATACGCCTTATTCAACAGCGCGGGCTTTGGGTGATGGGCGGCTTCATCGTCGGTTTTGATCACGACCCACCGGATATTTTTGACCGGCAGATTGAGTTTATAGAGCGGGCCGCTATCCCTTGGGCGATGGCCGGGGTCCTACAGGCACCGCCTACCACTCCGTTATATGAACGCATGAAAAATGAGGGACGACTCGTTCAAGCCAGCCCCGAACCCACCAACTTTAGCCCCCCGAACTTCCGCACCGTGCTACCCCTATCCGAACTGCTCGGCGGCACCAAGCGGATGATGCTTACGTTGTACGAGCCGCGTCGCTTCTACCAACGTGTGTTCGATTCCCTGGAACGCTGGCAGGTTCAACCGGAACAGCAATCTACCGCGCATTCCGTGCTGTACCTGTTGAGGGTGATGTTCAAATCGGTTTGGAGGCAGGGTGTGCTGTCCGGCTATCGCCGAGCTTACTGGCAATTTTTGGGACGGCTCATGAAGCGCTGGGGATTGAACCCGCGCAAGCGGCGGCTTGGATTCGAACTTGCACTTTCCGGGCACCACTTCATCCGCTATGCGCGGCAAGTCGCCGAGATTCTGGAAGCTGAAAACTGTCAGGCAATTCAGTTCAAGAGTTCCGGATTTGTGCCCCAAACCGATGGACAAGCACCGAATCTGGTGCGGATCGACACCGTGCCGGAACAATCGTAGCCAGTACCGGTATCCACATGTAAGGCGTCCGCGTCGAAGTGCTTCCCCATATTTCCGTTGCGGCGATAGGTCTTGGGGAAATTCATTCGCCTCGCGATCTGATCTATATGCTGAACACGATTCGGCACGCAGTCGGAAGATAGCTGTCCGCCGTCCTGTTAGTTCCCAAGCCACGAAGCTCTCAGATCCAGCGTCCTTAAGCTGAACGCCTTCATCGGTGGCAGAACCCCGGGGTTTGCCCCCCCTTCGAGTCGGCGCCGGGCTGGTGTCTCGTGCGCTAGCCTCGTTCTTTTTTCAGATTACTTTCGTTGCTTCTTGCCGATACGTCGCTTCGAACGCATGATCGATCAACTTCAGCGCTTGGTCGGTTGCTGGCCCGTCCCACGCAAATTCTTCCTGCCCTGCCAACCGTCCGCCCATCCGCATCGTAGCTGTAGGTCAGGTTGCCCAACGGCCCGGTCCCATTACTGTATGTGATCGCCGCGATGCGCGAGTCGCTGTCGTAACCAAATGTCTCAACAACACCATTGGGCAGTGTCATGCTCGACAGCCGGCCCGCGCTGTCGTACGCATACGAGAGTGTCGCGCTCCCCTGCACCGCGCACAGCGGATTGCCGGCGGCGTCCCACGAATAGTTGACAGGAGTCTCACCCACCACCGTACGGGTTTGGAGCCGATGGTCGGCGTCATAGCTGTAAGTGACTTCCCCCTGCGGCGTCTGTTCGTCAATCAAGTTGTCGAAGTTATCGTAAGTCCGCGTAATCGTCCCGGCTATCGAATCAACTACCTGGGTCAGCCTGTCACTATTGTCATACTGGTAGCTGATCGTGCTTTCGTAGCCGCTTCCGTTATAGCCGAACCCCGCAAACTTCTTCCCTTTTAGGCCGGATTTAATTTCTAGTAAGTACAGGTCGTCCGGTGACAATCACGAAGTAAAGAATTCATAATGAAAGAACTCACAGTGTTCTGGCCACGCGAAAACCGGAAATGTTGGCACGGTCGTCGGAAAAGTATCCCTGGCGGATGGCGGACCGGTGAAGCCACGCTGGCCCACCTCCCCCTCCTCCGCGAGTGGCATGATCATCACACCGCCCAAACCACCAAGTCGTCCGAGCCGTTCCATCGGTTGGCGCGCCATCATGGTTGCGGTGCCAGCAGTCTTCGGTCCATTCATGCACACCTCCTGCCATGTCGCATAATCCAAAAGCATTTGCTGGATGACTCCCAACTGGCCCTATGCCGTCGTCGCTGCATTCGACATATGAACATAACGCGTCAGCGCCATCGCGCCACCAGTTGGCTGTCGTCGTCCCCGCCCGCTCCGCGTACTCGTACTCTGCTTCTGATGGCAAACGGTATTTACTTCCGGACTTATCACTCAGCCATCGCACGTATGCCTTCACGTCATCCCAACTAACGTATCCCGCGGGGTAATTGCCGTTCTGCAAATAGCCCGGCTCTTTCCAGTGGTAATCAGCATTATAGCCACTTTCAGCCGCGAACCTTGCATATTCAGCACGCGTGACGGGAAATTTACCGATCGCGAAATCGTAATCGATCGTTACCCGGTGCTGGGGACTTTCGTTATAGACTCGTCCAAACTCCGACGGCGGCGAACCCATCATGAAGCTCCCGGCAGGGACCACTACCATCTCCGGGCATTCGTCACAGTCCCGGAAGGCAGCGCCCGGACGACGTTGGGCGCGCCCGCCCTGCTGCGGCGGGGACTGCCCCGAGCCACGACACCCCACCCCGAGCACTGTCCCGCCAATCGCCAGTCCTACAGCTATAGCCAGCGGGCACCGAATTCGCTGCAACAGCAAGTGCGATGATTGCCAGAGTCGCATAGTCAACGCTGAAAAACCCGAGACTATAAGCAGGGCACCTGTTGAGCCACCGGATTATCCCACCCGCCTTTACCTGTGGTGAGGGGAGGAGGTCCGTCCGGAAATCCCCCGCATAGGCCAAGATGGTTTGCCAAAGTATTGCTGTTTGGTCCCCATGCTGGCCAATAGGTAATCTGCCCCTGCGGCCAAAACGAGGCAGCATAATCCAGCAAGTGGCAGGCTTGACAGAGGTCTGAGCTAAAAAAGGAATCGTACGAGGTGTCGTCGTCCTTATTGTCACTTACATGGGGTGGCGCCGGGCTGTTATCCGCCCATTCGTACCGTGCCAGGTAACCCCAGTCATTAAGGTGGTAAGTGCCATCCATATATTTTGAAGATTGACCACTATAAATGGTCCCAGGACTCCCATCATCTGCCATGTGTACATCCCAAAACGCGTGGTTGGCGATATCGCTAATGAGGGGATAGTCTACAGGGTGGTATTTTAACTGAGCCCGACATTTGTCACACGAACCGTTCCCGGAGCTGGATGCGTTTTGACTCGCGCCTGTGGCGAGTGCAGAGCCGCCGATGCCAAGTCCAAAGGTGGCGCTGTAATACCCTCCCGATGCATAATACAGTCCCGTGCCATCGTTTTGCATATCTCCGAATTGGTACGGATTTGTGCTGGCGGCGCCCGTTATCGACACCGCGCCGAAGGGGCCACAGCTGTACTGAGTCTGGATCGCGCCGGTGTTGTCGGTTAGCGCGATCGTGTTGTTCTGCGCGTCGGAAAGAAAAGTCATCGTGCCGCTTAGATCAACACGGCTTGCACCAAGCCCCGACAAGAGCGGAGCGCCGGTGCTGGAAAATTCCTGCAGCGGCATGCCTGCATTGGCGAGATCGTACAGATACCCGGTCAATGCGCCAGTGATCGTCTGGCCCACCCGCCGACCGAATGCGTCATAAGCGAAGCTGGCCGACGTGGGGCCAGCGAGCGACGCCAGCTGATTTCGGGCATCCCAAGTATAGCTGTTGGTCCCGTCGCCGAGCAGGTTCCCGTCCGTGTCGTAGGCTAGCGGCTGTCCGCCGAAGTTCTGCATCTCATTGGCGGCGTTGAATGTATTGCCGCTGACTGGCTGCGGCATCACGATCGACGCGAGGCTCCCGCCCTTGCCAACCGTCCGCCCGTCCGCATCGTAGCTGTAGCTCAAATTCCCCAACGATCCGCTCCCGTTGCTGTATGCGATCGCCGCTATGCGCGAGCCGGCATCGTAACTATACGCCACCACAACGCCATTGGGCAGCGTCATGCTCGACAGCCGGCCCGCGCTGTCGTACGCATACGAGAGTGTCGCGCTCCCCTGCGCCGCGTGATGCGGCTGGCGTTTCTGGCGCCCAGGATCCTCGAGGCGATCGTCGAAGGCCGCCAGCCTGCGGACCTCAGCGCCATCGCGATGACCCAAAGAATCGAACTGCCCCCGCTCTGGAGCGCGCAGCAGCAAGCTCTGGAAATCCGATAGACTCACGCGGGCGTAGTTGCTTGCGTCAGGCGTTCTTCCCGAGGACGCTTCCCCGCAAAATGTCGGCCGGTTCGCCGATGGACATGCCAAAATCGCGAACAGAGAATTTTGAGCGATTTTTGCCGTCAGACGCGGTCGTTTGCATTCTCCGGGTCCACTGCCGCGCGTGAATCGCGCCCCACGCGCCGATTTCATCGCTTCTCCAAAATGTAGGGAAACATGTCAGACTGATTGGCGGAGAGGGGGGGATTCGAACCCCCGAGACCCTTTCGAGTCTACACGCGTTCCAGGCGTGCGCCTTAAACCGGGCTCGGCCACCTCTCCGCACGCGAACGCGATTATGCATCACGCCAACC
>Ga0116106_1000536_pt1 | contig 21283 bp, 20 predicted proteins | sample June2015DPH_6_50_FD_89717 | JGI IMG/M metagenome (GOLD analysis project Ga0116106, IMG submission 89717) | Peatland microbial communities from SPRUCE experiment site at the Marcell Experimental Forest, Minnesota, USA - June2015DPH_6_40 | ecosystem: Environmental > Terrestrial > Soil > Wetlands >...
AATGCCCTGGCGTGCGGGTTCGCCGAGGTGACCGGTGACATCGTCGTGATGCTGGACGCTGACGGCTCGGCTGACCCGCAGGAGATTCCTGCCTTCGTCGCGGCGCTTGCCGCCGGAGCTGAGTTCGCCAAGGGAACCAGGTTCGACCGCGGCGGCGACAGCCATGACATCACGCGTTTCCGCCGGATCGGCAATGCTCTCCTGAACGGGCTGGTCAATCTGATCTTCGGTACGCGCTATACCGATCTGTGCTACGGCTACAACGCGTTCCGGGTGCATCTCCTCCCGGCACTTGACCTGCCTCCTGTCCATGCTGCCGGGAATCTGCCCGGCGGGATGCTGTGGGGTGATGGGTTCGAGATCGAGACCCTGATCAACGTGCGGGTGGCCCAGGCCGGCGCAAGGATCATCGAGGTAGGCAGCACCGAAAAGGCACGCCTGCACGGAGTCAGCAACCTCAAGGCGATCCCGGACGGGATCCGGGTGCTCCGCACGATCCTGGCCGAGCGCCGTCGGCTGCGGGCAGGCGGTGACGCTGTTCCCTCGGTCGCTGACGTTGTCTCCGTCGCCGTCGCTGATCAGCTGGCAGACGGAGGCCTGGTCACGGAGATGTCGTGACCGCCCTCGCGGCCACGGGGGCCGCCACGTCCGTCGTGATCGCAGCCCATACCCTGCAGCGCACGGAAGAACTCCGCCGTGCCGCCGCGTCCGCCCTGGCCCAGGATCCGCGCCCGCAAGAGGTCGTGGTGGCGGTGGACAACAACCCTGATCTCTTCGAGTGGGTCGGCAGGCAGCTGCCCGAGGTGACGGCGGTGCATAACCGTGGCGTCCGGGGCGCGTCTGCGACTCGGAACTGCGGTGCCCAGGCCGCCCGCGGTACTGTCCTGGCCTTCCTCGACGACGATGCGGTTGCCCGGCCCAACTGGCTACAGAACCTGACCGCGCCGCTGGCTCGCCCGGACGTAGCCGGAGTAGGCGGGCACGTGCAGCCACTCTGGCTGGGGCGGCCGCCGGAATGGATGCCGGAGGAGTTCCTGTGGGTGGTGGGAGCTTCCTATCGCGGCATGCCGGGAACTGGCTCGCCGGTCCGCAACGTGTGGTCGGAGAACATGGCGGTGGCGCGCGCCGACTTCTGGTCGGTCGGCGGATTCCGTGAGGGATTCGGCAAGACCGGGCATGTCTCGCGACCGGAAGACACAGATTTCTGCATACGGTTGTCCGCCGCCCTGACCGGCCGGACCTGGTGGTACGAGCCGTCCGCCCGAGTGGGCCACAGCGTCCCGCCCGGACGTGGCACTCTCCGCTTCTTTGTGCGGCGCTGCTACAGCGAAGGCCAGGGCAAGGCGCAGATGGCGCTCCTGCTGGGGCCTCAGGAAAGGCTGAAAGACGAACGCCGGCATGCGACCAGGACGCTGCCAGACGGAATGCGCCGCGAATTGCGTCAGGCAGTCTCCGACCGGGAATTCGCTGCGGCGCAGCGCGCATCGGCGATAGGCGTGGGGCTGGGGGCGGCCAGCCTCGGCTACATTGTCCGCCGGGCCCGCCCGCGGGCTATCGTCTGAGCCCAGGCCGCGCGGCGGGTGCTGTCCGCCAGGGCCATCTCAGAGTTTTGTCATTGGATGCGGATGCTGCCCCTGTCCTCAGTACGGCCAGGCAGGCGTCATGAGTGCTGCCCGGCAGAGACAAGCGTGAGTTCGTCGCGGACGCCGAGGCGGAAGGCGTACTCGGCCGCCTGGTTGTCCTCGATGCGCCAGTCCTGGTGGTAGAGGCCGTCGTGCTGGGCGATGTCGAACCAGACCACGCCGAGCGTGTCGTAATCGGCCATGCCGTGGAACAGGTCGAGGATCTTCACCGTCTGGCCGGCCTGCGGCCCGACTGCGGTCTCGGACAGCAGCACCGGCTTGCCAGTGAGCTGGCGCACCTGGTCGATGGTCTTCCCGAAGACGCTGCTGAAGGTGTCGGAGGAGCGGTAGTAGTAGCCGTCGATGCCGATCCAGGTGACGTACTGGCTACCGGGCCACCAGTCGGCGATAGGCCCGGTGCCGGGCGCGTCCGCCTCCAGTGTCCAGAGCCAGGTGACGTTGTCGGCTCCCTCAGACCGGAAGACCGTCACGATGTGCCGCCACGCTTTCACGAAAGTCGCGGCCGGGACGTGCCCGTAGCCCCAGGAGTACTTACCGGAGTTCATCTCGTGACCGAAGCCAATGACCACCGCATGGCCCCAATCCGCGACGCCGTCGGCGAACTGGCGCAGGTAGGAGTCCTCCTCGCCGGCGGCGATGTCTGGCAGAGAGGCATCGGTCGGATCGATCTGGACGAAGGGGGTAGCGCCGTGACTCCGGCTCATGTTCGCGAACTTGGTGTTGAAGGGCTCGATCCAGCCGCTGTAATACCCGATCAGGTTGGGCTGCGTGCCCGCTGCCGCCGCGAACTCGGCGACCGGCTGATAATTCGGTGGCGTCCCGGCCTCGTAGACGCCCAGGTACGCGCCCTTCGCCGTGGGGAGCGTTGCGTGCGCGGCGGGCGGCCGGGCGGGGGGAGCGGCGGCAACGAAGCGGGCGGCCGCGAACCCGACGGCCACCGCGGCGACCGCGAAGGCGACCAGGACTACCAGTCGGGATCTCATGCTGTCTTGTTTCCCGGGAAGATGACGCGACCGACGAGGATAAGGTTGAGCAGGCCGACGATCAGCAGGACCATGAATCGCGTGGAGCCTGCGGTTACTGTCCGCCAGATGGCCAGCGCCAGCCAGAGCAGGGCCATCCCGCCGGTCCACCCGGTCACCCCGATCCGGAAACGCCGCAAGGAGCTGCCGGGCGTCCGGGTCGGATGCCAGCCCATCGTCTTGCCGCGGGCGCCATCCCAGATCGCGAAGACGTGGGCCCAGCCTCGGGCGATGCCGAGCGACCAGACCGACGGACCGTACCGGGTGCGATGCCAGAGCGGGTAAAGGACGAACCCGGTGAGCATGGCCGGCAGCAAGACGACGAAGTTCCGCAGCCGGACCTCACCGGGCAGGAAGGCGAGCATGACGACCGGGATAACGGGGCCGAAGAACGTGAGCAGGCCGGTATAGGCGTAGTAGAAGAATCCGGACACGTAGGTGAGCCGTGCCGGGATGCTCATCCGGACCGACCAGAGCCGCCGAGAGAACAGGACCCCGGCGTTTCCGGTGCACCACCGGTACTGCTGGCGCACGAACGCGTCCAGGTTGTCCGGGCAGATCCCGGTCGAGAGCACCAGCGGCAGGTAGACCATCGACCAGCCCTCCCGGCGCACGTCAAGGCCGGTATGCACGTCCTCGGCGTAGGGGATGAGTGTCGGCCCTCCCTGCGGCTCCAGCGCCGCGCGCCGGTAGACCGCCGAGGTCCCGACGCAGATGGCCGCCCCGAAGCGGTCCCTGGCCACCTGGATGGACCGGTAGAAGACCTCCTGGATCGCGCCGGCGGCGTTCTCGATCCATGTCTGCCGGGCGCTGACCCGGAAGAACTGAGGCGTCTGGACGATCGCGACCGTGTCGTCGTCCAGGTAGGGCAGCGTCTCGGCGAGGAAATCGCGCCGGGGCGCGAAGTCGGCGTCCAGGATGACCAGGAACTCGGCGCTGGTGTTCGCGAAGGCGTACCGCAGGTTCCCGCTCTTCTTGAAGGCGCGCTGATCGGGCCGGCGCAGGTAACAGAAGCCGAGAGACTCCGACACGGTCCTGGCCTCGTCGGATCCCCCGTCGTCGAGGACGTAGGCCCGGCCGACGCCGTCGTAGCCGGCCATGAGGCCGGCCACCGCCGTCCAGGTGTTGAGCAGGACCTCTATCGGCTCGCCGCAGATCGGCAGGTAGATATCCACGGCCGGGTACGAGACCGGGCGCCACGACCGGACGCGCTCCTGGTGGGCAGCGAGGTCGAAGCCGCGCCCGGTGAAGTTCACCGGGAGGCTGATGGCCTGGTAGATGACGTAAGTCGCGGTGAAGATCATGAACGGCCACGACAACGGGGCGCGTGCCTCGAACCTGATCTGGCTGACGATCAGGCAGCACGCGCCGATGACCAGGATGGTCGCCAGGTAAGGCAGATTCCGGTCGGCATAGGAATACTTCTCCGCGTCATCTGGCGGGTGCGGGAGCACCGCGCTGGCTGGCCGGTCCGGCCTCCGGACCGGAGCGACGCGATTCAGGATGCCGGTGCTGCTTCCCTGGCCGGTGCTCACGGGCGTTGCTCGTATCGCCAGATCACGTAGGTTCCCTGGCCGATAGGGGGAATCTCGATGCCGTAAGGCACGATCTGGATGATGCGGTAGTGCCTGTTGCGGCGCAGGTCCGCGGCGATGCGGTGGTCCAGCGATGTGGTGTCCGTGAAGTTCAGCGCGACCAGCGAGAAGTAGCCCGCGGCAATGAATCGCGCGAACGTGGCCGCGTTGCCGTTGCCGACGACGCCCGCCGACTTGGACGGATGGCCGGTATTGGCGCCCGACGGCAGCACGATGTTCCTGGTGCTGGACCACCGCTTCCACTGGCGGCCGGCCGGAAGGTAATACTCCGCAATGGACGGATCCTCGACCAGCAGCGGTTCGGAACCGCGATCGGCGATCGGCCGGAAGACTGCGATAAAGCTGGCGGCATTGGGCCACGAGGTAGAGAACGTCAGCGACTGGGTGACTCCCACGGACAGCGGGAAGGCGAGAGCGATCACGCAGGCCCCGGCGGTCAGGGCCCGATTCCGCCCGGCCGGTGCGGCAGCGATGAACTTGTCAATGACGTAACCCGCCGCCATGGCAGCGAACCAGGCCCCGACGGCGCCGTGCTTATTCAGCGAGGCGGCCGTGTGAAGGTTGGCCTGTTCCAGCGGCACGAGCAGCGTGGCGCAGGCCAGAACCACGATCAGCCAGGTTCGTTCCCATCCTTCATGGCGGACCCAGCTGACGATGATGGCGCCCACGGCGAGCAGAGCGATGAGGCCGGTCCAGGACCAGGAATCGGCGAGGATGGATAGCGCGGAGTCCGGCCCTGGTACCCGGTCGAGCGTGGTTATCTCGATCCCGTGCAGATAGGAATTCCCGCCGAGCAGCAGCCCGGCCGCCAGCAGTGCCGCCAGGATGATCAGCATGGTCAGGCTGCGCGCGGCGGCTGATTTGCCGCCGGGCCTCGGGCACGCCACCAGAAATGCCAGCAGCAGGACGACCGGGTCGAAGACGGCCGATGAATATGACGCAGCGTTAGCCAGGGCCAGGGCGGCGCCCGCCGCGACCATCCAGCCGGTCGCGTCCCGCCGTTCCCCGGCGCGGACCACGCACCAGGTCGCCAGCGCGACGAGGAACAGGGACATGGCGTCGAAGGTGGCGAAGGCGCCCAGGTGAAGCGTGGGGCCGAGAACGGCGAACAGTCCGGCGGCAAAGAAGGCGGCCCGCTGGCCGAACAGGCGGCTGGTGATCGTCCACAGGAACGCGGTGGTTCCGAGCATGAACAGCAGGGACAGGACGCGGGCCCCGGTCAGCCCGCCGATACTGTCAGCCAGAGCGCCCAGCGGGGGGTAGAGAACAGGCGCCCCGGAAAAGTACGAGGGGAACGGCGGCAGCGGCGTGCCGTGCAGCCAGTGGGCCCACTGCAGGTGCCCGGCCCACAAGTACAGGGCCTCATCCTGGAAGGCCGTATCGGAATGCATGAGCCGGAGCGACAGGCCCGCCTGAACGGCCAGCACCGCGATCAGCGGCCACCAGCCGGGAAGGCGCCCCAGCATGCTGCGGCTGTGCCGGTGCGAGGCGGCCATGGGAGTGGCGGGCGCGGCAGGCAGAGCAGAGGCCTCCGCGGGCCGCGAGCTCGTTCTGCCGTGTTCCATGGGTCGCACCTGCCTGCGGTCAGGGGCGTGCCAGGGGTACCTCGGCTACCCCCCGCAGCCCGCTTCGTGTGCTTACGGCGTCACGTGCCGTGGCGATAAACCCCGGACGGGATTACCGCCTACCAAAAGGTACAGTTCGTTTGCCCTGGTGGGGGGATGTTTGATGAATTCTCGCAAGTTGCCCTGAGGTCCGCGGGCACGTCGGCCGGGTGGGCACGCCGGATCCGTCCTCAGCGGCCGGACGCTGGCCTCGCAACCACGCCAGCGCGCTCCGCGGGCGCGGTTGCGAGGCCAGCCCGAAGGACTGGCGGTGAGCTAAGGTGTTAGTTCGGTGACAATGCGTCATTTCGCTTGAATTAGCAGGTCACTATGTGCTGCGCTGTCCCTCGGGGGCCGCCTCATCCCACAGCGCGCCCCAGGGGGTTTGCGCATGGGAGACGACAACAACGGTCCGCCGCTGTCGCGGCGGGTGCCAGGAGCGGCCCGCACAGCAGCTCCGAGCGCGTCGGTGCGGCCGGCGCTGCCCGCGGAGCTGCTGGAGCGGATGCGGGCCGCAGTTGAGGCTGCCCATGCCGAGGTGGAAGAGGAAGTAGCGGCGCCGCCGGCCGATCCGGCCAGGCAGCCCAGGGTCGCCGGGCGCCCGAATCACTCGGCTCGACCGCAGCCGCCGGTGCCACCGTCCCAGCGACCGCCAGCAGCGAATGATGAGCAGAAGCCGCAGGGACGGCTCACCCAGCCGTCGCGGCCGGCGGTGCCGCCGGGTGCCGGGTCAGACCCCGAGCCCCCGACGGAGCAGCTTCCGCGGCTGAACGGGGCCGCCCGCGGCGGCCTTGCAAGCCCTGCGGTCAGCGATAGCGGTAACCTGCGTGGTCGCACGACCAGGGCCGACCGGGTTAAGGCTGACCGCGCACGGGCTCGCGCAGCGAAGGCGGATCGCGCGCGGGCAGAGCGTGCCGCGAGGGCAGATCAGGCCAAGGCGGATCAGGCCAGGGCTGAGGCCGTGCAGCTAGATCGCGCGAGTGCTGCGGCGGCGCAGGCTGAGCGGGAGCGCGCGGCGCAGGCTGACCGGGATCGTGCGGCGCAGGCTGACCGGCAGCGCGCGGCCAAGGCTGACCGGGATCGTGCCGCGCAGGCCGAGCGGGATCGCGCGGCCAAGGCTGAGCGGGATCGTGCCGCGCAGGCCGAGCGGGATCGTGCCGCGCAGGCCGACCGGGCCATCCGGACCGAGCGGGACCAGGTCGCGCCGGCTCCGGCCAGTCACCGGACGGCGGATGCCGTGCGCGTCCCGGCAGACAAGCGCCCCCAGCAGTCGCTTCAGCAGCGCAAGACGCACGGCCGCTGGCGCTACCGCGCGACCGGGCTGGGCGCGGCTGCCGTACTCGTACTGGCCGGCGGCGGCCTGGCGCTCATGCTCTCCTCGCACTCCGCCGCGCCGAGGCAGGCCCACCACGGGATGACCCGTGCGGAACGGCGAGCGCAGGTGTCGCTCCGCACGATCGCAGCAGGGTGGGCAGAGCAGCAGCTCAACCCCGGTACCACCATCGCCTGTGATCCTGCGATGTGCGCGGCTCTGAACGCGGCCGGATTCCCTGAGTCGGACCTGCACACTCTTAGCCAGACCTCGCCCTATCCGCTGAACTCGGATGTCGTCGCGGAGACAGCGCAAGTCCGCGGTCTGTTCGGCAGCAGCCTCGCCTCCAACTACGCGCCGGAGGTAATCGCCACTTTCGGCGCTGGCGCGGGGCGGATCGAGATCCGGGTGATTGCCCAGCACGGAGCCACGACGTACCGGAACGCGGTCAGCCAGGGCCTGGCGAGCGGCAAGCTCATCGGCTTCCAGCTGCTGAGTAGCAATAGCAATCAGTTCACTATGTCGGCCACCGCCAAGAAGCAGCTGGCCGCGGGCCAGGTGGACTTGCGATTGCAGATACTCATTCTCGACCTGGCGTCGAAGCAGCCGCTCGGCATCGTGGACTTCAGCAATGATGACCGGGGGGCGACCCCGGGCATCCCGCTCCGCTTCGTTGACCTGGCCGAGGCGGCCCCGTCCGCTGCCGCTCACATGAGCACCGCTCAGTACGTTCTGGCGCTGAGGTCGGTGCTGGAAACGCAGACCGGCGTCTTCGTCCCGCTGCACGCGGGCAATGTGCGCCTGCCCGGCGGCCAGGATGTCTTCCGGATCGAATTCGGCGCTCCAAGCCCGACCGCGGTGCCCAACCAGAAGGCGTCGCCGTAGGCCGGGAATCCCCCCGGCCGCGTTAGCGGCACCGCCGCCGGCAGCTAGCGGACGAGAACTGAGCCGCGGGCGATCGGCCGGCGGCGTGTTCCCGGCGGTGATTCCTGATCCCGTTGGCGATGTCCGGGCCGACAACTTCCTGATCACCACCAGCGAGGTGATCTTCGTTGACTGGCCGAGCGCCTGCATCGGCGCCCCGTTGTTTGACGCGATCGCGCTGCTGCCCAGCATGGCCTTGCAGGGCGGCCCTGATCCCGGCTCGCTGCTGCCCCGGCTCCGGGCGTCAGCCTCGGCGGATCCGGACGCCGTGACGGCCGTCCTGGCCGCTATCGCGGGCTATTCCGTCCACCAGTCGATGCAGCCCGCCCCGAAAGGGATACCGGCCGTCCGCGAGTTCCAGGCCGCGCAGGACCGGGTGGCGACGGCCTGGCTACGCCGCAGAACCGGCTGGGCGTTGGCCCGGCTGGGCCCGGTGTCATGACCCGCGAATGCACGTAGAGTGGTCGGAAACATGGCCGTCGGGGCGGTCGCTCAGAGTCGAGCTACGGGAGCGCAGCGGTAGTGTCATCACCGCAGGATCAGGTACGCGCGGACGGCGCCGTCCAGTCGGGCGCGACTGCCGCTGCCATGGGCCAGGCACCGGGGGCGGGGCGCGGAGTGCGGGCGGACCGCGCTCCCGTGGTGACCGCGGGCAAGGCCGCGGCCGACGGCACGATCGTCTTCCGGCTCGCGCCGCCGCTCGTTTTGTGGTGGGCCTGGGTCATCTTTGCCGTGATTAACCTGGCTGACCTCGCGATTGAGGGGCGCAGCTGGTTCTCAGTCCAGATAGCAGCCGGACTCGTCACCACGACCGGGCTGATCTACGCGTGCGCGCTGCGACCCCGCGTCCTGGCTGACGAGCGCCGTGTCATCGTGCGCAATCCGTTCCGGGACTATCTGGTGCCCTGGGGCGCGCTCAAGGGCGTGTTCCTGGGAGACTCGGTGGAATTCGAGTGCAGCCGGGGCGGGGGCCAGAAGGACCGGACGATACACAGCTGGGCGCTGTACTCGCCGCGCCGGGCCCGGGCCAGGGCTGAGCTGCGCGACCCGCGCCGCCAGGGCTCTTCCAGGTCCGGGACTAGCTACGGCCGGATGCCCGCCGAGGCGCAGCGGCTCGTCAAGCAGCACCCCAGCCAGGTCATGGCCGCGGAACTCGGCCGGATGGCAACGGAGGCCCGCGAGCGCGGAGCAGCTGACGGCGCGCTGGCCGGCCGGTGGGCCTGGCAGCCCTTCGCTGCGGTGCTGATCCCGGCCGCGGCGCTCCTGCTGACCATTCTCCTCCGTTAGCAGGCGATGCCGACCGGCTCGCCGGCGTCACGCTGGCAGGATGGGGCATCCAGGCCGGTGCCGTGGTCTCCGGTGCCGTGGTCTCCGGTGCCATGGTCTCCCGCGCCGCGGCAGGCGAGTTCCGCTGGCCACCCCAAAGGGGGCAGATAAGGCGTGCGGGAACGAGGGAAGATGATCAGGTGACTGGTCCTGACCGCCTGCAGGAAGCGGTCGCTGAGCTGTACTCATCCGACCCGGACACGTTTGTCGAGCGCCGGAAGGCATTAGCGGCCGAGGCGCGGGCGGCCCGCGAGGATGCGGTCGAGCGCCAGATAGCCGCGCTGCGCAAGCCGACCAGGTCGGCCTGGATGATCAACCAGCTAGCCCGCTCCGACCCCGGCGCCACCGCCCGGCTCGTCCGGCTTGGTGACGAGCTCGGTGCCGCGCAGCGCGTCCTGGACGGCGCGAAGATCCGGGCTCTCTCGGTGCAGCGCCGCGAGCTCATCGACACGCTGACCCGGCAGGTCCTGAGCGTCGCCGGTGAGCAGTTCCCCTCGGCGGCGCTGCGCGATGAGATAGTCGCCACGCTCAGCGCGGCCCTGGCCGACCCGCGGATCGCCGAGCAGGTGCAGGACGGAACCCTGCTGCGCGCGGCGCGCTCGGAAGGATTCGGCCCGATGGCGCCGATCCTGACCGTGGTACCGCCGCCCGCCGAGTCCCGTCCGGCTGCGGATAGCCGGTCATCGCGCCCGAGGACACCGGGGAGCCGTGCGCGGGGCGGGGAGGTCCGGAACATGCCGTCCGGCCGGGGCGAGCGCGGCAGGCCGTCTGCCCGGGCCGAGCCAGCCCGGGCCGAGCCAGCCCGGCCCGAGCCAGCCCGGGCCGAGCGCGTCACGCCGTCGGCCCGCGGCGAGCCAGCCGTCCGCGGCGGCACCCGGACCGGGACGCAGGCGGACCAGCAGCGGAAGGCCATAGCCGAGGCAGAGAAAGCGCTGGCCGACGCGCACCAGGCCGTCGATACGGCGGTCGCAGCCGAGGAGAAGTGCCGCGCAGCCGTAGAGAAGATCACCGAGGAGCTGGCTGAGGCCCGCGGCCGCTTCAATGCCGCGAGGCTCCAGGTTCGCCAGGCCGAGGCTGCGCAGCGCCAGGCTGGGCTGGCGCTGGAGCGACTGCGCCGGCAGGGCGGTCCGCAGGCCCCGCACACTGCCTGGCAGCCGAAGCGTTCATGATCACGGGGTTTTGTCACCGTGACTGACAAAACCCCGTGATCATGAAATATCGCCCCGAGGGCCGCTTGACTGGCCTGGCCCGCAGGGACGCCAGGCCGCGCGCCGCCGCCCTCTGGCCGTCGGCGCGGCTTACTGCCCGGCTAGCTGCCGACCGAGTCACACGGCCGGCCGCGCAGCCAGTCCACGTAGTCAGCCGGCGCCCCGGCCGACTCGGCCGCATCAGCCATGATGCCGAGATAGCGGGCGGAGGGCAGGCCGCCCTCATAGTCGTTCAGCACATAGAGCCAGGCGACCACGTCGCCCTCCAGGGTCGCGACCCGGACCTTGATCTTCCGGTAATAGCCCAGCGTGGCGCCGTCCCAGCGATCCAGCGCGGCCTCATCGCTGTCGGTGATCTCGTAGAGCACGACGAATACGCGCTGCGACGAATCCTCGACCAGCGTGGCCAGGGCTCCCTCCCAGCCGAGATCCTCGCCGCCGAAGGTCAGCCGCCAGCCTTCCAGCCAGCCGGTGCCGTGCTGCGGCGAGTGGGGGCAGCGATCTGCCATCTGCGCCGGATCCATGTTGCTGCCGTAGGCCGCGTACAACGCCACAGCTGACAAGCGTACGAGCCGGCGCGGCCCCGCGCAGGCCGCTGCCCCCACTCGCCGGCCCCGGTGTCGCCAGCGGGCCGGTCAGCGGCATGCGCCAGAATGGGGCCTCGTGAGCAAGCGGCAGTCCAGGATCGTGATCGTCGGCGGCGGCCCGGGCGGCTATGAGGCGGCCCTGGTCGCCGCGCAGCTAGGTGCGCTGGTCACGATCATCGAGCGGGACGGGCTGGGCGGGGCATGCGTGCTGACCGATTGCGTGCCGTCCAAGACGCTGATCGCGACATCCGGCATGATGGCCGCACTCGAGACGCGGGCAGCCTGGGTATCCGGCTGGGCGACGCGAGCCAGCCAGGTTCACCCGGCCCCGGTTCCCTCCGAAACGGAAGTGCCCGCGCCCGGGTCGACGCGCCGCGGCTGTATGCGCGGGTCCGGTCACTGGCCAGGGCCCAGTCGGCGGACGTGACCTCGCGACTGGCAGCTGAGGGAGTCGAGGTCATCGCCGGCGTCGGCCGCCTGGCCGGGCCACGGGCGGTCGTGGTCGACGGCCGGGAGATCGAGGCTGACGCCGTCCTGGTCGCCACCGGCGCGGCGCCCCGGGTGCCGCCCGGCGCGGTTCCGGACGGGGAGCGGATCCTGACCTGGCGCCAGCTCTATGACCTGGAAGAACTCCCGGCTGAGCTGATCGTCGTCGGCTCCGGCGTGACCGGGGCGGAGTTCGCCAGCGCCTATCAGGCGCTCGGCTCGCAGGTCACCCTGATCTCGTCCCGCGAGCGGATGCTGCCGCACGAGGACGCGGACGCGGCGATGGTGGTGGAGGGCGTTTTCCGCCGCCGTGGCATGACCGTCCTCGGCCGGTCCCGCGCCGCCTCGGTCAGCCGCACCGCCAGTGGCGTGGCGGTGACCCTGCAGGACGGCCGGACAGTGCGCGGCACGCATTGCCTGCTCACCGTGGGAATGGTGCCCAGCACCGGTGACATCGGCTTGAAGGAGGCCGGCGTCAGTATGGACGAGCAGGGATTCGTGCAGGTCGACAAGGTTTCGCGGACGTCCGCGCCGGGCGTCTACGCGGCCGGGGACTGCACCGGGGTGCTGATGCTGGCCTCCGTCGCCGCGATGCAGGGCCGGATCGCCATGTGGCACGCGCTCGGCGAGGCCGTCAAGCCGCTGCGGCTCAGCCACGTGGCCGCGACCATCTTCACCGAGCCGGAGATCGCGACCGTCGGCATCAGCGAGCAGGCCGTGCTCGCCCGCGAGGCGGACGCTGCCCTGGTCAACATGCCCCTGGCCACCAACCCGCGGGCCAAGATGCAGGGTTTCGGTGACGGCTTCGTCAAGCTGTTCGCCCGGCGCAGCAGCGGGATCGTCCTCGGCGGCGTGATCGTGGCGCCGCGGGCGAGCGAGCTGATCCTGGCTGTCTCGCTGGCCGTGGAGCGGCAGCTGACCGTCGATCAGATCGCCCAGACTTTCGCGGTCTACCCGTCCCTGTCCGGCAGCCTGACCGAGGCGGCCAGGAAGCTGATGCAGCCCGCCGACCGGGTTGGCTTAGGCCAGGCCTGGTAGCTCGAGCCGCCTAGCGCGCACAGCGCGCTCGCACCGGCCACGGCGTACTGCCCATCCCGCACCGGCCATCCCGCACCGGCCATCCCGCACCGGCTCGCGCGGTGTGGCAACCAGGCGGGGCGGGGTAAATGCGGTAATTTCCTCCGGCGGAGGGAGTGCCATTGCGGAGCAGGCGGTACGGCGCGGATGTGCTGGCGGACTACGGCCCGCGGCCCCGGCCAGCGCAGCTGCCGAGGGTCGCGGCCGAGCGCGGACTGGTCGTCGAGGACTCTGCGGGCCAGTTCTGCGGGGCGGTGATCTACTGCGAGAAGGACGCCGTCACGCTGGAGGACCGGCACCGCAAGCAGCGGGTGTTCCCGCTCTCCGCGCCCTTCCTGCTCGAGGGCAAGCCGGTCATGCTGGTCAGGCCGGCCCCGACGGCCGCGCCCGGCCGGCCCGGACGGCCAGCCGGGCGGACCGCGTCGGGCTCGATCGCCGCTCCGCTCAGCCGGGCCAGGGTCGCGCGGGTGAGCCGGATCTACGTCGAGGGCCGCCATGATGCCGAGCTCGTGGAGAAGATCTGGGGCGACGACCTGCGGGATGTCGGCGTGGTCGTGGAGTACCTGGGCGGCATCGATGACCTGCCCGCGATTGTCGATGACTTCAGCCCGGCGCCCGGCCGCAGGCTAGGCGTCCTCGTCGATCACCTGGTGACCGGGTCGAAGGAGACCAGGATCGCGGCCAGAGTGCGGTCACCGCACGTGCTGATCGTCGGGCATCCCTTCATCGACGTATGGGCGGCGGTCAAGCCGTCGGCGGCGGGCATCCCGAGCTGGCCGCGGGTTCCGCCGGGCCAGCCGTGGAAAGAGGGCGTGCTGCGCGCCATCGGCTGGCCGCCGGACACCGCGGCCGGCTGGCAGCGGATCCTGCGCTCGGTAACCAGCTTCGCCGACCTGGAGCCTGAGTTCCTCGGCCGGGTCGAGGAGCTGATCGACTTCGTCACCGCGCCCGGCAGCGAGTAGTAGGTACCGCCGGCCCGGTCAGTCGGCGGCCGGCTCGCCGGCCGGCCAGGAGCGGAAGGGCGCTGAAGTCGCCCGCGTCCGGGCATGTCGGGCCTTGATGACCTCATGCAGTTTTTTGCTGGCCCTTGACCGGCGATTTCGCACCGGGAGGTATGGCGGTCAAGGCGCGGGTAGAGAGAGAATCGATCGGGGAGCGACGGCCCGAAAGGCTCCATTTCGCGGCCGGCCTGCCCAATGGGGTGAATGTTATGACGCCCACAATGACGTGGACGAAGAAGGTGGCCCGCCGGCTGGGAGCTGACGGGAATCCGCTGCGGCGGCGCTCGGACCGGATCGAGGCGTGGCTAGTGCCCCTGGCCGTCGCCGCGTTCCTGGCCCTGAGCCCCCTGGTCACCAGCCTCGCTGCCTCCTGGGTCCATGCCGACGTCGCGGCCGCGCGGCATGCCCAGCGATCCTGGCATCAGGTCTCCGCGGTCCTGCTGGCCGCGGCACCAGGGCCGATGATGTCCGGAAATGGCAGTCACTTGGACTCCTGGCTGGTCTGGACGCCAGCCCGGTGGACCGCGGACGGCCGCACCCGGATCGCCCGGGTGCCGGCGGGGGCGGGAAGCTGGGCTGGCGCCGCGGTGCCGGTCTGGCTGGACAGGGCCGGTCACGTGCAGCTGCCGCCGCTGACAGCAGGTCAGGTCAGGGGCCGCGTAGTCGCCGTGGCAGTGGCCGCGGTCACCGCCCTGGCGGTGCTCCTCGGCTTCGTTCTTGCCCTGATCCGGCGGCTGCTGGACCGTCGCAGGCTGGCCAGCTGGGAAACCGCCTGGCTATCGGTCGGCCCGCAGTGGAGCCGCCGGGCGTAGCCCGGTGCGCCTGCCCGCCGACCTGGGTGGCTAACCGCCCGGACCATCTGGGCGCCGGCCCGGGCGGTTAGCCGGCCCGGCTGGGCGCCGCCGGCGCCGCCGGCCGGGCCGCGATCCTGGCCGTGGGAGTCGGCGCTCTGGATACCGACCTGCCCGACACCGGGGAGGTCGCGGACTTGCGGAGCCGGGCCGGGCGGCTGGATGAGGGCATTGATCTCATCCGCGCACTGTGGGATGGCCAGTCGCGTCATCGCGGGCAGCACTATCGCTACTGGGGACCACCAGCACCCTGCCCGAGCGCCTGAGCCAGATGCGCGAGCGGCTGGCCGCCGGGCCGCCGGTTCCCGCCGGGCCTCCGGTTCCCGCCGGGCCTCCGGTTCCCGCCGGGCCTCCGGTTCCCGCGGGGCCTCCGGTCCCCGCCGGGTGAGCTCGCTCGCCTGGACAGTCCAGCCCTGGCTGACGACCTGCCCTATCTCACCGGCCGCCGCGGCACGGGCGGATATGCTCGCTCGGGTTGCGGAGGGAGCGGCGGATGGCGCTGGAGATCACCCGATTGCACCTGGCCCGGCTGCAAGGTCCTGACGGGCTGGAATGGCCGGTGCACGGCTTCGTGGTCCGCCACCCGGGCGGGGCGGTGCTGGTGGATACCGGCGTCGGTGGCCCGGACCAGCTGCTCAGCGACTGGCGCGTGGTCAACCGGACGGCTGCGGACGCGCTCGCTGAGGCGGACATGACGTCGGCCGACATCGGGTTGGTGATCAACACGCACCTGCACTTCGACCACTGCGGCCAGAACGCCGTGTTCCCGCATGCGGCGTTCTACGTCCAGCGCGCCGAGCTGGGCCGCGCGCAGCGGGAAGCCCGGCAGCTTTACGACTGGTTCGGCTTTATGAACGCGCGGTTCGAGCTGCTCGACGGTGACACGGAGATCCTGCCCGGCCTGTCCGTGATCGCGACTCCGGGCCACACCGAAGGGCATCAGTCCGTGGTCGTCCAGGGCGCCGATGGCGCCGACATCCTCATCGGCGACGCGGCCTACACGCCGCGGCAGTTCGCCGGGCCGCCCGCCGAGGACCTGCCGGATGGCCAGGCCAGCGACCCGCGGGCCTGGCGGGAATCCCTGCAGCGGATCCGGTCGGCGCACCCGGCGCGCGTGCACTTCTGCCACCACACCGACGTGACGCACACCTGACGAGCCGGGCCGTGACGGACCTCACCGGTCACCCGGACCGGCTGCGCTGGAACGCCCGGTACGGCGGCGGCTTCAGCCCGTCCTTCGCCGCGCCTCCGCTGGCGGTCCTGGCACTGTCAGCCGGGCTTCCGGACGGCCCGGTGCTGGATCTGGCCAGCGGGCCCTCCGGTACCGTCCTGCTGGCGGCCGGACTCGGCCGGAAGGCGACGGCGGTGGATATCTCGGAGCGCGCGCTCGGGCTGCTCGGCGAGGAAGCGGCCCGCCGCGGGCTGGCCGGCCTGATCACCCTGGTGCAGGCCGACCTGCGAGCCTGGCAGCCGCAGCCGGGCGGCTTCGCCTTGGTCCTGTGCACCGGCTACTGGGATCGCGAGGCGTTCGGCCCGGCAGCCGCTGCGGTGGCAGCCGGCGGCCTGCTCGGCTGGGAGGCGTTCACCGTCGGGGCCCGCACGGAGCGGCCGCGGCTGCCGCCGCAGTGGTGCCTGGGCCCCGGCGAGCCGGCCGGGCTGCTGCCGGACAGCTTTGACGTGCTCGGCCAGTGGGACCTGCCCGAGGGGCCGGCCGCGATCAGGCGCAGGCTGCTGGCCAGGCGCCGGGCCGCCGGCCCGGCGGCCGGCCGGCCCGCGGGTCAGGCGTCAGCCAGCACCTCGCGGGCGGCGCGGGCGCCCGAGGCAAGCGCGCCCTGAACCGAGCCGGCGGCCCGATGATCACCGCAGACGTACCGGCGCTGGCCGGCCCGGCAGGAACGGCTGAGCGGGTGCGGAGGCACCATGGCCGGCAAGGCGCCGGGAACCGCGTACGTCGCCAGGTGCTCCCAGCTGCTGGTGTCGGCCTGGTAGAGCGTGCCCAGCCGGCTGCGGACGGCCGGCTCGGGATTCGCGGCATCGCCGCCGAGCACGGAGCTGGAAACGAGCGCCCGCCTGTCGCCCGAATAGCTCGGCGTGACCTCGGTGAGCACGCTGGTGTTGAGGATCTGGCGCTCGGTATCCACCAGCAGGGTGGGCTCAGCCAGCGGCGGCGCGGGGGCGGCGTGATAGATGGTGGTGACGCTCCGGGTGGCGGGCACGGCCAGGGCGGGCATCAGGGCGGCGGCCGCCGCCGGCCCGGTCGCCACCACGACGGCGCTCGCGGCGAGCTCAGTTCCGCCCGCGAGCAGCACGCCGTCATCGGTCAGGCCGCTGACCGGCGTCTCCAGCTGGATGGTTGCCGGCGGCAGCCCGGCGGCGAGCTGCTCGGGAACCGCCTGGATACCGCGGCGCGGCAGGCACAGCGTCCCGCGCAGCATGCTCCGCCAGACCAGGTGGAAGAAGCGGCTTGAGGTCTCCAGCTGGTCCTCCAGGAAGACACCGGCCAGGAACGGCCGGAACATCAGCTCGATCAGCTCGGCTGAGATGCCGGCCCGGCGTAGCGCGGTCAGGGTGGTGACATCGCGCCGGCGCTTGATCACGCTGGCCGGCAGGAGCATGTCACGGGCACTGAGCAGGCCCAGCGCGGCCAGGTCGGCTGGCCCGGCCAGGCGGCCTGGCCGCAGGTCGCCGATCTGGCCCGGCCGCCGGGTCGGATCGGCGAAGCGCAGCCGCCGGGCCCCGGCCTGCAGCAGCATTCCCGGAGTGAACGGCGAGAGCTGCAGGTCACGTAGCCGGAGCCGCCGCTGCACCTGCGGGTAGGACGTGTTGAAGACCTGAAAGCCGCGATCCAGCAGGAAGCCTGCCCGCCGGTCCGTTCGCATCCGGCCGCCGACCCCCTCGCCGGCCTCCAGGACCTGCACCGATGCGCCTGCCGCGGTCAGGTCGCTGGCGCAGGCCAGGCCCGCGAGCCCGGCGCCGACGATCACGACCGGGCGCGCGCCGCGCCCGGCCATCAGCGGGCCGCCCAGTACCGGCGAGCGAAGCCCAGGTACCGCGCGGCGATCTCGGCGACCGTGTCGTCCGCGCTGGCTTTGCCGTGGTTGTGGTCGCTGATCGGCTCTTCCCAGATGCTCCGGCCGATCGCGAACCCCACGAAGCCGTTGACGGGCGCGGCCACCTCCAGCCAGTGATCCAGCCGGTCCGCTGGCGCGTCCCGGCCGAGCACGATCGCGCACACGCCGTCGCGGCCGCCGGCCCGGATCTGCGCGACGACCTGCCGGGCGGCGTCGGCGGTCTCCAGCCCCTCGACCTTCCAGATGGCCGGCTCGACCCCGGCCTCCTGGTTGCCGACGATCACCTGCCTGACCAGGTCAGGGCGGAGGTCCCGGTCGAAGCTGACGGCTGACCCGCCGGCCGCTCTCAGCTGCTCGTCGGTGGCCGGAACCAGCAGCTCGTAGAGCAGCGGCACGCCGATGGAGCGGAGCCCGTCACTGACATCCCGCAGGGCACGCAGCTGCCGCTCGCGCTGCTCGCCGGGGAACGCGGGATTGTCGCGGACAAGAACCTTGGCGAAATCGGGCCGGATCTCCCGCACGTGCTCGAGCCACTGCGGTCCCCATTCCGGCTCGAACCACTCCCGCCCGCTGTGCTCGACCGGGACGGCCAGCACGACGTCGTCGGAGCGGGCCGCCGCGATCACCGCCCGTCCGTACCGCTCGTCCACCAGGACGCCGGGGCGCCCGCCGGGCAGCTCCGCGCGAGCCTGCGCGAGGCCCGCGTAGATCAGCTGCTTGGCCGCCTCCATCGCGGCGATCTGGCCGGAGTCCGGCTGGTCGTCAGTGACGCCGAACAGGGATCGGCCGAACGACTCCCGGTGATCCATGGCCAGGATCAGCAGCGGATCGCCGGCTGACGGGTGATACGCGTGCTCGGTCATACCCCGATCCTGCCCCGCTGGCCGCCCCGAAAGCCGTCCAGGCGGCCAGCCCGCGGCGAAACGCAGGTCACCTCAGTGCGCCGGGTGGCCGAGATCGGGGTCGTTGGGGGGCTTGAGGCCGTGCTGGCGCAGCCGGGTGGCCCGGATGTCGTCCGCGTAGGCGGCCACCGTGAAGATGCTGCCGGACAGGATCAGGGCAATGGTCATCAGGATCAGCCAGAGCGGCGCCGGGAGCAGCACGGCCGCGATCACCGCCAGGATGGCGCAGACCGGGAGGATCACGGCGAGGTGCCGCAGCACGGTACGGCCGCGCCAGCCCGCATCGGTCAGCTCGTGCCGCACCCAGTCGATGTGCTGCGGCGGCAGCCGGAACCCGATGGCGAATAGCAGCCATCTGACCGGACCCGGATCGCCCGGCAGTCTCGCCATCAGGTGAGCTGGCAGATCACGGTCCCGGCCGCGACTGTCTGGCCGACCTCGACGGCCAGGTTGCTGACGGTTCCGTCCTTGTGGGCCGTGAGCGGCTGCTCCATCTTCATGGCCTCAAGGACGACGATCGTGTCGCCCTCGGAGAGGGCCTGGCCGTCCGCGGCGACGATCTTGACGATCGTGCCCTGCATGGGGCTGGTGAGCGCGTTCCCGCCGGCTGAGCCGCCGGACTTGCGCCGGGCAGCCGACCGGGATCGCGTGCCCCCCGCGGCCGCGCCGCGGCCCGCTCCGGGGGCGCCGGCCGTCCCGATGCCCCCAAGGCCTGCCGGGACGGTGATCTCCAGTCGCTTGCCGCCCACCTCGACCGTGATCCGCTCGCGGTCAGGCTCGGCCGTCTCATCCGGGCCCGCGCTCGTCCCGGTGTACCGGGGGATGCCGCCGGCGAAGTCGTTCTCAATCCAGGTGGTGTGCACGGCGAAGGGCGACCGGATGAAGGCCGGGTTGTTGACCACCACGCGATGGAACGCGAGCGTGGTGGGCAGGCCCTCGACCTCGAACTCGGCCAGGGCGCGGCGCGAGCGCTCCAGCGCCTGCTCGCGGTTCGCGCCGGTGACGATCAGCTTGGCCATCAGCGAGTCGAATTCGCGCGGCACGGTCATCCCGGCCGTGTAGCCGGCGTCGAGCCGGACGCCGGGACCTGACGGCGGCCGCCACGTCGTGATGGTGCCCGGCGCGGGCATGAAGCGGCGGCCGGGGTCCTCGGCATTGATCCGGTACTCGATCGAGTGCCCGCGCAGTTCCGGGTCCCCGTACCCCAGTGCCTGGCCGTCGGCGATGCGGAACATCTCCCGCACCAGGTCGATGCCGCTGACCTCCTCGGTCACCGGATGCTCCACCTGCAGCCGGGTGTTGACTTCCAGGAATGACACCGTGCCGTCCTGGCCGATGAGGAACTCGCAGGTGCCGGCGCCGACATAGCCGGCCGCCCGCAAGATCGCCGCCGACGATTCCCGCAGCAGCTTGTCCTGCTCGGCGGTGAGGAACGGGGCGGGTGCCTCCTCCACCACCTTCTGGTGCCGGCGCTGCAGCGAGCAGTCCCTGGTCGACACGATCACGACGTTGCCGTGCATGTCGGCCAGGCACTGGGTCTCGACGTGCCGGGGGCGTTCCAGGTAGCGCTCGGCGAAGCACTCGCCTCGGCCGAACGCCGCCACCGCCTCGCGGACCGCCGAATCGAACTGCTGCGGGATCTCGTCGGCATGCCACGCGACCTTGAGCCCGCGGCCGCCGCCGCCGTAGGCCGCCTTGATCGCGATCGGCAGCCCGGCCTCCCTGGCGAACGCGGCCGCCTCCGCCGCGCTGGCCACCGGTCCCTCCGTGCCCGCCGCCAGCGGCGCGCCGACGGACTGCGCGATGTGCCGGGCCGACGCCTTGTCGCCGAGTGCGTCGATCGCCTCCGGCGGCGGCCCGATCCAGGTCAGGCCCGCGTCCATGACCTGGCGGGCAAAGCCGGCGTTCTCGGCCAGGAAGCCGTAGCCGGGATGCAGCGCGTCCGCCCCGGCGGCCTTGGCCGCCTTGATGATCTTGGCGCTGTCCAGGTAGCTCTCGGCGGCCGTCTGGCCGCCCAGGGCAAAGGCCTCGTCGGCCATCGTGACGTGCAGCGCGTGGATGTCCGTGTCGCCGTAGACCGCCACGCTGGCCAGCCCGGCATCACGGCATGCTCGCACGATCCGGACGGCTATCTCGCCACGGTTGGCGATCAGCACCTTACGCACGACAACGGCTCCTCTCCGCCATCCGCGGGACTTTTCCGTCATGGCGGGGGTACCCGGTTCCCGGAGGCCTTGCCTGGAGTCTAGTGAGCAGGCTGGCCAGCCGGCAGCCCTGGCCTGACGGGGAAATGAACGGCCGGGCCCCGCGGCGCGCTCCCGTGACTGCTCCGGCCCGGCCGGACGCGCCGGTCAGAACCGGTCAGAGGGCCGGTCGGGGGCCGGTCAGCGAGGCAGCGCGACGCTGCGCCAGGCACCGGGACCGGCCGTCACCGGCGGTCGCATCACCCGTGCCCGGGCCGACCATTCCGGCCTGCTGGCCGGCGTCGCTGGCCCGCCGGAAGGTGCCCGGATGCTGGCCAGGAGGGCGACGACGGCCGCCAGCTGCACACGGTGCTGCGGGACCAGCGCACCGTGGCCGGCGTCGGCCGCGGCTACGTCGACGACGCGCTGAACCTCGCCGGGCTCTCTCCCTTCGCCTCGCTCCGCTCGCTCACGCCCGAGCAGCGCTCCCG
>Ga0116106_1000537_pt1 | contig 21251 bp, 15 predicted proteins | sample June2015DPH_6_50_FD_89717 | JGI IMG/M metagenome (GOLD analysis project Ga0116106, IMG submission 89717) | Peatland microbial communities from SPRUCE experiment site at the Marcell Experimental Forest, Minnesota, USA - June2015DPH_6_40 | ecosystem: Environmental > Terrestrial > Soil > Wetlands >...
CTCGCGGTACTCGCAGCCGTCGATGACCGGCCGTCTCGCCTCGTAGGACGCCACCGCCGTCAGCACGGCGCCCAATCGGTGTATCGCGTTGACGCCCATCCACGGCCGGGCCGTGTGTGCCCGCTCGCCGCCGAGCTCGATCTCGACGCGGAGCACGCCCTGGCAGCCGGCTTCCACGACGGAGGCTGTCGGCTCGCCGAGAACAGCGGCGTCGGCTCTAAGCCATTCCGGGGCGTCTGCCTCGATCTGGCCGAGGCCGGAGTGCTCCTGGTCGACCTCCTCGCACACATAGGCGATGAACGTGACGTCGACCGCCGGGGACACGACCCGCCGGGCGAGCTCGGCCATGACGGCGAGACCGCCTTTCATGTCCGCTGATCCGAGCCCATGGCAGATGTCGCCCTCCACGACGGCGCGCTCGTTCCCGTTGGCGGGCACGGTGTCGAGATGTCCCGCCAGCATGAGTCGCAGCGGGCGCCCGAGGGCGGTCCGGGCGAGCACGTTGTTCCCCAGTCGCCTCACCTCGAGGTGACCACCCCCGGACAAGAGCGCCTCGATCCGGTCGGCGATCGCCGACTCGTCGTGGCTGAGCGACGGAATGTTGACGAGCTCTGCCGTCAAGGCGAGCAGGTCGGGTGGAGCTGCCGCAGCCGCCGTCACGCCGACACCCCGTGGCTTCGCAGGATCTCGTTCAGCTGCGACTTGTCGTGGCGCTCGCCCTCGCTCAGGCGCCGCAGCACGAGCACGCACGGGAGGAAGAACTCGCCCCCCGGAAGCTCCCTCCGCCGCATGGCGCCCACGGCGACGGACCACGGCGGCACGACGCCGCGGCTCAACTCCTCGCCCGTCTGGCCATCGACGACGGGAATCGACGGGTTGAGGAGCGTGCCTTCGCCCAGCACGGAGCCCCGTCCGATACGCGCTCCTTGCGTGATCATCGAGCGGCTGCCGATCAGCACGTCGTCTTCCACGATGACGGGCAGGGCGTTCGGCGGCTCCAGCACGCCGCCGATGCCGACGCCTCCCGAGAGGTGCACGCGCTCGCCGATCTGGGCGCACGAGCCGACCGTTGCCCACGTGTCGACCATCGTGCCCGCCCCCACCCGTGCGCCGATGTTGACGAAGCTCGGCATCAGGATCACGCCCCGATCGAGGAAGCACCCCCAGCGCGCACAGGCACCTGGCACTACGCGGACGCCGGCGGCGGCGAAATCGCGCTTCAGGGGCACCTTGTCGGCGTACTCGAAGGGCCCGAGCTCGATCGTGGACACCTCAGCGAGGAGGAACCACAACAGGATCGCCTGTTTCAGCCACTCGTTGACGACGGCGGTGCCGCCGCCGGGACCGGATCCGCCGGGCTGCACCTCGGCGACGCGGCACTCGCCCCGGTCGAGGAGCCCGATCGCTTCCCCCACGAGAGCGCGAGCCTCCCGGTCGGCGGGCGAGAGCTCCGAACGCCGGGCCCAGAGCTCTTCGATACGGGAACGAAGTCTGTCCACGCCGCTGAAACTAATGGCCGCAAGGCCGTCGGCTACGCTCCGCCCGCATGCCAGACCGGAACCCGCCGACCGCTTCCGGCGCGGGCAGCGCCGTTCCCTCGCCGCTGCACGATTACCTGTGCTCGCCCTTCACCGCCCTCGGCAAGACAAGAGACGTCTACCGGACCGGAAGCGGCCCGGCCGTCATCGTCATCAGTGAGATTCCCGGCATCACGCCGAAAACGGCCGAATTCGGGCGTCGCGTCGCCTCGATCGGCTGTACGGCCGTGCTCCCGCACCTGTTCGGCACGCCCGGAGCGGAGCCGACGGCGGCGAATTCGATGAAGGTCGTGGCGCAGGCATGCATCAGCCGTGAGTTCGCGACGCTGGCGCGCCGGCGCACGAGCCCGATCACCGCTTGGCTGCGGGCGTTGGCGCGCTCGGCCCACTCCGAGTGCGGCGGGCCCGGAGTCGGCGCCATCGGCATGTGCCTGACCGGGGGTTTCGCTTTGGCGATGATGGTTGACGAGATCGTCCTGGCGCCAGTGCTGTCACAACCGTCGCTGCCCTTCCCGCTCGGCGCCGAGCGCAAAGCTGACGTGGGCGTGAGCGACTCCGACCTTGCCCGCGCCCGGCAACGCTGTGAGGACGAGGACCTGTGCGTGCTCGGCCTTCGTTTCTCGGGCGACAGGGTCTCGCCGGCCGAGCGCTTTCAGCGCTTGCGGACCGAGCTCGGCGACCACTTCGTCGCCGTTGAGATCGACTCGTCCAGCAACAATTCGGAGGGCTACCGCAGCGCAGCTCACTCGGTGTTGACCGAGGACCTGCGCGACGAGCCCGGCAGTGCCACGAGGGCGGCCCTCGATCAGGTGCTCGATCTGTTCAGGTCGAAGCTGCTGCCGCAGTAGAGCGCAGGAGACGTTCGCCCGCCAACTCGAGGCGATCGAGAGGCTGCACCATCGCCAAGCGGATGTGACGGGTGCCCGCTGGCCCGTAGGCATCGCCGGGGCTTCCGATGAAGCCACCCGCTCTGGCAAAGTACCGACCGAGGGCGAACGCCGGGCTGGCAGCGCCCAGCTCTGAGAGGAAGCGCTCCGGTACCGGAACCCAGAGATAGAACGACCCAGCCGGCAGGTCCACGGGGATGCCAGCCTCACCCAAACGGCTGGCAAAACGCTGCAGGCGCTCGAGGTAGACCACCCGCTGCCGCTCGACGTGGGCGTCGTCTGAAAAGGCGACGGCGGCAGCGTGTTGCACGGGACCCGGCACCATGAAGCCGGCGTGGCGGCGGACGGCGGCGAGGTAGGCCACCAACTCCGGGTCCCCGGCGTAGACGCCGACGCGCAGGCCGGCCAGGTTCGACCGCTTCGAAAGCGAGTGCACCGCCACGACGCCGCCATCGCCGTGCTGCAGGATGGTCCTGCGGGCGCCGGCCCAGGTGAACTCCACATAGCACTCGTCCGAGAAAATGGGGATGTCACGCGCCCTCCCCCACTCCGCCACGGCAGCGAGATCCTCCAGCTGACCGCCGGGGTTGGCCGGGCTGTTCACCCAGAGGCAGAGTGCGCGAGCGGCGTCTTCCTCGGCGACGGCTGCCAGATCCATGCCCCCGCCGCCGCCGGTCGGGACGGGGACGGCCCGGCAACCGGCAAGGATGGCCCCCATCTCGTAAGTCGGGTATGCGAGAGAGGGGCACAGCACCGTGTCGCGGGACGGGTCGCGAAGCCGCAGCCATTGGGGCACGCCGGCCACGAGCTCCTTCGTGCCGACACAGGCGGCGATGGCCGACACCGCCACGCTCACGCCGAGCCGGCGCTCCATCCAGCCGGCGGCCGCCTCCCGCATCTCGAGAGATCCGAGCGAGGTGGGATAGCCGCGCTCGCTGCTGGAGTGGCCGAGGGCCTCCACGACTTCGGGGGGCGGCGGGTCGCACGGCGTCCCGATCGACAGATCCACGGCGCCGCCCTCGTGGGCCGAGGCGAGCTCGGAGAACTCGGTCAGCTTGTCGAACGGGTAGACGGGGGGCACAAATCCCCCGGCTCTGCCCGTGGGGCGGCTCGCCACGCTCATCGTTTCACGAACTCCTCAAAACGTCGGATCCCCTCGTCGTCCAGCCTCGCGCGCATCTGGACGGCTTCGCCTTCGTACGTCTCGTCGAGCACTTCGCCGTGGCGATGCAGCGCGGCCACGACGTCGCCGCGGGCAACTGGCACCGACAGCTCGACCGTTCGGTCGAAAGCGCGCAGCCGGTCGCCGACAGCGCGCAGCAGCTCGGGCACGCCCCGGCCCGTGAGGGCGGAGAACGCCACCGCCCCGGGGTAGGTGGCCGCAAGCCGAGCCGCCGCCCGCGGAGCACGGTCCGCCTTGTTGATCGCCAGCAGTTCGGGGACGTCGTTCGCCTCGATCTCGGTGAGCACGCTCCGGACCGCCTCGATCTGTCCGACCGGGTCGGTCGCCGAGCCGTCGACGACGTGCACGAGCAGGTCCGCCGTGCTCACGACCTCGAGAGTGGCGTGAAAAGCGTCCACGAGCAAGTGCGGCAGCTTCCGCACGAAACCCACCGTGTCGGAGAACAGCACGGACTCCCCGCCCGGGAGCTCGAGGCGCCGCGTCCTCGGGTCGAGGGTGGAGAACAAGCGGTTCTCGACGAGGACGTCCGCCGCAGTCAAGCGGTTCAGGAGCGTCGACTTGCCGGCATTCGTGTATCCGACGAGCGAGACCTCCCGATACGCGCTGCGCGCCCGTGAGCGACGCTGGGTCCGCCGCGTCGCCTCCAGCACTTTCAGCTCCGCCTCGAGCTTGCGCATCCGCCGCGTGATCCGGCGGCGGTCCTCCTCGAGCTGTGTCTCGCCCGGTCCTCTCGTCCCGATGCGCCCCGCCTGCTGGGAGAGCGTGATCCCCCGGCCGCGCAGGCGGGGCAGGCGGTACTGCGAAAGCGCCAGCTCGACCTGGGCCTTGCCTTCCTCGGTACGGGCGTTCTGGGCGAAGATGTCGAGGATCACGGCGGTCCGGTCGATGGCCGTCCGCCCGAGCACCTTCTCGAGGTTGCGCTGCTGAGCCGGAGTGAGCTCGTCGTCGAACACGACCGTGTCGGCGTCGAGCGCCTCGGAGAGGCGGCGGAGCTCCTGCGCCTTGCCGTGACCGATGTAGGTGGCAGGGTCCGGCGTCTCCCGCCGCTGGATCACCCGGCCCACTTCGTCCGCCCCGGCGGTATCGACCAGCAGCGCGAGCTCGTCGAGGCTCGCCTCGACCTCCTCGGTCGTCCTCGGCCATGACACCACGCCGACGAGGATGATCTTCTCCCTGAAGCTCCGATCGATGAGGCTCATGAGCGCCCCGGGGGGTTCGTCACCCGAGGGCGTCGATCTCAGACGGCGCCAGCTCGACCCGGAACACTCTGCTGGCCCGCCCACTCAGGTAGACCGAAGGGGTCAAGGTATCGTCGCCCTGCAGCTCGACCAGGAGCGTGCCACCTGGGTTGTGCACCTCCACCCGGGAGGAGACGAACCCGGCAGCCCGCGCCGCCGCTGCGGCCGCGCAGCTCCCCGTACCGCAGGCTTCTGTCAGCCCCACGCCACGTTCCCACACGAGGAGGTCGAGGCCGCCTCTGCCGTCGGGTGCGACGACTTCGACGTTCTGGCCGCCGGGCTCCGCCTGCTCGAGCGAGCGGCCGAGACTGGCGATGTCGACGCCCTCGAGCGACGGGCCCATCATGACGAGGTGCGGGTTGCCAGCGTCGACGCGGCGCGCCTCGAAGCCGTCGAGCCCAGCGGCCTGCCGTGCCTCGCCCACTTTGAGGGCGCCCATTTCGGTCCGCATCGTCGCGGCTGCACCGTCGATGCGATCGAGCACGGTGACGAGCCGCGGGCCGGCGTCGGTGGAGACGAGCACCTCGGGACCGGGCACGCGCCCGGCATCGACGAGGGCGAGTGCCAGGCAGGCCAAGCCGTTGCCGCTCGTCTCCGCCCGACCGCCGTCGGCGTTTCGCAGCTCCATGGCGGCGTCAGGCGTGCGCCCGCCGCTGGAGGGAGGAGCCGGCCGCACGACCATGACGCCGTCAGCCCCGATGCCACGATGACGGTCGCAGACCGCCACGACGAAGTCGCCATCGAGCTCGTCTGTGCCCGGGAGCCCGGTCGGATCAACTGCGACGAGGAAATCGTTGCCGTATGCCTGGTACTTGAGGAGCGAGACGGCCGTCACTGTCACCCAGTCTCGCATGAGGCCGAACCAGCAGCGTTTCGCCACCAGTCGAGCACGAGATGCGGCAGGTTCGGCTCGTCGGCGGGCAACCACTTGACGCGCGGATCGCGGCGGAACCACGCCTCCTGGCGACGGGCGAAGGCTTTCAGCCGACGGAGGATCGTCGTCTTGGCGTCGGCGAGGGACATGTCGCCCTCGAGGACCGCCAGCAGCTCTCGATAGCCGATCGCCTGCCGGGCCGTCCGCGACAGCCCACCGGCACGCGCCGCCAGGGTAGCCACCTCCTCCAGGAAACCCTCCGCCAGCTGCCGCTCCAGGCGCTCCTCGAGACGCCGATCGAGCTCGCGGCGCTCGAGCGCCAAGCCGACCATGCACACGCTCACCGGTGGGTAGTGCTCGAGTCCCGGGCCGAAGCTGGAGTATGGCCTCCCGCTCCCGACGGTGACCTCGAGCGCTCGCAGGATGCGGCGGGCATTGCCGGGTTCGATCCGGGAGGCGGCGAGCGGATCGAGCACCCCCAACCGGTCGTAGAGGGTCGTCAGCGTCGAGGGCTCCGAGCCCGCCGCCAGCTCGGCATCGAGCTGCTCGGCGACGGCGGGAAACCGCCCGGGCAGCTCGAGGTCATCGATGACGGCGCGGTGATACAGGCCGGTGCCGCCGACGAGCACGGGGAGGTGGCCGCGCTGGCGGATCTCCCGCAGAGCACGGCGGGCGGCCGACTGGAACTCGGCGACGGAGAAGTCAACAGCAGGATCGGCGATATCGATCAGGTGCCATGGCGCAGGCGATCGGCGCGGGGTCTCCGTGCCGACGTCGAACCCGCGGTACACCGCCATGGCGTCGACCGACACGAGCTCCAGCTGGGGGAGGCGCTGCCAGAGATGGTGGGCGAGCGCCGTCTTTCCCGTCGCCGTCGGCCCGACAAGGGCGAGATCGCTTTGCGGTAGGCCCGTGGTAAGAGCTCGGTGATCCCTTCGAGGTTGTCCTCACCGCTGTCTGACCCCTCGGCACCGAGGTCTTCGGGATCGCCGGCGGACCGATCCGGCCCGCCGACAAGGCCGCCGGCCGTGTCGAGTACAGGCCGCTTGCCGTTCCCGTGACGGGGACGGGACCGCCCGACGAGCTTGCGCTTCAGGCGCGTCAGCTGCAGCTCGGCCTTGTCGAGGGCGGCGTCGAGGGCGGCCGCCGGCCGACCGCCGGCACCGACCGCTCGCACCACGTGACCGTGACCCTCCAGCCTGATCTCGCACGTGACCGGATCGCCGAGGCGCCCGACGGGCGTGTTCGAGAAGCACACCTCGGCTCGCTCCATGCCCGCCAGGTACCGGCTGAGCCGATCGGTCTTCCTGGCAGCTGCTTGCCTCAAGGCGTCCGGCACCTCGAGGTGTCTCCCGAGCACGACGACCTCCATCGGCACTTCGTTCACGTCGGCTCCCTTCACCATCGCACCGTTGCCCGGAGAAGGCCGAGAGCACTCTCGTTCACTGCTCGTACCGGTTGGCGGTGACATTGCATGCGATGGGCGCGCACGGCTGACCTGGTCTTTGGCCCCACACTCGCCTGCTGAGGGGTTCACGCGCCGGGCGTGGGCGACCAAGTGGGGCACCGCTGACGGTGCCGGCCCCGGGTCCTACCACGCCATCAGTGACGCGCTTCGCCCCTTCTCCCCCGGGCACCGAGAGCCGGTGCCTCGACGGGCAGGGCTTACCTCTAAGCCGCACCATGCTCAGCGACCACGAGTCGCCTTACGTGGGTCGTTTCGCCTGCGACTGGCATCGACTCGCAACCACAGACCCGTGCGTGTCCATCTACCCCCGAGTCTAGGTGGACTACCGGCTCCGCCGCGCCGCCGCTGTCACACCCCCCAAGAGGCCAGATAACGGCGCTGGCTCTCGCTCAGCTCGTCGATCGACAGCCCCATCGTCTTCAGCTTGAGCCGAGCCACCTCGCGATCGATCTCGACCGGGACGTCGTAGACGTCGGGCGCGAGCTCTTCGCGATGGCGGACGAGCCACTCGCACGCGAGCGCCTGCACGGCGAAGGAGATGTCCATCACCTGGGCGGGGTTGCCGTCGGCGGCACCGAGGTTCACGAGGCGCCCCTCCGCCAGCAGCAGGAGCCGCCTGCCCGTGCCGATGACGAACTCCTCGACCATCGGCCGGAGCACGCGATGCCGGCCGGCGGAAAGGGCGGCGAGCGCCGGCACGTCGATCTCGACGTCGAAGTGACCGGCGTTGGCGAGGATCGCCCCGTCAGGCATGCGGAGGAAGTGCTCGTGACCGATGACGTCGCGGTTGCCGGTGGCCGTGACGAAGATCTGGCCGATCTCCGCCGCCGACTCCATCGGCATCACCTGATACCCGTCGAGAGCAGCCTCGAGCGCCCGCAGCGGATCGACCTCCGTCACGATGACAGAGGATCCCATGCCCCTCGAGCGCTCGGCGATCCCCCGGCCGCAGTTGCCGTAGCCGGCAACGACGACTCGGGCGCCCGCCATGAGCGTGCCCGTCGCCCGCACGATCCCGTCGACGGTCGACTGGCCGGTTCCGTAGCGGTTGTCAGCGAGCGTCCGAGCCGCTGCGCCGCTGACGGCGACGATCGGATATGCAAGCGTCCCAGCGGCCGCCAGCGATCGGAGACGCACCGCCCCGGTCGTCGTGTCCTCCGTTCCTCCGATCATGGCGGCCGCCTGCTCGGGGCGCTCGACGTGTAGGCGGGCTACGAGGTCGCAGCCGTCGTCGACCGTCAGGTCCGGTGAACGATCGAGGACGGCAGCAACGTGATCGGCATAGTCCGATGTGCTCTCTCCCCGCCTGGCAAAGGTCGCCACCGAGAAGTCGGCGACGAGCGATGCGGCGACCTCGTCTTTTGTCGAGAGAGGGTTCGATGCGCACAGGCTCAATTCCGCCCCGCCCGCTCGCAGGGCGCGCAGCAGGTTGGCCGTCTCTGCCGTCACGTGCAGGCAGGCGCCGATGGCGACGCCGTCGAAGGGGCGCTCCGCCTCGAAGCGTGCGCGCACGGTACCGAGCACCGGCATCCGCTGGGACGCCCATTCGACCCGTTCGCGTCCGAGTGGGGCGAGCGCCAAGTCGGCGACGTCGTGGCTGGTTCCTCCCTCGGTCCTTGACGCCCGTAGATGACGAGAGCCGCTCGCGCCGGAGCCGCTCGCACCGGAGCCTCCCGCGCCGGAGCCGCCCGCGCCACGGGAGCCGCCGGCAGGGCGCTGGTCTCTTGAAGGCTTCACGCTCGTCTCGCCGAGCTCAGGCGCGACTTCAGCTCCTCCAGGGCCGGCACCGGCCCGGGATCAATCCCCTCTCGGGCGGCGAGATGGAGGGACACGAAGTCGCCGATCATCACGAGGTCGAAGAAGCGCGCCAGGGCACCCTCGCCCGCCGCCTCCACGTCGACGACGCCCGCAAGCGCCTCCGAGGTCAGCTCGGCGAACAGATCGAAGCCGTCCGCCAGGCGGACATCCTCCAGGCCGGTGCGGAGGTTGACGAGCGTCAGCATCTGGCGGGTGACGTCTCCGTGCTGGCCGAAGCCGCACACCTCGTTGTGGCACACCTCAGGTTGCGCGCCGAAATAGGCGGGTGCCTTGGAATTCTCGTTCACCTGCGTCTTCCACCGGCGAGCCGCCACGGCACCGAGCCCGCAGGCGCCGTGGAACACCGGGATGGTCCGACCGATCCTGCGGGCGACCTCGGCGGCGATCCCGCCGCCGGACGACAGCGACCGGCTGCGCTCCTCCAGCTGATCGCACGCCTGCGAGAGCTCGGCGGTGGCCTCGGTCAACAAGCCAAGCTGCTCACAGGCGAGCAGCAGAATCGAGACAGTCGCCCCGACGGCGAGACGCGGCTGCGACGCGACCGGTGGCAGAGCCGCTGCCATGTCCATCACGGTCCCACCACCCGCGGCGACAAGCTGGGCGAGGGGGCCTCCGCAGGTGAGGGCGACGACGGGAGCGCCGCAGGAGAGCGCTGCGGAGGCGACGGCGAGGGTTTCCTCGGTGCGGCCGGAGAACGAGACGGCGAAGACCAGCGACGCCGGCCCGAGGAAGCGAGGTGCCGAAGCGGAGTTGACGGTCACGACCGGGACGGCCGCCCGGGACGCCGCGTAGGCCTGCAGCACCTCTCCGGCAACGGCACTTCCGCCCATCCCGGCGACGACGATCGATGTGAGCCGCGCCGCGCCGGGCACGCCGGCTGGCAGCGGGGCGTAGCCAGAAATGGCCGCCGTCACCTGGTCTCCCAATCCCGACGCAGCTGAGAGGAGGTTCTGACTGTCGGGACGGAGCCAGGGCATCAGCGGCCCCGCCGTCACGGGGTCGAGGTTGTGGGGCCGAAGTTCGGCTCGATGCCCTCCGCCTCGGCCTTCGCCTGCAGGCGGGCATCCTCCTCCTCGCTCACGGCTTCGGCCTCGTCGACCAGCATCACGGGAATGCCATCGAGGATGCGGTACCGCCGCCGGAGCCGCGGGTTGTAGAGCGTGTCCTCGTCCTCGAAGTACAAGAGCGGCCCCTTGTCCTCCGGGCAGGCGAGGATCTCCAGCAAGAGCGGGTCAAGCGCCATGTTCCGAGCTCCCAGTCGTCGTTGCGCCGTCGAGGCTGTGGATGAGCCGGACCACGTCGGCGACGTGAGCGGCGCATTCCCCGGCGGAGTTGGCTTCCAGATTCAACCGCAGGAGCGGCTCAGTGTTCGAGGGTCTCAAGTTGAACCACCATGAACCCAGGTCGACCGTGAGACCGTCGAGATAATCGAGCGAAGCCCCTGCCGCCAGGTAGCGCTCCTCGACGCCGGACAGGATCGTGGGGACGTCGTCCACCTTCGTGTTGATCTCGCCAGAATCGGTGTATCGCTCAAAGGGTTTGCGCAGCTCAGAGAGCGGCAGAGCCGACTTCGACATCAACTCGAGCACGGTGACCGCTGCGATGATGCCTGAATCGGCCCGGTAGTTCTCCCGGAAGTAGTAGTGGCCAGAGTGCTCGCCACCGAACAGCGCCCCCGTCTCGGCCATCGTCGCCTTGACGAAGGAGTGACCGACGCGGGTGCGCACCGGCGTGCCTCCGCGCTCGAGGACGATCTCCGGGACCGCCTTCGAGCAGATGAGGTTGTAGAGGATCGTCGCACCCGGGTGCTTGTCGAGCACGGCGGCCGCCACGATCGAGGTCGTGAGCGACCCCGAGAGCGGCTCAGCTTTGTCATCGACGAGGAAGACACGATCGGCGTCTCCGTCAAAGGCGAGGCCGACATCGGCACCGACCTCGAGCACGCGGGCTCGGAGGGGAACGAGGTTCTCCGGCTGGATCGGATCCGCTGGGTGGTTCGGAAACGTCCCGTCGAGCTCGCCGAAGAGGACCTCCAGATCGACGGGCAAGCCGGCGAAGACGCGGGGCGCCACGAGCCCTCCCATCCCGTTGGCCGTGTCGGCGACGATCCTCATGTGGCGCAGTGCGGAGACGTCGATGAACGAGTGGACATGGGTGGCGAATTCGGCGAGCAGGTCGATGGTGCTGTAGCGAGGGTTGCCCGATGGATCCGCCGCCTCGCTCGCAGAGGCGTCGGCGAGGACCTCTTCGGCACCGGCGCGGATGTCCCCCAACCCAGAGTCCTGCCCGACCGGCTTGGCGCCCGCGAGGCAGAACTTGATCCCGTTGTAGTTGGCGGGGTTGTGCGAAGCCGTCAGCATCGCCCCCGGCATGTCGAGATAGCCGGAGGCGAAGTACAGCAGGTCAGTCGAGACGAGCCCGATGTCGATGACGCCGAGCCCTTCGGAGATGATGCCGGCAGCGAGGGCGCGTGACAGCTCTACGCCGGAGAAGCGCATGTCGCGGCCGACGGCGATGGAGGAAGCGCCTTCGGCCGTGCGGGCGAACCGGGCAAAACCCGCCCCGATGGCGGCTGCGATCGGGCCACTGAGCTGGTCCGGCACGATGCCGCGGACGTCGTATGCCTTGAAGATGGCGGCGAAGGGCGAGGCGGCCTCCGGGGCGGGAGCGGCTGTAGATGCCATGGCCAGGCGAGCCTATAGGTCAATGCTGCAGCACGAAGGCGATGATTGTCGTCGTGTTGAACGCCACGTGGGCGAGGATCGTCGGGCCGAGACGGCCCGTGCGGTAGGCGACGTATGCGAGCAGCATCCCGAAGCCGGCAAGGCCGAGGAACTGCAACGCCTCGAAATGCACCAAGCCGAAGACGATGCCCGTGATCACGATCGAGAGGGCCGGGCCGGCTCGGCGACCGAGGTGCTGGAAACGCCCGAGGAGCCCTCGCAGCAGCAGCCCTCGGAAGAACAACTCCTCGACGAGCGGGCTACCCACGCAGACGAGCACCGTGAGGATGACAAGGCTGACGGTGTTGTACTGCACAGGCGAGAGCAGCTGTTGAGCCGGATGGCCGAGCTTGGAGTTGAGGTTGTGCACGAACGGCTGCAAGGGCAGCTCGAGAGCTGGAACGAGAATGTACTGCGAGGCCACGCCGATGACGATCCCGAGGGGGATGTCGGGCCATGGGCGGATCCGCAGGCCGTAGTCGTCGGCAAGGTTGATCCGGCGGGTTGCAGAGGTCGGCTGCGACGGCGCTTCCTGCGGGCGGGCCTCCGCTGGGCGCTCGCGGCCTTGCTGTGATGGCGTGCGTGCCTGCTGGGAGCGCGAGCGGGCTTCCGGGGCGCCGGCTCCGATCGCACGGGCACGGGTGGGCCCGAGCCCGCCGGTCCGGCTCGCCACGATGGCCGCTCCGGCGAAACCGATCCACAACCCGACGAAATCGACGATGTCCGTGCCGATCTGAGTGGGGTGCCCGCCAGCGGCGGCGTTGTAGAGAGACACGGCCACGATCGAGAGCAAGAACCCCACTACCAGGCCGAAGGCCGCCTCCCAGACACCGAAGGGGTTGCCGAGCGCTCGAGGACCGGGGTCGCTCACCGCGTGAGCGTCGCCCGGATCCACCGCCCTGGTCAAGCTCGGCGCCACGATGCCCGCTTGCGGGTATGGCACGCCTACGATGTGGGGGTGAGTCGCCAACCCCAAGACCTGCGCCCCAGCGGTCAGGGACGCCCAGGTTCGGGATCTTCCGGGCCGGACCAGCCATGGCGCTGGTTGATCGCCCTCGGAGCGGTCGTCGTCCTCGTTCTGCTCGTCACGTCCGTGATGCACGGGAGCAGCGCCAAATCCATCCAATATTCGGCGTTCGTGAACGACGTGAACTCGAACCAGGTCGTGAGCGCCAACTACAACAACACAAACGCCGGCATCACCGGCGTGTTGAAGGCCGCCCCTGGCGGCACGGAAACCAACTTCACCACCACCGGTCCCGGAACGGGCTTGCCGCAAGACGTCATCGCCACCCTCAAAAAAGACAACGTGAACCTGACGTACTCGAGCCCCTCCACCAGCATCCTCGACGAGTTGCTCGTCTGGGTGCTGCCGATCGGGTTGCTGGTGGTCTTCTTCATCTGGATGAGCCGCCGCGCCCAGGGTCAGATGAGCGGCATCATGTCGATCGGCCGCTCGAGGGCGAAGGTGTACACGACGGAGCGGCCGCGCACGACCTTCAACGACGTGGCCGGCTACCAGGGCGTCAAGCAGGAGATCAGCGAGGTTGTCGACTTCCTGAAGTCGTCGGCGCGGTTTCGAGATATTGGGGCTCGGGTGCCGAAGGGCGTGCTGCTCGTCGGGCCCCCCGGCACCGGCAAGACGCTGTTGGCGCGCGCCGTCGCCGGCGAGGCGGGAGTTCCGTTTCTCTCGGTGAGCGGGTCGGACTTCATGGAGATGTTCGTCGGAGTCGGCGCGAGCCGCGTGCGCGACCTCTTCCAGACGGCTCGCAAGCAAGCACCCGCCATCATCTTCGTGGACGAGATCGACTCCATCGGGCGCAAGCGGGGCGCCGGTCTCGGCGGCGGCCACGACGAGCGTGAGCAGACCCTCAACCAGATGCTGAACGAGATGGATGGCTTCGACCCCACCGAGGGCGTCGTCATCATGGCCGCCACGAACCGCCCGGACATTCTCGACCCGGCGTTGTTGCGCCCTGGTCGTTTCGACCGCCAGATCGTCGTGCCTCTCCCCGACCTCGACGAGCGCCTCCCGATTCTGCAGGTCCACTGCCGTGACAAGCGCATCAGCGACGACGTCGACCTGTCGATCGTCGCTCGGGGCACTCCTGGCATGAGCGGTGCAGAGCTCGCCAACCTTGTGAACGAGGCGGCGTTGCACGCCGTGAGGCGCGGGAGCCAGTGGATTCAGATGCGGGACTTCGATGCCGCCCGCGACCGGGTCCTCATGGGCATGCCACGCGAGTCGATGGCTCTGTCGCCCGACGAGAAGGAGCGTGTGGCCTATCACGAGGGTGGGCATGCCGTGCTCGCCTACGTGCTGCCGCACGCCGATCCGCTCCTCAAGGTGAGCATCATCCCGACGGGCATGGCGCTCGGTGTCACTCAGCAGCTGCCTGCGGAGGAGCGCCACATCTACCCGCGTGAGTACATCGAGGACTCGCTCGCCGTCCGCATGGGCGGCCGCGTGGCCGAGAAGCTGGTGTACGACGGCCTGTCGACGGGTGCGAGCGACGACCTACAGCGCAACACCGAGCTCGCCCGCAAGATGGTGCGCGAGTGGGGGATGTCCGACCGGATCGGCCCGATGGCGTGGGGATCGCAAGGGACCGTGTTTCTCGGGGAGGATCTCATGCACACGCGGGACTACTCCGAGGACACGAGCCGCGTCGTCGACGAGGAGATCGAACGGATCCTGCGGGCACAGGAACTGCGAGCTGAGCAGGTCTTGAGTGAGCACCGTGGCGGGCTCGACTCCGTCGCCAGCGCGTTGCTCGAGCACGAGACCATCGACGGGCAAGAGATCGCCCGCTTGGTCGACGAAGCCTACGGTCGTCCGGTGCACGAGCTCCCGGCCGGCGAGGAGGTCCCCGACTCGGCTCGCTTCGCCACGTCGCTCGTGGGCGGCAGCTCCGAGGCCTCTCCGCTCGCCATCAGCGCGCCCTCCGTACCCTCGAGCGGAGGCGGGCTGTCCGCCGATGGCCCCCGTGTCGCTCCACGGGACTGACTGAGGGCCGACTGACCGGCCTGACTCTGCGGCCGACTGGCTGACGGCCCGGCGCCTGACGGCCCGGCGCCGACCTTGTCGGCGAACCTCTTGCTCAAACGGACCAAACAGGGCCAGTTGGGGCGCCCTCGGCACACGATTCGGCCCTCGGCGGGTGCGGCGGGCCGGCGCCGCCGGCGGCCGGGCGGGAGGAGCGACTCAGCCGATGACGGGGATGCCCTCGACCGGAGTGGGGCCGACCGGAGCCGTGTCGCTCGCGCTCGCAGGGGAGTAGTCCTGTTCGATCACGACGGGCGAGCTGGCCCTCACCTCGAGGACAGCAAAGGACGTACCTGCGAGCTGCAGCTTCACCGTCCCCGTGCCGCCGGCGGCAACGGTCAGGGTAGTCAGCGTGGCCGCGTTGGATTGGCCAGCCGCCGCCAGCTGATCCACTTCGAGGTCGGCTGGCGCCGATACCGCGTTGGAAACCACGAGGCTGCCGGCGACAGACGTCGCCACGGCGACGCTCGTCCCCGAGCCGGCCGGCACGAGCCAGTCGTCGGCAGGATTCGCCGTGGCGGCGACAACCGAGACCGTCTGTGATCGAGGGGTGTCCTGGCGGACCACGATTCGTGCCACGACGACGCCTACCCCTTCGGCCGTTCGCACGACGATGGGGCCTGCCACGAGCGGAGGAGGCGCCTTGCCGCGCGAGGTGTTTGATGCGGTGGGCAACGGAAGCGTGACAGCCCGGACCTCGCCTGCGGGTACGACCGCCGTGATCTCGGTCAGGGGCTTTCCCACAACCGGACAGAAGATCGTGACACTTGCCGCCCGCGAGCCCGGGTCGTAGACGCGCACGCTCACCGTCCGGAGGGGTTGTCCGAGCCCTGATGTCATCACCCAGGCATCGTTCGGGGTGGCCACACCGATGAGCAACGCCTGCCCGCTGACGACGGTCGCAGCTGTGCTGTCCGATTCAATGCTCTCGGAAGCGCCCATCGCGACGCGTCCCACCGACGTCGTCTCGGTGACCGCAACGGTGGCCTGCTGGACCACCCACCGTGCGAGTTGGAAGACCTGAAGCGAATAGGGCTTGATGATGATCCCTTGGAGTGCAGGAGGTACGACCACAGCCGATCCGGTGGAGACACGAATCGCCGCCACCGCCTGCGTCGCCGTCGGGTTGAAGAGCGACACCACCACGTCCGATCGACCGGCCGTGGAGCCCGAGGCCAGGTAGGAGCTGCCCGTCACGCCCGTTGCGCACGGGGACTGCTCCGGTGTCCCCAGGGACGTCTCCCCGGCCGTCTGGCCTTTGTGACGAACGCGCGCCGATGGCGCCGTGGCAACCGACTCGAAGACGCCCACCGATCCGGACGTGGACAGGACGCTGACGGCGTCGTTCTGTTTCGGGCCAGTCGTCCGCAACACGACGACCTGCTGGCTGCGCGGCGTCACCGTGAGCTGAGTGCTCCATGAGGGAAGTGGTCGGCCGGCGAGATGCTTCGACGCCACCCTCCGGGCGGCCACGTCGACGACCACGGTTGCCGGCCGTTGTCCCGGGTTTGCGATGATGACGGACGAGCGGTACGGGGAGGTCCCCGCGGGGAGCGGTCCCGGGCACTCCCACTCCACCGAAGCCGAAGATGCCAAGTTGACGACCGGCAACTGGCCACTGGTGAGCAGGGTGGCGGCCGGGGAGATGTCAGCGTGCACTGCTCGCCCGGCGATGAGAATGCCCGCCAGCATCAAGGCGACCAGGGCGACGGCGCGCAGGCGCAGATTCGTCTCGGCGCGGTTCGATTGGCGACGGTTGTGAGAACGAAGTCGTTCGCTGGCGCGGGCGCGCCCGCTGGCGGCCGTCATGGCTCAGGACCGTCCTCGGCGGTCCGGAGTGAGGCTGCGGCACCGACGGGCGCTTCGACAATTGGTGGCTGCGCCGCCGCTCCGTCCGCCTCGGCCGCCAAGCCCGTGGTCGCCGCTCCGTTCGCCTCGGCCGCCAAGCCCGCGGTCGGCGCTCCGTCCGCCTCGCCCGTCGAGCCCGCCTCTCTCCCCCGGTCAGCCTCCCTGGCAGTGTCAGCTTCGGAGGCGGGACTCGCCTCGTTCGCCGAGCCCGCATCCGTGACCGCACCGCCCTCGGCCTCGAGGGGCGGCTCTGTGGGCTCGACCGGCCCGTCAGGGCCGGGTCCTTGCGCAGAGGCCGAGGGGCCCGAGTCCGGTGGACCGACCACCGCTCCGCTGGTTGCTTCCGCCAGCCGCTGCCGTGGCCCCCGCCTGCGAACGACGCCCTCGGCGACGCACCCGAGGATCACGAGCAAGGCGCCGGCGACGCCCAGCGCCCGCAGCGTTTCTCCGGACGAGCTGCCAGCTCGTGACACGGTGCCTGCTCCATCTGCTGGTGTCCAGGCGGCGTTCTCCCACACGAGCACCCCGTCCTCGTTCGGCAGCTGGCGCAGGTCCGTCTGTGCCTCGAGCGCCTGAAGCAGGTCGGCTGGAGGCAGCGCCGAGGGCGGCGTCTGCTCCCCGATGAGCGTCGGCGCCGCGGCGGTGGGCACGACGACGTAACGGATGCCCTGGGGTGCCAGCAGGGTGCCGAGCCGGAGCGTCCCTCCGGTCATGGCCATGCCGACGTCTCCGGTGACGACACTCGCCGGTCCCGGGTCGGCCGTCGGCCAGAGCGTTGCCATCGACGGAAGGCCGCTCGTCGTCACGAAGGCGGCCAGGCCGGCGCCCGCTTGAAACGCCGTCCCCGGCAACGCCCGCGGATCCCCGATCCACAGCACGCGTGCGCCGGGTGGTGTTGCGGTCGTGAACTCGCTGGAGGTTTCTTCGAACCCGACCCCGGGCAGGTCGCCGCGACCGCCGAGCAGCACCCCGAGCGCCGGGGCGACGCCGACAGCGAAACAGCCGACCGCCACCACGCCCGTGATCTGCCGCCACCCGAAACGGTGACGCTTGAGATCGAGCTCGAATGCCGCTGCGCCAATGCCGCAGCAAGCCGCGAAGGCGACCGCCGCCGGCGCCACGAGCTCCTCGGTCATGCCGCCGCCGGTGCCCAGCCAGCCCTGGCTGCCGACCCAGGCGAGCAGGACCGACCCGAGGGCACAGACCCACCAGCGCGCCGCCCAGGCGAGCCGCGGGCCGCGAGCCCACACGAACGCGAAGGCGGCGAGGGCGACGAGGCCGGCCGCCCCCCACCAACCACCCACAGGCCCGGTGTGTCCTCGCAGCAGATCAGCCGGGCTGGATCCGTCCCCCGCCGCCGGCACGCTGCCGGCGAACAAGCTCCAGCGCGCCCCGCTCTGGAGCCAGGTGAGCGACCAGGGCATGCAGCACAGGAACGCCGCGACGAGGCCGCCGGCGCCGACTGCAGCGCTGCGAAGCATGGCGCGGGCACCGCCGACCACGACCGAAGCCAGAAGGCTAGCCACCACGACGACGCCGACGTCGAGCACGACGGCGGGCGCCAACGAGCTCATCGCCGCCAACAGCAGGCCGAGCGGGGCGATATCGGCCACGAGATCCCGCCAACTCCAGCCGCGGATGGCGGCGCCGTGCGCAGGCACGAACGGTCGCAGCCCGCTGGCGCGCGCCAGGCGGCCGAGCACGAACGGAAGGCCGGCGAGGGCGACGGAGACCTCGACGTCTCCGCGCGCGAGCCCGTTCCAGACAAGCGGCGAGCCGGCGAAGGCCACGGCGGCGACGATCCGGGCCCGCGAGGAGCCGAAGTCGCGCACGAGCCGCCAGGTGCCGATCGTCCCCAACACGAGCCCGCTCAGGAAGGCGATGCGGAGTGCGAGCGCTGAGCTGTTGCCGAGAATCGTGCCCACGAGGCCGACGAGCCCGTACGCCGGCGGCCCCACTTGAGTCGCCCGCCAACCGGTATCGCTCCGGCCGGCGATCCACTGGCCGAGGAGATGGATGGCGCTGGGCCCAGGCACGAGGTCACCGACGACGGGGAGCGGGCCGACGAGCAGGTCACGCGTCCCGAGGAGCATGAGGAGCCCGAGCACGACGGCGGCGACCACTTGGCCGACCTGCACCTCGCCGTGCTGGACGCGCACCAGCCACTCCGTCAGCTTGTCGACCTCCAAACGACGGTCACCGCGACCACCCCTCCCATCGGCGCTGAGCACCGGCTCCCTCGCCCCGCGGCGGACGCCGCCTGGACGCCGCAGCCCTGTCCCTTCGCCGTGAGCCGGCAGGGGAAGCCGATGGAGGCGATCCCGAGCTGCCATCCGACTGGCGACGACGCGGTCGCTGACCTGCCTCACCTCGCGCAGCCGCCGGCGTGCCTCCGGCAGCGAACGCCGGTGGGCGAGGTTCCATCTCCACGCCGCCCGGGCCGCCCTCGCCCGACCGCGCCGGTCCGTGAGGGGAGCCGTCGCCGAGTCGAGCAACGTCAGGAGGAGCAGCTGGAGCGTCGTCAGCCACCGCCGCACGAGCCCGTAGTTCTTGAGGACGGCACGCACCTCGTTGCGGCGGCGAATGACGAGCTCGTCGCTGGTCGGTCCGCCTGCCGTGGCGCTCGCTTGGCGGTGGCGCACGATGGCTCGGGGGGCCGTCACGACGCGAGCGCCGGCCAGCTGTGCTCGCCAGCAGAGATCGACATCTTCTCCGAAGCGGCTGATCTCCGGGTCGAAACCCCCCACCGCCGCGAAGAGGTCGACCCTGGCGAGCAGGCAGGCGCTCGGCACGGCGAAGACTTCCCGCACCTCGTCGTGTTGGGACTGGTCGAGCTCGCCTTCCTGGATGCGGGGCACGGAGGCGCCGAAGCGGCTGACGCCGAGGCCGATCTGCAGGAGGCGGTCGGAGGCATCCCAGTCCACGAGTTTCGGGCCGACGATGCCGGCGTTCGAGCGGAAGGCCTCCGCGACCATAAGGCGAACCGCATCCGGGGCGAGGGCGACGTCGTCGTGGCAGAAGAGGAAGAAGCTGGCGCCCTCGATGCCGACGAGCACGTCGTTGGCGGCGGCGCCGAACGATGCGCCTTCGGGGCGGTGCCGCACGAAGGCGCTCGGCATAACACCCGCGACTCGATTGGTCACGCCATCGGAGGTCCCGGCGTCGATGACGAGGACATCCAAGCTGGGGTAGTCCTGCTGCTCGAGCGATTCGAGACATGGTTCCAGCCAGGTGTCGGCCTCAGCGGTGACCACGACGGCGACGACCGGTGGTACGTACTCCTCCGGCATCAGTTTTGCAGGCTACTCGGCCGAAAGTGCTTGCAACAGTTAGCGAAAAGTGTTACAGTAGTACGCAGACAGAGGAGCGGTTCCCCCAGCAGGGGGGACCTACCTCTCGAGTCTCCAAGGAGGCGCTTGCTCAGGCCGGCGCCGAGAGAGAAAGAGAGATGCCATGCCCGGTATCAAGACCGATCTGCGCAAGACCAGGGCCGATGTGAGCAAGACGGCTACCGACTTCACCAAGGTCGCCCAAGATGCCGCCTATGTGGCGATCGGGCTCGGCGTGCTCGGCTTCCAAAAGGCGCAGGTACGCCGTCAGGAGCTGCGGAGCCAGCTCGTGGGACTGCAGGGCCGGCGCGGCCACATGGACCGTCGGGGCCCGGCACCCGTGAGCGACATCCGCAAGGAAATCGCCAAGGCGATGAAGGAGTTCGACAAGACCGTCGGCCAGCTGATCGAGCGCTGGGACGCCACCGTCGAGCCCGTCTCCGAGCGCCTGCCCGCAGGTGCACAAGCGGCCCTCCAGCAGGCCAGGGAAGCCCGCGACCAGCTACGCGGTTACCTGACCTCGCTCGCAGCCTGACACCCGCCGGCCGGCGTTGACCGGCCGAGCGGTCCTTCGCCCGGCGGTTCGCACGCGCGGTCCGGTGGCTCCCCCTCTTCGCCGGGACCGCCGCACCGCCGGCGCGTACGAGGCCCGCCTTCTCCACCCCCCCTCGGAGGAGGCGGGCCTCGCCGCGCCGCGCCTGCACCCCGCTGGCGGCCTGCACCCCGCTGGCGGCCTACCTCTGGCGCGCCAGCTGAGTGCGCCAGTGGTCGAACATGTCCGCCAGCGTCTCCTCGAAGGGGACCTGCGGGGTCCATCCCGTGATGGAACGAAGACGAGCGGCGTCCCCGACGAATACGGGGACGTCCACCGGGCGGAACAGCGCCGGGTCCTGCACGATCTCGATGGGCGCCGTTGCGAGGGCGCACAGCTGGCGAGCCACCTCCGCAATCGTGATCGCGGACCCGGTCGCCACGTTGAAGACATCCCCGGCCAACTCGGCGTCGACGAGCGCCCTCTCGGCGAGGAGCCGGTACGCACGCACGACGTCACGCACGTCGGTGAAATCCCGGGCGGCCACGAGGTTGCCGACGCGCACCTCGCCCCCGCCCTCCCCCTCGGCGCGGGCGATGCGCTCGGCCAGGGCCGATACGACGAACTCGGGTGACTGGCCGGGTCCGAGGTGGTTGAAGGGCCGTACGCGGACCGCACGCACTCCCCGCCCGAGCCAGGCCTGCAGCCCCAGGTACTCGGCCGCCACCTTGCTCACGGCGTAAGGCGTCACGGGACGCAGCTCGGCC
>Ga0116106_1000556_pt1 | contig 20836 bp, 15 predicted proteins | sample June2015DPH_6_50_FD_89717 | JGI IMG/M metagenome (GOLD analysis project Ga0116106, IMG submission 89717) | Peatland microbial communities from SPRUCE experiment site at the Marcell Experimental Forest, Minnesota, USA - June2015DPH_6_40 | ecosystem: Environmental > Terrestrial > Soil > Wetlands >...
CGAACTCAGCCACCAGCCCACCGTCGTGTCATTGTCGTGCCCGCCGGTGTAGGCCACCAGGTCGCGACTGTAATTATGTGGACGAAACGATGGACCCTGCGGATCGGTGCCAAATGCGAATTGCAACAGACTCATGCCCGGCAGACCGAACTGCTGCCGCAGTTCCTCCACCGGCGGAGTGATGACGCCTAGGTTCTCCGCCACCATCGGCAGTTCGCCAAATACGTTCTGCATTGCCGACAGAAACTCTTCTCCCGGCCCTTTGACCCAGCGCCCGTGAAGGGCTGTTGTTTCGCCGGCGGGAACCTCCCAGTAAGATTCAAAGCCGCGGAAATGGTCGAGTCGCACCATATCGAAAAGCGCGAGCGCAGCGCGGAAGCGCTCGATCCACCACTTGAATCCACTGGCGGCGAGTAAGTCCCAGCGATAAATCGGATTCCCCCAAAGCTGTCCGGTGGAGCTGAAATAATCCGGCGGCACGCCGGAGACTACGGTCGGGCGGCCCTGATCGTCGAGATAGAAAAGATCGGGATGCGCCCACACGTCCGCGCTGTCGTGCGCAACATAGATCGGGACGTCGCCCATAAAACGGATGCCGCGCTGCTGGCAATAAATCTTGAGATGCTCCCACTGCTGGAAGAATTCGAATTGCCAATACTTGTAAGCGTTCACTTCCGGCGCCAGCTTCTTCGACCACTCGCTTACCGCATGCGCCTCTCGCTTGCGAATCTGCGCGTCCCACAAAGGCCACATGGTTCCGTGGTGCGCATCTTTGCAGGCCATGAATAGTGCGTAGTTGTCGAGCCATGGATTGGCGCTTTCGCAAAAGCGGTCGAAGGCAACACGATCGGCATGGGAACCGTCGGCAAAGAAAACCTGCGCCGCCCGGCGCAGTGCCGCCATGCGGAACGCGATCACCGGCCGGTAGTCGACGAAGTCTTCGGGAAAAGCCAGCGACTGAGCCAGGTTCAAATCTGACGATTGGAGCAAGCCCTGATCGCGCAAGCGCTCAAGACTCAGGAACAGCGGATTGCCGGCAAAAGCGGAGAAGCACTGATACGGAGAATCGCCGTATCCGGTGGGATTCAGCGGAAGCACTTGCCACAACTTCTGTCCCGCGGAGAAGAGGAAGTCTGCGAATTCGTAGGCGCAGGGGCCGAGATCGCCGATGCCGAAGCGGCCGGGGAGAGAAGTGATGTGGAGCAGAATTCCACTACATCGCGGAAATCTCACTCCGCAACAATACGCAGGTCTGCGGCGTCAGGGCAAGGTCAAGGTGCTGTTCCACCACGGCAAATGAACCCTAGTCGGACACCACCGTAGTTGCAGGGCGTGGCAGTGATCGAAACCCGTACCGGGAGTCCTCGGCTTGACTTGTTTCTGTCCCCATCATGGTTGTCTGGTCTTTAGACCCGCACTTGAACGTATCCAGGCTCAAGCCCGAATTCCAATCTTGCTGCCGTCCAAGTTGCCAGTTTCCTGACTTCTGACTTCTTATTCCAACTCGAACCCATCCCACTTCCACCCCGCTATGCCCCCCAGCATCTTCTTCACTTTTCGATTGAGGCGCGCGAGGCGCACTGCCGCTTTATCCGCTCCGTTGCAGTGGGGGCCGCTGCAGTAGACCACGAAGGCGACGCCGGCAGGGAATGCGGCGAGGTTGCGCTCGACGATTCGGCCGTGGGGCAGGTTGATGGCTCCGGGGACGTGGCCGGCGGCATAAGCTTCCGGGCTACGGACATCCAGGATGACGTAATCGGGCTTGCCGGACTTCAGGTCCTCGCGGACATCCCAACAGTCGGTTTCGAATTCGAGCAGTTTTTCGAAGTGTTCGAGGGCGGTCATGGGATTACTTTCGCACGCCTGGGCGGCCGGGGTCGAGAGGCAGAAATGCCAATATGCGCTAAAATCCTGCCATGGCGCTCCGCGATCCGCGCAAGCTTGCCGCCATGGCGTATGACGGCATGGGCACATTCGAGCTGGGAATCGTTTCGGAGGTGTTCGGGCTGTCCCGGCCGGAGCTGAACGTCCCCTGGTATGAGTTCCGCGTGTTCTCCCTGGACCGCGCGCCGCTGCGGGGCACCGGCGGGATTCGCGTCCAGGCGCCGCATGGGATGGGTGTGCTGCGAAGCGCTGGGACCATCATCGTTCCCGGCTGGCACGTGGACGAAGCTCCGCCCGAGGCGCTGCTCCGCAGACTGCGGGCGGCGCACGCGGCGGGGGCGCGGCTGGTTTCGATCTGCTCCGGCGTTTTCGTGCTCGCGGCCACGGGGCTGCTCGATGGCAAGCGGGCCACCACACATTGGCGGTATGCGGAACGGCTGGCCGCGCGTTATCCACACATTCAGGTGGAAGCAGACCGCCTATATCTGGATGAGGGCAGCATTCTCACTTCGGCGGGCAGTGCGGCGGGGATCGACCTGTGTCTGCACATTGTGCGGCGGGACTATGGGGCGGAAGTTGCGAACTCGGTGGCGCGGCGCCTGGTGATGCCGCCGCATCGGGATGGCGGGCAGGCTCAATTCGTGGCCGAGCCGCTGCGGGACCGGCGCGAGGAGGGCCTGGCGCCGGTGCTGGCATGGGCGCAGGCGAATCTGGCGCGGACGCTGCGGGTGGACGATCTGGCGCGGCGGGCCGCGATGTCGCCGCGGACCTTCGCGCGCCAGTTCGTGCGGCAGAATGGCACGACGCCGCACCAGTGGCTGATGCATCAGCGCGTGCTGGCGACGCAGCGCCGCCTGGAGAAGACGGCGGAAAGTATCGACCAGGTCGCGGCGGCAGTGGGTCTGGAATCGGCAGCCACGCTGCGGGTTCACTTCGCGCGCGCCTTGGGGATTTCGCCGGCGGCGTACCGGCGGCGCTTTTCCACGGCAACGACTGGGCGGATTGAGACTGAGAGGAGGTTCATTTGACCGCCGAGCGAGGAGGACGCTGAGGTCACACAGCGCGGCGGAGCCGCAACTAAATGAGGTGGGCTTTGAGGAGCCAGCAGTCTGGAGTCAGGAGTTGTCATTCGTGAGAAAGACATCAAGTTGGCTTGGGGCGAGATGAGTGAGGACGGATATTTGATATCGCTCTACTACTCCGAGCCCTGCTCATCTGGGACCTCGACGCCGATTAACCTGCCCTGGATGGTTAGTCGGCCAACCGGAAGTTATCCAGAAACGGGCTTCGGGGATATCAATGGCACATGTCCTCGAAGCCGACTTCTGGCCCGCCTTGTTGAAGGTCCGTCCCGGGTCCAGTTTCTGTGCTACCGCTTCCGCACCTCCAACTGTACTGGCCGGGCAACTGAAGCTATTTCGGGATCGTAGTATTCGTAAACTTTCGACTTGAAGGTTCGAGCTCGAATGGGATACTTGGCGCGCAGCCGATATTTCAAGGTGACCACTTCTCCGGGAGCAAACGAATCAAAGTAGAGAAGCGCTTGCGTCGCCGTAAGGCTGAATTTCGATAGATGACCACTCTTGTGGTGGGCGCTCTTCTCCTGGTAATCCTGCAAATCCTCGCTGAGCAGGTCAAAACCGGGAGGAATGCCAAGATCGACCATCACCATGTTGGCCGCTTTCGGCAAGTTGTTCCTGACGGTGGCGCTCGCCGTGGCAATGTCGTCCTGCGCGAGGCGTGTGCGGTCATAGGCCACATCGATCGAAAGTGGCTCGCCCGCGGCTTTTTCATCCCAAGGCAGGTAATAGCTTCCCACGATCTGATAGGCAAGACCGCCCTTCCCTTCGAACTGAAGCCCGACCGTCGATACTCCTTCTGTACTGACATCCTTAAACACGAATTGATGCAGCAGATCGTTGTTCTCTGGTGTAAGTTCAAGCTTTTCTGCGGGCTTACCGTTCAGCAGCACGACCACCGTGCCGCGTACGTCGGCCGCGCCTTTTTCCGTGGCCGTCAGCAACGCGCGCAGCGCCATGATGGTCGCCTGAGTTGTGCCCCAAGTTCCATAAGCATCTTTTTTCGACGCGATGTAAGTGAGAGCCTTGCGCGCGGTTCCCGATGCCTCGCCCGACTGAAGCAGCGCCTGCACAGCGAGGCCAGTGGTCTCCACCGCGGCGCTCGGTCCGGTGGCATAGACGCTCGTTTCTTCCGCACTCCACCAAACCTGCTCGTCTTTCTCGGTGCGCGCATCCAGCAGCATCTGAATTGCCTGCCGCGTAAATTCGCGGTCGGCTCCGTAGTCGGCGGCAAAGTTGGCGACGACGGCCAGCGTGTAGGTATCTACCTTGGCGGCCATGTGTTTTTCGACAAACTGTTTCGCCTTTTCGACCGCCGGCCCCTGGTAGCCGGTGTCTTTGAGCGCCCAGGCCAGGTAGGCAGTAATCCGCAGCACGTCGGAGTTGTAGCGATTGGTTGCGCCTTCATTGATGAATTGCGTGTCCGGCTTCCAACTCCCGTCTTCCAGTTGCTGGCTCGCCAGCCACTGCTGGGTTCGCGAGATGAGCTTCACGTCCACGTCGTGGACTCTCGACATGTCATAGAACTCCATCAGGCCGTAAGCAGTGAGGATCTTATTGGCCGGCGCATTTCCGAACCACGAGAAGCCGCCTCCTGGAACTTCGAACGTGAGCAGACGCTGATAGCCATTTGCGATAAATCCTTCGGCCTTTGCGTGCACCTCCGGAGTCAGCTTTTTGGTGCGCTTCATGTAATCAAGCGCCAGCACATTCGGATAAGTGCTCGACGAGGTTTGTTCGAAGCACCCACCCGGCATGCGCAGAATGGCATCCATCCCTTCCACAACCTGGCTCATAGGACCAGGATAAAGCCGCACAAAAATCTTGCTGGCTTCGGGGATGGAGGCCGCTGGAAAAGCGAGTTCGTGTTGCACTGTATTTTCCAGGCGGCCGTTAAAGACGAGGCTTTGTTCTCGGCCATTGGGAATGACTTCGATTTCCCGGACCACGATGTCGGCGCGGCCTTTGTCGGCGCGATTCGAACCGTCCTGCATGCGCGCTGCGAGCGTCAGTTTGAACTTCCCAATGCGCCGGGCTTCGAGCGTGAACTGCGAACTGCCGACCCGAGCCGAATCGACCCCGACGGATTTCTCACCGGAGTCGTCGACCAGCGAAAACCAATCGTCGGACTGAAGTTTCAAGTTCACATCGCCGCGAGAATCCGAATAGTTGTAGATAGCCACCGGAATCGAAACACGGTCGCCCTGCGTGAGCGTGACTGGCAGATCGAGATCGACGAAGAAATCCTGAAAAACCTTCAGGCTCGAGGTTGACGTGCCGAGCGCTCCCTGTTGCGTGGAGGCAATCATGGCCATGCGCCACGTCGTAATGGAGTCGGCCATCGGAATCACGATGCTGGCGCGTCCGTCCTTGTCAGTGATGATTTCGGGATTGATGTAGAGCGCTTCAGGAAAATAAGAGCGCACATGCGCGGCGGGCGGTCCGGTGCTCTCCTTGGCGAGAACTGTGCTGTTACGGTCTTTTTTCAAAGCGGCAAAATTTTCAAGCCGATCAAAGTTGCGCTCATTGAGTGGGAGGTTTGCAACCTGCTGCCCCGTAATCAAACCGCCAATCACGCCTCCAGCTGCGCCGCCGGGTACACCCGCAACCTCCGCATTCATGGTTTCAACCTGCACCGCCCCCGCACTAACCTCAACCGCTTCATTGACTGAACCTACCGACAACACTGCGGAGAGCACGGCCCTGTCGCGCACCTCAAGCGTGAGTGCCACAGCCGCCGTCTTGAATCCCTGCTGCGTTACCTGGATTACGTGATCACCCTCTGGCAGGCCGGAAAAACTGAATCGACCAGACGCGTCGCAGGTCGCGGAACGGATCTTCCCGCTGCCGCCGCTGCGCACCTCGACATTGGCCCCAGCCACAACGGCGCCAGTTGGATCGGTCACGGTTCCCACGATCTCCGCCCGGCCATTCAACGGGCCTCGGTCATGTTCAATGTTGACGTTAATCCTGGTTGACTCCGGTCCGGGCGGGCCCGCAATCCATTTGCGCTGAAAAAGCAAAACAGCCTGCAGATCATCCGTCGTGTTCCATTGGCCGTCTGGCCCCGCGCTTCGCATCAGGTAATAATTCTTCGACGCATCCCAGCGCGCCCGTTCAAATGTGAGACCGTGACCCCAGGGATCACGGAACTTCGCATCGCCCGACTGCGCCAGCTTCGCGTAAACGACCGTCGGATCACCGGCTTTTGGGTTCTTCTCATAAGCTTGGCTAAGCTCATTCGCTAACCGGTTTGCCTGCTTTTGAAACTGTTGCTGGTAGCGTTGCCAATAATCGGTGTACTTCGTCATCGGCACATCCTTGCCGAATTTTGTCTCAAATTTGTTCGGAGTCACGATCTCGGTTGCCGAGAATAGCGCGCGCGCAGCCCGGTCTCTCTGGTCGGCATGCGACTTCTCAGCCGGTTCGACAACATCCGGCATGCCGATCGAGTGGATTTCATAACGTGGCTTCATTACCTCCTGCTCCAGATAAAAGAAGACTTTGGCAAAGCCGGGCTGTTTTTCAGCCAGAGCAAACACGGCCTCATCCACCACCTGCAATCCCAGCGCAGCGTGGACGCCCTCACCATGCGAGTTGGTCACGCGAAACTTGATGCGCGCGTCGCCACCTGGCTTGTAAACCGTGGCATCCGCGGCCGTCTCAATTTTCAGTTCATTGGCCGGCTGCACAAAGATCAGCCGGTGATCGCCGACCGGACGCGCGTCTCTGCCGAAGAGATACGCGCTGATGTCAACCGTTCCCGCCATCTCAGGCGTGGCCGTAAGCGAAAGTTCCGCTTGGCCATTTTCAAGATCGAGGTCGCGGGTGAGCACCGTTTGGCCTTCCTTCACAATGTCCACGTACGCCGCCCCGCGCGCCTTAGTGGAAAATACCCTCAGTCGAATGCGCTCGCCGGTACGATAGACAGCACGTTCGGTGCGTAGAAGAATCTGATCTTCACCTTCGCGGGCCTCTAATTCCACTTTGCTCGACGCTTGATTTCCTTCCTGATCCTTGGCTTCAATCTTCAACGCCTCCTTGCCTTCCTTTGCCCTGATCGCGATTACGGCAATCCCGCCATCATCGGTCGACGCATGTTGATCCTCATTCCATGAGGAGCGAACCGTCACGTCAGCCTTCGCCGGAGTTCCGTCTGGATAGGAAGTCAGAATGAAAACTTCGTTCTCCAGATTAGGGACGAGTGTGCCGCCCTCGGGAATCGCAGTGATCAGAAGCGGCGAATCGCTCACCGTGATCGGCTGGCCACGAGTCTCCGAATGACCAGCAGAGTCTTTCACCGTCGCCTCAATCAATACCCGAGCCGCGCCATGGTTGAGAGGGCGTCCGGCAAAGTATTTTGGCAAGGTGAGGTCGAAATGATACGAGCCCTCGGAATCCGTCTTGCCCGCGGCCGACGCGGCCTCAAACTGCGAGACATCCATCGCCGACGCCTTCATGCTCAGTTCGGCGTGGTCCACCGGCTTTCCGAAAAAGTAGTTGGCCCGCACTGTGCCCGTAACATGATCGCCCGGTTGATAACCGCGCTTCTGTTTCTTGCCGTTTTTCGCGTCTGATAATTCGACGGCTACCTTGAATTTCGGCAGAACGTAGCGTTCCACGTTGAGCGCGATCTCAGCCGTATTGGTAGGTGCGTCGGCATCCCCCATTAGCGCGCGCAGATGATAGGTCCCCAGGTTGACCTCGTCGGCAAGGCCAAATTCAGCCGACGCCACTCCGAACTGGTCGGTCGCGGTCGCTTTCTTGAAAACTTTGTTACCGCGAGAATCTTCGACTTCAAACGTCAGAGTACGCTTCGTCGCCGCCTGATGATCCGAGCGGTCAAGCGCGAGCGCCCTCACATGGATCGTCTGGCCCGGCTGGTAGAGTGGCTTCTCCGTAGTAAGAAGAATGGAGACCTTGTCCTCCAGGCGTACGTCCTGTGTAAATTCGGTCGACCCGATCGGCGTGTCGGCAAAATAGCGCAGCCGGTAACTCCCAATCACACCGGCAGGAAAGCGAAACTGCGCTTCCGTAGTTCCATGGTGATTCAAACGCCCCGAGAAAAGAACGCGCGGTTTGCCATCCGCCGGTTTGTCGTCCGCGTCCAGCAATTCGATCTGAACCGAATCCTGGCCGGATATCGCCTCATCCTTGGTATCCGTAACAATCACGCGCACCGCCGCCTGACCGCCGGCGATATAAGACTGTTGCCCCAAAATATGAATTACCGGCCGGCTCAGGATCTGGGAGATTGATTCCGTTCCTTCGAGATCGGGCTTTGTAGAGTCGTCATATTCGAAACGGTACCGAACTCGATGCCACACTAGATCCTCAATGGCCAGGGGCGTTTCCAGTCCCACCTCACTCTGCAACTGCCCCTGTCGGGCCGTGATTTTTAGATGCTGCTCAGCGTGCCCGATGGCCTGATCTTCCGGATTCAAGACCTCCACGGTGAATCGTCCTGCTCCTGCATGTGGGGCTTGGTAAGGAATGGTGAACCGCAACCTGCCTTGCGAATAGGTCGCAACCGGGGAGGACACATGAGAAGCTGCCTGAAACGGTTGCTGGAAAACGAATCCGAACGTTGTAAGAAATGCAGCGACAAGCAGAAGTGTGAATCTGATCAGCGTCTGGTGCGTTTTGCCATAAACCATGGAGTCCTCCGAGACACTTTTATGTGCCAATACTGCGAGAGCCTGAAACAGCCGAGGCAACACGCGTCCCCCTTGCGGTAAGGGGCGGATGGCGCGCGCCGCGCTTTGTTCGCTCAATCGGAGTTCGCGCCTGATTGGGAGTCTTGCAGAATATTTTTTGAAGGTTTTTTGGGAAGTTACTGCTGATGCCAGTGCGCCCCATCTTTACTGGTCCAAACCGTGCCGGCGTCCGTAGTCAGCAGGAAGACTGCCGCCTCGCTCGCCTTTCCCGAGGTCTCGTTCGGCTTCGGTGGAGCTTCACTCGAGTGGGCTGGCGTTAACTCGATGCGGACTGCCTTGCCCGTCCATTGCGGATTGATCTTTTTCCACTTCTTGCCCCCACTCCGGCTCAGGAAGAGATTGCCCGCGTTATCGAGAGAAATAAACCGCTTGCCGTGCGATACACTCGCCGTAACCGGGAGGCCGGACGGTACCCCAACAGCCCGGCCCGCGTTGGGCATTTCTGCAACGACCTGGCCCGCAATGACCTGGCCCACATTGGCCGATTCAGTTTCGACCTGTACTGCGGCACTCGCTGTCTCCACCGTCACCTGTTCTGACGCTGCCCCCGGCTCAAGCACCGGCTGCAGCATGGCAAGTTGGCTCGGATTCAACTCGATCGATTGTTTGCTTGTCTTGAAGCCACTTGCCGTCGCAGTTAACTCGTACCGTCCAGCCGGTAGCTCTGTCAGATGGAAGCTGCCATCCACGCCGGTCGTCGTCTCCCGCGTCGTGCCGCTCGCATCGCGTAGCATAACCGCCGCTCCCGCAACGATAGCGCCGCTTCGGTCCGTGATGTGGCCGGAGACTTCGGCGAGCGTCTTGTCATGCCCGCTCGCTTGCTCAATCATCAATCCACCCAGGTCTTTTTCCTTGGCTAAACTATATTGTGATGCTGCGGCTTTTGCGGGTTCGGGCGTCGAGAGTTGCTGCAAATTCGAGAAATTCCGGCCATTCAACGGCAATTCGGACGAGATTCCGCCAATCACACCGCCCGCAGATCCCCCCGCATGGGCGACCGGAACGTTGGCAGAAAGATTGGCCCTAGTTGTCTCGGGAGCAGCAACTTTTGCCGCCGCTTGCCCGCTTGATTCAGGCAAATTCAAGGATTTAGGCAAACTCAAGTTCTCTTGCCTTGAACGATTGGTCGCCGGCGCGAAGCTTCTTGGTGTTCCGGATCGCTGATCCATCTCTGAGTCGGCGCTCGGCGCAACCGTCGTTTTCGGGAGAACCTCGGGTTTTCGTAAACTTGCAACCTGTTGCGGGTTCCGAAGAGCGCCGTCACGGGGCCAAATATGGACCAGGACCGCGACCAGTCCGCACGCAAGCGCCGCGGCGGGCAGTCCGACCGGCAAGAGCCGCCCCCAGATCCATCCTTTCACTGGTGTTCTCCCAGCTGGTTGTGTCTCCTCCTGCGGTTGCATGAGAAACACAGCCTTCCGGCACTCCGCGCATTCGGCCAAGTGCAACAGCATCCGCTCCTGTTCCCGCGAGGTAGCTGCGCCCTCGACGAACACACTGAGCTGGTCAGCGTCGGGATGTATCCCGGTTTGGAATTCTTGGTTCACTCTTGTCGTTCCTTATTAGAGTTCGGGTCGCCGTTCGATTCTTGCAGCAACTTACGCAGATTGATATCCACATCCCTGGGATCGGTCCCAAGCGCTTCCTCGGCCGCGCGCCGGCTCAGTCCCCCTGCTCGAAGCGTCCGCAGCAGCTCTTTTCGCAGATGTTCGGTTGCGCGCTTCAGTTTGCGGCTCACCGTCGCTTCATGAACTCGGAGAACGCGGCTGATCTCGTGCAGGGTATGCTGGTCCAGGTAGTAGGCGGAAAGCACGAAGCGCTCTTCCGCGGAAGCCGCGCTCAGGGTCATCTTGATCGCCACCCGCAAATCCTCTAATTGTTTGAGCTCAATCCGCTCGGAAACACGCGCCGCTGGTTCTATCTCACCTAGCTCAGTTTCCCGACCGGTCTTCCTGTACTGGTTCACGCGGCGTTGCGCCAGGATCGCTCGCAGCCATCCCATCAGCGATCCTCGCCCCGAGTATCGGAGTAGTGGAGACCAGCGCTTGCCTTCGCGTTCCGTCAGCCCAAACAGCTCAGAGTAAAGCGCGCTCGCCAATTCTTCGCCCAACGCCGCCGATCCTGTCATCTCCACAGCAGCTCTGGTCAGCTGTTCCCGATATTGCGCTAGAAAGCGCCGCCATGCCGACTCCCGTCCCAGTGCGCATCCGCGCGCCATGGCAAGCTCCTCCAGGTGCAGAGCCCGCCAGAATATTTCTCGCTGCCGCTCGTTGGCCTGCTTCCCTGGGTCGAGACCGAAATTGTCCTTAGTTCCTATCGTTTCAAGGGCCTCGGCAAACTCCGCCTTGCTTAACTCGACCATTTCAGCACTGGCCGCCCGCCAAAGCTCTTCGCCGAGCATTTCGGGCAAGAGTCGACCCTCCGGCCCGAGCTCCATCTCGACCGCGATTCCTTTCGCTACCGATGTGGTGCGATCTTCTGCCCCCAAAGGTTCTGTTTGAGTAATGTTGGCAGGCGGAATATCCACGCCCGCCCATTAAATCACATCGTCCAGTGGTGGCCCATTCCTTGCCTTTCCCGCCGCGGACAGCGCGTTTCTGACCAGCACCAGTCTCGAAAAGTATCAGACGGTGAAACGCCGTTTTTGTGACGCGGACCACGGACACAAATAAGTGCCGACGAATCAGGCCAGAGAAGGGCACAGGAATCCCGACAAACGCCTTTGTGGCCATCGAACTTCGACTTCTGTCAATTGGCCGGAAACGGGCTTGGAGGAGATCACTGGCAATCTCCCACAAGAGGACTTCTGGCTAACGTCTTGAGAGTCCGTCGTCGGGCATAACTTCCAGTTTACCCGTCATCCGCTCAGGAACAGGCAGCCATGCGAATGACTCGCTTGGCTTTCGACAGCTTGCCCCAGTGTCGGCGGCATCTCACGCGGGCTCCGCCGCGCTCTTCCGCAAGTTACGCGAATGGGACCGTCAGAACTCGCACGATGTGGCTCAAGAAACAGGTCGTGGACGTATCGAAACAAAAGGGTGACCCCTATGCGGCGTTTTGCAATTGGTGCGGTGGGATGCACTTTCACTCGAAGAATCTGCTACCATGACCGTTCGGTGAGGTTGTCATGCCCCAATACGTGATCGAGCGCGAGATCCCCGGCGCAGGTAATTTAACCGATGCGGAGCTGCAGGCAGTTGCCAGAAAGTCGGTCGGCGTGTTGAAAGAATTGGGACCAGACATCAAGTGGCTCCACTCCTACGTCACCGGCGATAAAGTCTATTGTGTGTACCTGGCGCCAGATGAGGAAACGATTCGCGAACACGCACGCCGCGGAGGTTTTCCGGCAAATCGCATCTCGGCAGTGCGCCGCATGATCGATCCCGACACCGCGAACTGATTTAAGGCGAGTTTCGCGTCTGACGGCCGGATTCCGCGTCGCAATTCAGCGCCTCCTGGATGGCTTGCTCGACCGGCATCGCCCAACCTTCCATCCACGCCGTCAGACCCGCAGCATTGCCGAGCGTTCGGCGCGCAAATTCCAGGGCCCTTTCCAGCCTGGGTTGCTCGGTGGGCGTGAGCGGAACGCCCAACCTTTGGCGCAGCGCAGCGGCAGCTCCTGCCAGGTGCAGCGACTGCTCGGCGTTCGATTGCGCTGCAGCACTTACAGCCAAACATTCGAGCGCCCTCGCGATACCGCGTTTGTGACCCAATTCCTGGAACACCTTGATGCTTTCGCCGTACAAACGGCGTGCCTCGACGTTGTTCCCCTGATCGCAGCTTAAGCTCGCCAGGTCGGCGAGGGTGCTCGCAATTCCCCAGCTATCACGGAGTTGGCGAAACTCCAACAGGCTCTGTTCACAATAGGAACGCGCCGCCACCAAGTCCGTTTTCTCCCGGGCGACGTCCCCCAGATAGTTCAACGTCCAGGCGACACCGGCGCCATCTCCGATCTGACGGAACATCGTCAGACACTCATCGTAAAGGGAAGATGCGCGCTCATATTCGCCCTGCAACTTCATCACGCTGGCGAGATTGCTGAGGGCTCGGGAGATGTTTGCGGGGTCGCCAAGGTCCTTCCATATTGCTACACATTGCTCAAAGAGTAAGGATGCGGCGGCGAATTCGCCACGATCGCGAGCGTTGACGGCCAACGCGTTCAATGCGACGGCAACGCCGCGGTTATCGTTTAGCCGGACACAGGTCTCGAGGCTTTCCTCGAACAGCGGCCGGGCAGAGCTGTAATCGCCCTGCGCCGCCGCCAGGACGGCGCCGGCAAACAGCAGGCGCGCGCGAAGCTTCGGACGCGACGCGGCCCCTTCCAACGCCAGGAGCCTGGCGATGCAGTTCCGGCCCTCCGTAAGATGCTCCCGTGTTTCCCAGAAGCGGAACAGGGCGGCGCCCATGCGAAAGCCCCATTCGGCATCCCCAGTTTTGACCAGATAATCAATCGCTAATCGGAAGTTCTCGTGCTCGAACTCAAAGCGGTCGAGCCATTCGGGTTGAGCGGCTATTTCCTCGGCCCCTTCTTCGGCCAGCACGAGGTAATAAGCGGCATGGGCCCGGCGCGTCGCAGATTCATCGTTGCTCTCAGCGAGGCGTTCGAGAGCGTATTCCCGGATAGTGGAGAGCATAATAAAGCGCGTTTCTTTATCGACCTGCTCCACCTGCTGCGCCAAGCTCTTGTCCACCAGCGATGCCATGCCCTCGAGCACGTCCAGACCCAGATCGCCTTTGGTGTCGCACACGGCTTCCACGGCTTCCAGGGTGCAGCCGCCGCTGAAAACGGAAAGTCGGCGAAAGAGAGTTTGTTCCGCGCCATTGAGCAGGCCGTAACTCCAGTCCACGGTGTTACGCAGGGTTTGCTGCCGAGTTGGCAAATCGCGGGCGCCGCCCGTCAACAGGTTCAAACGGCTTTCGAGGCGTGCCAGCATGGCGGAGGGCGAGAGCAGCTTGATGCGCGCCGCAGCCAGTTCGATTGCAAGAGGCAGGCCGTCAAGGCGGGCGCAGATGACCGCTACCGCGGGTGCATTTTCCTTCGTCAGCGCGAATTGGTGCTTTACCGCCCGCGCGCGCTCCACAAAAAGCGCGATCGCTGGAAGACGCGAAAGCACTTCGAGAGGCGGGATGAACTTAGGGTCGGGCAGGGCGAGCGGTGGCACAGGAAATTCGTGTTCGCCGTAGATATGAAGCGGCGCCTGGCTCGTGACCACCACCTTGAGTTGGGGGCCGGCAGTAAGCATTTGCGCTACGACCGGCGCGGCAGCCACGAGATGCTCGAAGTTGTCGAGCAGGAGGAGCATCGGCTGGCTCAGGCCGGCAACGTACTCGATCAACCTTTCCTGTGGCGACGTATTTCCACTCTCGCGCACGCCCACGGCCTGAGCGATCGCGGAAGCGATCAAGTCACACTCTCCGATCGCTGACAGACCCACAAAGCAAACACCGCCTGGAAACTGGTCAGCCATTTCGCCCGCCACCTGCAAGGCGAGCCGCGTCTTCCCGATGCCGCCCGGACCGGTGAGGGTCGCGAGATGTACGTCAGCGCGGCCCAAAAGCTGGCGGAGATCAGCCGCTTCGCGTTCCCGTCCAATGAATGCGGTGCGCTGCGCCGGCAGACTATTGGGGCGAGGTTCGGATTCCCGGGCAGGCGTATCGGCGAGACGGTCGCGCACCGCGGCGAGGTCGCGAGCCAAATCCCGGGTCGAGGCATAACGCTGCTTCGGGTCCTTGGCGAGGCAGCGCTCCACGATCCAAATGAAAGGAGCCGGCGCCTGCAGCATTTTGTGGCCGAGCCGCTCGGGGTCATCGCGAAGGATTGCGGCCGTGGTTTCCGCATGCGTCTTCTTTTTGAACGCGGGAGATCCGGTGGCCATTTCGTAGAGCACAGATCCGAAGGAAAACTGGTCAGAACGAAAATCTAGTTCCTCGCCCGTCGTTTGCTCCGGCGACATGTAGCCGACGGTGCCCATTATCGTCCCGTGCTCAGTGATGGTGGTACTCATATCCGAACTGCTCGTCTGCTCGAGCTTAAGAAGTTTCGCCAGACCGAAATCCAGCACCTTGGCCGTCCCGTCGCGAGAAACCATAAGGTTCTCGGGCTTCAGATCGCGATGAATGAGTCCAATCTCGTGCGCTTTGGCCAGACCGTCAGCAATCTGCGCTGCGATTGCCACCGACTTGCGAAATGGAATCGGGCCTGAGGCGAGCAGCCCTCGCAGCGTATCTCCTTCTACGAGTTCCATCGCGATATAGTGCGTGCCGTTCTCCTGCCCGAGTTCATAAATCGTGACGATGTTCGGGTGATTCAGCGCGCTCGCAGAACGGGCCTCCTGCTCGAAGCGCGATAAGGCTTCCGGGTGAGAGCAGCGTTCCAATGAAAGGGTCTTGATTGCGACCTCACGATCGAGGCGGGTGTCCTTGGCGCGATAGACCTCCCCCATGCCGCCAGCGCCCAGTCGCTGAAGAATCTCGTAACTGCCAAAGCGCGCGCCCGGCGACAGGGTGGATGACAGCGAACCTGACATTGGAGGTGAGTTCATGGACCTTGCTGGCGCAGCTCTCATCCCAAACCGGACTGCTTGCCGCTGCACCATTACAGTTGAATTCTAAGTCGCTGCCACGATAGACCCCAAGGCAGCACCCCTGGATGCGGTTATAATATCCCAGATTTCGGAGGGGTTCATGGATATTCGATCGTTGCAGCGGCCACTAAAAGACGGGTACCGGCAAGACCCAACCAGCTCCCGAATCACGCTGACAGCGCACGGTACTCAGGCTGACGCACCGATCGCTTGTTCGGTGGACTTGGGGCGTGCGATCTATAAGGCGCAAGCGCACAAAGGAGTCGGCGGCGCCGGTACCGGAGCCTGCTCCGGAGACTTACTGTTAGGTGCGTTAGCCGCATGCGCTCAGATCACTTGCCAAATGGTGGCCGCTGCCATCGGAATACCCACAGAGCGCATCGATGTCACCGTCGAGGGCGATCTGGATCTGCAAGGAACCCTGGGAATCTCGAAAGAGGCGCCTGTCGGATTTGAGAGCATCCGAGTCACTTTCGACGTCCGCGCGCCGCAGGCAACGGCGGAGCAGTTAAGCGCGTTACAGGCGAAAACGGAGCAATATTGCGTGGTGATGCAAACTTTGCGGCATCCGCCGCGGATTGAGAACAAATGGAAGCAGTAGGGACGGTCTAAGCGCACCCCGCCCAGAGTTCCGCGACAAGAAATTCCGTTTTCATTGCGGCTTGATGTTCTGATTTACGCGGAACAGATTCCCCGGATCGTAACGCTTCTTGATCTTCGCCAGACGGTCGTAATTCTTGCCGTACGTCGCGCGGATGCGATCCTCGCCTTCTTCCATCATGAAGTTGACGTATGCGCCTCCGGCGGAATAGGGATGAAGCGCGCTCCAATACTCCTTCGCCCATCTGGAGATTCTCTCCTTGTTCGCCGGATCCGGATCGACCCCGACAATCACAGAACTCCACGTCGCGTCGCGGTAACACCACGGTGTGGCGCTGTTCTTGACGCGGCTGGCGGCGCCGTTGATCGGGTACAGGTGCATGGTCGACTGCATCGACGGCAAGTTCGCCGCGTGTTTCACATGGATCGCGATGGCTTCGTCCGAGAGCGTGCGTACGAAATCGGCCTTCCAGTACCATTGCTGGCCCGGCGGATAGAAACCGTCGTGCATACTTTGGAGTACCGGATGTGGAATTGGGCCGACCATGTCGAGCGCCGGAGCCTTGAAGCTCCGGATCGGCTTGAACACTTTCTCCGCCTTCTTGATCGGTCCCGTGTAGCACCACACTATGCCGCACATCTTCTTATTGTGCAGATGCTCGGGGAACGGAGCCGCGGGCGGCACGGTGAGGAAGGCAAAGAAGCCATAGAGGTCATCGGGCGCCTTCGCGATGAATTCACGGTACCAGCGCATTATCTCCGCCGCGTCTGCCATCGGCCACAGCAATGGCCCACCGTAGTGGGTGTGCACGCGCTGCCCCTTGAACAGAAACGAGGTCACGACGCCGAAGTTGCCTCCCCCGCCGCGCACCGCCCAGAACAGGTCGGCATTTTCCTTGACGCTGGCGGTAACGAACCGCCCGTCGGCCAACACCATCTCGACGGCAAGCAGGTTGTCGATCGTCAGGCCATAACGCCGCGTCAAGTAACCGATCCCTCCGCCCAAGGTCAATCCAGCTACGCCGGTCGTTGAAATGATGCCCGCAGGAACCGCGAGACCGAACGCGTGCGTTGCATGATCCACATCGCGCCAGAGCGCTCCGCCGCCGACCTGCACGGTCCTCTTCTTCGGGTCCACGCGAACATAGTTCATCGGCGAAAGATCGATCACCAGTCCGTCATCGCATACTCCTAACCCGCCGGCGTTGTGCCCGCCGCCGCGGATGGACACCAGAAGTTTCTGCTCGCGGCCGAACCTCACCGCCGCCATGACGTCGGCCACGACGGCGCAGCCCGCAATCAGTCGTGGGTGCCGGTCGATCATCGCGTTGTACACCTTGCGAGCCGTGTCGTAGTTCGGATCTCCCGGCTCGATCAGACCTCCGCGCAAGCTGGCTCTGAAAGCTGCAATCGTCTCCTCGTTCAACGCTACCTCTATCCCCGAGCATTTGACCTGTTTTGCCGCAGTTGGGTGCGTAGCGGGGTACGGCACGTCGCTAGGCAAACCCCCTGGGTCACCTGCCAAATTTAGCCGGATTTTCCGATTTGGACCCCTGCTTCGCGAATAGTACCTCGTTTCCTTCCCCGGACACAACGCATTTGCCACCAGAACACTTGAGGATTGTTTGCGACTAAAGTTGCAAGGACGTTCGGGCGACCTACGGATTATGAGAACGCAGGAGGAACTTGCGGCGTTTTGGGTGAAGGACCGCGTTTACACCCTCAACTCTCAATGAGTGTAAACGCTGTTTCCGTCAGCATAACGGGTATTCATTCTTGCGCGTCTTCCGTAGTTGCCCGCGTTGGGGGGCTGGAGACCGGGGCCGCTTGACTGCGCAGCGAGGTTCCGCAGTAGGGACAATAAATATCATTCACCCCGACGGATCGCTGACATTGCGGACAAATCGGGGTGAGCTTGCAGCTACATTGAGGGCAGAAGCCGAATCCGGGGTGCATGACATAGCCACATCGCGGGCAAGCGGTGCGCAATGGTTGCCGCAGTAAAAAGTAGAGAATAATGCCCAGTGCGTTCGGAATAATTATGGCCACAATCGTCCAAAGGACCGGGCTCATGCCGCGCCGTTTGGCATCGCGGTTTATATAACCGATGAGCAACAGATAACAACCCATCACCACGCCGATCAAAAGTCCAATCAACGGCATCGCCCAGTGGGGTGGATCACCGGGTTTGCGGCCCATGAAGAAATCAACCCCGATCTGCGTTCCTACGAACCAAACCCCCGCTAGAACCCATGCCCAGGTCGGAATAACCTTGATTTCCGCCGATGCCCTAGTCTGAGTTTCGTCTTTTGCTAACATAAATCTGTTCGCTTTCTCGTCGTCATTGCCGCGATCCTTCTTCGGGTTTCGTCAGGTGCGTGCCGCGAGCCAACAACAGCACACTCACCACCAGCGCGGGCGCGATGAAGAAAACCATGAAGCTCACTTGCCAAATCAGGGTCGAGACCCCGGCCCACTCTCCCATCCATGCAAACAGCCGCCACAGAAGAGGTACTGTCAGGGTGGCGGAAAGGCCCACGCCCATACAAGCGAAGCCCACCAGCCACATGTGTTCTCGCGTCTCCCGAAGCCTACTGGCGTGGAAGCGCACCCGCATCTGCGTGGCTCGGACCAGGCGGGAGTCGGCGGCGACAGGCAGGGACCGCAAAGCGCGAACCACCCGGTCCGCTATTTCCGCAAAATCACGGCAAGGCGCGCACTCTTGCAGATGGGCCTGCAACCAGATCTGCTGCGCATCCGAGAGATCTTCACCCAGCGCAATCAGTTCCCGCGCCTCGTCATGCGTGTCCCGCATCATGCCTGCGCTCCCTTCAACCGCGACATCAGCATGTTCAATCCGCGATACAGCCGCGACTTCACCGTACCCAGCCGCGCTCCGGTCACCGTGGCAATCTCCTCCAAAGCCAATCCCTCATGGAAACGCAACACCACGGTCTCACGATACTCCGCCGGGATGCTGACCAAAGCGGCGCTGATGCGCTCAGCCTGCTCCTGATGCGCCACAACTTCCCACGCCAAAGGCCGCGTGTCGGCCGGTTCCAGAGGGGCGTGCTCTTCGTCCTCCATCAGAGCATCCAGGCTGACCGGGCTTTTCTTCCGCAGATAATCGATAGTCAGATTTCTTGCCACCGCATAGAGCCAGGTGCTGAATTGGTGCCTGCCGTCGTACTGATGGCCGCGCTCCAGCACGCGAATCCAGGTTTCCTGGAAGAGGTCTTCCGCCAGTTCACGATTGCCCACCAGGTACACCAGATAACGAAGCAGCCGGTGCTGATACTGCTCGATGAGGCGGTCCAGCAAGTCTGGATCGCGCCGGCGAAGACCGCGAGCAATTGCGGAGGCCTCGGACTCCATGCCCATCACGAAGTAATACGCTGCGGCGTTCATGCTGGCAAATGATACGGGCGAGGGCCTGAGAAAGATGCAAGAACTGCGACGGCCTTGTACATGGGGCTAAGTGATTACTGCTTAGGTAGATACTTGATCGCAGGATTCCAGGTTGAAGCCACGCTGTTCCTTCTTGGCGAAACATCTCGGTTACACTCATCGACGGGTCAATGAGCGCTATCGCCTGATTTCGTCATTTGACTCCTTGCGCAGGTGGTATGGGCGCGCATAATGGGACTTTCGGAGGTTAGCAATCAATGAGGCCAGCCCGCGTGCTCGCAATTTTCTTGCTCGTGTGTCTCGGCACAGCACAACAGACCACCACGTACATCGGGCACAATCTCGAACCTTTTCCGGGTCCGCAGGTTTACAAAGACACGAACAGCGGAATGCTGTTCTACGTGGAAACAGACGGACGGCATGTGGCTGCAATCTCAGGTGAAGGAAAACTCTTGTGGAGTAAAGACCCCTTCAAAGACGCGCGTCTGCCGTTTTACCGTACGGAAAAGCCGCAGATTGTTTACATCGGTCCAGCCCCGAAGGGCGTTCACCCACCGGGAGAGGAGTCAAACAAATTCGTCTCAATCGCGTTCAATTCGTCCCAGTTCGGGCTGCTGCGGATGAGCAACGGCGACTTCGAGTTCCTTGGCCAAGATTAGAGCCGCATTGGACTAACTGTTGATAAATCTCAATAGCACTCATTTACCTTCGAAAAGGCGAAACAAAAGCGCAAGCTGGTGCTAACGCCTGCTTACGTCAACTGTGCTAGATCACCGCCCACAACTGGCGTAAAGTGTTCTCTATGAAACGATTGGGTTCGCTTGTCCTCCTGTCAATCGCTGTTCTACTTCCTGTTTTTGCAAAAGAAACTAGCCAGAAAATGTTGAAGGTGACGCTTCGGAGCGATGCGTCAACGTGCAGCATTAAAGGCAACTTACGGCTAGAAATTCTTCGAGAGAATGTCAGCAGCCAGAACCTCATTGTGCCGCGCTGGTGGGGGTGGGGAGGTGGAAGAACGAACGTTTGGGTCTTCGATGCAAACGGCAAGCAAGTAACCACGTCGTTCCTTGCGGATGAGCCACCACCACCGCCGCAGCCATGGGATTTTGTTGTGCTGGATGGCGGTCAGTTTGTTGGGACGCGTATGGACGAACCGGCCACGCATTTTGTCAACAAACCCGGAGTGTATGAACTTGTGGTCGAGTACACCAGTTATCTGTCGGAGCAATATGCGCGAAAAGCAATGAAAATGCCTGATGCTCCATTTTGGTCTCGCGAGCGTGGACCAGTGTTGTCGAATCGCATCAAGGTGACTATTACCGAATAGTCAATTGGTGAAAAATCTCGATTTCACTCATTGAGGGTCAATGAGTGAAACGTCTGTTTACAGCAGCCACGAGTTCCCGAGTGTTAAACGCTGCCCGCCTTTCTGAGACTTTTCCTGCCCCTGCTTCGTAATACGCGTAATACGTAGGAGCGGGGGTATTGCCGATGAAACCCTTTTTGACCTTGCTTGTGGTTGTCCTCCTGGTGCTGGGCGTTCTGGCCGGATGCGCGTCTGGCC
>Ga0116106_1000558_pt1 | contig 20768 bp, 28 predicted proteins | sample June2015DPH_6_50_FD_89717 | JGI IMG/M metagenome (GOLD analysis project Ga0116106, IMG submission 89717) | Peatland microbial communities from SPRUCE experiment site at the Marcell Experimental Forest, Minnesota, USA - June2015DPH_6_40 | ecosystem: Environmental > Terrestrial > Soil > Wetlands >...
TGCACCGACAAGACCGGCACGCTCACAATGGACCACGTCATACTCGAGCAACATTGCGACGTTGTCCGGCAGGAAGACGAAGGCGTGTTGGAACTGGCGTTCCTGAACAGCCATTTCCAGACCGGCCTGAAGAACGTCCTCGACCGCGCCGTCCTCCAGCACGGCGGGCATCATGAGGATCTGAAGATTGCGGAGTATTCCAAAGTTGATGAGCTCCCTTTCGACTTCAGCCGTAAGATGATGTCCGTGGTGGTGGCCAATCCCGCAGGAGCTCATCGTTTGATCTGCAAAGGAGCGCCGGAGTCGGTCTTCAGCCGCTGCACGCAGTTCGAGCTCGAGGGTGAGACCTATCCAATGGATCCAGTCATCCTGGAAGATCTCAAGGAGGAATACGACAAGTTATCGGCTGACGGCTTCCGCGTACTGGCTATCGCCTATCGCGATTGTGAGCCCAAGCCCATCTATACCAAAGAGGACGAGGAGAAGATGATCCTGAAAGGGTACATCGCATTCCTCGATCCACCCAAAGATACCGCGGCCCCGGCGATCGCGGCCCTGAAGAAGCACGGCGTCACGATCAAAGTCCTAACCGGTGACAATGAACTGGTATCACGGAAGATATGCGGTGAAGTCGGGCTCCATATTGACCACGTGCTGACGGGCGCAGCGATCGAGAACATGAACGATGCTGAGTTGGCGTCCGCGGCGGAAAGCACCATCTTGTTTGTTCGCCTCTCGCCGTTCGATAAGCGGCGAATCATAAAGGCGCTGCAGAGCGCAGGACGGGTGGTCGGGTTTGTGGGCGATGGCATCAACGATGCGCCGGCGCTGCGTGTCGCTGACGTGGGCATTTCGGTGGATACGGCGGTGGACATCGCCAAGGAGGCCGCGGATGCAATTTTGCTGGAAAAGAGCCTGCTGGTGCTCGAAGAAGGAGTAATCGAGGGGCGCAAGGTCTTCGCCAACATTCTCAAATATATCCGGTTGGGCGCCAGCTCGAACTTTGGAAACATGTTCAGCGTGCTCGGCGCGAGCCTCTGGTTGCCGTATTTGCCAATGTCGCCGATCAAGATTCTGACCAACAACCTGCTCTACGATTTCTCACAAGTGCCGATCCCGACGGATGAGGTCGATCCCGAGCAAGTCGAGAAGCCCCGTCCTTGGTCGATGGGCGAGATCGCCAGATTCATTCTCTTCATAGGGCCGTGCAGTTCGGTTTTCGACTATACGACCTATCTGATGATGTGGTTCATTTTTAAGTGCAACAATCTGGGGCTCCTGCCACCACCGGAGTTGGCCGCCCGTTTCGCCCACGCGAGCCTTGCCAATCCGGACTCAACTTATGCGGCGGCTTTGTTTCAGACAGGATGGTTCGTTGAGTCACTGCTAACTCAGACCCTGATTATCCACGTCATCCGAACGAATAAGGTGCCGTTCATCCAGAGCCGCGCCAGTTGGCAGCTGATCATGACTTCCGCAGCAATAATGTTAGTCGGGGTATGGCTACCGTCTTCGCCGATAGGGCCGTGGCTCGGCCTGGTGCCTCTTCCATTCCACTACTGGCCGCTGTTGCTGCTGACGCTGTTGTTGTATGTCGTGCTGACTCAGCTGGTTAAGGTATGGCTGGTTCGCAAGCAGTGGATTTGAACCAGCGGGTAGAAACCAGGCTGGCCGCTACCTAAGCAAACCGAGCGGGTTACTAAATGGATATGCGCTTTGCTCCACCAGTCAGCAGCAGGAGAAGCGCCTCACCGATTTGATCGCCATGATTGATAATCGAGAGTCCTGTGCCGACAGCGACCTAGCCCGAATCAGCGGCAGCGGAGGCAAGTGAGCGCAACCAGCAGGAACGGCTTCACTCGGAGCTTTTCGGCCGATCAAAAGTAGCGCAGTCCCGGGCGAAGTGCCGCGCAGCGGCGTGGGCAGGTATATGCAGCTCCCAGAGGGAGAACGATGAACAGATTCGACCGGTTGTTTTGGAGCAGGCTATGGCGGCTGGCGAAGCCCTACTGGGTATCCGACCAAAAATTTGTCGCGTACGGATTGTTAGCCCTCACCATTCTTTTGAGCGGTTCCATCAAGGCCGGCAACGTCGTGTTCAGCTACGTAAACCGCGACCTGATGACGGCGCTGGCGGAGAGAAACGCGCCAGTTTTTTCTCATAAGATACTGCTCGTAATCATCTACAACGTGGTGGCGGCGCCGATCGTCGCCCTCGACGCATACGTGGCCGCAAGATTGATGATCAACTGGCGGCAGTGGCTGACCGAGGAGTTCCTGGGGAAGAGCTTCCACGATCGCGCCTTTTACCGAATCAGCTCCGACCCGAGCATCGACAATCCCGACCAGAGAGTGAGTGAGGATCTCCTAACCTTCGCCAACTTCACGGTGGGGTTTGTGATGCAGGTTTTGCAGGGACTGGTTACCGCCGCGTCATTTCTGGTCGTGCTATGGCTGATCTCCCCGATGCTGGTCGGTGTGCTTGCAGTTTGCATAGGCGGGGGCTCGCTCCTGACCATCGTTATCGGCCGGCCGCTAATCGGAATTAATTTCGCACAGCGGCGGCGCGAGGCGGATTTTCGTTACGCCCTGGTGGGCTTGAGGGATAACGCGGAAGCGATCGCGCTTTACGGCGGCGAACGGCGCGAACAAGGCGAGTTGCTGGAGCGTCTGCACGCAGCGATAAAAAACTTCAATCTGCTTATCTCGTGGCAAAGGAACCTGGCGTTCTTCACTTATGCATACGATTTCCTGCTGCCGCTGCTGCCCTATTTCATTCTCGCGCCAGCTTTTTTCGCCGGCAAAATCGAGTTCGGAAAGATCACCCAGGCCAGCGGCGCATTCATCACGCTGCGCACCTCGTTGTCGATAATTATCGATCAATTCAATTCGTTGAGTAATTTTGCAGCGGTGGTCAGGCGGCTCGGCGGATACCTCGAGGTGGCTGAAAAAGGGCAGCTTGCGCAAGCGACGGCGGAGGTCGTTTCTGCCAAGGCGATACATCCGGATATCGAGACGCAAATCGAAACCGTCGAGGCACCGCGCTTGGCAGTCGAGCAGCTTACGCTCAAAACTCCGGACAACCGCAAGACCCTGGCGCGCGCGATGTCATTCGAAGTCGCCGCCGGTGAGGGTCTGTTGATTGTCGGCGAAAGCGGGGTTGGCAAGACCTCGATGCTGCGGGCGGTGGCCGGACTGTGGCGCTCGGGTAGCGGGCGCATCATTCGGCCTGCGCTCTCCGCTATGATATTTCTGCCGCAGCGGCCTTACATGATTCTCGGCTCACTGCGCGACCAGCTCTGCTATCCGCACGCGGGCCAAGTGACCGACGATGAACTGCTGGCAATTCTCAAGCTGGTCAACCTCAAAGATTTGCCCGAGCGGCTTGGCGGCTTCGACGCGGAGGTCAAGTGGGACGACCTTCTCTCGCTCGGCGAACAACAGCAAATCGCCTTTGCGCGGCTGCTATTCAATCACCCCGAGTACGCATTTCTGGATGAAGCTACCAGCGCCCTGGACGCGGGCAACGAAGAGTTCCTCTACGACTGTCTCGCATCGGCCAAGATAAACGTGGTGAGCGTGGGCGACCGCCAGAGGTTGTCCCGATACCATCACAAGATGCTCGAACTGCTGGGCGACGGCGACTGGCGGATCAGTTCGCGATGACGGTCACCAGTTGCCACAATGCCGATCCCTGGCTTCTCGCCGAGGCTGCGCGGCGCAGTTCAACGCATCTGATCGATAGCACTTCTCGCTCTTCGCTGTGGAAAGGTAGTGTCCTAATTTCACATTAGGACACTACCGATGAAAGGGTCCTGCTATCAAAGTCCGAAAAAGAGGGAGATGCCCTGGGGCGGCGGCGCGACGTATTCCGGCCCGTCCCCATAGTAATACGGCTCTGGCGCCACGTAGTAATCCGGCGCAGGCGCGTAATAGTTATCCACCACCGTTGGCGCATAGCCGCCTCCGCGGTAGCCGCCGCGATCACCGCCATGGCCGGCGGCGCGATTGCCACCGCCTCCGCGGTGAGCGTCGGCGGCGCGAGCCGGCCCGACCCCGAAGCTGCAGATCACGAGCGCAAACGCGACCGCCGTCGCGACCCTGCCTATCCTGGAGCGCAATTGAATTTTTGGCTTGGACGATACTTGCATAGTAACACTACCTCGCGGAATCGGTTTCCGCTTCATTTGTTCGCTGCGGTCTGTTTAGCGGCTGCGGCCCGTTCACGGTTGCGGAACAGCGAGTCGGCGGTCTTCTTCTGAGTGTCCGACATCGTGTTGTAGAGAGCCTCGAACGGCGGGATGAATTTCTTCATTCCATCCTCGTGCGCTTGAACAACCGACGCATAGGATTTGACCACATCGACGGCGCTCATCGACTGCGCGTCTGCGGCCCGCTCTTTCTGCAGGTCGGTCATCGCCTTCGCGTTATCGCGCATCACCTGAGCCAGGCTGTCCCATTGTGGTTTCTGAGCAGCGGTGATGTGAAGTTTTTTGTGCAGCTCCCGAATACGCGTCTCGACGGTTGACGCGCTCGCCGCGGATTCGGACGCTGGCGACGCCATCGCCTGCTGTGAAGAAGCCTGCGCCAGTGCTTCGCCTGAGGCCGCAAACACAGGGCTGGCGAGAACGATGGCGCCCAGTAGCGTTGCCGCCGCGCTAGCTGCGCGTACGGCCGGATGCGTGAATAAGACCATGATGCATACTCCTTGTCGGTTGCGATTGACTAATCGTTGGTACTTCCGCTTAACACTTCGTCGCCACTTTACTTTCATCATTCCCGCATCGGATGCGTTTGCGGCGACGTTCACTTTTAGGGACTAGTGTCAGTCTCCACCAACACCTACGACAATTCCATCTGCATTCGCCGAAGGAAGTACCCCACAGCACATCTATGTCTCTAATCCGACTTGGTATTCACCGGTTGGCTCCCGCCGCCTGCATAATGTTGAACGAAGCGAATCAAATGCATTACGGGCGAGCGAAGAAACACCCGTGCCAAGCATCGCGAAGCGATCTTTGGTTCTTCATATAACGCAATTCAACTCGGTCGTGGCACATACTGATGTAAGTCAACCGGCAAGAGAGTAGTGATCACACAGGCATCTGAATAATGCATTACACAACTACTTCCAGAGTGGCTATTTGTATTGGTATTGCAAGGGTGTGGCTGGTCGGCTGCGCGCCTACTACTCATGTCACCGATACCACGATGTATCCGACGCCGTAAGCACTCGTTGAATAGGAGACGAAGGAGAATGCCATGTTGCTATTAATCATAGTTTTGCTTTTGTTGTTCGGCGGGGGTGGTGGTTACTATGGCTATAGTAACTACGGTCCCACCGGAGGTCTTGTACCGATCATTCTCGTCGTGCTGGTGATCTGGCTGCTGGTCGGCCGCGGCGGTCTCTGACGGTTTGGTTGAAGAGGAGCAGGTAGCAAATGGATTCGCCGGGTTCTGTTACCCGTGTAACCAAGCGGTACGGCGGTTTGATGGACGTATTGGCGTGGCGGAGATAGCCTAAACATCAGCAGAGATTAGGTTCGTGATAGTCGCGAAAGCGGCCAAGGAGCATCGCGCGTGACGCTAGTCCAAATTGTAGTGATCCTGGTCGTGGTTGGGTTGGTGATGTGGCTGATCAATACCTACATCCCGATGGCTGCGTCTATTAAGAGTTTACTTAACATCATCGTGTTCGTGGTTTTATTGATTTGGGTTTTGCAAACGTTCGGGTTGATTGGACCTATTCCCGGACTCAAAATGCCGGCGCTGAAGTGATCGGCGATCGCCTGCAGATGAAATTGAATGTAATTCGACAAGTAACCAATCAGCCGCTTCATACGCGGCCGTTCTTCCAGCAGCCGAGCGGCATTCGTCGCGAGGCGATGGGCGAAACGGCGGGCATCCGGGAAACTCCCCCCTTCCGCGGTGCCCGCCAAATTTTTTCGCGCTTGGAGTCGATCGAAACCAACAACGATGCATAGCAAGCCGGGAGCTCAGGAGTAAGCAGAATGACCATGGAAGAAACCGCAAATTCTACCGTTCGAAGCGCAATGGATCAGGGCCGGCAAGCGGCGGACAAAGCCGCGCAGGCGGTCAAGGACGGCTACGAGGCGGCGCAGCAATTCGTCAAGGACCAGGGAGCTGACTTTGACCTGCGCGAGTTCGTGCGCCGCGAGCCGTGGCTGGCAATCGCAGCCGCGTTTGCGGTGGGCTACGTCGCCGCGCAGATCGTTCGGCGCGTTTCCTGAGCGGGGGCGCCATGAATAGTTCGGCAGAGGCCATCTCGGCGGATGCGGATGAGCGGCTGCGTCGGCGGGAACGCAACGTCGGCGAATTCGTCAGGGAGGAACCGCTGACCGCGCTGGCTATCGCCGGCGCGGCGGGATTCATTTTCGGTGGAGGAGCCAACAGCCGCATCGGGCTTGCGCTGCTGACCATCGTGGGACGGATCGCGCTGCGCGGCGCCGCCACCAGTTTTATCGTCGGGCTGGTCACCGGCGAGGGCGGCAGCCGGGACCCCCAGCGTGCAAAAGCTCGCGGCGGAAATTACCACAATGGAAACCATGTCGACGGAAGAACAGATTTCCGCGATTCAGACTGAACGCAACGACGCGCGCCAGAACCTGCGCGACACCTTGACCGAGGTCAATGCGAAAGTTGGACGCGCCGAAGGCGGGATGCGCCCCGATCACGTCATCGAGAGCCACCCGGTTGGAGCCTCGCTGATGGCTGGGGCGTTGGGCTTTCTGTTCGGCTCGATCGTCAACAACCGCGGCGCGGGTCCGGTCGTGATCGCCGCATTGCTCGGCTGGGCAATCTCCAAACACGAGCCAAACGACCAGAGTTGAAGCGTCGCGAACCCGCGGCCGAAGTCGTCAACTAGTAATGTTTTACTACCGCGCGGCGATATTTCCGTTCGATCTGCTCGAGGTCCGCCCTGGGGCCGGTAAGTTTCATGCTTAACGCCCAATTGGCGTTGAACATCGATTCGAGTTGCGGCTATGTAGTTGCTGTATGCGGGGATTCAGCAGGATGCTCGGCGGACGGCTGGTCGCGGCCCTCCTGGTCGCATTTACCGCGCTGATGGCGACCTTGGCGCCGGCGCAAAATGCGCAAAGCGCGGACCTGACGACGCCTTCCTTTCTGGTTGCCACCCGCGATCTCCAGGATCCGCAATTTCAGCACGCCGTAGTCCTGATGATCCCGTCCACAGCGCCTCCTCTGCTTGCCGGCGTCATAATAAACAGTCCGGCTAAAATGCGAGTTCGCGATATGTTCCCGGATGCGCACCAGCTCAAGAGCACGCAGGAAACGATTTACCTGGGCGGCCCGGTGGAACCCGACCAAGCGTCAGTGATCTTTCGCGCGTCGTCGGCGCCCGGCTCCGCGACGCGAATTTTCGACGACACTTACGTCGCGACCGGCCGCGACGCCATCGCCGGGGTCCTGAAGGACCCGCGCTTCACCGATATCCGCGTCATTTTAGGCAAGGCTCAGTGGTTGCGCGATCAGCTCTACAGCGAAGTTATGCGCGGCGCGTGGTACGTGGTCCCGGCCAAGTCCGACCTGGTTTTCAGCGATCCAAAGGATTTATGGTCCACCCTGGTGCAGGGCGGCGATCTTCAGGAAGCCGAGGCAGGGCGTGAGCCCGCGCGGAATTTGCCTCAATGGCGTTCCGGTGCTACAAACTGGCAGTGTCTAATCTCACCCAATTGATTGGCGAGGCGGCTGATCCCGCGCCGCGCAGAACTTCTCAAGGGGATACCATCAATGGCACGGTTCAAGGAACGCAATTTCGGTCACGTCCTTCGTGAACGCCGTCGACAGCTCGACCTGACCCAGGAAGAGGTCGCGCGCCGGATCAAGACTTCGACTCCGTACATCGGACACCTCGAATCGGGCAAACGCCACCCGTCGGACAAGATCGTAACGCGACTTGCCGAAGTCCTCGGGCTCGATCGGCGGGAACTATTTTTTCTGGCCAATCCGCGCGCGCAGGCCATCCTCAGCCCTGAGCCCGAAGCCGACGCGAAGTCGGCTTGGGAAGATTTCCGCAAGGACGAGCAGCTCAGGCGCATCCACAACATCTCGGGCGACGAGATGGAAATGCTGTCGCGCGTGGCGCTGCTCGGCGACGTGCGATCGCCGCGCGACTTCATTTATATAATCAATACGGTTCGTCACGCGGTCGGCAGATAGGAAGTTCAGATCGTCCTTGGACGGGCGTCGGCTGCCGCGCGCATCGCGGCTGTCACGGGAATTGCCGCGCTGAGCAGGCCGATCGCGGTTGCGGCGAGCAGCGCTTCGAAGGCCGCTATCGTCGCGAATCCGTCAGCCCCAGCGCGGTGCGCAGCTTGCCCTTGAGCAGGTGAATGAGTTTGTCTTCCCAGCAAACGTAGTTGTCGGGAACGTCGAGCACCACCACTTTCCCCGCGTGCACTTCGCCGAAGCGATCACGGATATGGCGGCGATGCGCCTCTTCCATGACGCAAATCACGTCGGCCTCCTCGACCAGCTCCAGGCTGACCGGATTCCTCGCCCACGGTTCCGTACCTGCCGATGTAACCCACATGGGAGCGCGCATTTCCGCCAGCACCATCGCGGCCGTCGGACTGCGATCCAGATTGCCGGTACAAATCATCAGCACCTTCTTCATGGCGATCGAAAGGCTACACCAATCCTGATTCTTTTAGAGGACCCCATGTCGGCAGCATAATCCGTTGCGGCGAAAAGAGAAAAACTCTTCTATCGGCGAGCTTGATCCACTATTGTTCGCGCACGACCATGGAAACCGGCGATCTCGAAATCATCAGCCCCGCAATTGGCCTCACCGCGCGCATCCTGTTCACGCTGATTTTCGTGCTCTCGGGCATCACGCATTTCACCTCGATGCAGAGTTACGTCACTCTGATGCCCGCGGCGATTCCATTTCGCGCGTTCTGGGTCGCGATTTCCGCTCTCGTCGAGCTCGTCGGCGCCGCTCTGATTCTCTTTAACTATCGTCCGCGCCTCGGTGGATGGCTGATCGTGCTGTTTCTCGTCCCCGTCACGATCGTCGTGCATGGTTCCGCGATGCTCACGCTGGCCGATCCCGTGATGCGCGCCGTCAATGTCTCGATGTTTCTCAAGGGACTCGCAATGATCGCGTGCGCGCTCTTCATCACTCAATTCGGTGTCGGCCCCGGCGCCGGCGCCCGTTGATCCCGCGCCGGTCACACGCAGCCGCCTATCCAAATCACCCGGCCGATGATTTTCACATTGGACACCACCATCGCTTCGTATTTCGGATTGTCGCTGCGCACTAGCAATTTCCCGTCCGGACGCCGCTGGATTCGCTTCACCGTAAGCCCGCCGTCATGGCGCAACAGGTAGATCCCGTCCTGTCTGAAACGCGGCTCCGCGAGATCGGCGAGTATCAGATCGGAATCCTCGACCGTCGGCGCCATCGAATCGCCAACTACCTCGATCAATATCAAGTCGCGCGCCTCCGTGTTGAGCCGCCGCTTGACCCAGGCCGCGCGGAACGCGATCGAGTCCACCACCTGGTCGCTGCGAAGTATCCCGTCGCGCCCGCTCGAAAATCGTATCCGGTTGCGCGGCATGAAGACGAAGTCGCCGTGCTCGACTGCCCGCGTGATTGCCTGTGCGCTCTGCGCCGCCTCGGCTCCCGTCGCCAGCCACTCCACTGACACTCGCCCCGCCCGCGCCAGCGCCACCAGGTTCGCCACGCTCGGTTGTCCCCGGCCGGATAACCATTTGTAGATTGCGTTGTCCGATACCCCGACCGCCGTCGCCAGTGCCACCACCGAGCCGAATGAATGGATCACCTGCGTCAGCCGGCCACGAAATTGGCCGTCAACTACTGTAGTTGACATAAATCTCCTAATGTGAAATAAGATTCATAAAGCGCATGATCCTGCCACAAGCAAACCACTCTCAACTAAAACCGAATCCCCCGCCCCCCAAAGCGCGCTCGCTCTCCCGCTGTCGCCGCACCACGCCTTCGTCAGCTTACCCCACATCGCTCGCCACTCATCGATCTTACCGCCTACACACTCTTAGCCTAGTTCGGCATTCAGCGTCACTGTCCGATACCCCCCAACTCGCGCGGAGGATTTATGGAACCCGCGGCCCCTCTCGTTCGCCTTGCCGTTTCTAATCGTGTCGCGGCTTGTATGTGGTGCCACGCGACCACCACTCACGCCGAGGTAATTCGCAACCGCGGCCTCTGCCAAAGCTGCGCCCAGGATAACTGCGAGATCAGTTGGCGCCTGGTTTACGATCGCGATCGTAATATCGGCTCGATCCCGTCCAATCTTCGTGCCGCGTACGGCTTATGAACGTCGTCCACAGCCGGATGCCCGCGCTCAACCGCGCCCCGTCGCAGGCGCCGGCGTTCGATCTTTTCCCGGCTGCCGCGCGAACCTCGCTTTACGATCAGATCGGTCATTCGATCGGTGCCGACGCCGCCGACAAGCTCATCGCGGATTTTGGCGGCCGCCGCTTGTACATCCCCGTGGCTCCCGGGCCGGGCGACCTGATCACGCGCTCGATTGGGCTGTCGGCCGCGATGGAGATGGCGCGCGTGTTTGGTGGCGATCGCCTGTTGATTCCGGTCACCACCGATCATGCGCGCCGGCGCGTGCAGATTGTCGCGATGCGTGCCGACCACGTCAGCATCTCGCGCATCGCGCACGAACTCCGATGCACCGAGCGATACGTGTACAAGGTGCTCGCCCTGTATCGCGCTCCCGATGCGCGATGCGCCGAGTCAGCCGCGCCAACGTCCGCGCCGATCGCCGAGCGATTGAAACGTGGACCCATCAATCAGCGCTCCTGACGCGTACAGCCCTGAATTTTTGACCGCCGTCGAACGCGTGCTCGCCAACGAGGGTGGCTATTCGTCAAATCCCGCCGACCCCGGCGGCGCCACCAACTTCGGTATTTCAGCGCGAGCGCATCCGGGACTCGCAGTCGCGTCCCTCACCCGCGACGCGGCGGTGGAAATCTACTGGCGCGAATGGTGGTTGCGATATGGATTTGCCCGGCTGCCCGCCGCCGCCGCCGCCAAGACCTTCGATCTCGCCGTCAACATGGGCGCCGGCAATGCGATCGAATGCCTTCAGCGCGCGATCCGCGCGTGCGGCCTGCCGGTCCCCGAAGACGGCGTGATTGGCCCCGCCACCGCGGCCCAAGCCGCGCGCGCCGACCCGGCCGCGCTGATGGCGGCGCTGCGCTCGGAGCTGGCGGCGCATTACCGGCTCGTCGCTGCGAAAGCGAATCAGGAAAACCACGAACACGAAAACCAGTTCATCAAAGGATGGCTGATCCGTGCGTACGCGTGAACGCGAGGAAACCCAAAGATGATGGAATTAATTGAAAACCTCGGCACGTTGATGTCGCGGCTCGGCGACCTGCGCAAATGCTCCGCACTGCAGCTCATGATTTTGTTCGGCGGCACGATCGCGGCGGCCGGCGGCACCTATCAGTTCAAGCACGACTGGATCGCGGCGGCGGGCGTCGGAGTCGCGACGTTCGTCGGGCAACTCCCGCACATTTATGCGCCGCCGCCGGCGAGCAGCGACCAATCCGAGTCCGACGTCGAGGATGCACGAAGCGATGTTCGCACTAGCGGCAAAAAGGTAGATGCGGATCACGGGAATTAAATGCGAAACCGCCGCCGGTTTCGCGCTTCCGGCGGCAGGGCACGGCCCTGCACCTTGGGTTAATCGCGAAGTGCGCCGAAGCGCCCTTCGCTCTCAAGCGGCTGAGGGGAGCAGAGGACAGCGCACGCCAACGGCGTGCGGCCTTATCACTGTTACCCCCGCATCAGCGGGGCCGCGCGTAGCGGTGATGCTGCTGTCCGCATTCCTGCTGGCGGCGTGCGCGCCGACGATCCATCTCGACGCGCCTGCGATGCCCGCGATGGATCCACAGCGCGGGACTTATTGCAGGTTCACTGAAAAAGCGCTGGCGCCGCTCGATCCGGAGCCGCAATTGCCCGACGTGGGCGAGCTATCGCCATGTCCGCCCGGCTCGGGATTCGTCGCATGCTTCACGCTCGACCAGGACCTCGTGCGTCAGCGTCGCTTCAAGATTCTTCACGACGATCGCGACTACTGCCGCGACGCATACGGGAGAGCGGTGAAGCGTGATGCTCAGTAAGACAATCACGGCGATCGCGATCGTGATGCTTGCGATGGCGGGATGCGGCAGCGGAGTCGCGCAGAAATGCTGGGGCGATCCGATGGGCGACAACTTCTGCACGGAGTTCGTGCAGGAGCATTTCTGGACCGGCGGCGTGGCGATCACCGTCGCGAAATATCCGGTTCCGGGTCCGGTCAGCGGCTTGCAGATTTCCGGCGAGGTCTCGACCTCCACCGGAATCGCCAGCAGCGTCGGCGGTTCGATCGCCGGCGAGGCGGCGCAACACGTGGTCGTCGTGCCATGAGCCGTTGCGACGGCAGCGCAGTGAAAAAAGAAACACGCGGCAATTCAGCCGCTGAAGAAGGAGAGATCAAGATGCGTTCACTGACCAACAAGTTTCTCGGATTTCTTTGCCTGTGCCTGTTCCTGATTCCTTTCGCCACCGGATGCGGTCTGTTTGGTTTGCCGATGGCGGCGCAACAGGGCGGTGGCCTGGCTGCGCCAACCGTGCAGAGCCAGGCCGGCAACAAGAGCATCGTCCCATCCGCGACCGCGCTTACCGTGGAAATCACCAACTTCTGCAACGGACAGGCGCAGACCAATTACGGATGGCTGGTGCAGTTCTGTGACGGTTCGCTCTCACTCTCGAATCTGCCGGTGACTCTGACCTCGACGATGGCCGCGGCCACCCAACAGGGACAGAAGGCCTGGTGTTACGCGAATCAATGGACCAACGCGGCCAATCAGCTGTCGGTACCCAAGGACACTTCCGGCAACCCTATAATTCCAGCGCTGGCGAACTGCCCGTCGGGAATCGCGCCTGCGCCGGTGACCGCGCCGAGCGGCGCCTCCTCGGCGAAATCTTGAAACCGCTACGCGCGGGGCGGCAGGGGCTGACCCCTGCACCCAGTGATAATCGCGAAGTGCGCCGAAGCGCCCTTCGCTCTCAGCCGGGTGAGAAAAAGATGCGCTGCGCAGATCTTTTCAGTGGTTGCGGCCCGCGCCGAAACCATCCGCGGCGAATGTTCTCCGCTTTGCGGCAACCCCCGAAAAAGCCCTGCCGCCCACCGCGTAGGTGATTCTTCAAATGAGCACAAGCGTGCAAAGCGCGTGAAAGAAATGGAGTGGGGAAACGTCGCAGGATGGACCGCTGCGTTCGTCGCCTTTGTGGCGGTGAATGCGAGCACGATCCAATGGCTGCTGAAGCGGCGCGACGAACAGCATCTGCGCGACTCGGGCCGCGTTGACGAGCTGGAAAAGCAGCTTACCGACCTGCGGGTGAATCTGCCGCTGGAGTACGTGCGGCGCGAGGACTGGATCAGGTTCAGCGGCACGCTGGACGCGAAGCTGGACGCGATGCGCGAAGAGATGCGCGAAGATATCGGAGAGGTAAAGGAAAGGCTTTATGCCGGACGCAATTGATTTTGAACAAAAACGGCGCGAGGAAGCGCGATGGCGGGTGCTGCGCGTCATCGACGCGGGACGTCCGATCGCGGTCTCGGAGCAGATCATCTGGCGCGTGCTCGCCGACATCAAGCTCTCGCTGTCGCTCAACGCGGTCCGCCGCGAGCTTGCCTATTTGCGCGACTTAGGGCTGCTCGAACTCGAAGGCGAGGGAGCGGAAACCTGGTTCGCGAAACTCACCGCCAGCGGCGTTGACGTCGTCGAGTACAACTACCCGTCGCCGGCCGGGGTGGCGCGCCCGCGCAAGTACTGATGAGCGCGGCGATGAGTAAAAAAAAGAACGCGAAGAAAAGCGAGCCCGACGGCAAGCCGAAGCGAGTGCCGATCGATCCAATTCCGTTCAAGACGTGGAAAATAAAAAAGCTGCCGCCGGATTTGAAAGAACAACTCGACCAGATGCTTACCGAGGGCACGCTACATAGCTGCCGCCAATTGTCGAAGTGGCTGGGGGACAATGGGTTCGAGATCTCGCACGCGGCGATCCACAAATACGGGCAGAAGTTCGAGCGGCGGCTCGACGCGATCAAGATGGCGACGGAACAGGCGCGAATCGTCTGCGAGCAGTTCAAAGGCGATGACGCGCAGATACAGACCGCGCTGCTGAGGCTGGTGCAGACGCAGCTGTTCGAGGTGCTCGCGGTCTCAAATGAGAAAGAGCAGGGGACTGCGGGGCAGGGCGGGGCGACGGTCGCGCCGGTGAATATCGGGGCGCTGGCGCGCACCGTGTCGGGACTGGCGAGAGCAGAGACGGAGCATCGCAAGTGGGCGGAGCACGCCCGCGCAGGAGTGGCGGCGGTCGAGAAGAAGGTCGAAGAGGCGCGCACCAAGGGCCTGAGCAAGGACGCCGCCGATCAGATCAAAGCGGTCTTGATGGAGATTTAGCGATGCGAGCGCATTCACTCGTCTCAGCACCCCACCATCGCTACATAGTTCACAGAGTGCAGGGGTCGCCCCTGCGATTACCCAATGAGTGAACCACTCTCAATACTACTTCCATATCAGCGGCGATGGCTGGCCGATCAGTCGCAAGTCAAGGTCAGCGAGAAGTCGCGGCGAATAGGTATTACCTGGACCGAGGCTGCCGATCGCGCGCTCGGCGCGGCCACCGGAGGCCGGGCCGGAATCGACGGATGGTATATCGGCTACAACAAGGACATGGCGCTGGAGTTCGTCGAGGCCGCGGCGCGATGGGCGCGGCGCTTCAATCGGGCGGCGGAGGCGGTGGAGGAAATCGTGCTCGCCGACGAGCGCGCCGACATCCTGGCCTACCGGATCCGCTTCGCGTCGGGGCACAAGATCGTGGCGCTGTCGTCGCGGCCGTCGAATCTGCGCGGCAAGGACGGATGCGCGGTTATAGACGAGGCGGCGTTCCATGAAGACCTGCCCGGGCTGCTGAAAGCGGCGCTCGCGTTTACCATGTGGGGCGGACTGGTGCGGATAATTTCGACTCACAACGGCGCCAACAATCCCTTCAATGAACTACTCAGTGAGATTCGCGCGGGCCGGCGTCCATACTCACTTCATCGCACGACTTTCGACGAAGCACTAGCCGACGGACTATACAGAAAGATCTGCGAACAGAGCGAAACCGAATGGAGCGAGGAAAAACAGCGCGAATGGCGCCAGCAGATCGTCGATTACTATGGCGATAACGTCGGCGAAGAACTCTTTTGCATCCCGCGCGCGTCGTCGGGCGCGTACCTGAGCTCGGTGTTGATCGAGGCGCGGATGAAGGCCGGTATCCCGATACTGCGCTGGGAAATGCCGGCGGAATTTGCGGGACAGCCGGAAGCGCGGCGCTACTCGGAGACGCAGGCATGGTGCGAGGACAATCTCGCGCCGGTAATCGCGGTGCTGGACGAATCGCTGGCGAGTTTTTTCGGCGAAGATTTCGGGCGTTCGGGCGACTTGACCGTGATCTGGCCGCTGCAAATCGCGAGCGACCTGACGCGGCGCACCCCGTTCGTCGTCGAGCTGCGCAATATCCCGTTTCGAAACCAGGAGCAGGTGCTTTTCTATATCGCCGACCGGCTGCCGCGATTCACCGCGGGCGCGATGGATGCGCGCGGGAACGGGCAGTACCTGGCCGAGACCGCGGCGCAGCGCTACGGCGCTCGAATCGTGCAGGTGATGCTCTCGGAGTCGTGGTACCGCGAAAATATGCCGCGCTACAAGGCGGCGTTCGAGGACGGCACGATCGAGATTCCCAAGGACGCGGACGTGCTCGCCGACCATCGCGCGATCGTGCTCGAGCAAGGCGTCGCCAAGGTCGCCGAGCGGCGCGCCGGGGCCGACGGCAAGGGACGGCACGGCGACTCGGCGATGGCGGCGGCGCTGGCGTTCTTCGCGTCGCGGGCGGACGCCGGACAGATCGCGTATCTCGCGGCGCCCCGGTCAGCCAAGGGACACAACTTCGACGGACGGATCGATCCATTCGGCGCGCCGCCCGCGGAAGATGATCCGGCAGGCGGGAGGATACGAGGGTTTTGAGGAACTTGATTGAATGCGGAACCCGCCTGGGTTCCGCACCTCCTTGGGCAGGGGTCACCCCTGCATATGCAGATGAATAGCTACTGGAGATGGAAGTGCGAAGAATGCGGTTACGAGTTTATACTCGCGCTGATTCGTCTCCCCGAACCATGCCATCGATGCGGCGGTGAATGGTTTTTGAAAATAGGCGAAGCCGCATTGAAAGAACACAGAACTGACTAGCGCAACTTTCAACTGGAGACCAACCAATGACACTCTACGATGCTTACGGACGCGAAGTGGATACAGGGATGTTGCGCGAAGAGCAGGCGGCGCCGACGATGGCGGGAGTGCGAAATATATATTCCGTAATGCATCCGTCGATCGGACTGACCCCGGAACGATTGTCGGGAATCCTCCAGCAAGCGGAGTTCGGAGATCCGTTTCTGTATCTCGAGCTGGCCGAGGAAATGGAGGAGAAGGACCTGCATTATCTGGCCGTGCTCGGCACGCGCAAGAATGCGGTGGCGCAACTGGACCTGGTGGTGCGGGCGGCGTCGAGCGGGTCCGAGGATCAACGCGCCGCGGCGATGGTGCGCGAAATGATCGCCGACGGGCCGCTGCAACTGGACAGCGTGCTGTTCGACGTGCTCGACGCGGTCGGCAAGGGATTCTCGGCGACTGAAATAATCTGGGACACCTCTGGGAGAGAATGGTTTCCCGCGCAATTGAAATGGCGCGACCCGCGCTGGTTCGCGTTTGACTGGATATCGGGCGAAGAGATACTGGTGCGCACTTTGAACGGCCAGGCAATCCCGGTCGAGAGCGACGCGCAGACGCGACTACCGACGCATTTCGGGGGCCAAGGAATGTACGCGTCGATGCGCCCCGGGATCGGAATACAGCCGATGACGGCGCCGCTGGCGCCGTACAAGTTTGTGACTCATTTCGCAAAGGCGAAAGCCGGTCTGCCGATACGAGGCGGGTTGGCGCGCGCCGCCGGGTGGGCATACCTGTTCAAGAACTACGTACTAAAGGACTGGGTAACCTTCACCGAGGTATTCGGGCAGCCTTTGCGAGTAGGCAAATACCATCCGGGCGCGTCGGAACAGGACAAGCAGGCACTACTGCGGGCAGTGTCGAAAATAGGCACTGATGCGGCCGCGATAATGCCGGAGTCGATGGTAATAGAGTTTACCGAGGCGCATCAGAACGGCAGCGCGGAGCTGTATCAGAACTTTTGTGAGTATCTGGACGCGCAAGTGAGTAAGGCAGTTCTGGGACAGACATTGACTACTGAGATGCCCGCGTCGGGAGGATCGCGCGCGGCGGCGGAAGTCCACGAGGGCGTGAGACGCGACATCCTGAATGCGGACGCGAGGCGATTGGCGGCGACGCTCGCGCGCGATCTGGTTCGGCCGATCGTCGAGCTGAACATGGGGCCGCAGGCGCGCTATCCGAAGATCGAGTTGGGGTTGCCCGACGACAGCGACGTGAAAGTGTTCGCGGAGATCGTGGCGATGCTGGCGGATCGGGGACTGCGCGTCGGACAGAAAACGATTCTGGACAAGCTTGGGATCGCGCAGCCGAGCGCGGATGAAGCGGTGCTGGGAGCGATACGAGGGGGAGGGGATGGAATCAGTTAGCGGAGAGAGTCCTTCACTTTTTTGCGCAGCGCGCGGCGGCGATGTTTCATCTCGAGCAGGATGTCGTCGTAAATAAATTTGCGGATGGCGAAGCCGGCGCCGGGGAATCGAATCGCGTGGTCGCCCGGCCGGCGGCGATAGCGAAAGAGCTGGACGCCGTTCCACCAGGTGGGCGAATGATTGCGGGGCGTGCGCAAATCGAGGACGAGTTCGAAGCAGGGCAGGGCGCGCGCGACGAGGCCGTTGGCGGAGCGAGCGGCGCGTTTGTTGGTGTCGTCGATGATGACGACGGCGTCGTCGGCGAGATGGGGGAGTGCGAGTGCGACGCCGTCATACTGATCGCGAAAGGAATGGCCGCCGTCGTAAAAGTAGGCGCCGATGCGCGCGGGACGCCATGGCGCGGCGGCAAGGAAATCGCGGAAGTCCATGTCGTGGAAAGTGACCTGGCCGGGCGCGGTGTGCGCGTCGAGCGTGCGGCGGAGCGCGTCGGCGGCGCCGTCGAACTGCGAGAAATTGTCGCATGCGAAAATGCGCGCGTGCGGATTGGAGGCCGCGGCGCCAACGAGGCTGGCGCCTTTGTAGCATCCCACTTCGACGTAAACTTCACCCTGATCGAGCGAGGCGACGGCGCAATTGAGCAGCCGGAGCTTGTTCTCGGTGGCCATCCCGGGAATTTCGCCGAGGATGTGCGAGAGAGAGCGATCGGCGGGATGCGTCGAGCGGGCGAGGCGGCCGGCGTCGTCGAACTCGGGCCATTGCGCACGGCATCGCTCGAGGAAGGCGTCAAAGTGCATCTTTTTTCAGAAAAGTTGATCGAGCTGCGAGAGTAATTTGACGATGGTGGTCACGTTTTGCACAGGCGCGATTTATCACCAGTACATCGCAGGGCCCATCGGACCGACGAGGCCCATCCCGTACGGGTTGAACATCTCTTCCTGCATGTCCATTTCCTCGAGCTGCTGGGCTTCGAGGGTTTGCTGGGAGATCTCGCCTTCCTTGGCCTGGAATTGTTCGTTGAGTTTCAACTTCTCGTACGCCTGATAATTCTCCTCGGTGCCGATGTACATACATTTGCAATAGTACGGATCGGCCATCCAATAGTGCAGGTTGCCGGTCTTGCCGATGTAGTACTGAACCTGGAGCGAAAGCAGCGACTCGAGTTGCTGTTGGCGCTCGGGAGTGTCGGCAGGGAGCATCCTGAAGCCGGCCGCCGAGAGCATCGGTTCGATCTGCTCGGCCTGTTGCTCGGGCGTCGGCGGTTTGGGCTGGAGCGAGCCGCATCCGAAGAGCGCAGCCGAAAACGTGGCAATCAAAAAGACGGCGGCGACAGAAGTTGAAGGCTGTTGGCGCATTGGTTCCTCGGGCGGAGAAAAAGCGGGGCGGCCATCGCGGGCCACCCCTGGTGAAGAGTCAATCAGGGGACGGAGCTGTTCGCGTTTCCATTGGCGTCGAACAACGTGAACGCGCCGGCGCCGTCAGCATTGAGAGTGACCGAGGCGCGGGTCTTGCCGTCGGCGCCGAGCAGTGCGAGGCCGGGCAATCCGTCGGGCGTCACGTCGAGACCGACGCGCGCGCCGTGCCGATCGGCCAGGCGCAGAGTGGGGGCGCCGTTGGTCGCCACGACCATCGAGGCGCGCGGATTGCCGGTGTTATCCAGGAGATCCAGAGCGGACTGGCCGTCAGTAGCAACGGCGAGGGTGGCCTGCGGCAGCGCGTTGGGATTGTAGAGCACAATGCGGGCGACGCTGTTGGCGAGTCCGACTTCGATTCGCGGCTTGCCGTCGTGGCCGAAGATGCCGAGCGCCGGGGCGCCGTCGGCGCCGACGCCGAGCCCGGCGCGCAAGGTGCCGGTGCCATCGAAGATGCCGAGTTGTGCGACGCCTCTGCTGGTGACGTTGAACTCGCCGCGAGTATTGCCCTTGGCGTCGACGAGCATGAACTTCTGCGCGGTCATCAGCTTGGGGGCTGCGGCGGCGTCAACGGCGCGCGCGGCAAAGATATGGCCAGACACTGCTCCTCCGACGAGCGCGGCGGCGAGAGTCAGCGTCACAAACCCGATTCGCTCTTTGATGGTCATGGTGGCGGTCTCCTTTCCGTACCGATGGCTAGGCGGTTTCCGGGAAGAACATTAGCAGGCGGATGAGGAAAAGGAAAAATCCGTGAAAGTGCGGCCGACGCGGTGAGGGGCATGGGAGGGTAGAGAGAAAAGCTGAACTATATGCGGAACCCACCTTGGGTTCCGCACCTCCTTGGGCAGGGCTGAGCCCTGCACCGCAGTGAGAAGACGCGAAAATCTGCGCAGCGCATCTTTTCGCGACTACGCGATGGCAGGACTGAGCGCTGCACCCAGTATTAAGGCCGTGCTCCGTTGTCGCGCGCGGCCTCTGCCAACGGCTTAATACTGCGCTGCCGTCGCCACGGGCAGGAGTGTCTGTTATTTTCCGCGTGATTTTTTCCGGCTCCGTCTTTGCGTCATTCTAGAGCTAAGCGAAGAATCCCGGTTCTTTCCTGGTTGCCTCGCCTCTGAGCGACGATCGGCACGTCGCCTCGTTGTACTTGAATCGGGCCGTTTTGGGGCGAGACTCAAGACGACACTTTGCAGACACAAGCGCCGAATCATCCGCACGGATGCGCGATGATTTCGAGGCAACCAGTTCGGCTATCTGGTGCCGGGCAAGGATTCGCCACGCGATGCATCGGTCACGGCGCGCATCGCGCGCAACCAGTTTCGCTAGGGCCTGCGCGGTCTATGCCTTTGATGCCCGAGTGAGAAGTGCCGTCAGGATAATGTGCAGAACGACCGCCGGCCACAGTAGTATGCCGGTGAAACCGCCCGCGAAGCCGAGATAGGCAAGATACAACGTGACGACCGAGCTGTAGGTCAACATCCCGACCCGCGGCGGACCCGGCCAGCAGGCGATACTTAATCCGATCAGAGCGATACCGGTCACCCGCGCTACCGGTATCGCAACGCCGGTAAGTTCCTCGCCGAACAACAACCGGCCGACGAGCGACGGAACAATCAGCAGCGCCACGCCA
>Ga0116106_1000566_pt1 | contig 20522 bp, 17 predicted proteins | sample June2015DPH_6_50_FD_89717 | JGI IMG/M metagenome (GOLD analysis project Ga0116106, IMG submission 89717) | Peatland microbial communities from SPRUCE experiment site at the Marcell Experimental Forest, Minnesota, USA - June2015DPH_6_40 | ecosystem: Environmental > Terrestrial > Soil > Wetlands >...
AAGCTGCACGCCATCGGCATTCAGAAGGTCGGCGACCTCGCCCGCCTCGACGACCACGATCTCGAACAGCGCTTTGGAAAATGGGGGCTGGCGCTGGCCGGGAAGTCGCGCGGCGAGGATGCGGGTGGATGGTTCGACAATGAAGTTGGAGAAAATGTCGATGCCAAATCGATCAGCCACGAGCATACTTTCAACGAAGATACGGGCGATGCCGAGCGCTTGCAGTCCACGCTGATGCGGCTCAGTGAGATGGTGGGCCGCCGGCTGCGCGAAGGCGGATACTTCGCGCGTACGCTGCACCTGAAATTGCGCTACAAAGATTTCACCACCATCACGCGAGCCCATTCGCTGGACGGGCCGACGCAGATGGACAATCAGATTTTCGAGCAGGTGCGGCGTCTGTTTTTCGACAACTGGAAACCAGGCGCGCCGGTACGGTTGCTGGGAGTGCAAGCGTCGAATCTCGATTCGGGTTCGGCTTCCACCCAGCTTACTCTGCTGGAGTCTCCTCGCGACGAGCGCTGGCAGAAGGCGCTGGCCGCGGCGGATCGTCTGCGCGACAAGTTTGGTGAATCGACGATCGGGCTTGCCCGAGGGATGAAGGGCGGATTCCGCGAGCGCGTACACGAAAATCCAGCAGCGCTGCCGGGCAAGAGTGGCGGCAAGAAGAGCGACGGGTCGAAGAAATCCAGCCCCTAAAGGGGCATCTATTTCGCAGAATTTGCGGCATCGCTAAAGCGATGCCCTGATACGAAGCTCCCGCTTTCGTCAAGCGATGTTCTGATATGGAGCTCTCGTTTTCGTCAAGCGATGCCCTGATACGAAGCTAAAGCGATGTCCCGATAAGAAGTTAGAGTCAGGCCACGATACGAAGCCCCAGCTTCCGACTCTACGAAATGTATTCGCGAATGTAGTCGTCGCGCGAGGTGGCGAGCTGATGAGCGTCGCCATCGAAGATGACCTTGGCGTCGCGGAGGATTAGAAAGCTCATGGGCACTTCGCAATGCTGGCCTTTGGGCAGAGCGACCATCTTGTTGGTGGCCTTATCGAACTGGTAAGTTGCCATGGTGAAGGCATCCTGCAGGCGATGGGTCACCATGAGGGCGCTGGTCTTATAAACATCGCGTTGTTTCACGATCAGTTCGACGATGGTGTTCGAGGTCACCGGATCAAGTCCGCCGGTGGGCGAGTCGTAGAGCAGCACCTCGGGTTCGGTGATGATGGCGCGAGCGATAGCCACGCGCCGCCTCATGCCACCGGAAAGTTCGGACGGACGCATGTCATAGGTTCGTTCCAATTCCACGAAGCGCAGCACCTCGCGCACGCGCCGCTCGATTTCATCCACAGGTCTTTTCTCTTCCACCAGGCGGTACCCGACATTCTCGTACACTTTGAGCGAATCGAAGAGCGCGCTTTCCTGGAACACGATACCCACGCGCCGGCGCAGTTCGAACAGTTCCTGTTCCGACATGCGCGTGATTTCTTCTCCCAGCACGAAGATGCGTCCGCTATCGGGCCGCAGCAAACCGATGGCGAGTTTGAGCAGAGTGCTCTTGCCCGATCCGGCGACGCCAAACACGGCTTTGGTTTCGCCGTGCGCCAAGCGAAACGAAATGCCGTCGAGCACAACTTTTTCATCGAACGCAATCGATACATTGTCGAACTCGATGGCGTAGCCGGAGGGACTTACCACCGCGGCCGCCGGATTTTCGCTGGGCAGAGTGGGAGCCGGCATGCCTTACCTGTAGCCAAAAATTGCGAAGATCAATTTAGTCGCGAAGAAATCCACGATCAGAATCATCACCGAAGCGGCGACCACTGCCTGGGTGGTCGATCGGCCTACACCCTGCGTGCCGCCCTTGGTCGCCATGCCGTAATAACAGCCCACGGTAGCGATAATGAATCCAAACAGCACGGGTTTGATCAGGCCGGTGAAAACGTCGCGGAAGACCAGGTTCTGGTACGTAGTGGTCCAATATTGCTGGGTGTCGACGCCGAAAAGAAGATGCGCGACCGCATAGCCGCCGATCAGCCCGAGCAGGTCGGCGATGATGGTCAGGAAAAACAGCATGAAGACAGTGGCCCCAATGCGCGGAGTAATCAGCTTCTTGGTTGGATCGGTGCCCAGAGCGAGCATGGCGTCAATCTGCTCGGTGACCTTCATCGAGCCCAGTTCGCTGGCCATGCCGGAGGAGTTCCGCCCCGCCACCATCAGCCCGGTGATGAGCGGGCCGAGTTCGGTAACCATGCCGATGGAGACGAGCCGGCCGATGAGTGTGATCCCGCCGAATTGTTCCAGGGTACTGGCTGCGTTCAGCGCTAGGAGCGCGCCGACCGAAAGCCCGGTCAGAACCACGATCGGCAGCGAGCCGACGCCGATCAGGTCCGCCTGTTGCAGCATGTCACCCATGTACAGGGGACGGCGGAAGAAGTTTGCCAGGGATTGGGCCGAGAGCAGGGTGTAATCCTGCACCGCCAGGGCAATATCTTTGGCGACATCAATGGGCGATATGAGTTCGAGTTCTAACGCCATGTCTGCTCAGGGAACTATAGCAGAGTCGTATTTCCCGTAGAGTGCGTCCAAAGCAGACGGAGCAAGCCCCGCCTCTACTCCCGGTTCTTCTTTTTTATCTCAATCGCCAGCCGTTTGATTTTTTGATTCAGCGTGGAGAGCGGCACGTGAAAGCGTTCGGCCGCTTCGGTCTGATTCCAGCCGCATTTCTCCAGCATGTCAATGATGATCCGGCGTTCGCAGTCTTCCATGATGCTGAACAGCGTGGCCGCCGCGCTCGCGTCCAAAGCCGGAATCGAGTTGCCCCGGCCCACGATGTGGTCGGGCAGCAGATCGACTCCAATGTCGCTGTCGGAAGATAGCACCACGGCGCGTTCGATCGTGTTCTCCAGTTCGCGGACATTGCCGGGCCAGGAGTAGCTCAACAGCGGCCGCAATGCCTCGGTCGAAATGCGCCGGCGGGGCCGTTCATTTTCCTCGGAATATTTCTGCAGGAAGTGCTGCACCAGCAGTGGAATATCTTCACGGCGCTGTCGCAGCGGCGGCAGATCGAGACTGATTACATTCAAGCGGTAGAACAGGTCTTCGCGGAACTTGCCTTCGCGCACCATCTGGCGGAGATCCACGTTAGTGGCGGCGATGATGCGCACGTCCACTTGAATTTCCTGCACGCCGCCGAGATGCATGAACTTGCGGTCCTGCAGCACGCGCAGAATCTTGCTCTGCGTGTCCATGCTCATGGTTCCGATCTCATCGAGGAAGAGCGTGCCCCGGTCGGCAACTTCAAACAGTCCCTTTTTCGACGCAATCGCGCTGGTAAAAGCGCCTTTGACATGCCCGAACAGCGTGGATTCCAGCAAGTCGGGTGGCGTGGACCCGGAGTTGACGGGCACGAACGGCCGGTCGCGACGCGTGGAATTCAGATGGATTGCCTTCGCGATCAGTTCCTTGCCGGTTCCACTTTCGCCTTGCAGCAGTACGGTCGAGCGGCTGGGCGCCACCTGCGCGACCAGATCGAAAATCTTCAGCATGGGCTCGCTCTTGCCCACGATGTTCTCAAAGTTGTAGCGCTGCTTGAGCGCGCGCTTCAACTGAATGTTTTCTTCTTCCGCCTTCTGGCGGGCGACGGCGGCGCGCACGTCGGCCAGCAGCTTCTCGTTGTCCCACGGCTTCTGGATGAAGTTAGTGGCGCCGGACTGCATGGCACGGACCGCATTCTCCACCGTGCCATAAGCGGTGATCATGATGATTGCCTGCTGCGGATGCAACAGCCGAATCTCGGAGAGCACGTCCATCCCGTTCTTGTCGGGCAGCGCCAGATCGAGCATGACCACGTCGAAAGTGCGCTCTCCAATCTGCGCCAGACCTTCGCGGCCGCTTGCCGCAACTGCGACGGTGTAGCCCTCGATTTGCAGAAGCGTTTCCAACGACTCGCGGATTTCCGCTTCGTCGTCGATGATGAGGATTCTGCCCGCGCTTGGCGGCGAGCTCTCCGGTGGTGTGTTCCGTCGTGAAACTGTCGCTACTTCAGACACTGCTAACTCAGACATGGACGGCCTTCCTGCTCGATGTCGATGTCGACATTAATGGAAAATCCAGGGTGAAGGTAGTGCCTTCGCCCGGGCGGCTCTCCACGCGGATATGGCCCGCGTGTTCCTGGATGATGCCGTAGGTGACAGAAAGCCCAAGACCGGTACCGCGATTCTGGCCTTCCGCGGGCGCCGTCTTGGTAGTAAAAAACGGATCGTAGATGCGGTGAATGTGTTCCTGGGCAATGCCCGAACCGGTGTCGGAGACGCGAACGCTGACGAATTCGCCGTTCAGCGTGGCCACATTCAAGACTCCGCCCCGGCTCATGGCGTCCTTGGCATTCAAGAACAGATTCAGAAACACTTGCTGCAGGCGCCCGGCGTTGCCCTGAATTAAAGGAAGGCCCTCGTAGAGTTCGGACTGCACGCGGATTTGCGCCACCTTGAACTGGTGCTCCAGCAACGCCAGCGTGTCCGCGATCACCTTGTTCAGATTGACTTCCGTCAATTCCGTGCCGGTGGTGCGGGAGAAGTTCAGCAGATTATTAACGATCTCGGAGGCGCGGAACGTCTGCTTGGTGATTTTCTCGAGCACCCCGGCTTTCTGCGGATCGGACTGCAATTGCTTCGCCAGCATCTGGGTGTAGGAGGAGATCACCGCCAACGGCGTATTCACTTCGTGCGCCACGCCCGCGGCCAGCAGTCCGATCGAAGAAAGTTTGTCGGCCTGGGTGAGCTGGACCTCAAGCTCGATTCTCTCGGTGATGTCGTCCATGATCACCAGCCGTCCCACCACGTTGAACTTGCGGGTCACCAGCGGCGCGATGGCAACGTTCACCACGCGCGATTCGCCGGTGGGAGTAACCAGCCGAAATTTATAAAGATTGTGGATGCCCGGATTTTGCCGAACGCGGTAGAACTCCTCGACGAAGGAAGCCGGAAAAACCTCGCTCAACGAACGCCCCACCGCCTGCCAGCGCGGCTGGGCATACATGACTTCCATCTGCGAGTTCCAGGACTCGATGCGGTCTTGCAGATCCACGGCCATCACGCCGACATTGATGGATTCCACAATATTCTCGTTGAAATCCTTAAGGCGCTCGTACTCGGTCACCTTCTGTTCCAGTGACGCGTACAGCCGCCCGTTCTGGATGGCGATGCCGATGTATCCCGCCAGCGCTTCGAGCAACTCCACGTCCTCACTGGAGAGGAAGTCGCCTTGCATGGTCTTGCCCAGTCCAAGGAAGGCAATCGTCTTCTGCCGCGCGTGGCAGGGAATGTAGTAGTTCAGATCCAGGCGTCCGATGGCTTCCTGCGCGGCGGCATTTTCACGCGGCAACTGGCGCGTGTTTTCGAAGAAGATATGTCCGGCAGCGTCCTCGATTCGCGGTTTCGCAAGGAAAGACAGGTCGATACCGGTGAGGTGAGCGATCCCGAACGACTTCGACAGCTCAAAGCGCGAAGAGTCGCTGTTGCCGAGGAAGATCGCAATACGATCTACCATCAGCGTGCGTGCCACCCGGTCGACCAGCGAGGAAAGCATCTTGTCGAGGTCGGTCTCCGAACTCAACTCGCGTCCGAACTCAATCAGCGTGCGCCGGTAGTCGTAGCCCGTGCGGAAGAAGAACCGGTCCAGCTTTTCCTGAATCCATTTCCGCACCGGATCAAACAGCAGCGCGGTGACGACAACCGCTACAACTAATCCGTAAGGTCCGGAACTCGGTACCCGCGTATGCACCAGTTCCGCAATCGCGGCCACGCCGGCGAAGTAGACACCGACGATAGCCGCTGCCGCCAGCGTATACGCCATGCCGCGCTTGAAGATCAGATCCACGTCCATCAAGCGGTAGCGGAAAATGGCGTAACCAAAAGTCAGCGGCAGCAATCCGAGCGACAGGACCGACACCTTCATGGCGGGCGAAGGCATCACTCCGAGCAGATACGGCAGAACATAAAAAAGCGTGAACGGGGTTATGGCGAGAATCGTGCCGCGAGTGATCCAGTTTAGTTGCTGGCGCAGAATCGGGGTGGTGGCCCGGCGATAGTTGTTCCAAAGAACCGCCGCCGCCGTGACGAAGAAGATCGTCAGATAAGCCCAGTGCACCCGGTTCAGATTAAAGAGCAGCGCATTGCTGGCTTTCAGGTACTGGAGCGCGAGAATCTGTATTCCAAGCAGCGCCGCTCCCGGCAGGTAGAGCAGCGAAATCGACCAGCGATGCCTGGCGACGAACTCCCGCCGTTCCGGGAAGGTCAAAACGAAGTGCAGAAACAGCGCCGGCTGCAGCAGCCACGCGACTTCATTGGCCCAAAAGACAACCCAGTCAAAAGCGTTGAACTTGCCCGTGTAGTGCAGCGAATAAAAAATGAACGATACCAGGCAAAAAATGTAAAAGTGCGTAGAACCCACAGCCGTCCAACGGCGCATCAGGACGTAAAGTCCAATGCCCAGGTAAATGAGCGCGATCAGCCGCAGCCAATCGTTCATGGAACGCTCGGCCGGAACCAGCACCACTTCCACGTCCAGCGGAACCGAACCGCGGACGAGCGAGTAAGTGGCTTTCGACCAGACACCGGAATAATAGAGTTGCCGCGTGACCGCCGCCGCCGTGTCGACCGCACGGCCGTTAATGCTGAGCACTTCGTCCCCGCGCCGGATTCCGGCACTCTGTGCGGGACCGTTCGGCTCCAGTCGATCCGCCACCAGGTGGCCTTTGCGCTCCATCCACCAGGCACCGTCGTCGGGGACCGCAGACTGGTGCTCGATCTTGTAGTTGAAAGCGGCGAAAAGTACAGCCGCTACTGTGAGGAGAGTCAGTAGGATGGCGGTAAAGCGAGCCTCAAATTCGCGGTTCATAGTTTGCGACCCGGTTCGCGACTCGGTTCGCGACTCAATTCGCGACTCTTGGACTGGGACGGGTGCAGCAGCGGCGCGGCCAGACATTCGTCGCCTTACAGGCATAAGCAACTTCACTGCCACCCCCCAATCTCGGCCATCGCCGGTAAGTCGCTGCCATAGAGCGACTTCCACAATTATAGAGAGGATTCGGGATAGTAGCTATGAATTATGGAAGGTGACTTCTGCTTTTCCGGAGGTCATATTTGCCCGCGCAACCTACGAAAAGCGAAAGGCTTCCTATCGGCGTCGAGTGGGGTTGCGGGAAGAGGGGTCTGGGTGCTGGGTAAGCTAGAGGGAGCGAGCGGAGTCTGTTATTGCGGCGTACTTCTGAAGTGCAGTTATGGTGACGTGCCCAAACCCTTTCTTGTCTTGGTGTTTGAGGGGTTCGTGAACCTTCCCCGTTTCCCGAACCCCTCACTTACTGGGCTCACCTGACTCGCTTAGCTTCGACTTGCTTAGGAGCGGTGAGCAAATCCCGCAAGTGAGTGTGATATTGCGCCCGATCGTCGGAAACGTCCATGGAGGGAGTCTGAAGCCGTCTGAATTAATCTGAAGAAATTCACCATCCCGCGCTTGACACGGCCAGCCCGGCAGAACAGAATTTCTGACAGTCGTATTCAGAGCGGATTCAGTGTGGAGGGACGGGCGCGCTCGCCCGTCCAAGCCGAGCGGAGCTCGGCAGCCGCCGGGGAACAACGTATCTTTGATTCGACAGTCGGTGATTCGACAGTCCGTGATTCGATAGATGGATAGGAGCTTTGTCTTTGCCGGAGAAGAAGATCCGCTTCGACGATTTCGAGCTTGATTACGGTCGCTTTCAGCTCAGCCGGCGCGGCCGCCCGGTTCGTCTGGAAGGCTTGCCGTTGCAATTGCTCATGTTCCTGGTCGAAAAGCGGGGGGAAATGGTCACGCGCGAGCAGATCGCCAGCGAGTTGTGGAGCAAGGATGTGTTCGTCGACGTCGAACAGGGAATCAATACGGCCGTGCGCAAAATCCGCCGGGCGTTGTCGGACGACGCCGACGAACCGCAGTACCTGCAGACGGTAGTCGGTAGAGGCTATCGCTTCGTCGCGCCCACCGCCAAAGAAGATGCCAGTGGCCAGCCAGAAGGATTCACCGTTTCCGCCGAAGAACTGGGACGCGCCATCATGACCGCCGCCGGATTAGATCCGGAAAATCCAAGAGCAGATCCGAAGACTCGAGGCGACGTCTGAAGGTGCTGCACGTCTAAACCGCTTTGTCGTAGAGACGGGGCTTGCCCCGTCTCCGCGTGCGCCAGAACCGACCCGACTCGCCGTGATGACGCTCACTGTTTGAGATTTCTGATTTGTATACGATCCGTCAATGGTGCTGTTTCAAAATCGATATCGGGTTGAGTCCACGCGTTTGGAGGATTGGGATTACTCCTCGCGCGGCTGGTACTTTGTCACGCTCTGCACCAAGGACAAAAAATGTTCTCTCGGCCACGCGGTCGATGGAGAAATAGTTCTCTCGGACGCGGGCGTCATTGCTGAAATCGAAATGAAAACCGTTTCGAGCCACTACTCGAAGGTGACCATCGACCGATACGTGGTAATGCCCAATCACGTCCATGCGATAGTTGCGATCGACGGGCTGCATCGGTATTCTCCCAGATTGACAGCGATTGGCCCCACATCCGTCCAAATTCGTCCACAGCGTCCCGCCGCCCCTTCGCTCTCCGCCGTGATTGGAAGTTACAAGGCGGGAGTAAGCCGGACGTGTCGGCTTCGGGGCCTCCTGTATCTTCAATGGCAGCCTCGCTTTCACGACCACATTCTGCGATCGAACGCCGCCGTGAACGCGGTCCGGGAGTACATCGATCACAACCCGCAAAACTGGGTGGAAGATCCCGACAATACCGAGGCGACGCACGCGGAGACGCGGCAAGCCGCGTCTCTACTCTAGAGTAGGGATGGGGCCTGACCCGTCTCCCGCTGCGGAGTGTGTCCGGGCATGGTTCGTTCTAGAATTAATCCTCTACAATTAAATCCATGTCCCGCCTCGATCAAATTGCCGATCTTGAAAAGCGTTTTCTCCTCCCCACCTACAACCGCTATCCCGTGGGCTTTGAGCGCGGGAAAGGAGTTTACCTCTATGACTTCGAGGGCAAGAGATATCTCGACTTCGTGGCCGGGCTGGGTGTGAACGCGCTGGGGTATGCGCATCCGCGCATCGTGAGGACCATCCGCGAGCAGGCGGCCCGGGTGATTCACATTTCGAATCTCTATTACAACGAATATCAGGGACAGCTAGCCGAGCGCCTGTGCCAGCTTTCGGGCTCTAATTTTGACCGCGTCTTCTTCTCAAACAGCGGCACCGAGGCGATGGAAGGCGCCATCAAACTGGCGCGTCTCGCTGGACACAGAGCCGGCGGCGATGCCAAGTCGCAACTCGTGGCGTTGCAGGGTTCGTATCACGGACGGACCTTTGGCGCCCTGTCCCTAACCGGCCAGGATAAGTATCGCAAGGGTTTTGAGCCTCTTCTTGAGAACGTGGCCTTTGTGTCGCAGAACAACGTTGCAGCATTGGACGCTGCCGTCAATGCCAACACCTGTGCCATCGTGCTCGAGCCCATCTTTGGCGAAGGCGGAATCCTGGAGTGTTCGGAAGAATTCCTGCTTGCCTGCCGGACGCTTGCCGATCATCATCACGCCGCGCTCATTTTCGACGAGATTCAGTGCGGCCTCGGACGCGCCGGCAAGATCTTCGCCTTCCAAAGCTTCGGCGTAGTTCCCGACATCGTCACCATCGCCAAGCCGATCGCCGCTGGATTGCCGCTCGGCGCGTTCTTATCGAAGGAACATTTCGCCTCCGCGATCTCGCCCGGACAGCACGGCACTACCTTTGGCGGAGGTCCACTGGCGTGCCGCGTCGGCCTCGAATATCTGGCCATTGTCGAACAGGAGCGCCTGCTCGAAAATGTGGTGAAAGTTGGCGGCTACCTGCATCAGCAACTCCAGGAACTGGTGGACAAGTACGCCGCGACTCGCGAAGCCCGCGGCCGCGGATTCATCCAGGGCTTGGTGCTCGACATTCCTGCGCGCCCATTAGTGGAGCAGGGTCTGGCGGAGGGCATGCTCTTCAACGCGACCCAGGACACCGTCCTGCGCTTCCTGCCGCCGTTCGTGCTCGAAGAAAAGCACGTGGATAAAGGCATCCGAGTGCTGAAGAAGCTGCTGGGCAAAAGGCGGAAGAAAGCGCAGAACGCACTTTCGGAAGTTGCTGCATCTCTGGAGCGCGCTAACTCGGACCAACAAAAAGGAGGGGAGCCAGAATTCAGCTCCCCATAAGGTATTAGAGGCGATATCACTTAATAAGAACCTGTCTGCGAGGATTTCGTTGCCCACAGAAACGCAAAATCCTGAAGAAAAATTTATCCGCACCGGCCAGCACAACTCCGACCCGGGCGGCACGCTTGTTGAAACTCCAACTCCAAATGCAGCTGTAGTTGGAGAGCATTGGCTCGATCTCCCCGACGGGCGCATGCGCTATCTCAAGGCCGGGGCAGGCCCGGCGCTCATCCTGGTTCACGGGCTGATGGGCTATTCCTTCTCGTGGAGATTCACCATCCCCGCTGTAGCAACCCATGCGACCGTTTATGCCATCGACAATCTGGGAGCTGGGTTCTCAACCGCTAGAGAAGGCATGGACTCGACCGTACGCGCGACCGCCGAGCGTGTGCTGCAGTTCGTGGAGGCGCTCGGCATCAAAGATTTCGACTTGCTGGGCACCTCGCACGGCGGTGGCGTCGCCATTATGGTGGCGGCGGTTTGTGAAGAAAGACGCGCTCAGCGAGACCAACCACGGCTAAGGCGCCTCGTCCTCGTGGCGCCCGTCAATCCCTGGTCGCCCCATGGCAAGCGGCTTGCGCCCTTCCTCGGCAGCGCTGCCGGTTCCTTAGTCTTCCGCAACACGATTGAGCGCTGGCGCTCGCTCGACTATCTGTGGCTGCGCCGCCTGTTCGGCGACGGAGCAAAAATTCCGCCCGATTCGCTCGAAGGCTACCGCCAGCCCGTATTCAAGAATCGCGCCTTCCGTCATGCTGCGCGCATCATAAAGAATTGGACTGCAGACCTCGCAGAACTGGAAGCCGCGCTCCCAAAAATTCGCGATTACCCAACTCTCCTCATCTGGGGAACGAAAGACCGCGCGGTTGATTTCCGATCTGCCGAGCCGCTGCGCCGGAATTTTCGTGATGTGCGACTGGTGGCGTTCGATGGCGTCGGCCACCTGCCCTACGAGGAGGCGTCCGAAGACTTTAACCGCGCGCTCGTTGATTTCCTCACTGGCGCTCCCAGTTCTCAGTTCTCAGAAAAGCGGGGTTCCGGAAAATGATTGAAATCTATCCTCCCAGCCCGCAGCGAAAAAACTTCCGTCAGAGCGCCTCCGGTCAAAATATCTTCCGTCACTTCCCCTCGATCCTGCGCCGTCATATGCTGGTAGAAGCATCGCTCGGCAATGGAGAGCAGCCTGACTAGCAAAGCGATTTCCGCAAGCGCGCAGAATATCTCGCAACCGTCATCTGCGTCCCGCTTTCCGCAGCTGGGACTATCCCAAGTCTGGGTGCGATTCCTGCTGGCCATCGTCGGCCTGATGCTGGCTTTCGGTACTGCTCTTTTTTCAACCATAGCCCGGGAGTCGGGCAGTGTCTGGGAGACCATCATCCTGGCCTCGGCGGCGCTGTTGCTGGCCGCCTTCGTTGGCCTGACCACCGTGCCCTACCTGGCGCGGCGGGTGGTCGCGGCTCGCATGCGCGAGGCCATGGACTACGACGTCACGCGCGCCGGCATGATCTACATCCTGATCAGCGTTGTGATCGCGATCGCCGCCATCAACACCGGCAATAACCTGCTTTACGTTGTTGTCGCCACACTGCTCTCCGCGATTCTCGTTTCTGGCATCGCCTCGGCGCTGGTGCTCCGCAGTCTGACGCTCGATGTCCACTTGCCCGAACACGTTTTTGCCGGACGTCCAATGCTGGCACGTTTGTTCCTGCGTAACGCCAGTTCGTGGCTGGCGTCATTTTCCGTACGCGTGGTTCCCGCCAAGCGCAAATCGAAATCCCAAGCCCATTGGCGTTGGGAAGCCTCGACCTTCGGCTGGCCCCCCAAACGCGCGCCTCAGAAACAGTGGTTCCACCTGCCCGACCGCCGCCTGCGGCGCGTGCGCGAGGAATCAGAAAAGCCAATCCTGCAAGAATCCGTTTATTTTCCCTTTCTCGCTCCCGGGCAGGCACTCCGCGCCGACCTCGAAATAAGCTTCCCAGCCCGCGGCCGCTACTCGGAAAAAAACTTCGGCCTGGCTACGCGCTTTCCCTTCGCCTTCCTGATGAAAACCCGACGGATTAATCTGGCCCGCGAACTGATTGTCTATCCCGGAGTGGAGCCCACCGAACAGTTCCTTGAAGTTCTGCCCATGTTCACTGGAGAGTTTGAAACCTTTGTCAGGGGACGCGGCAACGATCTTTACCTCATCCGCGAGTACATGCCCGATGACTCCGCCCGCCACGTGGACTGGAAAGCCACAGCACGCACTGGCGCCCTCAAGGTCCGCGAGTTCAGCCGCGAAGATGAACGCAAGCTCCGCATCGTGTTCGACAACCCCGCACCGGGAATCCTGCAGCCCGACGTGTACGAGCGAGCGGTGCGACTGGCGGCTTCACTCGGATGGCACTTCCACCACGAAGATGTCGAAGTCTCCTTCGTCGCGCCGGGCTTGGAGCCTACCGAAGACGTCTTCGCTTTCCTGCGATACCTGGCGCTGGTCGAACCGCAGGACGCGACCCCGGTCTTCAGTCGTCTGCGCGCCAGTGAAGATTACAACCTGATCGTGACAGCTCGCGACGCTGCCGGAATTCCATCCGCTTTGGCGGCCAGATCCTACGTCATTTCGTTGAACGCGGAGCGAATCGTAGTCTTAAGAGAGTAAGAAAAAGAGCAAGACTTGTCGTCCCGAGCGAAGCGAAGGGTCTGCGGTTTCTTGACGCCGCGAAACTGCGGATCCCTCATGAGAGCAGCTCGGGATGACAAGTCTTTTGGGGAAGAAAGCGCTGCCGGCTGCAGCCGGGGGCTCATTTTTTTCTTCTCACCTCGCGCTTTTCGACATATACTCCTACTCCGCCGCGGGTCGAGACATCAAACGGCCTGCCTTGCTTCCTTCGTTCGAGATGAATTTAGCGCCGTTCACCGGGCGCTTTCGCTTTCTAAATCCACGGGAGTTGCAAATCACGGGAGGTGCAAATGTTGATCTGTGATCTGATCGGGAATCAAGTCACCATATCCGCCGAAGTCCACCAGACCGTGCTCGAAGTCGCCCGCATGATGGTGGAGCACAACATCGGCGCAGTTCCGGTTCTGCAGGAAGGCCAACTGGCCGGCATCTTCTCCGAACGCGACCTGATGACCCGTGTCGTGGTCGGCGGCAAGGATCCGGCCCGCACTCCGGTCAGCCAGGTCATGACGGAAGATCCTCTGACCGTCGCGCCGAACGATCCCGTGGAAACTTGCATGACCCTGATGAAGCGGCATAGTTTCCGGCATCTGCCCGTCTGCGCGGGACGCGAACTGCGGGGTGTCATTTCCTTGCGCGACATCCTTCTCCAGAATCTCGACGAGAAGGACGACGAAGTGCGCATGATGCGCGCCTACCTGCATTCCACGCCGGACGCCGGATAGTGTACGTATTTCCGCCCGTAGAGACGGGGCTTGTCGGTCTCCCACCGACAGACGGGCCCTTTTAGTAGCTAGCCAGAGGGTAATGGTTACTAAGGTTACCTAAGTAGATTGACCCCGCAGGGCTCTGTGCGTGAGGATGTTGGGGAAGGGTGGAGGCGGCGGTTTCTGCGGTGGGTCGCGCTCTTCCCCAAATCGTCGTATGACTTGGCACGGCCATAGCATCTTCCTTTACTTGTGGTGCGCGCAACCGATCCTGCAATCGGTGGTGGCAGTGATCTTCTGGCGCCGTAAGCTACACAAGCAGTTCCCGGCATTTTTCCTGTTCCTCCTGGCAGAGAACGTGAATTTTGCCGTCCTCTTTCCGCTTTGGCTCACGGGCAAGGCCACCCCATATTTCTGGCTTTTCTGGCTGGGTGAGGCGGTCAACGCGGTCCTCGGCTTCAAGGTAATTCATGAGATTTTCGTTGACGTGTTCCGCCCCTATCACACCCTGAAAGACTTGGGAACTCTGGTGTTCAAGTGGGCGGGCGTGGTGATGTTGCTGGTTTCGGTGGTGGTCGCCCTTTCGAATTCTCTCGAGCAGAGTCCGCTGGTACACGCCGTCACCACTCTTCATCGCTCGGTTCGGGTCGTGCAACTTGGCCTTATTCTTTTCTTGCTCCTGTTTTCGCGCTTTCTGGGAGTGTCCCGGAAGCGAGTCAGTTTTGGCATATCTCTCGGCTTTGGGCTTCTAGCCGGCGTGGAATTACTGATGTATGCGTTGAATTCGGGGGGATTCGCCAGGGAGGGCATCCTTAACCTGACCAACATGATCGCTTATATTCTTGCGGTTTCTGTTTGGTTCGGTTACTCGTTCTCGCGCAAAGCCGTGCTTGAGACCGCCGTCAATCGCTTGCAGACCCAGCGATGGGAGCAGGGCCTGGCGGATATTCAACACCCGGTGCCCCCCGATTCGCTGATCCCGATGTTCGAAGGCATGGTGGAGCGCGCATTCTCACGAAGCTCGAGTATGGAGCATATTGAAGATATCCCGCTCAAGAGCGCTGGAACCGCTCCCAAAGCCAACTCCGCAGCAGCCGGTTCCAAGACCCGACCATAACCTCAGCTGACCTTGGGCTGACCGAGAACGGCTCTGCACAAAAACCTTGTCAAGAGGTTTTTTGTGGGCACTGCAATCCCCTTGCTGGAGGCCGTAACTCGCTCGATTCTAGTCAAACCATTGCCTTAGAAAACCAGCGTAAACACGGTTCATATTGCCTGCCGGACGGCTCCGTCGATTTTCGGCATGCCCGTCAGTTCGTCACATAGATCGGGACGCCTGAAGTAACCTCTAATGAATCAGAAAGTTGCAGGGTTGTGTATAATGCATGACGCTGGAGGTCGGCAGTTCGACGCCAGCCTCCGGCAGACCCTAAGGAGAAAGTAGACCATGAAACGTTCGCTCAGGGCGTTACTCCTGTTGGTAGGTCTGGTAGGTACATTTGCGTACGCGGGCATCCCGAGAGTTCCTACTCACGATGGGCCGGCGCCGCTTTGTCCTCCCAGTCATCCGCTGTGCGGCGCGTAGTCGCATGGCTTATACAATCGCTTAAGCAGGATGAAAGTACTTGCATCACGAAGCAATTTTCCGGGCCGGCCCACTGTGGCTGGCCTCCTTTTTTTCTTCTCTTCATTTTCATTTTTTGTCCGGGGTTTCAGTTTTCGCCTTCGCGCCTTCTGCCGACAGTTTCCCCTCTTCCAATTCTTTCGCATCCTTCCCGGGAGATTCCGCCTGGCCGGCGTTGTTGCTGATGTACTGCACGATGATCGAAATGCGCCGGTTCGACGGATCCAGCGGATCTTTGGCATCGCGCAGCTGCTGGTCGGCAAAGCCCCGCACTTGCGAAACCTGATCGCTGCCTAATCCCGATTGCTGCATTAACCGCCGCGCCGCATTCCCGCGGTCGGCCGAGAGTTCCCAGTTGCTGTAGCTGCTCTTGCCGGCAAAAGGCTTGGCGTCGGTGTGTCCCTCAATCAGAATATGATTGGGAATTTTTCCCAGTTCCACCGCCAACAGCGTCAGCAGCTCCTGCCCACTCTGGTTGAGGCCGGCATTTCCACTGTCGAAGAACGTTCCTCCCTCGGATTCCAGCAGTTCGATACGCAGACCTTCCGGGGTCACCGTCATCTCGACATTTTTTTTCAGCTTACCCAGGTCGATGACGCTCTCAATACTCTTTTCCAGTTCTTCTTTGAGCTTAGCCATGTCCTGCTTGGGCAGCTGAGCCTTGTCGCCGGTTCCGGCCAGACTGCTTCCCATCAGCTTCCCGGTTCCACTGGGATCTTTGAAGTAACCGCTAATTGCCTCCTGAACCGGCTTGCTGCTGTTCATCAACCACAACACGATGAACAGTGCCATCATGGCGGTGACGAAGTCGGCGTAGGCGACCTTCCAGGCGCCGCCATGATGGCCGCCATGGCCGCCTTTTTTCTTGATGATGATAATGGGTGGTGTGGGCATGACCGTGGTTATCCTGCGGCCGCTGCTTCTGCCGCAGCTGGCGCTTCTTTCGCGCCGCGGCAAGCTTCTTCGACCTCTTTGAATGAAGGCCGCACGTTCCCCGGCACCGTCCGCCGCCCGATCTCAACCGCCAGGATCGGCGCCACGCCTTTCAGAAACGCGATCATCGTTACCCGCAGCACCATCAAGTAGGCATGTTGCTCTTCCACCATCTTGCCTATGCGCACCGCCAATGGCCCGACCAATCCATAGCACAGCAAAATGCCCAGAAAAGTGCCCACCAGTGCCGCCGCCACCTTTTTCCCAATTTCTTCCGGAGGTCCGCCGAGTGCGCCCATCGTGATCACTACGCCCAGCACCGCTGCCACAATGCCCAGCCCGGGCAGCGAGTCCGCCATCGTCGCCAAGCCGGTCACCGGTTCGCTGGCCTCGCGATGATGGACTTCCATGTCTGCGTCCAGCATCTGATCCAGGTCGAATACCTCCACCCCGCCGCTGACCGCCATGCGCATCGTGTCGCAGACGAAATCCACGGCGTGGTGATCTTTCACGAAATCCTTGTAATTGGAAAAAAGCGCGCTCTGGTGCGGATCTTCGATGTCGGTCTCCAGCGCTACGAGGCCTTCCTTGCGCGCCTTTTGCAGCAATTCATACATCAACTTCAAGGTCTCGATGTAGCGTTTCGTGCCGTACTTGGTGGACCCAAACGCCGCCAGCAGCCCGCTGATCATTTGCTTGATGGTGTGCAGCGGATTCGAGATCAGCACCGTGCCGAGCGCCGCCCCGCCGATGATGATCAGTTCGGCGGGCTGCATCAGCACTTTCAGGGGGCCGTGCTCCATCAGGTAGCCCGCCAGAATGCAGCCGAAAACGACTACGATCCCAATGATCGAAAACATGGAGCATCATCCTCGCGAGCGTACGGAATCATTGGCAGCGCCCGCTGCTGCCGCTTTCGTTGTCGCACTCGAATGCGCAGGTTTCATTTCCCGCAGCAGACCTTCCAGATTCTTGCCTGCGCTGGCGAGCGTGTAGGCCACTTCGGACTTAACCAGGAAGCGGTCGCCCCACCACAAAATTTCCGAATGGCTCAGCAAATTGAATAAGGTTTCCGCCGTCGTCGCCACCGTCACCGGACTCGCCGAGGGCAGCACTGCCAGAAATTCGTTCTCGCCCCAGCATCCCAGAAAGTATTCCGTGTCGAGACTGTGTCGTAACGTCCGCGCCGCAGTGCGCAGAAAAGGCACGACGGACTGCGCACCGTGTTTCGCGCGAAATTCCTCCAGCCCCAGCACCCGTATCCGCAGCAGACCAAAGCCGGCGTTCGATTCCTCCATGACCGCCATGCATTCGTTCAGCAAGGCTTGTGTCAGACGCCGCGAAGGGATTCTCGTGGTTGCGTCCAGACATCCATACATCGCCGGCCCGGAGGACTCCTCGCGGTAGGCGAACACTTCTTCGAACAGGACCGTCGCACCGTCGATCGCACCCCCCTGCTCGGAGACGGACAAAGCGCGGATCGGCAGGGTGCGAACATCCACCGGCACACGGTGCCCACTTTTGTGAAGAAAGAAAGCAGTGCACTGCTGCGGCCGCCGCTCAGTAAGGGTCACCGTTACCGGACGTTGCTCGCCGCTAAAGCTGTTGCCGTGCCGGTCGCAGGCCTGCACCACATCTTCCAGGACATGCCCCACCACTTCGTGTGCCAGATACCCGGTGATGTGTTCCGCGCCATGGTTCCAAAAACGGATCTTCCGGTCCCGGTCCACGAGGTAAATTCCCGCCGGCAAATCTTCCACCACGTGCCGGAACAGTTTCGAGTCATCGAGAGGGTTAGAAGACATGGTTGGACACGCCGCCTTCTAGTTTCATCGGCAGCCGGGGCGGGAACTTCAGGGACGGGGGGCATGGCCAGGGCGCAACATTAACCGACTCGGGTCAAGATCCGTCGCCCAATTCACGCCGCCGGACGCGCCTTCGCCGCCAAAGCCCGCGCCAATTTCTCCGCATCGAAAATCGGAGGCTGGCACGCGAACTCCGAGCACACCACAGCAAACGATCTTCCGTCTCCGAGCGCTGGAAGATTTGGAATCGTCTCCGCCAAAGCCGGCGGCAGATTCTGCGCGACCGCCTTATCTGCATCCAAACGCAGCACCGCCGTACTCAGGCGCAGCGGCCGCACTGCCGCGTGATACAGTTCCGCTGCCGCGTCATCCCGCCCGACCACCACCACTTGCGTGTGCGGCTGGAGGAACCGAACCACCGCCAGGCCATAAGTCGCGGCGAAAATTCCGTGCTGTCCCGCGACCTCGGCATAGACCTCCAGCGTTCGCTCCGCCTGGTCGCGGTACGACGCATCTTTTTCCGATACATCGCCATCGGATACATCGCCCACATAACCATGCAGACGCAGCAGCGCAATCGCCGCCGCCGAATTTCCCGCCGGAGTTGGAGAATCCTGAAACGGCTTGCGCCGCGTCCCCAAGATTCCAAGCGCATTTTCTTCCCTCGACCCGGCGGGGGTATCAAAGAATCCGCCATCGACGGGATCGAAGAACTCTGCCACCATCCGATCCGCGATCGACCTTGCAAAACGAAAATAGCTCAAATCCGCCGTCGCTTCATAAGCGTCGAGACAAGCAATCACTGCGAAAGCATAGTCATCCAGCACTCCGGAAATTGCCCGCCGCTCCGCTTTCGGATCCGAGTAAGCAATCACGTGCCGCATCCCGCGCTCCGCATTCCATCCCTCGGAAAGCAGTCGATCGAGCGAGCGCAAAGCAAAGTGGCGTTCCTCGCCCAGATCCAGCACCTTGGCCGCCTCCAGATAAGCCGAAACGCACATCGCGTTCCAGCCCGCGTAAACCGTTTTGTCCACATACGGCGTCGGACGCAGCAAGCGCGCCGCATACATCTTCTTCTGAGCCGCAGCCAGCAGCGTTCGCGCGTCCTCCTGCGCAAGATTCAACCGCCGCGCAATTTCCTGCCATGAGTTCTGCGGGTCTGAACCAGAGATGTGCAAGACATTCTTAGCCGGATTGTGATGCATGTCTCCGGCTCTCTGAATGTCATAGTAGAGCGCCGCCACCGCCGCCTCATCCGGGGTCAGCACTGCTTTCACCTCGTCCAAAGTCCAGGTGAAATAGTCACCATCATCGTCCATCGAATAATCGGCATCCTGCGAAGCGTAGAATCCGCCATGCCTGCGGTCGCTCAGCCATTCGTCCATCCAGCGAATGATGTCGCGCGCCACCGCCGCGAAGAACTCATCTCCCGTCGCCTGGTAAGCGTGCACATAGTTCTTCAGCAATTCCGAGTTGTCGTAACACATCTTCTCGAAGTGCGGCACGATCCAGCGCTCATCGACGGAGTAGCGATGGAAACCACCCGCCAACTGGTCATAGACGCCGCCCCGCGCCATTTTCTCCAGCGAGTGCGTGAAAATAATTCGCAGGTCTTCATCGTTTGCGCCACGTGCACTGCGGTCGTTTGTAGAGAGACTCGAGCGCGCGTACTGATCCATCACCAGGTCGAGCGCCGCCGGATGCGGAAACTTGGGAGCGCTGCCAAATCCGCCGTTGACCCCGTCAAACATCTTCCGCGCCGATTCCAGAATCGCGTCAATCACCGTAGCCGAGACCTTCCCGCCGCCCGCCGAAAAAGATTCTGCGCGCGAGATTGCGCTCTCGACCAACTGCGCCTGTTCCAGCACCTCGCCGTTCTTCTCGCGATAAGCCGCAGCAATCGAAAGCAGTACGCGCTTGAAACTAGGCCGCCCATAAGCATCCGCCGGAGGGAAGTAGGTTCCGCCATAAAACGGTTTGCCGTCGGGAGTAAGAAACGCTGTAAGTGGCCATCCACCCTGCCCCGTGAGCGAGGCGACCGCCACCTGGTACCGGCTGTCAATATCGGGACGCTCGTCGCGATCCACCTTCACCGCGATGTAATGCTCGTTAACAATGGCCGCAACTTCCGGATCGTCATACGACTCGCGATCCATCACATGACACCAATGACACCAGACGGCCCCAATATCCAAAAGCACAGGTTTGTCAGCCGCGCGAGCCGCGGCAAAAGCCTCCTCCCCAAATTCATGCCACTGGATGGGCTGGTGCATCGCTGATCGAAGATAGGAAGAAGAAGCGCGGGCGAGGGAATTATGCGGGCCGGTGGTCATCAGGAGAGTCTATCGCGGGAGCGGGCGAAAATGGGACTTTGAGCCTGAAACAGGCAGAACTTGCCCCTGTCACCAAGGCATGACCAGCCCGGGAAGAAGCGGCCTCTCAGGGCCGCGTCATCCCAGACTCCGTACTTTTGCTACGGCGTGATCTCGTAGACGACGCCCTGACCATAAGCCCCGCCATAATTTGTCGTGCCGTAGAGGTTCCCA
>Ga0116106_1000578_pt1 | contig 20305 bp, 19 predicted proteins | sample June2015DPH_6_50_FD_89717 | JGI IMG/M metagenome (GOLD analysis project Ga0116106, IMG submission 89717) | Peatland microbial communities from SPRUCE experiment site at the Marcell Experimental Forest, Minnesota, USA - June2015DPH_6_40 | ecosystem: Environmental > Terrestrial > Soil > Wetlands >...
ACATCCCGTCACCAATGAGACTGTCATTAGCCTGCCACTCACTTCTCTCAACAACCTCGGCAAGTTGGTGGAGACAATCGCCCAGCACCTGCTCGCCAATCCGAAAGCCGCTGTCCTGCTGTCCTGAAACCATCGCTACACCCCGTTGTTGCCGCAGGAGCGGTGCCCCTCACAACCAACCGGTTCGGCCTGTCCTGGTTTCAATCGTGGGCGTCCCCAACCACGGTGAAACGAGCTGCCCTGTGCTAGTATTTCGCGTTGGCCCGAAGCAGCGTCCGCGTCGCGCGCTGCATCTCTAGGGTGTGCCGAGGACAGTGTGCCAATGAAAGAAACGCTCGGAATCCTACTCGCCGGAGGCGCCGGGGAACGCCTCTATCCGCTCACCCGCGACCGCGCCAAACCCGCCGTAACCTTCGGCGGCATCTACCGTATCATCGACATCACGCTTTCCAATTGCGTCAACTCCGGCCTGCGGCGCGTCTTTATTCTCACGCAGTACAAGGCGCTCTCGCTGAATCGTCAAATCCGCGAGGGCTGGAACATTTTCGGCCGTGAAATCGGCGAGTTCATTGAAATCCTACCCCCCATGAAGCGGGTCAGCGAGAACTGGTATATGGGGACGGCCGACGCGGTTTATCAGAACATCTATTCCATCGGCTCCGAGCAGCCGAAGTACGTGCTCATCCTCTCCGGCGACCAGATTTACAAAATGAATTACGATCGCATGCTCAAGCAGCACAAGGAATCGGCCGCCGACGTCACCGTAGCCACCCTGGTCACCGACCCGGCCGAGAGCCGCCATTTCGGCGTGGTCGACATTGACCACGAGCATCGCATCACTGGCTTCCTGGAAAAACCAAAGCACACCGAGCTGCGATCACCCTACGATCCGACGAAAATTTCAGCATCGATGGGCATTTATATCTTCAACACCGACGTGCTCATTCCGGTGCTGCTCAAAGACGCCGAGGATCCCGATTCCAGTCACGATTTCGGCAAGAATATTTTGCCCGCAATGCTGGGTGACTATCGTGTCTTCGCATTCAATTTCGTCGACGAAAACAAGAAAGAAGCCCTCTACTGGCGCGACGTGGGAACGCTCGAAGCCTATTACGAAGCCAATATGGACCTGGTTTCGGTCTCTCCCGTCTTCAATCTTTACGATGAACAATGGCCCATCCGTACTCACCAGCGGCAGTATCCGCCGGCAAAATTCGTGTTTGCCGAGAGCGAACGCATGGGCCACGCCCTCGATTCGCTGATTTCTTCCGGTTGCATCATTTCCGGCGGCTCCGTCCAGAATTGTGTGCTGTCTCCGGATGTGCGTGTCAATTCCTATGCGGAGATCGAGAACAGCATTCTGTTCTCGCACGTGAATGTGGGACGCAGTTGCCGCATCCGCAAAGCCATCATCGACCGCGACGTGCACATTCCCGAAGGAACCAGCATCGGCTATGATACGGAAGCCGATCGCGAGCGCTACTTCGTCACCGACAGCGGGATCACGGTGGTTACGCGCGATTACTCTCTGTTTGAGAACCCCGTGAGCGTGGATTACTTCACGAGTGAGTAGGAGGGCAGGTCTCAGGTGTCGGGTGTTAGGTCTCAGGAAAAAACCTAGAAAGCCGAAACTCGTGAGATTTTCCTGAGACCTAAAGACCTTCTTCTATGTCCCTCAGCCTTCGCCGCCTTTTCAAGAAAGAAAAGCAGGAGCGCCGCATCCTGCGGCAGATCGAACGCACTGGCGACCAACTGCAGCCTGAATATCATCGCCCTACGCCTGAATGTCCGCACCCGGAGCGCTGGCGCATGTTCGATTCCATGACCGCCGAGGCCGAGGTGCTCGAGTTCCTGCGCACCGTGGTCACCACCATCAAGCCCGAGTTGGTGGTCGAGACCGGGACCTTCAGCGGGATCAGCACCCTCTGGATCGCCGAGGGACTAAAGGCTAACGGACGCGGGCGCGTCATCACCTGTGAGTTCGACTACGAGATATACGAGAACGCAAAGTCGCGAATCCAGGCTTCCGGACTCGCCGAGTGGATCGATCTGCGCAATGAATCAAGCCTCGATATGAAAATCGAAGGCACGATCGACCTCTTCTTCAGCGACAGCGATATGCCCATCCGCGAGCAGGAGATTCGCCGCTTTCTGCCACAGATCAATCCCTATGGCCTGATCCTGATGCATGACGCCAGTTCGCATTTGAAGATCGTCCGCGAAGCCGCGCTTAAACTTGAACAAGACGGCCTGATCTCAGCCGTGCTCTTGCCAACGCCGCGCGGGCTGGTCGTGGCGCAAAAGCGGGCAGGAAGAAAGTAGATCCTAAGTCAAAACGCGATCCCTAGTTTAGTTTGAGACGAACGGCCCGCGCCAGCTTCCTTTGCTGCTGGTCGAAGCTGTAGAAGTATTCCGCGCCCAGTTCAAGCGCCGCAGCCACATGCAACAAATCTGCGGTGCGGGTGCCAAGTTTGGCCGTAGTCTGCCGAGACAGTTGGCTCGCTCGCTCAAAGATCGCATCCGATAACGCCCGAAGTTGGAGAGCCCCATCGCGCAAATCCTTCTCGAAGTCAATCACTGACTCCTGAGCTCGCGCACTCGAAATTTCCTTCCGGAACACACGCAATCCAAACGCATTGACAACTTCGAGCTCTCCGAGAGTAGTAACGAAGCACTCGCCCGAAGAACCCTCCATCGTGCTCGAGGCGGCGGCCCAATTGGAGTCTGGGCTGTACAACGATACGAGGAAACTGGAGTCGGCGTAGATCTTCAATACCGGTCCCGATCGGCGGATATCAAATCGGCTCCGCTCACCGTCAGCATCTGGTCGCCGTAGATCCTGCGCACTCGCGCCAGGAAATCGGGGAACTTTTTCGGGGCTTCCGCGCTCTCCGGCACCAGCCGGCCGATGACCCGGCGGTGTTTGGTGATTTGGATTTCCTCGCCCTTCAGCAAAAGGCGCTCAATCTTCTTGAAATCGTAGCGCAGGTCCCGAACCGAGGCTTTGGTCATGTGATACATTTTAGCATCACATTGGACATAGGGCAATGGCATAGATCAAGCTGAAAGTCGAGGTCTTCCTGACACCTGAGACCTGACACCTTCTCTAATGCCTCACCAAATCTTCCGCCAGCAATCGCGCCTTCTCGGCCAGCGTGCTCGCTCTCCGCACATCGCCTTCCTGCAAAGCCGAGCGCGCACCACCCATGTAGTTGCGGACCTGTCCCACCGTTTCCTGCTGTTGCGCATCGAGTGTGCGTCCCACCAGCTGTTTTAACTGGTCGTCGGTAGAACCCAGCAACCGTTCCGCGTTCTGGCGCTGGTGAATGGCTTCTGCGGGAGTCAGGCCGGGGACAATCTGCGCCGTGGGTTCGCTCGCTCCGCCCTCGCGAACCACAATCTTCCGCGGAGCGTCCCCCGGAACTGGCGCGGCGCGCTTGCGGCGTTTCGTGGTTCCGCTGGCCGAGTCAGCATCCGTCTTTCTCTTCGCCACGCTCTCCGGCGAGTTCTGCCCCGTGGCCGGCGCGGTCTCCGCCTGAGCCTTCTCTGCCGGCTCTTCGGGCACAACTGGGGCTTGTCCCGCAGCCGGGAAACTCAGCCCAAGCGCAATCGCGAGTACACAGGCAAGTCGCATAACTGTACCAGAAGAATTGTTTCCCAGCCTAACCAAGAACGCAAGCGTACGCACTTCGGGTAGCTCAGTTCCCAGCAAGCCGCCGATACCACCTGGAGCGGGGCGCATCGCAATTCTCCGGCCGGTTCGCGAAACGCAGGCTTTGCCGACCACGCAAGTCTTCCCGCGCAAGTCTTGGCCACGCGGCACGCTGAAGATTTCCATTGACAACTATATCGACGAATGATATATCACTCACAAATATATCTCTCGACAAGGGGTGCCGATGCCATCCAAGACCAGCAATCTTCCCGAAGACCTGCAGCGCCTGCTTCCGCTCACTCCGGCCGTGTTCTTTATCCTGTTCGCCCTCGTGGATGGCGAGAAACACGGCTATGCCATTATGCAGGATGTCTTGACGCTGTCGGAGGACAGGTTTCGCATGGGCCCCGGGACGCTCTATACGACGATTCAGCGGCTGCTGAATCTTTCGGTCATCGAAGAAACCACAGGATCTGGCGCCGCCTCGGACCACGAAGCCCGGCGCCGCTATTACCGGCTTACCCGCAGTGGAAAGGCCTTGCTGGAGGCCGAGATCGGACGGATGGAGTCGGTTGTGCGCCGTGCTCGGCGAAAGAAGCTAACGCCAAGGACCGCGGAGTGAGCCGTATGCCGAACGCTCTTCAGATGAGTTGCTTTCTTTACCGCTTATTGCTCGGTTTTTACCCGCGCGAATTCCGGCAGCGGTTCGGCGTCGAGATGACGCAAGTTTTCGCGGACCAGATGTGGGGAGAATGGCAGCGGCACGGCTTCGTGGGCATGGTTCGAGTAGGTTTCACCGCTGCCTGGGAGGTGGTGAGCGTGGCGGCGCCGCTCCAACTGCGCAACTCCGTCGTGATTGCGGCCGCATTGTCGTTGGTGAGTTCGTCAGCCCTTTTCCTGGCCTTTTTCCGCGCCGTCTCGCGGTAGTGTGCAAGACCGTTCGCCGAAAGAGGCGGGCGAACAACTGTTCCCGGTTCCAACCCGTCGTTAGGAGGTGTCTCAATGCGTGGTCAAATGTCCATCGCCTTACTGGCCATTGTGCTCGCTACCCTGGAAACCGCCGGGGGAACGCAAGAATTTGTCTATCTAGGCATCCTGAGGAGTGAGACCTATCCCCTCGTTGCCGGAGCGCTCGGGATTCTTGCCGGCGTCCTGCTGCTGGCAGCGGGAGTCGCTCTGCTGCTCGGTTCCCCGCTCATCGCCGTCCTCGTGCCCGCCACCGCGTGGGTGTCGGTGCCCGTTTTCATTCTGGTGGGCATAGTCACCCACAGAGCCGGCTGGCCAATAACAGCTGCTGGCATCCTTTTCCCGTTGTTCCTCGTCTTCTTCTGCCAGAAGATCGGCAAAGCTGGCAACGTACTCTCCAAGACCTGAGGGCTACCAGGCCAGGCGAAGCACTCATGCGCAAGAAAAAACCGGGGAAGCGTTTCCGCTTCCTCGGCTCGCGTTTCAGCTTGGGTTTTAGTCTTACTCGGTGCCGCCGGCATCCGCTGCGGCGCTCATGGGTTCGTTTTCCGGTTGCAGGATGACGCCATCAAACGGAGTCGCGCCCACGAACCGCCCACCAATTACGCTGACCCGGCGCAGCGGGTATCCGCTGTCGGGACCGCGCTGCCAGGACCTTCCGCCGTCGCGGCTTTCGAAGATCACGCCGGTCGCGTCGCTGGTCGCCAGCAGGCGCTTGTGCGTAGGATCGAAGCTGACGGAAGTGATGTCCTTGCCGGGCAGGCCGCTGACGACATGCTCCCAGGTTGCACCGCCGTCTCCGCTGCGGAACGCACCCTCGCGCGAAGCGATCACGATCTGGCTATCGGAAGCGATGGCCGCGTTGTGGATGCTGACCACGTACGCCGGCAGACCGGCCTGTTTCCAGGTCGAGCCGCTGTCATTCGAGACCAGCACGCTGGAGTGTGTAGCCGCGACCACCGTGGAACCTGCGGCTCGCACCGAAACAAAATCGTGCTGTGCCAGAATATTTCCGCCCTTCCAGGTTTTGCCCTGGTCGGTGCTGGAGTAGATGCCGCTAGTCGTTGCCGCCAGCCAGCGTCCGGAACCGAGTTCCAGATCGTTGACGCGCGATTCGAGTTGCGCCTTCTGGTAGGACGTTGTGGTGACCGATTTGCGCGAACCTTTGCGCGGTGTTTTCACGGTCGACTCGATGAGCAAAACGTTCATGGGATGCCATTCATTGCCATTGCGCTCCAGCGAATACATGCCGTGGTTGGTGCCGGCCACCAGCATCCCGCTGGGAGCCTGTTTGAGCGCGAACACATCTTTTCCGCCGAGACCGGCCGCTTTCTGCAGCCAATGCTGTCCGGCGTCACTCGAATGGAACACGCCGCCGTATTCGCGGTCGTTGACAACGCCAACGTAGAGTGTGCTGGCATCTTGGTTGTCGGCGAGTATGGCGGAGACATAGCGGTGCGCGTAGCCTTTGTTGGAAGTGCTCCAGGTGGAGGCTCCATCCATGGAGGCCATCACACCACTGCGGTCGGTAGCGAGCAGCACGTGATTGGAATTCCGCGGATCGACCATGACATCGTTGACCACAACCTCAGGATCGCTCACACGCTTCCACACCTTGCCCAGATCGGTCGTCTTCCACAGGCCTTCGGTGGTTCCGGCGTAAACGATCTTTTCATCGGTCGGGTCCTGCTTGAGCACGCGGGTGCGGCGCGCCGAAAACGGGATGCCCTGAATCTTCTGGAACAGGTTGCCGGCGGTCTCACTCTTGTAGATTCCGGAGCAGGCGCTGGCGAAAACGATCGCGGGATTGTCATGATCGACGATGACCGAGAAGACATCAGAGTCGTCGATCATGCCCTTATTAATATGCTGCCAGTTGGCGCCGCCGTCGGAAGTTTTCCACGCCAGGTGCCAGGTTCCGGCATAGACGGTGTTGGGATCCTTGGGATCGACCGCAATCGATTCAATATTCTTGATCTCGGCGGAGTTCGCAGACAGACGCTCCCAGGTATCGCCGCCATTATTACTGCGGTAGACGCCGTCCAGCGCACCGGCCACGAGCACGCGGGAATCACCCTTGTACATGGCCATGGCGCGGATGGATTTGCCGTGCATCGCGGGCAGCGTATCCCAGTTGCGGCCACCGTCGCGGGTGCGAAAAATTTCGCCGATCTGCTGGCCCGCTGAGCTCCACGCCGACACATAAATTCGGTTGGAATCCTGCGGGTCGATGGAGATGTGGTCGAGCACGTATTCGTCGCCGCCCAGGCGTGCCAGGCGCGACCAGGTGCGTCCGCCATCATTCGTGCTAAACATCTGGCCGGTGCTGGTGCCGAGCAGGATGTGATCGGGATTGTGCGCGTCGTAAGCCAGACTGCGCGCATCGCCTCCGTCCGGACCTAATACCTGCCACGGGCCGGAGGCCATAAGCGCCGTACTAAGAAGACTGACGGCGAGAAGCATTAAACTGCTGCGGAGAACGTTCCATTTCATTGTGAAATTCATGCGCGTAGATTGACCCCTGCGAACGATATTCGCCTGCGACCCACTTTAGACAGGCTAGCACGGCTCGCGCAAGGTTACCGAAGGTCAGAAAATAGAAAGGCCGGTGGGGTAAATCCCACCGGCCTCTCGTGCTCATACATCAGTTATTCGGCCTTTTTTGCCGCTTTCTTTTTCGCCGCCGGCTTCGGATGATCCGGAATCGGCAGTACTTTGGTTTCATCGACCGGGGTCGTGCTGCCAGCCTCGGGGAAGGTTGCACCGGCCGGAACGATCCACTGTTCCGAAGTCGCGGTGCCAGCGTTTCCGGTACGGGTCTCGATGCGGCTGGCGTCGATGTTCTGTTTCGCCTCGCCTCCCGAGATGTAGAACTTCACGTCAACCGAGCGCTCACCCGCCAGATTCTTATGCTTGGACTTGGCGATCTCCTTCGGATCGGCGTTGCCGACGACGACCAGCTTGGCGTCTGGATCCTGCTGCAACTTGAGTGCAACATCGTCCAGCGCGGCCTTGCAAGTGTTATCGACTCGCCACGGTTTCTTCTCGTTCGGATACGTGCACTCGTTCACCTTGCTCGCCTGCGGTGGCGGCGGTGGCGGATTTTCAACCGTCACCGAGCTCCTAGTCGAAGCCGTCAAGCCGCGCGAGTCGGTACAAGTTGCGCCGATACTGATCGGACCCGACGAGGCGCCGGTAGTGTTCAGGGTGGCGGAGGTTCCGCCGCCCGAAATACTGCCGCCGCTCGAGGTCCATCCGCCCACCGTAACCGCAACGTTATCCGGACTGGTGCAGGTGCAACTGATCGTGGAGTACGTACCGGCCTGGACCATCGACGGATTCGCCGAGCAGGAAATCCGCGGCGGGTTCTTGGGTGGTTCCTTCACGATGAAGGTCGCCATGCAGCTGGCCTCGCCGCCCTTCCTCATCTTGGGATCGGAGATATGGGCCGTAACCGTGTAGCTGCCGCCCGCCACGCCATTGGTGGTAATGCTCGCAGTATTATCTTTGCCGGTAATTTGGCCGCCGGTGCTGCTCCATGTGTAATTCAGCGTGTGCTTGGGATCAAAGTTGCTGCCGGCAGCCGTCGCCGTTGTGGGCTCGCCCACCATGACTTCACTGGGATTGACCGTGCAACTTGCGGAAACCGGCGGCCCAGGTTGTTCACCGCCAAACATATATACCAAGCCCGCTTGCAATCTTAGGCCTCTGACATCAGTGGCGGGAACAACCGACGACGGACCATACTGATGATCCGAGTACACGAAATCGGCTCTGAACAGACGCACAGCGAAGTGCCTGCCCCAGTTCACATCGAGGCCGCCACCAGCCATGAACCCGGGTGCGAGATCGTTCCCGAAGGCTTCCGACGCCAGGCGATGCTCGCCCCCAAGAACTTCGAGAAACGGGGAAAAATAGTGCGTGCGAAAAGTTATTTTAGGCCCACCGGAGATGTTGAAGAATTCGACTTGGTCAATTCTGGCAGCCACCCCGCTCTTACCGCTGCCCCACTGCCCACTGCTGTCGACGGTCAATCCGAACCAGCGGTTAAAGTCGTAGGTGACACTGGCGCCCACGCCCCGCGGATCCCATGTCAAGCAACTGGACACCGGAGTCACCCCTCCTGGAAGCAGGCCGTACACGGTGCAGCCTGGATAGAAAGCGGAGTATCCGCCGTAAAGTTCCCATTTGGGAGCAGGCTGATCCTGCGCTACCGCGAGCGTGCCAACGCTGCACAGGACAGCAACTACTGCCAATAGCATAACTGCGACGCGGCCACAAGCGATATGAGAGTGAGATGACATTTGTCAATTCCTCCGAGCTTCAATAACGTGAAATCATGCTTTTCCAGTCTGTCCGGTAGTGGACCAGCCTCAAGCTGATCTCACTCCCGAATACCTCCTACCGAATGCCTTATGGACAGGGGGGTACATTCACCTGATTGCTTAGCAATGTGACTGCCCCCGTGCGAGCCAGGGCTCTGCCATTCAGCGTTGCGCCGGTGTTAAGCGAAATGGACGCCTGAGCCATAATGGTTCCGGCGAATGTTGTGGTAGTTCCAAGCGTCGCCGAACTACCGACCTGCCAGAACACATCTTCGGACGTGGCGCCGCCACTTAGAATGACATCGCTGTTGTTGGCTGCCGTCGTCAGTGTAGACACGATCTGGAAGATGTAGACACCGTTGCCGCTGAGGGTAAGGTTCCCGGTTATTCCCAGCGAGGGCTGGGCGCTGGTCGTCTCATAAACGCCGGGAGCGAGTGTTTCCCCTCCTATATCCGCGGGAAGGACGGCCCCTCCGGGTGCCGCCGCGGCGTAGTTATACGCCGTGGTCAAGTCACCCTGGGCCGTCTGGGCGACGGCATCGCCCGCGTATATCGTGCCGCTATAATTTGCCGGCGTAAATCCAGTGACCGCAGTCCCTGGCCACACGCCAATATCCCCACTAACGAACGTGGACGCTCCGGAGTTGGTGACCGTGGAGCCGCCCAGAATTCCGAACATGCAGGCCGTTCCCAACGGCACCGTGCCTTGACACGCGGTGACAGAGGTAGTGAAGGTCCATACATAGTCACTTGCTAGCCCATCGCCAGCCAGATCCTGGGCCCCCGTGGTAATGGTGGCGGTATAGAGGGTGTCTAGTGCGAGAGGGCTGGTTGGTGTGAAGGTCGCGGCATAGCTCGACACAGAATAGGTAACTGTCCCGGTCACGGGTGTAGGGCCCGGCGCTGTCAAAGTAAAAGTTGTGGTATTGATCGTGGCAGGATTCATTGCCTCGCTGAAGGTGGCAACTACCAGGGTGTTGGGACATATACCGGCAGCACCATTAGGAGGTGCTACGGAGACCACGGTGGGCGGAGCACATGCTACGGCACTTGTGGTGAAGGTCCATACATAGTTACTCGCCAGCCCATTGCCATTGAGGTTCTGGGCCCCCGTGGTAATGGTAGCGGTATAGAGCGTGCCCAGTGCGAGTGGGCTGGATGGTGTGAAGGTCGCGGTTGACGCAGCGTAGGTAACTACTCCTGTCACTGCCACGGGTGGAGCGCCCGCTGTCAAGGTAAAGGTTGTGGTATTGATCGTGGCAGGATTCATCGCTTCGCTGAAGGTAGCGGTCACTACCGTGCTGGGACAGACGCCAACCGCACCAGCAAGTGGGGTCACGGAAATCACGGTGGGCGGAGCGCATGGTTCGATAGAGGTTGTGAAGGTCCATACAAAGTTACTCGCCAGCCCAATACCGTACTCGTCTATAGCCCCAGTCGTAATCGTGGCGGTATAGAGGGTATTCAGTGCCAGAGCGCTTGATGGCGTAAAGGTAAAAATTGTGTTGGTTGGATCGGCGGTAATTACTCCTGCCACTGCCTCGGGCGGAGTGCCCGCTGTCAAGGTAAAAGTTGTGGCATTGATCGTGGCGGGTTGCATCGGCAGGCTGAACGTGGCGGTCACTGCCGCGCTGGGACAGACGCCAGCCGCACCAGCAAGAGGGACCACGGAAACGGTAGGCGGGGCTAGGGCTGGGTTGGCGCCGGGATTGCAGCATCCGGGGCTGAAGATGAGCAGTAGGAATGCTATGGACCAGATCTTATGATTGTAGTATCTGCGCATGATCGTCATCCTTCTTCCTCTCGGCTCAACTGCTGCCGCACCGTGGAATTCTGCGTTTGAAAAAAATCTTAGCCAGACGCGCTGTTACGAATCTGTTCAAAATTGCTCACTTTTTTTAGAAGGCAAGTGGTGGTTTCAAATCGGGAAAGATGCGAGAGGAATTGTTGTTGGTTCACTATGTGAGCCATTTACTCGTGCCTCCCAAGATGAGCACTCTTGCTCAGACGAATGGACCGTGGAGTGCTAACGTCGGGGTGTGCTTCCAGCGGAATCGCCGAGGAAGCCCAATAAGTCGTTGCCGCCTTAACAGGACCGAGTTATGGTGAAGCGAATTGCACCAATTCGAGTCGTTATTTTTCTTCTCTTGGCTACTTGCGCGGCCTTGTGCCAGGAGCCTTCTTCGGCGGACTTGCTAGAGGTTTTACAGTCAGACGGCTCAAACTCACCCGGAGTGCAGCGCCCGGAGATGCGTACGTGGAGATCACTTCCGGATGCTCCGTCGTCGGTACAGCCTCCAACCCAAGCAGAAAGATTTCGCACATTCGTCAATGAAGCAAACTTGCCTTTGACACTTGGCGCGGTTAGCGTCACCACGGGCGTCATGCGCCAAACAGAACTGGGACACGTCATTCCCGGACCGCGGCCCAGCTTAACCGCTCTTTATCAAAATCAAATGGCGTTTACTCCAGAAAAGTCGAGCGCCTTTCTCGGCAAGTACTTGGATCCGCCGTCGCTCACAGAGTACCCACGCTATTCCGCTTCGACCAGCAGCAGTTTTATGGGCCGGGCTTCCTACGCAGCTTCGCGCATTTTTGTCACGCGTGACGATTCCGGAAAGGGGAGGGTCAACACGCGGTATTTCCTCGGGTTGCTAACCTCGGTCGCTAGCGCTACTGCTCGCCGTCCATATTGGGCGCGATCGACGTCGGAGACATTCAACAATTTTGGTTCGACGATCGGCAGCGACGCGGGGATGAACGTCTTCCACGAGTTTGGACCTGGCATCCGGCAAATGATGAAGGGTCTCACACCAAAGTTCGTGTCAAAGATCGAAGAGCGCATCAACCACAGCCCTCTTCCTGATTCGTATCGGAGATGAAGACGGTCCTCTGGTCTACCTGTAACTCCTACCGCGTAGGACAACGCACCCACGACAGGCAACAGGCCGGCCTACTCCGACGGTCGCGGGCATCAATCTGTCAGTTGATTGACTCCGAGCCTCTCCTATAGGGTGGTGTGGGAGCTCCGCCTTGGACATCTATCTGGTCGACGGCACATACGAGTTGTTCCGGCACTACTACGCGCTGCCGTCCGCCCGGGATTCGGATGGCCGAGAGGTCGCTGCGACCCGCGGCGTGCTCGCGTCGGTGCTGGGTATGATCAAAGGCGGCGCCACTCACATCGCAGTGGCGACCGATCATATAATCGAGTCGTTTCGCAACGAGTTGTGGCCGAGCTACAAGACCGCCGAAGGCGTCGAGCCCGACCTGTTGGCACAATTCCCGCTGCTCGAAGAGGTGCTGTCGGCGGCGGGCATTGTCGTGTGGCCAATGGTGGAATTTGAAGCGGATGACGCGCTCGCCTCCGGGGCAGCGGCGGCTGTTCGGGATGCGCGTGTTGAAAGAGTGGTCCTGTGCACGCCGGATAAGGACCTCGCGCAATGTGTGAGGGGGACTCGGGTCGTGCAGCTGAATCGCCGGACTCGCGTAACCATCGACGAAAACGGTGTGATCCAGAAGTACGGCGTATCTCCGGCATCGCTACCTGATTATTTGGCGCTGGTGGGCGATGCAGCGGACGGTTATCCAGGCCTGAAGGGTTGGGGTGCGAAATCATCGGCTAGCGTCTTGGCCAAGTTTGCCCATCTCGAATCCATTCCCGCGGACTGGCGCGATTGGCGAGTGAGTGTCGCCAACGCGAGCGCCCTCGCGGCCACGCTCACCCGCGAACTGGACCGCGCACTGCTTTTTCGCACGCTTGCTACGCTCCGGGCCGACATTCCGCTCTTCGACGATGTGGACGAGTTGCGCTGGAACGGCCCCACACCCACCTTCACTGATCTCGCGGCTCGACTAGATGCAGCGGTTACCCAAACCCGGCGGCCAGCGGCCGGTCGCTCGCCAGGCGTACCGATTCGCGGTTCTGCAGCGCAGCGATAGTCGGCGGATCAGGTTTCCCCGCGTAGTAACATCGGCGTGTGGGATTCGCAGCCCTTGCGTAACTCAAGCAGTCACGTTGACCTGTCCGGTGGTGGTGTCCTAATTTGATGTTCGACCACGGAGGCACCGAGACACGAGAACCCCAACGGCCTAGCAAGCCTTTCTCTTGTGGTTCTTACCGGTTCAAGTTTTTCTCCGTGACTCTGTGACTCCGTGGTGAAGAAACCAAATCAGGACACTACCTGACTCGTAGTTGGCTTGACACGTGGGAGAAATAGGCATACAGTGGCCGTCACCAGGACGAGAGCTGGACCGAGCCGGACCAGCCAACCCCACCAAGCATCCCCGTTTCAACGCCAGCCACCTTAGGAATGCTGGCCAAGGGAGCACCTGCGCTTAGCATCTGGCGACGTGAGTAGCCCCTGGAGGTGGAGTTATCAGCGCCGTTACCTCGCATGTATAGTTTCTTCGGCTAGGCTTTTGTTTCCCGCTGCCGCCTCATTTGCAAGTAAATACTGCTGTGCCGGGCGGCCTTCTCAGGATCGCCACCTGCCTGCCGGTACAAAGTCGCGAGCCAGCGGTGAGCCGCAATCAGGCCGGGCAGCATTGTCAGGGATGTCTCGAATGCCAAGGCAGCGCGTTGGCGATGGCCAAGCCGTGCCAGGGCTACTCCCAGAGAAAAGTGGCCCAACGGAAGGAAATGCTGCAATCCGACCGCATGGAGTGCCTGCTCGGCGGCTTGCTCATTTCGCCGCTTTTGCAAGTGGACCCGGGCCAATCCCAGATGCGCCGCCGCGCTATCGCCGTCGATTTCAAGCGCGCGCTCGAAGGCGCGCTCGGCGTCGTCGATCTTTTTCTGCCGCAGATAGACGTCACCAATGCGGAGGTGCAGGTCCGGCAAACGCGGATCGAATCGTTCAGCCTTCAAAAGGCTGGCCAACGCCTCGTCCATATTCCCCTCTTCAAAATGAATGATGCCCATTAGCAAGTCTGCCCAGGGATTCTGCCTCGGCGTTTGTGCGGGCGTTTCTGTTTCAGATTTCGAAGATTCTCTCCCAGTTTCGACGGTGGTTGGCTTCTGCTCTCGAGGTGCAACCTCCTTTTCGTCCTTTGGGGTTGGCTTCGGCGGATTGGAGATGAGTTGCTCGAGAATCGCCTTGGCTTCAGCGCGGCGCCGCAGGGCGAAAAAGCATTGCGCGAGGTACTGAGAAAAGCGCGTCTGATCCGGCCACTTCTTTAGCAGTTCTTGGAGAATCGGCAAAGCGTCCTTGTAGCGGCGCGCATCGAGGTACGCGCGCGCCAGATTGTAACGCTGTTCCCGGACGGCCAGCTCCGCGGCCTTTGCCGCGTCCTCACCGGGAGGGTCAATGTAGCCGAGCGCCACCAACCGTTGCATCATGGCTTGGGCCGCGACTGAGTCTACGCGGAGATCGGCCGGATGCATGCCGCATTCGCCCGCTTCTTGTTCCCAGCTCGGGATGCGCTTGATTTCCGGAGGCTCCTCAAATGCCTGCACAAGCACGCGGCCATCCATGTCTTCGCCCACCGGCAATCCAAACAATGTCAGGATGGTGGGAGTAACATCGAGCAGTGTTGCGCCGTAAATTCTTTCGTCCTGTTTGATGTGAGCGCCTTTCAGAGCGACGATTCCGAAGTTTCGATGTTGCACCGCCGGTCCCGCGGGCTCGTCGGGAATGCCGCGTGGCCGCAGATGATCGCTGTGAAAGCCGTGATCCGAAACCAAGAGCACAGTAGCCTCAGGACCAGCCAATTCCAGCAGAGTCTGCAGCATCATGTCGTGGAAACGGTAGGCGCCGTTCACCACATCCTTTATATATTTCGAATTGATCTTCCGGGATTCCTTCCATGCGTGGAGGATGAAAATGCATGAATCCATGGCAGAAGTGATCGATCGCGTTGTAATACACCGCCATGAAATCCCAGGGCTCGTTTTCGAGAATCCAAGTGGCAGCGTTGTGGATGGAGCAAGTCTCGGCAACGATCTTGGCGAAGGATTCGAGTCGCTTGTCTTTCTCTTGATCGATCTCGGCGGCGCGTGGAATCCAGGGAAGAATGGCCGCTTCCGTCACCTCCCCGGGATGCATGCGTAAGCCGGCAAATGTCTCCCGCATGCTCTCGGGATGAACCGCGCCCGGCGGCAATGGCCACTCCTTTTCGAGCGGCGCCATGGCGTAAGGATAAAGATCGGAGACCGAGATACCGTTAATGGGCTCGGCGGGATGACTGGCAAACCAGCCGAGCATGTGCGTCTTGTACCCGCGTTGGGTGAGAATATTCCAGATCGCCTTGACCTTGCGCGAGGTGCTGGTAACTGGACGGATGCCGCCGGTTTTAGGGGCGGGCTCCGTAAAGCCCAGAATCCCATGCTTGTCAGGCCGCATGCCGGTAGCAATGGAATTCCATAACATCGGAGACAGAACGGGGTGCAAAGTGGCAAGGTTTCCCATCACTCCATGGTTGACGAAATCCTCGAGGGTAGGCATCAAGCCCTGGTCAAGCAGAGGATTAATGATCTTCCAATCGGCCGCATCCCAACCGATGAGTAACACTTTCTTTGCGACTGCTTGAGGCATGAGGAAGGATTACTTGCCTTCAGGTGCCGATTGCTTCTGACGCCACACCGAGAGCGCGCGTGACCCTTGAGCCAGCACGCCCAGAGTGGCCGGCGAGGGGGTTGAAGCGCTAATCGGCGTAGGCGTAACCGGTTCGACTAAGCCCTCATCATCATTGCCTTTGGTCCGCCCCGCCACAATGCCCTTGTTCGGAACGGTTTCGTAAGCGTACCCGGTCAGGAGTGCACTGTTCTCTCCACCGTCCCCAGTCCCGTGACCTTGCGTAATGCAGGTCTCTGTCAGTCGCGCCCAGCCGTAATGAACCTCGCCGCTAATCATGAACTTCAGGCCGAGAAAGCGATTGCGCACGTTTTTCCAGGGGCCGGTGCAAAAACCCGAAGTGTCGGCACCAGCCGAGTCGTTGTCGCCGCTTGCCATCACTCTCTTGTTTGGTGAGAACTTGGCTGTGGACTCGATTCGAACTCCGACCCGAAGCGCGGAAGCAAGACTACGGTTGCCCGCGGCGTAGCCCAAAACCTCGTTCCCCGCCTGGGCGGGTCTGACGGACAGTGCGCCATATAGAACTTCCCCGAAACTCGTGTATGTGAAAAAATCGTGGATCTTGAAATCGGTCGTTCCGTCACCATTAAGGTCGAGATGGAACGTATGATTGGGGACAATGTGATGGTGCGTTGGCGTGTAGACAATCTCAGCTACGCCGGGCCGCGCCATCGCTAGCATGCTCACTCCAGCTGCGCTTGCCGCCAGGGCATACATGTGAAGATGCTGATGAACTGCATCACGAAGGTTAACCGGCTTCGAGGGAACTGGGAGGGTTTTCACGACTGTCCTCACCTTCTGTTACCACTGCTTTCCGTCACCACTTTTTCCGCCACAATCAGTTGCCTGCGATTGGTGATTCCTTGCGCCGCCAGATCGATAGTGCGCGTGACCCAAGCGCCAACATTCCCAACGTAGCCGGTCTTTGCGCCGGTTCCGCGAGAGCTGCGGGACCCGGTTGCTCCACACTTCCTTCCGTCCCTTGCTGTTGCCCTGTCTTGATCCCCCTATTAGGTATGGTCTCGTAGGCGTAGCCGGTTAGCGTAGCGGAATGACCAAACAAGTTCTCCGTGGTCAGTTGCGCCCATCCGTAGTGGATTTTGCCTTTAATCGCGAACTTCAGCCCCAGATACCTGTTGTACACCCCTTCACTATTAGATGGGTTCCAACTGCCACCCTGAGAATAGCGGTTCTGGAGTTTGTGAGACCAGGCCATGGTGGCTCGGCTGCTCGAAATAAAGTGTCGTGCCGGCTTGGTAATCCTAAACCCGGAGTAGAACGCATACGCCCACTGGAACCCTCCACTGGCGGCGAGAAATCCGGCCACGGCGTTGCCGCCTCCCGGGTTCTGCACGAAGACGCTCCAATTGATCCCCGAGGCGCTGCTCTGGAACTGGTTCACGATCGTGAAGTCGATGGTGCCGTCATTGTTGAGGTCGAGACTGTAACTCTGATTGGGCCCGATCGTGACGTTAGCGGGTGTGTAGATGATCTCGGCTTGCGAGGGTTGCGCCAATGCCAGCATCGTGACTCCGGCCGCGCTGGCCGCCAAGGCATACGCGTGAAGGTGTTGATGCAGCCAATCACGACGGATGGACGAATCGAAGAAAGACGCTTCAGTTTTCATATTCCCCTCACATTCTTGCTTGCAAGAAATCTGTGGACATCGGGTAGCGACGCCCCGCTTGGGCGGAGATGAGCGGAGATGATCACGGAGTCTGAGATCCAGCAGCCGCCAGCACCGCTTGCCTCCGCCGCCACATTGCCAGACCCCGTGACCCTTTCGCCAACGCTCCCAGAGTGGCCGGTTTCTGCGCCGGTTGCGTGAGGGCCGCAGGATCCCGCTGCCCGACCTTCTGTTCCTCTTGCTCTTGGCCCGCATTGAGCCCCTGGTCGGGAATGGTCTCGTAGGCGTAGCCGGTCAACACCGCGCTCCCATAGCTGATGCTTAGCCGCGCCCATCCGTAGTGGACCTGGCCGTTAATCATGAACTTCAATCCGAGATAACGGTTGCTGAGGCCCTGGCCCGATGGGCGAGCGAGCCAACTGCCCGCAAAAAAACCTCCGGCATCACATTGACAATTCCACGTCATGGTTGCCCGCGCAACACTAAAGTGTGGGGCCTGCTGGCTGATGGGCAACCCGGAATTCAGGGCATAAGCAAAGTGATGGACGCCTCCATGTGCGTACCCCCCAAAGGCAAGATGTGCCGCCACTGCGTTCCCCCGCGGCGGATGTTTCACGAATAAGGAGAATGTCGCGAAAATGGTGGTGTACGAGAAGAAACGGTCCCTGATAGTGAAGTCGACGGTCCCGTTCCCGGTGAGGTCAAGCCCGTACTCCTGATTGGGCCCGATGGTCACGTTGGCAGGCGTGTAGATGATTTCGGCCTCGCCGGGTTGCGCCAGCGCCAGCACGCTCACTCCCGCTGCGCTTGCCGCCAGTGCATACGTGTGAAGGTGCTGGTGGAGTAAATCACGAACTCTGGCTGGCTTCGAGGAAGGTGGTAGGGTCTTCATGACTGTCCTCACTTTCGGTTACACAAGAAGGAGGCTCACGGTTCGTTGCTGTTTCCGGTCCTTCGGGTCGCTCGAGTTAGCGTCCCTAGGGTGACGTTCTTGGACCAGATAGCCTTGGCGGGCGCAGTTTGACACGACTTTAAGGCGAGGTCAAGAGAGAACGTCGCCCGGTGTAACTAACTTCATCCCATAGGCTGGAACCTGGTGCATTAAGAGATTTGTCGTAGCGTTTTGTTCGCAATTGGACGCAAACTGGAGGGGTAGGAAATGCGTAAGTCTTTGAAAAATGTGGTGGCCAGGGACGGAGTTGAACCGCCGACGCCAGCCTTTTCAGGGCCAAAATTAACAGTGATTACAACGACTTCGTGGCACGGGTGGCGCTAGAAGTTGTTGATAGTGAGTGGTGGAAACAGCAACTGCGGGCAAAAAGTGCGGGCAGAGGAAACCCTGCTTTGTCATCGAATAGACAGGGCATCGCGCTAGCCATTCCTTTCCTTGACGCGGTCTCCGTCCCGCCGCGGTTTCCGCATCAGTGATGGCCCTACCATCAAAGGGGCGGAATCTCGCGCGTCTCAAATCGTCCCGGACCAGCAATCTCAATGAGCTTGTTGAGCAAGACGTCTTTATCTCCCGAATTCTTCATATACTCGACTACAGGCTGGATGCGCCCCCACTGTTCGTCGCGACTCAATCCACTCTCGCGCAAGACGATCAACCCTGGATGCACTTCCACATCGAGGAGTTCGATGAAGTCTCGCGCATTTGTCGTAACAACTGCAAAATCGTGATCAAGCGCATACTGCCATATCTCATGATCCGCTCGACCAGCTAAGCCGACGTGCGATACGGATTGAGCATATATGCCAACCTCGGCCAATCTGGCGACCAACGCCGGCGAGATATGCTCATCTAGGAGCAGGCGCATGACTACGTGGCCCTACGCTTCCTGTGAATGGCCAGCTGCTTTCTGGGGCGTCCCGGCTTTTCACCAAAGCGAGAAAATAGGCGAGCATACGCTAGGTCTCGCTCACTGAGGCTGGGAAAATCTTCCACGATCTCTTGTTCGGGAGCACCCTTTCGAAAGAGCGACGCGACATGCTGTACTGGAATCCGAGTTCCACGAAAAACGGGTTCTCCCCCCAAAACTTCGGGTGAGGAAACGATACGCCGCCTGCCCCAGCGGAAGGCTGCCAAATTCTTGGCAACCGTTTGCCGGAATGACTTGCACTCAACCAGCAACTGGATTTTCCCGGAGCGGTACACGATATCAGCGCCTTCTTTAGACCAGTGTGATGCTTTCGTGTCTCCACGTGCCAAGATTTGTGCTAGAGATTCTTTGTCCTGCCGGCTCAAGGGGAAAGGGAATTCAACCAACAGCTTCACAAGAAGTACATCGCCAACGGAGAACTGATGCCGCACCGCCTTGCCGGTTTTCCGTTTGTGCGACGGCTTCACTGATTTCTTTTCCAGTGCCGTCCGAATCGTTTCGGGCGACACTTCCGCAATGGCCGCCGCCTCATTCACAGAAAACAGTTCAGTCATGACGATCTCCTCAACAAAATATACCACCACAGGTGGTATCATATCAATAGAGTGTTTTCCCGACGGCATTCTCGCGTTCAGACCGAAGCGGACTAAGAGCGGACTGAAAATCTAGCGATTCGAATTAAGCTCTCGTAATCAAGGAGAGACTCTAAATGACACACAGACATCAACAAGGTTGGCTAAAGAGAGAAAAACGCAGTCGGGGTGAAACTTGGGTGCTGTTCTTCCGTACCGTGCGGAAGTCCGACGGTAAGCGCGTCGAGAACAAGATTCCGATTGCTCTTGTAAGAGACTTCCCCGACAAGAGCTGTGCATGGGCCGAGGTTCAACGACAGCACCTCCACATCAACCAGGTGGATTTCCGCGGATGTGTAACTTTTGCGGATCTGGCACATCACTACGCGGAACATGAGCTCGTAGAACCCACCGAATCTATCCATCCAAAAGCACACACGACAATCAGAGGTTACGAGCGAGTGCTCCGCAATCGACTGCTGCCACAATGGGGGAACCGGGTCGCGCTGGGTCTCGAACCGCCGGAGGTCGGGGAATGGTTGAAAGCCTTGAAGCGCAAAGAGGGCCTTGCAAATCCAACGCTCGACAAGATGCGCCGTGTTATGTCGCTGGTCTACAGGCACAGCCAACGTTACGGGTTGATTCCTCGAAATCAGGAGTCGAACCCGATGCGCTTCGTCCGTTGCAAGACCACCAGCGAGTACG
>Ga0116106_1000587_pt1 | contig 20172 bp, 17 predicted proteins | sample June2015DPH_6_50_FD_89717 | JGI IMG/M metagenome (GOLD analysis project Ga0116106, IMG submission 89717) | Peatland microbial communities from SPRUCE experiment site at the Marcell Experimental Forest, Minnesota, USA - June2015DPH_6_40 | ecosystem: Environmental > Terrestrial > Soil > Wetlands >...
CGCTCAGGGCTGCAGGCTCCTGCACCCGCTGTCATGGCTGCTGGCGCTGGGCCTCGTCGGTACGTAGGGCCCTATGAACGGAGACGACAATGGCAAACACCGACACGCTGCCCCAGCTGCTCACCATCGATCAGCTCGCCGACCGGCTCGGCGTCAGCATCCGCCACATCCGCAGGCTCATTGCCGAGAAGCGCGTGCCATACCTCAAAGTCGGACACTTCGTGCGTTTCGACCCCACCGAAATTGCCAGCTGGCTCGACGGGGCGCGCCATCCCGCGAACGGTGGTCTCGGCAACTCGGCCTGAAGGCAGGGGGCCCGGATGGCGGCAGGCTCACGGCTCACCTCGCGGGTACTCACCGGCGGCTCCGCGCCGCGGACGTGCTTGCCGGCGACGGCCGCCGGCACCGCACGGCTGGCGTGGGTGGACGGTATTGGGACGCCGATACAGAAGTCGGCATCGGTTGCGGCTGACGTCACCGAGCGCCTACGCGGTGGACGCTCATCGAAGTCTCATGGCTTGATGTCCACGAGGTGTCGCCACGGGGACACCGGTAACGTTGGACCCGGCGAGAGCCGCTCTCGGCACGGCAAGTTTCCCGCGCCCCAACTTCGACTGCGGAGGACTTGAGACATGGCCAGCATCGATCGGCGCTCGGATGGCCGGTGGCGCGCCAGGTGGCGTGAGTATCCCGGCGGCCCGCAACACACCAAGCACTTCTCGAGGAAGCTGGACGCTGAGCGGCACTTGGTATGGGTCCAACACGACCTGATGACCGGCGCTTATGTCGACCCCGCGAAGAGTCGAACGACGGTGGAGGACTACTACGCCGTCTGGGAGGCTCGGCAGCCCTGGCGGCCAGCGACCAGGACAGCGGTACGGACGAGCTTCAGCGGTCATGTCCTTCCCGCCATCGGGAAGCGGCCACTCGGGTCGGTCCGGCGCGGGGACATCGAGTCCTGGGCTGCTGGACTCAGCCTCTCGGCGAGCAGTTCGGGGCTGGCGGTGCAACATCTGGGCACGATGTTCGAGTCGGCGGTTGCTGACGGGCTCATCGCGACGAATCCCGTCCGGCGGGCCAAGCGCCCGCGGGTCGATGTCGAGCCGGTAGTTCCGTTCAGCGCCGAGCAGCTCGCTGCGCTTCGCGAAGCCGCCCCAGGATGGTTCCGGGTGGCGTTGACGCTCGGTGCTGCGTGTGGGCTGCGCCAAGGCGAGGCGACCGGATTGACCGTGGATCGCATCGACTTCTTGCGCCGGCAGCTGACGATCGACCGCCAGCTCGTCACTCCCGCATCCGGGCCGCCCGTCTTCGCTCCGCCGAAGACCTCGCGTTCGTACCGTTCGGTGCCCCTCGCAGATGTCGCGCTTGGCGCGCTGTCGGCCCACATCGAGGAGTACGGGACAGGCCAGGACGGACTCCTGTTGCACAGGGACGGGCGCCCGCTGGCCCGACCGAGGTTCGGCGAGGTGTGGCGGTCCGTGCGGAGGGAGGCTGCGATGCCGACGGCGAGGTTCCACGACACGCGCCACACGTTCGCCTCGGTCCTACTGTCCGGCGGGGTGTCGGTGGCCGCTGCGGCGGACTATCTCGGCCACAGCCCAGCCGAGCTTCTCAAGACGTACGCGCACCTCGTGCCGGCGGACCACGAGCGGGCACGTTCGGTCGTGCAAGCAGCCTTCGCGAGGGCTACCGACGACGCTACGGCTCCAGCTGCTGAGGACTAACTGAGGACTAAACCCGATGACGAAGTTCAGATCAGGCCGTTGACCTGGGACTTCTTCCCCTACTGGCCAACTCAGTCCACTTCCGCTGGAAGTGATCTTGCCGGTGTAGGTCTTACCTCATGGATGAAGTACGCCGGCATGCCACAGCTCCCGCATTGGCGGATCTGGCGAGCACGAAGGCGACGCCATCACGCCGACGACCCCCGCGACCCGCGCTGTCGTCATGGACGCCTTCACGCTGCTCGAAGCGAGTACAGGATCGTCCGCGCCACGATCCCGCTTCCGGCCAGACCGATGGACACCAGTAGCGGTGTCCTGCGCCCTTGCAGGGCCACCCTCAGGATGAGTATCGAGTAGGCGGGAGTCGACGCTGGGCACGCGGAGAGACCGTCGAAATGGAGGCAGTGCCTGGAGAACGAGAGCGCGACCGGGAACTGGGTGATGCCGCCAGCATCAACTTCGACGCCGTCCGTCGGCGGTAGTGGTCTCGGGGGAGGGAGGACGGGACAGTACGCAACTGGGAACCTTTGGCGATCCGTGCTCAGAGCAACTTCTGGCTCGGCGAAGGCGACCCCAGAGGCCGAGCAGGGTTGCGCGACGTCCCTCCCGGCCACTGCTGTGCGCCCAACTGGCCACGACCGGGGAACCTCGAAGCTCACGCCTCGAAAGGTCACGTTGTGCCAGCCGGGCGGAACCGAAGGGGGGGTACCTGAACCCAGAGCGACGGCGCGAGGCGAGCGCGTCAGGGTGCGTAGGACCCGCGAGGCGAGCCTGCCGCTGACCGTTATCTGGACCCCAAGCGACGGCACGAGATACGTGTGAGGAGGCCGAACAGCGCGTCGCACGACGATGCCATTGATGGTCATCACGCTGCCCCGCCTTGCCGTCCGAGAGAGCGCGTCCAGTTCTACAAAGGTGGACGGTTCGGGGGCAGTCTCTGCTGGGCAGGAGAACGTCCCCGAGAGCGGGTTGTCGAAGACCTCCCCCGGCGGATGGCCAATTACGCATGGAGGCTCGTGGTAGAGGGCGACCCAGTCCGATGGCACGGACAACTGTGCGTCCCGGTAGGCAACCGACACCCATCCGGTCGGTGTCGCGGCCAAGTCCACTGCAGTGGTCGGGGTCGGGTGCGTTGGGTTCGTCGTGCTCGTCACTGGACTCGATGTCGTGGTCGAGACAGCTGCTCCGCTCGTGCAGGCGGCACCGAGCACCGCCACCGCGATGAGGCAGACCACCCAACGGGACCGCACGGTCCTCATGCTGTCAAGAAGCCGGGTCCAGGCGTCTTCGCGTACACCGAGTTTCGTGCGTTCGGCCACGTCAGCCGAGTCGTAGCCTCGGCTCCCTCCTGCACGAAGGGTTTCGGTAGGCTCGCCGCCATCTCCCACCCCGCAACAATGACCGTGATGCGAAGCCACTCAGGGCGCCGGATCCGGACATCGTACGAAGCCACGACGACGCCCTCCCTAACGCTCAATTCTTGCGACCCGAGGATCGCGGCGGGAGAGACGCCGTTCCGATGATGAACCCCGCCAGCGCCATCGCCATGACAACCGCTGCGCGAGTCACTTTTCTTGCAGCCGCCAGCTTCCTCTGCGCGACGGCGGCGTTCGTCGTCGTCGGTGTCGCCCACCTCCTCGCGGACAGCAAGCCACAGCAAGTTCTTGGTCAGGCACTTGGTCCCCACCCCTTCCTCTCCACGTACCTGATCGTCGGTGGCATTGCTGCCGGTTTGACCGCCTTGTTGACATGGCGGAGCCGTCCGGATCTGGCGAGGAGCGCCAACGGCTACCTGCAGGAGTGGGTCGAGGCTGGTCGCGAAGCGGTCATCGTCGGCGTCGGTCTCGCCCTCGTCGTGTACTTCTGGCACCCGAACAGCTTGGGCCACCCCTTCTCACGCGGCACCATCCTGCTGACCGTGCCCTTGCTGGCAGCCGCTCTCGGTGCGGTCCGCTCGGGCGTGCGCCTCGGCCTCCTCCGGCTTCGCCAAAGCGGCCACAACCTCTCGTCGGTGGTAGTCGTGGGCGACGGTCCGTCTGCCCTTTCGTTCATGAAGAGCCTCGAGGCGACGGTCGGCCTCGGATATCGCGTTATCGCCCACGTCACTGACACCGAGATCGACCACGACCTCGGCGGGGTGATGGAGCGACTCTCGTCCGAGGTGCCCATCGACGAGGTCGTGATCGCCTCCTTCTCGATGCCTCCCGAGCAGATCGCCCGCCTCGTGAGCCACCCTGGCATGCGCCAGGCGCGCCTGCGCGCTGTGCCGGAGCTGTTCGGGCTGCCCCCTTCCAAGGTCCAGATCGAGTCCTTCGGCGACTTTCCGCTCCTGACACTGTTCGAGAACCCGGTGCGGGGACCGCACTGGGTCGTCAAACGGGCGGTCGACGTCCTCGGCGCCGGCTTCCTCCTCGCCGCCTTCAGCATCCCGATGTCGGTCATCGCCGTCCTCATCCGGCTGTCCTCGCCAGGTGCAGTGCTCTTCCGCCAGGAGCGGGTCGGGATGGACGGCAAGCGCTTCGAGCTTCTCAAGTTTCGCAGCATGATGGCGGGTGCCTCCGACCAGGTTCACCGAGACTTCATGTTCCGGATGCTCGCCGGTCAGGCGACGGCCTCGGAGGGCTCCGAGGCGTTCTTCAAGCTCACGGACGATCCGAGGATCACGAAGATCGGGCGCTTCCTGCGGCGCTTCTCCATCGACGAGCTCCCTCAGCTCTTCAACATCCTCAGGGGCGACATGAGCCTCGTAGGCCCTCGCCCGGCTCTCTCCTACGAAGTCGACCTCTACGAGGACTGGCAGCTCCGGCGGCTCGACGTCCTTCCCGGCATGACGGGTCTGTGGCAGGTGAGCGGTCGCTCCCGCCTCAGCCCTGCCGACATGCTCCGCCTCGACGTGCACTACGCCGAGACGTGGTCGCTCTTCACGGATTTCCTCATCATCTTGAAGACAATTCCGGCGATCCTTCGCGACGACGCTCGCTAGGAGCAAGCGGCTCGCCCTCTCCGCGCCCTCGGTCCCGCTCGATGGGGTCCGATAGGGTCGTGGGCGATGGGACAGCGAGTGGCAGTTCTTGGGCAGGGCTATGTCGGTCTGCCGCTGGCGGTACGGGCGACGGAAGTGGGCTACGAGGTCACCGGGTTCGACGTCGACAAAGAGCGGATCGAGCAGCTGTGCGACGGTGAGTCGTACATCGAGGACATCTCGACCGAGCGTCTTCGGGCGGCCCTGGCCACCGGACGGTACGTTCCCACCTCGGACATCGCCGGCTGCGCCGACTTCGACGTGGCGGTCATCGCCGTGCCCACCCCCCTCAGAGACGGCGTCCCCGACGTCTCCTACATCGAGCAGGCCTGCGAGCTTCTCGGTCCCTTCGTCCGACCCGACTGTTGCGTCGTCCTCGAGTCCACGACGTACCCGGGCACGACGACGGAGGTGGTCGCCCCCATCCTCGAGCAGGCGTCGCGCCTCGTCGCCGGTGGTGACTTCCGCCTCGGCTACAGCCCGGAGCGGATCGACCCGGGCAACGGCACGTGGCAGCTGGAGAACACTCCAAAGCTCGTTGCCGGCGTCGACGGTGCCTCGCTGGCGGCCGTGAAGGGGTTCTACGACACCGTCGTGGGCGAGACCGTTGAGATGAAAGGAACCGCCGAGGCCGAGCTCGCAAAGCTCCTCGAGAACACGTTCCGCCACGTCAACATCGCCCTCGTGAACGAGCTGGCGATGACGTGCGGGGACCTCGGAGTCGACATCTGGGAGGCGATCAGGGGGGCTTCAACGAAACCCTTCGGATTCCTGCCCTTCTTCCCCGGGCCCGGAGTCGGCGGGCACTGCATCCCGGTCGACCCTTCCTTCTTGTCGTGGCGCGTGCGGCGGCGGATGGGACAGGCTTTCCGTTTCGTCGAGATCGCCAACGACGTCAACGAGCACATGCCCAACTACGTCGTCAGGCGGTTGACGTTGGGTCTGAACCGGCGCTCGCTGGCGGTGAACGGCTCCACGGTCCTCGTGCTCGGCCTTGCGTACAAGAGCAACTCGAGCGACATCCGTGAGTCGCCGGCCGTGCCCGTTGTCGAACAGCTGCTGGAGCTCGGGGCGCGTGTCCGTCTCGCCGACCCCTTGGCCGGCCCCAGTCCCCTCGACGGTCAGGTCACCCGAGTCGAGGCCACCGTGGCAGAAGCGGCCGGCGCCGACGGCGTCGTGCTGCTCACGGACCACGATGCCTTCGACCTGGCATCTCTGGCTGCCGCCGCCCGCTACTTCTTGGACACAAGGCACCGCGTCAGCGGGGATGCAGTCGAGTACCTCTGAGCACGATCGTCCGAACCGAGACGACAACGCCTGGGCGCCTCAGCGATCGCCCACCGGCGGCGCCGGTCCTCGTCCTTCGCCGCGGGGCCGTCGTGGCTCAGCCGTCGGGCAGGAGGTGTCCGACGTCGGCCTTCTCCTCGAGCAGCTCGTTCGTCGTGGCTCGGATGCGGTCGGTCGCGAAGGCGGCGTGCTCGATCCCCTCCACCACCGTCCAAGAGGTCCCGTCGCTTCGCACCGGGAACCCGAATTGCAGACCCTCCGGCACTCCGTACTCTCCCCGAGAGACCACGGCGAGCGATGTCCAGTCGCCGGCGGGTGTCGGATCCAGCACGCTCCGGACGGAGTCGATGGCCGCATTGGCGGCGGAGGCGGCCGAGGACGAACCGCGGGCGTCGATGACGGCGGCGCCGCGGCCCTGCACCGCCTTGATGAAGTCGCCCTCGAGCCAGTCGCGCTCCGCGATGACCTCGCCGGCAGGTCTGCCACCGATGCGGGCGTGCTCGAAATCCGGGAACTGCGTGGAGGAGTGATTCCCCCAGATGGCCATGTTCGTGACCTCCGCCACCGGTACGCCGGCGCGATGGGAGAGCTGCCACTTGGCCCGGTTCTCGTCCAGCCGTGTCATTGCGAACCAGCGGTCGGCCGGGATCTCCGGCGCGTTCGACCGGGCGATGAGGCAGTTCGTGTTACACGGGTTGCCCACGACGAGGATGCGGACTTGCGAGGCGGCGTTCTCGGCGATCGCCCGACCCTGTGGCCCGAAGATCCCTCCGTTGATGCCGAGAAGATCCTTGCGCTCCATGCCGGCTTTGCGCGGGACTGACCCGACCAGGAGCGCCCACTCGACCCCTGCGAAACCCACGGTCAGATCCGTTGTGATCTCAAGGCCGGCAAGGAGCGGAAAGGCGCAGTCGCTCAGCTCCATCACGACACCCTCGAGGGCCTTCATGGCGGGCTCGATCTCGATGAGGTGGAGCACGATCGGCTGTTCCGGCCCGAGCAGGTCGCCGGACGCCAGGCGGAACAGCAAGGAGTAGCCGATCTGGCCGGCCGCACCTGTCACGGCAACGCGGATGGGGGCTGTCGAACTCGAGGAGTCGCTCACGGCATCGCAGGATAATGAACCGTCGCCTCAGAGACGGTCGGCGATCGCCTGAGCGAACTCGCTGCATCGCACCTCGGTCGCGCCTTCCATGAGGCGGGCGAAGTCGTAGGTGACGATCTTGTCCGCGATCGTCTGCTCGAGCGCCTGAACGATGTCGTCGGCGGCCTCCTGCCACCCGAGATGCTCGTACATGAGGACGCCCGAGAGAAGGAGGGATCCTGGGTTCACCTTGTCCTGACCGGCGTACTTCGGGGCCGTGCCGTGGGTCGCTTCGAAGACGCCGTGGCCGGTGACGTAGTTGATGTTGCCGCCTGGGGCGATGCCGATGCCGCCGACCTGTGCGGCCAGGGCGTCCGAGAGGTAGTCGCCGTTCAGGTTCGTGGTGGCGATGACATCGAACTCGTCAGGTCGTGTCAGCACTTGCTGCAGGGTGATGTCGGCGATCGAGTCCTTCACGAGGATCCTGTCGCCTGGCTCGCCCGCGCAATCGTCCCAGCCGACGGCGACGTCGGCGAACTCGTCCCGCACGACTTCGTACCCCCAGGTGCGAAACGCCCCCTCCGTGAACTTCTGGATGTTCCCCTTGTGCACGAGCGTGACGCTGTGGCGGGCGCGCTTGACGGCGTACGCGAGCGCGGCCCGTACGAGGCGCTTGGAGCCCGTCTCGGAGACCGGCTTGATCCCCATTCCCGAGTCGGCGCGGATCGACCAGCCATAGGAGTCCTGCAGGAACTCGATGAGGCGGCGCGCCTCGTCGGTCCCCTCCTGCAACTCCAAGCCGGCGTAGACGTCCTCGGTGTTCTCCCGGAAGATGACCATGTTCACCTTCTCGGGGTGGCGAACTGGTGACGGCACGCCCGTGAACCAGCGCACAGGGCGCAGGCACACATAGAGATCCAGGAGCTGGCGGAGGGCGACGTTGAGCGACCGTATTCCGCCGCCGACCGGGGTGGTGAGCGGCCCCTTGATGCCGATGAGGTGGTGACGGAATGCCTCGACGGTGTCCTCGGGCAGCCACTCACCCGTCTCCTTGAACGCCTTCTCGCCCGCCAGGACCTCCTTCCACTCGACTCGGTGGCCGTGCCTGGCGGCGGCGGCGTCCAGCACGAGCTTGGCGGCCGGCCAGATGTCCACGCCCGTGCCGTCGCCCTCTATGAAGGGGATGATCGGCTCGGCTGGTACGTGCAAGATGCCGTCAGGCGACATCGTGATCTTCTCTGCCATGACTCGGAGCCTATGGGAGATGCCGCCCCTTGCCCCCGTGGCCGTCACGGAGGTCACCGGGGACCCGACCTCCTCGGTCGCAGGAGCGCGCCGGAGTAGCCTGCACAGGGGCGACGAGGAGGTGGGCGGTTGCCGCCAGAACGCGACGAGCATGCCGGCGGCGAGACGGCCGAGCGTGATCACGAGGATCTCGGCGAGCGCCTGGGTGCCCTCGAGAGCGCGATCGACGACCTGAAGCGTCGTCAGGTCGTCGCTGAGCTGCGGGCGGACCCCGGTCGCCTCCTGGCGGGCGTCGGAGACGTTCGCCGCCTCGCCCGGCAGGACCTGGACGACCTCGCCGAAGTGCTCGCCCGCTGGGACGTGCCCCTCTCGCCGGATGAGGAACTGCAGCTGCAACAGGTGGCGCTCGTCGCCCAGGGCGTCTCCGGCCCTCGCCGCTCCACGGTGCACCTCGTCGTCGGCGTTGCCTCCCGTGCCTGCACGGCGGACCTGGAGGCCGTCGCACGGGCAGCCCGCGTGCTCACCGACCACGGTCGCCGGGCCATCCCCGTGCTCGTGGCCCTGACGCCGCTCGGCCACGACCCCACCGAGGCTGCTCTCGCTCTCGGCGTCGAGATCGTCGTCGACGCCTGAGCGGCACCCGCCCGCTTCAGACCGCCACTGGCACGGCTGGAGACCTCAGCTGACGGGTGCCTCGATGCCGAGGTTGGCGCACACCTCGATCGTCGCCCGCGACTGGTTCATGGTGTAGAAGTGCAGACCGGGCACCCCTTGGGCGAGCAGCTGATCGCACAGCTCAGTCGCCACGTCCACCCCGATCTTGTGGACCTCCCCGGGCTGGTCGGAGACGGCGTCGATCCGTGCCGCCAGCTCCTCGGGGACGGCGCTGCCCGACATGTCCGCCATCCTCAGCACCGTGCGGGCGTTCGTGATGGGCATCACGCCCGGCACGATCGGCCGGGTGACGCCGAGCTTGCGCAGGTCGTCCACGAGTCTGCAGTAGTCGCTGGCGCGAAAGAAGAACTGCGTGATGGCAAAATCGGCCACCTCGAGCTTGGCGGCCAGGTAGGCGAGGTCGCTCGTCCGGTCGGCCGAGTCGGGATGACCTTCGGGGTGGGCAGCAACGCCTACGCAGAAGTCGCCAACCTCCTTGGCCAGTTCGACGAGGTCGATGGCATGAGCCAGCTCGCCTTCGGCGAGACGATCCCCGCCGGACAAGGGTGGATCCCCTCGTAGCGCCAGCACGTTCTCGATACCGGCGTGCCGATACGCCGCCAGTATCTCTGCGAGCTCGGCGCGGGTGTGGCCGGCACAGACGAGGTGGGCCATGGACACGCTGCGGCCACGCTCCGCCAGCTTCACGACGAGGTCGTGGGTGCGCTCTCGCGTGGAGCCTCCGGCGCCGTAGGTGATCGAGATGAACGCCGGATGGAGCGCCTCCAGCTCGAGCAGAGCCGCTTCCAGCCGTTCCTCCGCCGCCTCGCTGCGAGGGGGCCAGAGCTCTATCGACACGCAGCCCTTGGCGCCGAGGAGGTCCGTGATCCGCGTCATCGGCCCTCAGTCTGCCAGCTCGATACCGGACCGCCGGCACCAGGTGGCGGACCGCTCAAGGGACGAGTGAGCGACGGGCGGCCCGGCGCTCGGCTGCCCTCACGGCGTTGCGGAGCAGCATCGCCCGCGTCATCGGGCCGACGCCGCCGAGGCGCGGTGTGATCCAACCGGCCACGTCGGCCACGTCGTCGCTCACGTCCGAGAAGAGCTTGCGTCCCTCCCAGGTCGTGCCCGCCCCGACGACCGCCGCCCCGGGCTTGACCATGTCCCGGGTCACGAGGCCGGCCCTTCCCGCCGCCGCCACGACGACGTCCCCGCTGCGTACGTAGGGGGCGAGATCCGGGACGCCCGTGTGCACGACCGTGACGGCGGCGTTGCACCCGGGTCGCTTCAGCGACATCAACATGACGAGCGGCCGGCCGATCGTGAGCCCACGGCCGATGATGACGACATGGCGCCCCTCGATCGGGACGTCGTAGGCGTGCAGCAGCTCGAGAATCCCGGCAGGCGTGCACGGCAGCGGGCCGGGAGCGCCCATCACGAGCCAGCCGAGGTTGACGGGGTGGAGGCCGTCGACATCCTTCTCCGGGTCGACGGCGAGGAGGGCGGCCTGTTCGTCCAGACCGGGCGGGAGGGGCAGCTGCACGAGGAAGGCGTCGATGGCCGGATCGGCGTTGAAGCGGGCGATCGCTGCCAGCACGTCGCCCTGCGAGGCGTCGGCGGGAAGGTGCTCGTGAGCGGAGGCGATGCCGATCTCACCGCAGTCCTCGTGCTTCTTGGCGACGTAGCGGGCGCTCGGGGCGTCGTCGCCGACGAGGATCGTCCCGAGGCCTGGGGTGACCCCGGCCGCCGTGAGCTCGGCGACGGTTGCCGCCAGCTCGGTCTTGATCCTCTGGGCGAGAGCTTCGCCATCGAGCAGTACGGCTGTCATCTCGGGATCTCCTGTCGCTTGGCTATCTCTGGGCTGTTCGACTCTGGCGGGCTCGTGGTCAGTGCCGGAAGTGACGCTCGCCGGTCAGCACCATGGCGATCCCACGCTCGTCGGCGGCGGCCACGATCTCGTCGTCGCGAAGTGAGCCGCCAGGCTGGACGACGGCGCCCACACCGACGTCGGCAAGGGCGTCGAGGCCGTCGCGAAAGGGGAAGTAGGCATCGCTGGCGGCCGCTCCACCTGCAGCCCGACCATCCGCCTTGCGACCGGCGAGAACGGCAGCGTCCACGCGGCTCTGTTGGCCGCAGCCGACGCCCACGACCTGGCCCGCCTTGGCGAGGACGACGGCGTTCGACGACGTCCGTGCGCACACGAGCCAGGCGAGCTCGAGGTCTCGCCATTGCTGTTCGCTCGGAGCCGCCTTCGTGACAAGGCGCCAGGAGTCGCGGCCGCTGAGCAAGCGGTCGGGCTCCTGCACGAGGAAGCCCCCGTCGATCTGCCGCATCCCCCACCCCAAGGGCGAGGGAGCTGCGCCTTGCAGTGCCCGCATGTTCCGCCGCCGTTCGGCAAAAGCCGCCGGCACCCCCTCGTCGTAGCCGGGTGCCACGAGGACGTCGGCAACGGGGTTGGCGAGGATCGCCTCCGCCAGCTCGCCGTCGACGGGGCCGGACAGGGCGACGATGCCTCCGAAGGCGGACAAGGGGTCGCCCTCGAAGGCCAGGCGGTAGGCGGTGGCTGTATCTGCAGCGACGGCGACGCCACAGGGGTTGGCGTGCTTGACGATGACGGCGGCGGCCGAGCCGTCGAGCCCTGCGACCTCGTGAACCAGCCGCCAGGCGAAATCGGCGTCGAACAGGTTGAGGTAGGAGAGCTCGCGTCCGCCATGCTGGACGGCAGAGTCCCACCAGCCCGCAGTGCCCCCGATGCGGCGATAGCGCGCACCTGACTGGTGCGGGTTCTCGCCGTAGCGGAGGCCCTGTGCGCGTTCGAGAGCGAGATGCAGCGTCGGCGGCAGCGCTGAAGGGTCGCCCGCCGCTTCCTCGTCAAACCACGAGACGATGGCGGCGTCGTAAGCGGCGACGTGGGCGAAGGCGGCGCGGGCAAGGCGTCGGCGAGTCACGTCGCTGACCTCACCCTCCCGGCGCAGCTCGTCGAGGACGCCGCCGTACTCGGCGGGCTCGACCACAACGGTGACGTGGGCGTGGTTCTTCGCCGCCGCCCGGACCATCGTCGGTCCTCCGACATCGATCATCTCCACCGAAGGCTGCGACGAAAAGGGGTAGAGATTGCAAGCGACGAGGGCGATCGGCTCGATCTGCTGGGCGTCGAGGTCACCGAGATGAGCGGGGTTGTCGAGGTCGGCCAGGATGCCGCCATGGATGGCCGGGTGCAGCGTCTTCACCCGCCCTGACAACATCTCCGCCGCCCCCGTCACGTCCTCGACGGTGCGGTGCGGGATGGCCGCACGCGAGAGCGCCTGCGCGGTACCGCCACTGGCGACCAGCTCGATGCCGAGCGCCGCCAGGCCGCTTGCGAACGCCTCGAGGCCGGTCTTGTCGTAGACAGAGAGCAACGCCCTCACTGCCGTGGGCTCCCGAGCTCGAGGATCGGGCCGGGCGCCACGATCGGCCGCTCGTCGTCGAGGCGATCGATGATGGCGCGGATGGTGGCCGGGTACAGCAGCCGTTCCACTGCCTTGATGCGCTCATGAAGCACCGCAGGCGTATCACCCGGCAGGATGGCGACCCGCTCCTGGGCGAGGATCGGACCGTCGTCCACCGCGAGCGTCGCCACATGTACCGTGCAGCCCGTCTCGGTGGCGCCGGCGGCAAGCGCCTGCTCGACGGCGTGCCATCCCTTGAAGGCCGGGAGGAGTGCGGGATGGGTGTTCAGGATCCGTCCCGGATAGGCGGCGTGGATCGAGGGGCCGAGCACAGTCCCGTACCCTGCCATCGCCAAGAGCCCGACGTCATATCGCTCCAAGGCGGCCACGACGTCGTCGGTGAAGCCGTCGCGATCGAAGCTGCTCGAAAAGCTCGTCCGCAGGATCCGTTCGACCGGGATACCGGAGCCAGCGGCCACGGCCTCAGCTGCGCAGACGCGATCGACCACCACAACGGCGATGGGGAGGCCGGCAGCGATGAGGGCCTCGAGGATGGTTCCGGTCCCAGAGGCGAGGACGGCGATTCGCACGAGCCGCACGGTATCAGCGCCCGCGCCAAAGGCCGGTGGGGAACACGCGGCGAGTCCCGAAGGTGCCCAGGCACGTGCCGCGGAGGGGGGAAAATAGATCACGCAGAGTAGTTTCACAATCACTTATAGTGGTACCATCTCGCCATCAGGGAGCGGAGGTCAGTAGTGCGATCCGTTTGTTGGAGTCGGCGCCACGAGCAAGGAACAAACCGCTGAGCGACGTGCCCTTGGGTGAAGGGTGGTGGATCGCCTCAGATGGCAAGTGGTATCCCGCCAACGCCCACCCCGACGCGCCCACGCAGCAGTCGCCGGTGAGCGAGTCAGACCTCCCGCCTGCGGAGGGCTGGTGGAAGGCCTCGGACGGCAACTGGTACGCACCGGAGCTGCACCCGGACAACATCGCCGCCATCACGCTCTCGCGACCCCCGACGCGAACGGCCGTCACGCGTGCGTCCCGCACGTCGACGGTTCTCGGTGGCAACCCTGTTGCCGAGCCGGGCGCCGTCGCGGCCGGCGTGGGGAGCCGCAACGGCCACACGAGAGTGACGCACGGCCCTGACGTTGGAGAACGCGGCCTGGGCAACGGCGTTGCCAGGCTGAACGGCTCCGGCGGCGCCGAGCGCGGCAACCGGCCCAGCGCCAAGCCCACGTACAGTCCCGACCTCGCGGCTGTCAACGGACACGGACACGCCGCCGCCCGCTCGCGTAACGATGTCGGCGACCGCCGTGAGGCCGAGCCGGATCGACGCGGAGGAGTCGAGCGGCGTAGCGGCGGCGATCGGCGCGGCGGCGCGGCGGACCGCCGAAGCGACAGGGCCGATCGGCGCAGCGGCGCGGCAGAACAACGTGACGGCGAGCCGACCGGATCCAACCTCCCGAGCGGCCTGGTGCCACGTGCGAGCGTCTCCGGCAACGCTGGCGGACCTGGGCCGGCGGGGCATGCCGCCTCAGGCGGGCAGAACGAGGGCCCGGCGAACGGCGATCTCGGCTTCGATCCCTTGAACGACCCTGCGACGCTCTTCGGCGACTGGCAGCCGCCACCTGCCCGTCCTGCGGCCTCCGGGCCGACGGAGGGGCCGACGCGTCCGACGCGGCCGACGCGACCAGGCTTCGGCAAGACAGACGAGCCGCCGAGCGGGTCGACCATCCACGAACAGCTCCCGTCGAACCAGTACCGTCCGCAGGTGGCACCTGGGCAGGTCCCGAGAGCGGACGGCTTCGATGAATGGCTCGATTCCTTCGCTTCGATGCCGGTACCCCGCACGACGAAGGTGACACCCCCGCCGCAACGGCTGACAGGGGTCTCCGACGTGCTCCATGGCGCCCGCGGAACGATGGGAGGCCCGGCCTCCGCCACCCCTCGCATCTCCTCCAGCGAGGCCGACTTCTTCGTGCTGAAGCCGGCCGGCCGCAAGCCGAAGCCGGCGCCGGCGCAGCCTCGATCGAGGACCAAGCTCAGCGCCGCCATCTTCTTCCTCGTGCTCTTCCTCGTGCTCGCGGCCGTGGCCATCGCGTTCTTCTACTTCCATGCTCACGGCATCGGGCCGCACGTCGGCTAGGGGAACACGGGCCTTTCAGTCGAGGAAGGTGTAGAGCGGGAAGGCGCTCGTCAGCGCTTGCACCCGAGCAAGGACATCGCCGATGGCACCGCCAGCAGGCGCAAGGGCATCCACGAGGATCCGCCCGACCTGTTCGAACTCGGTGTCGCCGAAGCCTCGGCCGGCCAGGGCCGCCGTTCCAAAACGCAGGCCGCTCGCAGCGGGCTCTGCCTGCGGATCGAAGGCGAGGCGGATGGCGTTGGCGGAGATGCCGAGCTTGTTCAAGAGATCGAGCTGGCGCCAGGCTTCCCGTCCGGAGGGGGCGAGGTCGACGAGGAACTGGTGCACATCCGTGCCACCGGTGACGACGGTGGCTCCGAGCGACCCTTCGGCCTCGGCAAGTATTCCTGCGACGGTCTGGGCACCGCGAACGGTCCGCTCCATGCGCTCCCGGTAGGCATCCGTGGCGGCCAGCGCCAAGGTCACGGCCTTGGCGGCGATGACGTGCGGCAGCGGGCAGCCCTGCTCTCCCGGGTAGACGGCGCCGTCTATGCGATCGGCCAGCTCCTCCGTGCAGACGATGGCGCCGCCCCGTGCGCCTCCGAGCGTCTTGTGAAGCGTCATCGTGCAAGCGTCGGCGTAGGCGACGGGATCAGGGTGAAGGCCGGCGGCGACGAGGCCGGCGAAGTGGGCCATGTCGACCACCAGGTAGGCATCGACGTCGTCGCAGATCTCGCGAAAGGCCCGGAAGTCGAGGAACCTCGGATAGCAGGACCACCCGGCGAAGATGACCTTCGGCCGGTGGTGCTCAGCCAGGTCCGCCACCTCGTCCATGTCGACGAGGCGATCCGCCCGGCGGACGTGGTATGCCACCGCAGAGTAGTAGCGGCCGGCGAAGGTGTCTGGGTGGTAGTGCGTCGGGTGACCGCCGTGGGTGAAGTCGAAGCCGAGGATCGGATCCCCTGGCTCGCACAGTGCCCGCAGGACGCTCTGGTTTGCACTGGAGCCGGAGTACGGCTGGACGTTGGCGTGGGCGGCGCCGAACAGCGACATCGCCCGCCTGATCGCCAGGGTCTCGACGGCGTCGACCCACCCGCACGTGTCGTAGTCGCGCTTGCCCGGATAGCCATCGGCGTACTTCGCCGTGAGGATGGAACCCTGCGCCTCGAGGACAGCCCGCGGAGGGACGCTCTCGGAGGCGACGAGGTCGAGCGTGCCGCGCTGGCGGCCAAGCTCGCCCGCGATCAGCTCGGCGATCTCCGGGTCGAGCTCGCCGAGGGGGGCCGCCTGGATACGCGCCTGTTCCGCCGCCAGGTCAACGGGGCCGTCGGCCGGCTCAGGCGTCTGCATCCTCAGCGGCGAAGGCATGGCCGAGCCGCTCCACGTCGAAGCCGGCGGCGCGCGCGGCGAGGATCACGGCGCGGGCATGGGCAGGGTTGCGGGTCTCGAGAACGAGGTGGACACCGTTCTCGCGGACGTGCAAGTCGAAGCCCTCCCTCAGGTGGTCCACTTCGAGCAGGTTGGCGCCGCTTTCACCGAGACAGGTGAGGAGGCGGGCGAGCTGTCCCGGGCGGTCCGACATGCGGGCGAAGAGGACGAGACGTCGCCCCGAACGCGTCTCATGCCGGCGGATGGCATCCGCCAGCACTCCCGTGTCCAGGTTGCCGCCGGAGAGAACGACAACGGCCGTCCCGCCACTTGTCGGCATGGTGATGCGGTCGGACAGGATGGCGGCGACGCCAACGGCTCCGGCTCCCTCGACAAGAAGCTTCGCCCGTTCGAGGAGCAGCACCATGGCATCGGCGATCTCGTCTTCCCCGACCGTCACGACCTCGTCGACGAACCTCGAGACCAGCGGGAGGGTGAGCTCGCCTGGACGCTTCACGGAGATGCCGTCGGCGAGCGTCGGGTAGGCGTCCACTTCGACGGTATGCCCCGCGCTGATCGAGACGGGGAAGGCAGCGACGCTGGCTGCCTGCACGGCTACGACCTTGACGGACGGCTTGAGCGACTTCACCGCCACGGCCACCCCACCGGCGAGGCCGCCCCCGCCGAGGGGCACGATCACCAAGGAGAGGTCGGGAACGTCCTCCACGACCTCGAGGCCGAGGGAGCCTTGCCCGGCGATGACGGCGGCGTCGTCGAAGGGGTGCACGAGGACCTTGCCCGTCTCGATGACGCGCTTGCGAGCGAGCTCGAGGCACTCGTCGATGCCCTCGCCGCCGAGGTGCACCGTGGCCCCGTAGGCGATCGTGGCCTCGGACTTGGCGACAGACGCCTCCGTCGGCATGTACACCTCGCAGGGAACACCCAGCTGAGCAGCCACGAACGCCGCCGCCTGGGCGTGATTGCCGGCGCTGGCGACGACGATGCCGGCGTTGGCGAGCCGCCCGAGGGAGGCGAGCTTGCTCGAGACGCCGCGGACCTTGAACGAGCCGGTCCGCTGCAGGTTCTCCGCCTTGTAGACGACCGGGGAACCGACGTATTCGCTCAGCACGCGGGAGTTGAACATCGGCGTCCGGTTCGCCACGCGCTCGACGTGGGCACGGGCGTCTTGGATGTCGGCCAGCGTGACGCGTGGCTCGCCGATGCCGGGGTGGCCCGCGTCGGTCAAGGGAGCTGCTTCACAAGGTGGGCGCCGACGGCGCCCACTCCCCTTCGAGCTCGCGAACGACTCCCACCATGAGCTCGCCCGCCTCGGTCGGGTTCTTCGCCACGATGACGCCGGCATCGCGGAGCGCCTCGATCTTGGCCTTCGCCGTCCCTTTCGAGCCGGAGACGATCGCGCCGGCGTGCCCCATCTTGCGGCCCTCGGGGGCGGTGACACCGGCGACGTAGGCCACAACGGGCTTGCTCATCTCGTTGCGGATGTACTCCGCGGCGCGTTCCTCGCCATCGCCGCCGATCTCGCCGATCATCATGATCGCCCTCGTCTCCTGATCGTCCTGGAAGGCCCGCAGCACGTCGACGAACGTCGTGCCGGGGACGGGATCACCGCCGATCCCGACACAGGTCGTCTGGCCGACGCCTTGCTGGGAGAGCTCGTGGAGGGCCTGATAGGTCAGTGTCCCCGAGCGGCTGACGATCCCGACGGGGCCGCCGGGTAGGGCGATATCGCCGGAGGTGATCCCGATGTTGCACTTGCCCGGCGAGATCACGCCCGGGCAGTTGGGACCGAGCAGGCGGGTTTGGGGAAAGTCGCGGCGAAGACGGGCTGCGACGAGTGCCTCGTCCTTGGCGGGAATGTGCTCGGTGATGCACACGACGAAGCCGATGCCGGCGGCCGCACACCCCACGATCGCTTCGGCCGCACCCCGGGGGGGCACGACGACGAAGGCGGCGTCGACCCCGTGGCGCTCGACCGCTTCGGCCACCGTGTCGTACACCGGTATGCCCTCGACGTCCTGACCGCCCTTGCCGGGGGTGACGCCGGCCACCACCTTGGTGCCGTAGGCCCGGTTGCGAAGACCGTGGAAACGGCCCTGGCTGCCCGTCAACCCGAGGACGACGACCTTTGTGCTCTCGTCCACGAAGATGCTCACGAGAGGCCCCCGGCGATCTCGACGGCTCGTTGGGCGGCACCGATCATCGTCAGCTCCGGGATGATCCACTCGGACCGGGCCTCGTCGAGCATCCGTCTCGCTTCGATCGAGTTCGTGCCGTCGAGCCGCAACACGATCGGTGAGGTGAGCTCAACCCGCTCGAGGGCGGTCAAGATACCCTGGGCCACCTCGTCGCATCGCACGATGCCGCCGAAGATGTTGACGAGGATGACGCGCACGTTCGGGTCGGTGTTGATCACCTCGAGGGCGTTCGCCATCACGTCGGCGTTGGCACCGCCACCGATGTCGAGAAAGTTGGCGGCTGCGCCGCCGACCTGGTTGACGACATCGAGCGTCGACATGGCCAGCCCGGCGCCGTTGGCGATGATCCCGACAGAGCCCTCGAGCCCGATGTACTGCAGCCCCTTCTCCTTGGCCAGGCGCTCGCGCGGGTCGACGTCGCCCATCTCCTCGAACTCGGACCACTCGGGGTGGCGGAAGGCGGCGTCGTCGTCAAGGGTGACCTTGGCGTCGAGCGCTCGCACGCGGCCATCGGTCGCGAGCACGAGCGGGTTGATCTCGACGAGATCGGCGTCGCCCTCGACGTAGCAGCGGTAGAGATCGACGAGGATGCCAGCCGCCTGCTCGAGGGCCTCGGCATCGAGCCCGGCATCGGTGACGAGCTGCAGGGCTTCGGCCTGGCCGAGCCCGTCGAGCGGGTCGACGTGCAGGCGGGCGATGGCTTCAGGCTCACTCTCGGCCACCTGTTCGATGTCGATGCCGCCCCGCGCCGAGACCATGGCCAGGTGCAGCTTGACTGCGCGATCGAGCGTGAAGCTGGCGTAGTACTCCCTGGCGATGTCAGTGGCGTGCTCGATCCACAGGCGCCGCACGACGTGGCCCTTGATGTCGAGGCCGAGAATCTCCGAGGCGCACCGGCGCACCTCGGCGGCATCCGATGCCAGCTTGACGCCACCGGCCTTGCCGCGCCCGCCGACTTGCACCTGAGCCTTCACGACGACGGGATAGCCCACCTCCTCGGCGGCGGCGACCGCATCGTCCACGTTGTCAGCTGCCCGGCCGGCCGAGATGGGGATCCCGTAGCGCCCGAAATACTGCTTACCCTGATACTCGACAAGATCCACCCGGGTGGTCCCTCCGTCTCCTCGTTCGTCAGCTCGATCGTCAGTTGCTCGCGGCTGAGTCGCCCTCGCGGGCATCGAGCGCAGCCTCGAGCCAGCGGGCGATCTCCGGCAGCGGTGCCCCCGGCGTGAAGACCTCGGACACACCCGCTTCCTTCAGCACCGGTATGTCCTTGTCAGGGATGATGCCGCCGCACACGACGAGCACGTCCTCGAGGCCTTCCCGGCGCAGGCCCTCGACGACCTTCGGCACGAGCGTCAGGTGGGCGCCGGACAACAGCGACAGGCCGACGGCGTCGGCGTCCTCCTGCACGACGGCTTGCACCACCTGCGCGGGGGTCTGGTGCAGGCCGGTGTAGATCACCTCGAAGCCGGCGTCGCGCAGCGCGCGGGCGATCACCTTGGCGCCCCGATCGTGGCCGTCGAGGCCGGGTTTCGCGACGACGACGCGGTATCGGCGTTCCATGCTCGGCCGATGCTACCCATGAAGGTGCCGACCCGGCATCCCCGCCGACCTCCCGGCCGGCATCCCGGCCTTTCCGGCCAGGGACAACTACGATCCCGGGCAGTGCGCCGACGATCAGAAACCGGGGTGTGGTGGGCGAGTCCGCACGTGGCGGGCTTCCTCGCTCTCATGCCGACGGTCCTCGGGATCTTCCTCATCATCCACGAGTTGACGCTGCACGGCGTTCTCGGCGGAGTGGGCCTGGCACCGGGAAGCGTCAATTTCGCCTCCTCCGTGGCGCTGTCGAAGGGCCAGCTCCCCTACGACAACTTCGTCCTCACGCAGCCTCCGGGAATGAGCATCCTCCTGCTGCCCTTCGCCTGGATCGCCCATTCGAACGGCTCGGCGGGGCTCGACGCCGCCCGTGGCCTCACGGCCGCCGTCTCGGTGATCGACATCTTCCTCGTC
>Ga0116106_1000593_pt1 | contig 20085 bp, 13 predicted proteins | sample June2015DPH_6_50_FD_89717 | JGI IMG/M metagenome (GOLD analysis project Ga0116106, IMG submission 89717) | Peatland microbial communities from SPRUCE experiment site at the Marcell Experimental Forest, Minnesota, USA - June2015DPH_6_40 | ecosystem: Environmental > Terrestrial > Soil > Wetlands >...
GCATTAGGGGCAGAGGTTGGGGGTTAATAGTGGATAGTGAGAAGATGCGCGGGAAAAGGTGGATGTTAAAGAGGCCATTTCGTGGTCCGCAAAGTGCAGTGAATAGCGAACGATGAAAAACTAAATCCCAATCCCTTAGCCAATCAGGACCGCTCTTTCCTTAAGCAGCCAAACTTTAGCGCGACCCCAAACGATAAAGAAGATTGCCTTTTTCTCCGGCTGCCTCAATGTTGTCGCTTCAACTTTTCCATTTGGCTGGGCGTTGCGGTCGAGATGTGAATGCGTAAACTGTCCCCGCGACAAAAGTAGGTTTGGAACATTGATTATTGGCAGAATTCCTTTTTCCGTATAATCTGAAATGATCACTATTTTGGAGAGGACAGTCTTTTAAAATGATGATCTCCGTCATGGCTGATTTTGGGTAAGGTAGAATGAGGCAGCATGTTCCAGTCATAGATCTTTTTGCCGGGCCTGGCGGTTTGGGCGAGGGCTTTGCCAGTTTTGAGAACGCGGATGGAACACGCCCTTTCAGAGTTCAACTGGCTGTGGAAAAGGATGTCCACGCACATGCGACACTACTGCTGAGGTGTTTTTTACGTCAATTTGTTCCAGGCGAAATCCCGGACGAGTACTATCAATATTTACAAGGGAAGATTTCGAGGGCCGAACTGTTTAAGAGATTCCCCAAAGAATCGGAGACTGCCTCTGGGGTAGCGCTCCTCAAAGAATTGGGAAAGAACAATACCACTATTTACAGGAAGATCAGCAAAGTTATTCCTGAAAAAGACGACAGCCTTTGGGTGATGATTGGTGGGCCCCCATGTCAATTATATTCAGTAGTGGGCCGCTCACGTCTGGCCGTGAAGAGAAACAATGATATCCAGAAATATGAGGAGGATAGAAGGCATACTCTTTACAAAGATTATCTGAAATGTGTGGCAAAATTCCGGCCACCTTTATTTATTATGGAAAATGTTACTGGAATACTTTCAGCAAAACACAAAGGGAAGAGTATCATCAATGAGATCATTAAAGACTTAGGGTTTCCTGCGGCGGCGGTAAATGTTCGCACCCAGCCAGGGATTCCCTTTGACAAAAAGACATATCGGCTATACTCGCTCGTAAAACAGGCTGTTTCGGACAGGCTAGAACCGACTAATTTCATTATCAAAGCTGAAGATTACGGAATACCTCAATCGCGTCACCGCTTGATCATTCTGGGCGTTCGCAAAGATCTGAATGTCGTACCCCGCATCCTGCGTAAGGCAGATAATCCTGTTTCCGTTGAAGAAGTTTTATCTGACCTTCCGAAGATTAGGAGCATGCTTTCCAGAGAGTCGGACTCCTGCCAGATTTGGATCGAAGTTGTTCGATCATCGCTTCAGCAGCAATGGGCAACCGATGATCCAATGAACGGGTTCAGGCAGGAATGCGCACGTGCAATTGAAAACCTCAACGAACAACTTGGAACCGGAGGTCAGTTTCTAGAGCATCAATTCGAGCCCGGTTACCTCAAGGAATGGTTTGGAGACAAGCGTTTAGGAGGAGTTTGCAATCATTCTGCAAGGGCTCACATGAGGCAGGATCTCCATAGGTATTTTTTTGCGTCCTGTTTCGCCCGAGCAGAAAAAAGATCTCCCAAAATATGCGATTTCCCCGAAGAACTCCGACCGAAACACGATAACATTCAGGAAGCTGTTAACGGGAAGTTTGATGACAGATTCCGCGTCCAGGTTGCTTGCAGGCCAGCAACAACGGTTACATGTCATTTGGCCAAGGATGGTCATTACTACATTCATTATGATCCCTCACAATGCAGAAGTCTGACTGTCCGGGAGGCTGCTAGGCTTCAAACCTTTCCGGACAATTACTTTTTTGAAGGCCAGCGGACGCATCAATACATTCAGGTTGGAAATGCTGTCCCTCCATTGCTTGCAAGACAGATCGCCGAAATTGTATACGAGTTGCTTGCCGAAGTTCAAAATGGTCAAATAAGCTGATAAAATCCGAGTCTTAAGGAGAATGTCTGAATGTCCGACCGGATCAGCCCTGAAGCCCGCAGCAGGAACATGTCCAGGATTCGAAATGCGAATACCGGCCCCGAAATGATCGTGCGGCGTTTAGTCCATTCCATGGGACACCGTTACCGTCTTCACAGGCGAGATTTGCCAGGATGCCCCGATGTGGTGTTTCCAGTGATGAAGAAAGCCATTTTTGTGCATGGCTGCTTTTGGCACCGGCATGAAGGGTGTAAATACGCCTACACCCCAAAAAGCAGAGAGAATTTCTGGATCACGAAACTTGAAGGCAATCGTATAAGAGATAAAGAAAATCTCGTGAAGTTAGAGGGGCTTAAGTGGAAAACCCTTGTGATTTGGGAGTGTGAGACGGATGATTTAGACTTGCTTCGAAAGCGTATTCACGTGTTTTTGGTCCAACAATAGTCTTTTAGCTTTTTGCACCTCGAAATAATTGAATGCTGAACGGCAGCCTTGGCTCTCTCGAAATGGATTCCCAATGAGAGCAAGGATATTCATGTTGATCTTCAGTCCGCAAACCAAAGAGACTTCAAACCGGCAATATTTCAAAATCCGACTTAATTGATATTTCGCATTATTCCAGAACGTGACCGCTTTCGAGCAAATTGGCCATAAAGCCACAATCGCGATCATAGGGAGTTCCCACCACCATTGCTCTATCCAGGCCTTGGTTGATCGTTTCGCAAGAAGTCTCAGGCAGCAGGACGCATGCATGGCATGCTGCAAGATTGGCCAATCTCGATCCGGTGCCACCGAGATTTTCCGAACAAATAGGATCTGCAGAACACCATGAAGCTCGGCTCAGAGCCCGCTGAACAATTGGCCCTATGCGCTCGGGGCGACCAAGACGCACCAGTCCCCCTAGTGTCCCTTCGGAATCACCTGCTGATGTATATATCAAGAAACCAGCCATTGGTGCGCTCAAATCTGCTGAGACAAAGAGGCGCTCCCGTAGGGATGCAGTACTGTAACCGCACTCGAAAATAAGTTGGTTAATCATGATGTGGGCCAAGCTATGAACAAGAAGATACCTTGCCACCCATGCTCTATCAGCAGCTCCGATTGGAGGGAGAGTCTGGAACACGCCAGCCAGACGCATAACAAAACCGTCGCTTAATCGCACCGACAGCCACTCAGAATTCTGATGATACCATTCTGCAATCTTCTGCTCACCTATTTCGAAGTATATTCCTTCGCCGAAAACTTCAACTGCAGGCAGCCAGCGATCCTGTGGCGCGGATGGTGGATATCTGAACAGCTGGTTCATGGCAGATTGAGGCATGCCATCAAGAGGATGGCTGCTCTGCTCAATCCGATCGAAACCGTAGAAGACCCGGGTTTCCCTCAGCCTTTCCACCAAGTTGATTTTAGAAATCCAGCTGGCCAGCTCATGAGGCACTGAGGATGGAATCACTCTTAGATTTGGAATCTTTGGGTTATTAACCTCGTTTCGGATTATGTTGTACTCGGCACGTCGAAATGCAAGCAGATCAGTTTCAGAAACTGCTGGCTGCGCAGCGTTCCCTGTGATTGCAAAGGTGGTCTTAAAAAGGCTATCGAGCGCCCGTTCAACTTCCCTTGGCTCGCTGAGAATACCAAGACTCTTAATGGCGTGGTGTACCATTGCAATCGCGTTTGCTTTCTGATTCATATTCCAGAGTGTCTTTGCAACTCCCAATGAGCATGAGCTCTCTTCCTGTTCAATCTGGTTCCTGAGCTCGGTGATCGAGTCATCCTCCTCCTGTAAATCGGGAAGGAGAATGGCCGAGATGGTTTTTGGGAAGTACAGATTCGTTTGGTTAATGAGAGCACCGATTAAAGGAAGTTCGCATTGCTCCTCTGCTCCTTCGCCCAACCAGGGGCGTTCACCGGGGCACGAGATACCTGCTTTTTGAAAAGCGCTCTGTTCTCCACTCTCAAGGTCCGGTTTTAACATTGTTCCTGCCAGACTTTTTCCCTTCCGCCCCGAAGAACCATCCGGGCATGTGCGGCATTCAACTTTGACGCTGCTGAGTTCCGCGCCGCCACGATCCGTAAGATAGAGATCTCCATCACCTTGACACTGACATCCTATCCACTCCTTCCACGGGAATTCGCATAGATGCCCATTCTGGCATACTGCAATAAAACGCACCGGGAGCCATCGCCCCCCGCCAGCCGGCCTATCAAGGCGCTCAGTACATAGATTAAACCTTCTCATTTTGCCGGTCTTGGAATTTCGATACCACCTCGGGAATCTTTGTGCAGGCGTGTAAACGAGTGCATTTGGAGGTGATTCCTGCCCCTTACGTACCTCCCGAAAATCTGCAGGTTTGCAGAAGCGGTTGACATGAAGCAACGCAGCTAGACGAGGCTCAAATTTTTGAAATTCGGAAAGATCCTGGCACTGCTCTCCTCCAGGCTGTTTGAACCAGTGATCAAGACCGCACACCACAAGAGGTGTACCCCGTCTGTCCGTATAGATTGCCCCGGGACCGAAGGGAGCAATGAGCTGCCCGATCCGCACTTCCCTATTCATTTGAAAACCTCTTCATCAGAAGGACATCATTCATCAGCAAGAGCATAGCCCTGTGTAATGGCCAGCTCAGCACTCTGATCAACTTGGCGCATGCTGCTCGCAATTACAGTGCCCTTGTGCCTCTGGACAGGACTTGCATACTGCCCCGGCCACAGAATCAAATACTCCCCTGTAATTCTTTGCGGGAATTCCTCCCAAAGTTGTGGATTCATACCCCATTTATTTTCCAGCTCATTTCTCACTCTTGCAAGCTCATCCAGGGATCTTTGCAGATCTTCAGGAACCTGGACAATCTGGCACCTATCGCGCAAGAACTCCGAAGCATCAGATATGTGTTCATGATAGGCATGCCTGTCCTGGACAGGAGCATTGCTATGCTGTCGTGCCCATGCAACCAATGCCCCCGGAAGGGCACGCTGGATTGCCGAGAGTGCAAAGGGTGTTGCTGACGTAGGCTCTACGCGTTCATAAAGTCGACGGTGATAGCTGTGGAATTGTTCAAAGTGAGATCGGTCACGACTCTTCGAAGGATTATAAACAGTCAGTATTAGCCCCGGACGCTCCCACCAGCGGCGACCAACGCGCCCGGTTACCTGAATGTACTGGGCGGTGGTTTTTGGTTGCCCCACTACACCCATTAATGAAAGCCGGTCGATATCTACCCCGACCTCTATGATATTAGAAGCAAGGCAGGCATCTATAGTAGTTCCTGCAGCAGAGTATGGCATTGACAGCCTATCCATCATAGCCACTATTTCGGGTTGTGAAAGCCGGCTGGTGAGTTCTTCAACAATTTTCAAGTTCCGTCGATTATCAGGGGGGAAACTTTCGCGATTAAAAAGAAATTTGAGTCTCGACCGGATGTCGGAATCGAAAAGTGTTTTAGCACCGGCGAGCTCCCTTATGCTATTGTAAAATACCAGTAAAGACCACCACGGGTCCCGGTGTTCTTCTGTAAGCGAGAAAGGCCGAAAAAGAGCTGACGAGAAAGTTCTGACTTGGGTTGTCAAAACAGAACCATAACCGCCGGCATGAATGCCGAGATAAAGACGCCCGGGCTGCAGGGTATTATTCTCGTGGCGAGCGTAGGTGCCAAAAAAAGAATCTCCCATTAGCAAACCAGGGGTCGGGAATAACTGTGTCGTGTCGCGGGCGTAGAGTGCTTTTATCTGGTCACTGGCACCTCGTATTGTGGCAGTAGACGCAATCAGCTTCGGTTTTACCAATCCTCCTGCAAACTCTTCAGAGCAAAGCCGCTCAAAAATGCCTTCATAAAGACCATACATAGTTCCCAATGGTCCGGAAATAAGGTGTAATTCATCTTGCACAATCAGACCAGGTGGAACGAAGACCTGAGCAACCTCTCCGTGAAGAACGGCCCGACCAAAAATTGCGCCAGCAGCTGGCCGATATGAAATCATCGCGAATTTGTCAGCAGTCGCTATTATGATTGAAGGAGTGCACTTGTAGATTCTTTCATCAATCACCTCCACCGGAAGCCAGTGCTGGTGGTTTTCTGGTCCGAAGCTGCAGCTACTATCGGGGCAATGCAGCAGTGGGCCTTCATCACCTACATCACTGATCCCTTTCGTCCTCAGTGTATTCCACTGGCTCTTGGCCACACTGGCAGGTCTCTTTCCTTCAAATCTACCCATTTCCGCCCTACACCATGGGCATTCAGTAAGGACCAGCGGATTTCCAGGTATATCACCAGACCGAAATTCACGGATCTCGATTTTTGCCTGCCGAATGGTATTGGGCGAGCTGCTACTGCCTATCCATAAGCCCAAGCCAAAGCGATTTCCTGGGAGCTCTTCCATTTGATGCATGTTCGGATTTCGGCGTAGAAATTCCATCGAACAGATCAAGCTTGCAGCACGCTGAAATTGCTGGGTGGTTAGCATTCTAAGGGTATAGCGCATAAGTACATTGGTGCCATCTCTCCTCAGTACACCTCCATCCTTCATCAACAAACGTTGATGAAACATATAGAATGCCATCACCCCCAGATAAGCCTCCGTTTTACCTCCTCCGGTTGGGAACCATATCAGATCCACAATCTGGCGATCCTGAGACATTCCATTGCTGACTCCCTCGATGGACATAAGCAAAAAAGCTATCTGAAAGGCACGCCACCATCCCAGATCATTGGATTCCTGACTGTTCTCATAGATGTCCCAAGGTGATATAAAATTTCCAGAGGGGGAAACTCGGCGTTCAACCGGATTCCACTGCAAAGGCCTTCTGGCAAGCTGTTTTGTGGCAATCTGCTGCAGTAGCATGGACAAATTCGCCAGCCTGAATGCTGTCCTGACCTTGGCATCTCCCAGAAGCAGGGTTATCCCGGCGTTTATCCTGTTGAGACAGATGTGACAGGCATCAATGTGCTGCTCTGCAACAGGCTTCAGATGATCAGGCAGGCCTGCTGCCTCTTCGCGCTTTCGTTCAATCCATAATCCATATTCATTGGCGAGACTTCTGAGCGAGTGCCATGCCGGCCCCTGTTCTTTGCTAGGCAGGGACGCAAGAGAACGCATGGAAACTCGAATTAGATTACCATCCCCATCTTTAATATCAGGGGTCATGCTTGGGGTCTGTACGGCAGGCATTACATCAGCGTAAAGCACAACCGGTGTTTCACCCGGCCCAGCATCCCAGCCTGCGGCACAACCATGACCAATCCCCCAAGTGGCAGATTCGCGGTAAAGAAGAGCAAGCGACTGTTCATCCTCATCGAGCTGGTCAAAAGGGCGTTGACTTTCCGGGTATTTTTGAAAGCAACCATTTTCGACCGATACTTCAAAATAAGTCTGGTAAAAGACAGCCTCATGAGCTTCCTGATTCGGTCTCACTATTGTGCAATTGCGTAAAACTGCGGTTAACAGCCATGTATCAGGCCGGTCTGTAACGGCACGGCGGAAAACATCAACCCTCAGTTCGATTGGAGAGGCATCCGGCATCAAAACACTACGGATAACGATGTTATTAGGCTTCAAATCATCGCGATTGATAATAATTTCAGTATCATTTGAAACCGCCGGGCATCTCCGCCAAATTGGAAGACTTAATGGCTGCGCTGAACTCGACACGCGACGAGTGCTCAATTCATAACGACCGTTCAAAGGAAATGCCGGACTGTTTTCACTCTGCCACGAAAATTGTCTTGAACGAGGCAGTTTTACAATGACTTTCCCGCGCTCGTTAAGCGTGACGCAAAAGGATATTCCAATTGCGGATGGCTGGCGAACATCGGGACTGGTCACGTCGAAATCATCGTCAATGGGCCCCCCCGATTCCTGGTCGCCAGCATCAGTTTCGTCAGGGCCATTTGAATCTACCTCATCAACAATTCCCTCTGTGGGTTCAAAACCAAGGTGGTCGGTAGCCTGAGCAGCTAGCTGGTCTGACGAGAGTACGGCTATCTCTGACCCGGCCGGATGCAGAAGACCTGCACCATATTTGCGATACGGTGTTTCCCGATCGAAATAAAGGACTTCTTCTATCGAACCATTCGTGACAGGTCTCCAACCCAGCGCTCCACGCCTTAACGGCTCCGGGTCCGTGAATATCCTGTCCTCAAACTCAATGATGGTCGCATCTTTAAGGTGTCGTGCAGGGCCGACAAGTTCTCCGCGGATGTAAGCGATCAGGTCAGATCTGCCATTCATGCATTGCACCTCCCTTGGTCAACCATTCAATCAATATGGCCTGACTTCTTGTATCACACAGGACCCGGATGGATTCAGTGGCTCGCGTCATTCCGATATAAAACAGGTCACGATTAAAATCTGCTGATGTCGGATTTACATCTGTCAGAATTATTACCTTGTTCTCCAGCCCCTTGTATGCATGGATTGTGCAAAAACGTACGCAATGATCATGCTGCCAGGCAGGGCAAAGCCTGTACCCTCTTTTTTTCAGAGAGGAGGCGGCGCAACTATCAATGCTCCCAAAGGAAAGGATAGTGATTTCTTCCGGAAGGTATCCTTGCTGCTTAAATTCATTCAGATAGTCAGCAAGCTTGCCGGTCTGATCATCGATCTTGGAATAGAAGTATACATCATAATTCTGGATGCTGCCGCCCTTACGCATATATCCTGAGTAAATCTGTCTATCGAAACCGCTGAGTCTTACCGCGGTTTCGCCGATAATTTTATAATTACGGCAGTTCTCTGACAGTCTCCAGTATGCAGGCCTTATCATACTGGATAAAGTACCAAGCGTTTGATTTAGCAATTCTCGCTCTCCGAGTACCTGATGTTCAAAGTCACCCAAAAGTGTATATCTGCCCCTCTCGAGACCACCATTGATGAACTGAACAAGGCATGCCCAAAGTCCAGGCCTGATGAAGAAGTCTTGGGCCTCATCAAGTACAAGGTAATCAAATGGGGCAATAGCCCTGAGTTCCGGATCGGTCAGCTTTTCCTCAATGCTGGTTGGCAGGACATGCTCCCAAAACTCTCTATCGGGATTTTCAGGTATTCCGATCCCTGTCATCTCAGCCATTATCTGAATGGCACGGCCCGTCACCATATTCGGTAGAACAGGCTTAAACTGCAGCATTGTCTCCTTGAGCCATTCACCGACCAGCTGATTGAAACAGAAGAGTGCAACCCGCTGTCTGCGCTCTGCCATTCGTCTTGCAAGTTCCATTGCTATCAGAGTCTTACCAGTACCAGCTCCCCCGGAGACGAGCACTCTATCGTTTAACATCGCGAGTTGCAGGACCGGTTTTTGCTGTTCCCGAAGCAGACGTTCTATTTCTTCTTCCCTGCGTCTGATCTCCTCACGTGCTTCTGGACGAAATTTCTGCACGGGCACGCATAAATTAACAATCTTCTGAATTTCGCTGACGGTTAGCGAGGCCTCAAGACGCTTTAATCTCGCGTCTGCATCAATACTACTAAGTATTCGTTGCTTTAAGTTGTCACAGAAGTCAGTGGAATTCGAGAACATTCGAAATACCCGGGTATCCATCAATTCCCAGCTCTGAACCGAGAGGTTCGGTTTCAGATCGAATATTGCATTAGCAAAAGCACAAAGATGAACAACCGGAATCCTCCTGAACTCAGGGGCAAGTTCACGCATTCTGCGGTAGAAAGTATGTCGACCATCAGCGGCCTGCTTGAACGGGGATCGTTTGATTTCAGTTGGGCTCCATACGCTACCATCAAACGTAATATTGGGGTGAGATTTAACTTCAATGCAAAGTATGCCAGCATCTGGAACAATGGTTACAAAATCTATTTCCGTTCGGAGGTTGTGGTTCCATGGGGAAAGATCGAGAGAATGGACTACACACCAGTCGTCAGGACCAGCAGCTAGCAGATTAAATACATCACGCTCCCCCGGAGGAGTGAAATCGTCCATATGGGACGGGATCATACGCGCCATTGTTCAAGCTCGCTTAACTCACATATTAATTTCAGGGCGGTTTCTGGAGCCAAGAATCCCTCCTCTATTGCAGATATCATGAAAAACCCGAAATTGCCCTGGAGGGGAGCCCCGGGAGGTATTTTGATTTTGAAGCTTTTTCGCTTTTCACATTCAATCTGAATTTCCTTCACTCGGGATTTCAAAATTCCAAATGTCTGCAGATCAATTTTATCCTGCTCATGTTGTCCAGCCTGAATGGCTTCGCCGCGCGAGCGTCGGATTTCGTTCCAGGCATATTGCCACCAGTGCTTTTGTCCACTCGAAGCCAGTTCACGGCTTTTGCCATCGATTCCCAGAACTTTGATCAGAATTTCAAAATGGTGTGCCATTTGTGGTGCAGGGATTACCGTGGTCGGTGGCTTGCGCCAGTGTTCAACGCGGTTACTAAGGCCCATTAGATTAATCCCTTCATCTCGCAACCTGCGGCAGAGGCCCAGACTGTCCTTTTCAAGTTCACGACTCAGACGCTCTTTCCATATCGGGCTGAATCTTCCGTCTCTTGCCTGCAAACCACCGGTATCAACATCTTCTAAAAAGGGCAGGATGATGAACATGCCTTCAATCAAGTTCTCTCCGGAAAGCCGATGAGCTAACTGCTCACCATCTGTTGCTTCAGGATCGAAGCTCAGTACCTGAGAGCGCGGGGGCAAAAGGAGGCCATACTGTTCATCTATCTGGGCGAGCACGGCAGCACGTTTGTCCCTTGACTCCGCCATTCTCTGGAAAATCTGAAATTCATCTTCGTCAATCAACGGATTGAAATCCAATGAGTCACCGATTCGCTCAACCCTCGAATCCCATTGAAGCCGATGCACCTTAGATCTCCCCGGAAGTCCTGTTTGCGCTGCATCACCCCTTCCAATAATGGAGTTATCAGTCACTGGGTCCAAGCCGAATCCTTGTTCATCACCGCACCCGGACCATACGATCTGTACAAGAGTTTCGAAACGTGGTGAAGTCAGGAGTCCGTCTGGAGCAGCACTCCAGCCTCGGGACCGGAACGGTCCAACCTTTATGAGGACATCAAATAACCCTGCATCGCGATATTGCCTGTTGGTATGGATAAATGAGTCGTCCTGCAAATGTGTACCAGAAATTGATTGAAAGTGGGGTTTGGCCAGTCTATGGCAGAAGATCCTGAACCGTTTTTTCTCAGCCATAAGCCTGCGGATGGTGTCTCTGAGCAGCGTACGAACGGGATTCTCTTCAACCTGAAGCTCTTTTGCATAAATACGGGCTGAATCACAGGCGTGCTGTATGTCAGCTCCCCATCGCATCTCAATCATCCTTGGATCTCCGAGAAGGGAAATGGGCTCAAGAATTCTGTCGTCGAAGTGGACAGGGACCGTGAGCCATTCAGACAATCGAATCCGCAACGCATCCGAAATCTCTTTAGCGCTGTCTTCAGCATCCGTCAGTTTGACAATTATCATGCGCAAGTTGCGGCGGAGATTGCTGAAGCTTCTAGATGAGACTTCGTGCCGCTCGTGCGTGAAAGCATTATGCCGCTCCAGAAAATCAAAAACCTCTGTGGCTGTTACTGACATGTTCACCTTCTCCGCCAGATAGCGCACGAAATCCCCTTGGGAGTGGCAGGGACAATCTCAAGTGAATCCATGTCCAAGGTATACCAGGAGTCCAGACTGGCCATTTTCTCCCTGACCGCATCCAGTCTGCTCCTGTCTAGTGTTCTATCAAGAACGCCTATGATTTCGCTTCCTCCGAATCCTTCAGAATCGACTACTTGCATAAATGAAGCGTCTCCATCTGCAACGGTCAGGACAGGAGGGGCGGTCTCCCGATCGCGTGTCTTGGTCCGGGTATTGAAAAAAGAAGCGCGTGAGATCATTTCCGGAGACCAGCCGTGAATGGAAAGCAGCAAGTCAAGCCTCGTATCGTCACAATTGCAATCACACCTGAAAGTCGGACAGGCCATTACCTTGCGAGTCCTCGTCTTTCCAGTTACTCTTCCAGCTAGACAGATCCCGGAGTAGGTTGTACGCAGATTTGATTCAATAATCTTATTGGCGTTTTCTATAAGTCCCTTGTAGACAGATTCATATGGCAGCCTTTGACCAGAAGCAGCCTCTATGAATGGTTCACCCTCAAAATACCAATCAAGGGCATTTAGCTGAGATATCGACCTTCTGTAGCTGATAAATTTGTTTGTTGATGTAACCTGCTGCCCCCATAATCCATCAAGCTTGGAAAGCTTAAATCTCTTTTTGCCTTCGCGTCTGTGACGAAGAATTCTATCTCCCCCATATTGTAGCCTCTGGAAATGCCGACTTACGTCATTGTCAGTTGGATTTTCGATGGACCTACGAACTGCACCGAGAGTGACCAGACCCGCCGCTGCCGAGTCGCAGGGCATTGAAATCAATGATATTCTCCTGGAATCGCAATCTGTTCTGTAGAAATGATACCCAAAAGTAATGAGAAATGCTGCCCATTGCGGAACCTGCTGCCATTGGCCACCAGACTCTCGAAATTGCACCCTCGTTGACTCCAATAGATTGATATGTTAGGGAGAGTCTAGCACCAGGACAGAAAAGCGCAAGTGATTCCCTTCTCCAGAATGTCTTTTCATCTGATTTGCCAGAGGACTCGGCATTTGGATTAACCGCGCAGGAACACTTTGCAGAGGCGCCTTGGGGCTGAGCTCGACAACCCAATCACCCACTTCGGCCGTGCGGCGGATCTTATGATGTAAGAATAGAGTTTCATGACTGTCCTCTAGTGGACCGGGCTTTTTTTATCTGACAGGCATTAACGAAAAATTCATAATATCAAAGAACTGTGGGTACTGTGGGAAAAACAGCGCCACATTCTCTGGTGTGTTTTCGTATAAAGCGATGTCATTGGGTATTTAATACCCATGAGAAACCATTCCCTCAGGTTTTTCCTAGCTGGCATGGTTTCAAGAACACAAACGGGTCGGGCCAAACTAACATATTGAATTTACCAGATAATAGGCCCAAAGCATGGCTTATTTGGGCCATAGAGGTGCATTTTTGGCATCAAAAATGACCGTTTAACCGGATAGTGAGTTGTCAGATATGGCCGGAGCCAACCTGTACCCTTCACCCTCAGTCCTCGTCACCCCGGAAGTTTCCAGTCCGGGGCCTCTGTGGCGCGTAGAACCCGGCGAAACACCACTCCAAGATTGCCCAGCGCCGGGCCGGAGGCCCTCAGTCCTGTGTCTTCACCCTTCCCGCTTCCTGCTCCCTGCTCCCCGCTCCTGCTATTTCCTGTTATTTCCGACATCTATTCACGCCATAACTACACGGTCCCTGCCCTGGTTCTTGGCCGAGTACAGGGCCTTATCGGCTGCATTCAGAATGTCGGGGGCCGTATTGTTATGCTCATCAAACACAGCTACTCCGAGCGAAGCTGTAACGGCCGGCAACTGCTTGCCATGGTACATTAGTTTGATCTCTTTGATCTGATTTCGGATATATTCCGCCCGGTCTAGAGCATCCTTGCCTGAAGCGCCGCACAGAATAATGAGGAACTCTTCCCCCCCATAGCGGCACACAACATCTTCACTGCGCACGGACTTTTTTAAAATACCGCCCGTTGCGGCAAGCAGAAGGTCCCCAGCCTCATGGCCCTGCGTATCGTTAAAGTTCTTAAAGTGGTCCAGGTCCATCATAATGATCGCCAGGGCGGTGGTATGGCGTTTTGCCCGGCTGAGTTCGCGCGTCAGGGACTCTTCCATGAAACGCCGGTTGAACAGCCCGGTGAGAGGGTCTCTAATGGACTGCACGCGAAGCGTTTCACGCATGTTCAAATTTGCAAGGGCCAGACCGATGTGGTCTGTGATGGCTACGGCCAGACGCTGCTTTAAGAACATGATCTTCCGGCGGGTTTCCGGAAACTCCTCGATATCGGAAGGACCGCAGCGCAAATGAAACAAGCCAATAATCTCACCCTGGGCAATCATCGGGACGCACAAATATCCATTGGTCGGCTCGCCTTTCAGATGCCGGCACACAACACCCCCCGGCTCCTCGACCATGTGAACTTTCCCTTGTCTCAAAGCCCAGCAGTGATCGTAATCAAAAACCTTTTCGCTCGTTAAGGAATCGCCCCACGAAAAAACGACCTCGAGCGTGGTTTTGGCGTCTTTGAGCAAATACAGGAAGCCGGAATCCGATGGGAAAAGCTTTTGGATGTAATTGCCGAGGACGTAGTAACTTTCTTCTCCCGTGCCGCACACCTGCAGCAGGTTCAACATCTCGTTTAGAAGTGAGATTTCGTAGCTGCGTTGCTCCAGTTCCTCATGGGACTTCCTCAGCTCCAGCTCCGCCTGTTTTCTCTCCGTAATATCGAGTAGGGACGCCACGGTCTTTTGCGAGCCCGGAATAACGGCAACGGTCAGAAACATATCCCTGGAATGGCCCTGGATGTTTTTGAAAGATGCTTCATAATTTCTGGGAGCGGCATGGGGGTCGATTCGCCGCAGCCGGCGATATTCCTTCATCAGGGCCTGGTGTTCATCCGAGAAAAACTCAGTCAAGCTTTTCTTGCCTTCAATCTCCTCTTTGGCGTACCCGGAAATTCTGGCAAATTCGGCATTTGCCAAAAAAATGGTCGAATCTTCTCCAATAATGACCGTGGCGTTTCCTGTATTTTCAAATATAGTGCGATATTCGCTCTGAGATTTTTCAAGCGCCTCCGATGCCTGCTGGCGTTTTTCCATCTCCTCCTGGAGCTTGGAGTTGGCGGTTTCGATGGCATGCAACGCCTTTTTGGTCTCGCTCAGGTTCCGGGCGACTGAGACGCTTCCGAGCAGCGAACCGTTCTTGTCTTTTAGAAGGCTTATCGATACGTCGAAGGGTATGATCGTGCCATCTTTTTTTTTCATGCTTATTTCATAGTTCTTGACAAATCCCTGCTTTCTCAATACCGCCACCATGGCGGCAAGTTCATCTTTATCCGCATACCAATTGAAAGCGTACTCGCCCCGGAATTCTTCGTTGGAATAGCCGTAGAGTTCGACTGCCGTATGGTTCCATTTTATAAACCGGCCTTTGGGGTCCACTATACCGATGGCGTCCGGGGAGTTCTCGAGAACGTTTTCCAGGTAGTCCCTTGTTTGCAGAAGCTCCTCGCTGTTGCTCCGGCGTTCCGTGATATCCGTCCCGACACAGCATATGATTTTGCCCAGGCGCTCCGAATCAAAAACCGCGCGCCCATGCCATTCAATTAGTCTTAGCTGACCATCGGCGGCAATCAGGTGGGTTTCCAACATTATGGTCTTCGGCGAAGGGCCGACAGTTCCAAAGAGCCTGGTCAACGCGTCATGATCGCTTTCAGGAATAATACCGGTAAAGTACTCTTTGCCGGCGACTTCCTCTTTCGTACGGCCTATGACCTGCAAAAGGGCCTTATTTATCAGCAGAATCCGGCCATCGTGGCCGAGCTCCAACATGAAAACCGGAGACTCCTCTATGAGCCAGTTGCCTAAAGCTTGCTGGAGTTTTGTATCGCTGGTTTCAGGAGGATGCTCTTTTGTAGAAGACTTATGCGCCATGTCCTGATTCTCCTTGTGATTTACCGGGTTACGGACGAGCACATTATACATAAAAAGGTGAAACTACAGGATTATTTGATGGGGTCGGGTGGGGTAGGGGGCCGGGCCTTAGGCCGTTAACCTAACAGATATGTCCTGCGAACACATACTGGAGAAGAATCATTAGAAACTATCGCACACCATATGGATAATACTTTTATAGCCACAGCTCATGGGCACTGGGGTGCCTAGCAGGGTGCTGAAAAAGGGTTGAAATTCCCACTTTGCAGTAAAAACCCCGTGGGGCCGTCACCCCGACGAAGCGTGCCCCGGAAGTGTCTAGTCCGGGGGCCGGGGTCCAGTGTTTTGCTTTAAATATCACATAGTTCAAAAAAGCTCCGGATTCCGGCTCTTTTGTCGGCAGAAGACGCCGGAATGACGAAATCACCCTTCTTTTTAAGGCTCTTTTCCCACCAGAGAACCCTTTTTCATCACCCTGCTAGACTCCCAAAATTCCCGCATCCGCGTCACCGCTTCTCGATGCTCGGCGGCGTTCCGGCTGCGTAAATCCTGGCTGCGGCGCCTCCGCCGCCCGCCTAACCGACTTTTATTACGATAGCGGCACCCGTGTCACCCGCCGCGCATCCTCCCCACAGAAGATATCCGCCGCCCAGTTTGGCCACTTCCTCGATGCCTTCGATGATGAGCCTTCCCGCCGTGGGGGCCTGGGGATGCCCGAAAATCAGGGAGCACCCGTAATTATTGAAGCCCATTACATCGATGCCCAGTTCCCGGGCCATGTAAAGGTCGTTTGTGACGAAGGGATTATGGGTCTTTATGGCCTTTAGATCGGCGACCCCTATGCCTGCTTTGTCAAGGGCCATTCTGACCGCCGGGACAACCGCCATCGCCATGAAGCCCTTTTTTGCCCTGGAAAAGCCGTACGAGACCACCCGGACCTCGATAGAAGAATCCGCACTCAGTTCGGCTGCTTTTTCCCGCGAAGTTACCACTACTGCGCAATTTCCGTCCGCCGGATGGGTTTGCGAGCCGAAAGTGTGAATGCCGCCTGGTACTACGGGCTTGAGGGCCGCCAGGCCTTCCCGGCTGGTCGGCATTATTCCCTCGTCTGTTTCCACCAGAACGGTCTTGTTTTTGGAAATCCTTATCTCGACCGGAAACATGTACCGTTTTTGAAAATCCCGGTCGCCTTCTAGGGCGGCCAGGTACTGCTCATAGCGCCGCAGGGTTGTCTCATCGGCCTGCTCCCTCGTAAGTCCGGCCTCCCTTGCCACATTTTCGGCGGTCTCGATCATGGAATTCCTGGCCCATGGATCGTGACCGAAGTTGTCCATCACCCAGTTCTCAGATTCCACTTCGCCCCCCGGGCCCTGTGGATTGGGCCATACGGTGTGGGGTCCGTTTGAGCATCTGTCCGTCATAAGGCAGAAGGAATTCCCGTAGAGTCCCGTTTCGACGCCGATGGCAGCCTGGTAGAGGCAAGTGGCTGAAGTAGTGCACGCCTGGCTGATGATCATTCCGGGAATGGTTGGGGCGCCGATGAGAGCGGCCGCCCAGGGGCTTCCGTAGAACCATTTGGGCTGCCCGATAGTTATGCCCAGAAAAAGGTAATCGAACATCTTCGGGTCCCAGTTCTTCCCGGCCAACCATCTTTTCGAGGTATCCGCCGCAAGGATTATGGAGTTCTGGGCCGCCATACTGCCCTGCCACCGTGAGAACGGGGTCGAGTAATAACCCCTGAAGGGTATGTATGCATTATTCAACATAGTCTATGCTTCCTCTAAGACTTGAGACAATGTATCACTCATAACGTTTCTTTGTTCCGCCGCTCGGACGTAAACTAGCTATTTAACAGCTATTTCATAGCTTCTGTCAGAAACTTAGTCAATAACTATTTGACTATGGTTTCAATGTGAAGCTACAATGTAGCTAGTTTCCGATCCGAAAAGGGCCCTTTTCCGCCCTAGGCGGTGGGACCGCCACGCCTCGCGGAGCGTCGAGATACTGGCGGCGGCACAGACAGGATTTCGACGATCCGCGAGGCGGTACCCCGCCGGCTAAAGCCGGAAAGAGGAATGACCGGATTATGCCTCCTTTTCGAACAGAAACCTCGCGGGGCGTGGAATTTGTCCCGGAGTTTCCGGATGGACGCCAGCTATATGTCCAGCCGCAACCAGCAAATATTAACATGGCGGCATAAAACGGGAAACCTCCCTCATGCAGCCTGTATAGAGTGGAAAAGCAAATGGGAAATCCCCCTTCTAGAATGCTTATATGCAACGCCGAACAAAGGGCCGAATTGATGCGCGTTGCTCTTGGCCTTGAACCTGCCGATATGGTGATCCTTAACGCTTCGGTGGTCAATGTGTACACCGGCCAAATCGTGGAAAACTGCCCGGTCAGCATCAAAGGAAAGTGGATCGCCGCAGTGGGACCCGATGCTGCATCGGCAGCCGGTGCATCCACGCTTGTTGTGGATGCCGCCGGGAAGACCCTCATACCGGGCCTGATCGAGGGCCATACTCACATGTCGTTCCAGTCCGTGGCGGCATTCCTCCCCTATGCCATAAAAGGAGGAACCACCACCATTATCATTGAAACAATGGAGTACTTCCCGGTGGCCGGCTGCGAGGGGGTTATTGAGTTTCTCGATTCAGTCAAGGATCAGCCGATCAAAATCCTGGGTACTGCACCGGTCATGATATCTATCAGCAAAGCTCTAAACGGCATTTCCCCGGGCGTCATGGAAAGGTTGCTTGACAGGGATGAGATTGTCGGGCTGGGAGAATCTTACTGGCAGGCGGTGCTGCAATCGCCTGACGCTATGGTCCCGCTGTTTCAGAGCGCCCTTGATCGAGGCAAGCGGTTGGAAGGACACTCGGCAGGTGCAAAGGGGAAGAAATTGGCTGCCTATGCCGCTGCCGGAATCTCCTCCTGCCATGAAGCGATTAACGCAGAGGAGGCCATAGAGCGGTTGCGGCTCGGTTTTTACGTGATGGTGCGGGAAGGAAGCGTCCGAAAAGATCTCGAAGAAATTTCGAAGATCATTCAGACCGGTGTGGATTTAAGAAGACTCATTTTGGTCACCGACAGTGTCGAGCCCAAGGAACTGGTCGAGAAGGGCTATCTCGAAGTTGTCGTGCAAAAGGCAATTGCCTGTGGGTTTGATCCGGTCAGCGCCATTCAGATGGCTACGCTTAACGTGGCTGAACATTTTGGCCTGGACAGCGCCATTGGGGGCATCGCGCCCGGCAGGTGCGCCGATATACTGGTGCTTCCCGATGTGAGAACCATTGCACCCGAGATCGTCATCAGCAACGGCCGTGTTATCTTTGAGAACGGAAAGCTCCTGTTGGCGCCCCGAAGACATCAGTATTCCAATAGCTGCCTGCAAAGCATGCGACTCAAGAGCGCCATGAAATCAACGGATTTTGACATTTATGCTAAAACCTCCTCCTTAAACGGATCGGTCAAGGTCCGCATTATCGAGATGGTAACCGATCTGGTGACCAAAGAATTCCATGCCGATGTTTTTCCCGCCGGAGGGAAAATCGCGGTAGATTTGCAGCAGGATATAGTGAAGGTAGCGGCGATTGACTACAGAAACAATCCCGGCCGCTCATTTGTCGGGCTGATAAAGGGGTTTGGGATTAAAATGGGCTCGATTGCATGCAGCGCCGCCTGGGACACCTCAGACATTATCGTGGTGGGCGCAGATGAAGAAGATATGGCGCTGGCCGTAAATCGAATCCGCGAATTGCAAGGCGGCATTACCGTCTGTAGAAATGGGAAGATAATGGCTGAACTGCCGCTTCCAATTTTTGGGGTTATATCGGATCTGGGCATGGAGCAGCTTGCCGAAAAGCTCGATTCGGTTAGGCAGGCTGCGCGCGGCCTGGGCATTTCCTTTGAGGACCCGGTGCTTTCATTGTCCACCCTTACGGGGGCGGCGATTCCCTACCTTAGAATCTGCGAGGAGGGCCTGGTAAACCTTAAGGACGGCAAAACGCTCCCCCTCGAGGTGTGCTGAAGTCAGTATATGAAGGATTGGCATTTGCCTGACGATTTTCCGAAGTCAATATTGAAACCAGGTGCGCAGAACATATGAAACGTGTCATTAATCTAAACGTGAATGGGGACCCCTACACAGTGACTGTTTATCCCTGGCAGACCCTGAACGAGGTGCTCCGCGAGCAGCTTAACCTGACGGGAGTCAAGCTGGGCTGCGGGACCGGAGATTGCGGGGCCTGTACGGTGCATGTCGACGGGCTTCCGGTGCAGGGACCTCCCTATTACCCCTGAGAAAATTCTCAACGGCATTGAAGATTTAGCAGGGTGCTGAATAAAAGTCTGATGGTGGGGAAAGAACCTTAAAAGACAGGTTATTTCGTCATTCCGGCAGGGCCTGCCCCGGAAGTGTCCAGTCCGGGGGCCGGAATCCAGAGCTTTTTGAACTATTTGATATTTAAGGCAAAACACTGGACCCCGGCCTTCGCCGGGGTGACGGCTCCACGGGTTTTTTACTGTAAAGTGGGAATTTCAATCGTTTTTCA
>Ga0116106_1000599_pt1 | contig 19987 bp, 18 predicted proteins | sample June2015DPH_6_50_FD_89717 | JGI IMG/M metagenome (GOLD analysis project Ga0116106, IMG submission 89717) | Peatland microbial communities from SPRUCE experiment site at the Marcell Experimental Forest, Minnesota, USA - June2015DPH_6_40 | ecosystem: Environmental > Terrestrial > Soil > Wetlands >...
CTCCGGCTCGCGCCCGTTCATCGTGTACTCGAGAATCCCCTCCGCCAGCAGGTCGATCGCGCATTCCCACTGGCTCATGTCGATATATTGTCCCTCGCCGGTTTTCGCGCGATGGAACAGCGCACTTATGATCGCAAACGCGCCATGCACTCCAGCGTTGGGATCGGCGTAGCTGAAGCCGGCGTGCATCGGCGGAAATCCCTTATAGCCGGTCAGAGCAGACAGCCCCGACAACGGCACCTGCGCCGGCCCGTACGACACGTAATGGCTCTCCGGTCCGGTGTCGCCGTAACCCGACAGAGTAATCATGACGACATTCGGATTGACCTTCTTCACCGCCTCGTAGCCAAATCCCATATTGTCGAGCACGCCCGCCGCGAAGTTGTTGATCACCACGTCGCTCTGCTTGATGAGACGCCACGCCGCTTCCTTCGCCTCGGGATGCTTGAAATTCAACGACAGCGATTTCTTGCCCTGGTTGTATTGATTGAAGTAACCGGACTTGTCGATGCTGTCGAACACGGCGTCGGGCCACGGCGGCAGCATCCGCGTCACGCACGGCCGCGTTTTGGTCTCGATCCTGATCACTTCGGCGCCAAGATGAGCCAGTTGCAGGGTGCAGTATGGTCCCGCCCACACCCAGGTAAAATCGCAAACTCGAATTCCCGACAGAGGAGGCTTGGCCATCGCTAAATCACACCCTTGCGCTTGAGTTCGTCGAGCCGAGCTTGCGAAAGCCCGAGCTGTTTGCCGAATACTTCCGCATTATGCTGTCCCAGCGTCGGCGCTGGCCGCCGAATTGCCCATGGGGTGCGCGCGTACTTCAGCGGCGCGCCCGGATACTTGTGCGTACCGGCAACCGGCTGCGCGATTTCGACGAAAAATCCGCGCGCCTTGAGATGCTCCGAGTTGAGCAGATCGCCCATCGTCGACACCGGCGCAAACGGCACCCGTTTGGCCTGCGCCTTACGATACAAATCCTGCACGGTCTGCTGGCTGACCCATGGTTCAAGCAACACTTTGAGCGCGTCCCAGTTGACCGCGCGCACCAGCCGGTCCTTGAAGATCTCCTCTTCGGCCCATTCGGGATTGCCCATGATCTCCACGAAATTGCGCCACTGATGCTCCTCGATGCAGCACAGAAAGATATAGCCGTCCTTGCACTGCATCGCTGCGACGGGGGCCAGCGGCTTTTGCCCCCACCGCGTCGAGAGCATTTTCATATACGGCCAGTACTCAAACGTCATCTCGAGGATCGAGGCGATCGATTCCTGGATCGAGATCTCGACATGCTGCCCGGCGCCGTCGCGAAGCTGCGCGAACGCCGCCGCCACGGTGGCGGTCGCAGCATGCGCTCCGCCCTGGTATCCCGCCTGCTGTCCCGCGGTTTTCAGCGGTGGCAACGCCGGAAACTGCGGGGCGCCGTTGAGCACGCAGACACCGCCCGCGCACCAGATGGTCAAATCCTCGGCGCGGTAGTTGCGATACGGACCCGTCAGTCCGAACGGCAGGATCGACGTCATGATCAACTTCGGATTCGTGCGACGCATCCGCTCGTAGGTGAGCCCGACGCGATCCATCTCGGGCGGCGTGACGTTGTGAACCAGGATGTCGGCATCCGCCGCCAGCTTCTCCAGAATCTCGAAGCCGTCGGGCTGCGTGATGTCGAGTGTGACGCCGCGTTTGTTGGTGTTGAGATAGAGGAACAGTCCGCTCTTCTCGGGATTTGGGACATCGCCGGGAAACGGCCCGCGCGTGCGCGCGCGATCCCCGGCGCCGGGCCGCTCGATCTTGACGACCTCGGCGCCCATGTCCGCCAGCATCTTGCTGCAATACGGCGCCGACACCATCTCGCCCACTTCAACAATCTTTAAACTGCTTAACGCTCCCGCCATCGATACTCCATCTATACGAGATTGCTAAATTCTACTCCGGAAAAACCTGCCGGAACGGCTTCACCTCGACGCGTTCGAACACGCCGCCGGTCGTGTACGGATCGCTATTGGCAAACGCAATCGCTTCGGCCTCACTCTCCATATCCACGATGATAAGACTGCCGCTGCCGTCGGTGAATGGCCCCGCGATCTTCACCTTGCCGGCTCGATCCAGCGGCCGGAGATTGTCGAGATGAGCCGGCCTTACTCGCGGCCGGATGGCAGCGCCGCCGGGTCCGTCATGGCCGATAATCACGAACAGCATCGCATCGTCCTTCTGAAGAAATACGCCGGAATAAGCCCGTGATAATTAGCACGGCGCGGCTGCGCGGGCAAAATCAGCAGGGGTGACCCCTGCACCCAACATCAAAACAAAGATGGGGGCGGAGGCAGGAAAACAAAAGGGAGAACTTAATTGTATGCGAAACCCACCATGGGTTTCGCGCATCCTTGGGCAGGGGTAACCCCTGCCCCTTAGTATTAAGAAAATTGCGGTCTCAGTCTCATTCGAGGCCAAAACGGAGGGACCCAGCCACCTCACGAGCACCGCATTCCAGCGACATAGACATAATAGATATAATTTACAATCACCGTTTCAATTGTGCTCTGTCGTGGTAAAACTGACACTGGCGCACGCCAGGACTGGACCACTTGCCCACCCAGGTGTCTGCGGCGTTACGGTCAGGTAGAAATATCCCACCAATGCGGTCGGCAAATTGGCCGTAATTCCGTTGAATGGAAACACAGAGGAGCCACCATTGGGAACCAGAAGCCACTGCGTTTCGGTATGGTAGTCAGATTGCATCCAAAGGTCCATCTGCAAATACACCGGCTCAACGGTTAGATTGGCTATCACAAGGTCGCCGGTCACCGAGTAATTCCAAAGGTCCCCTTCGTACTCCTCAATGATGGACTCCACTCCGTTGTCATAGAAGGCGTCATCCCAGACGACCACCTGCGACTCGTTATTCGGGAGCGGGTAATTCGGACCCAAATCGTTCTCGTCTGCGTCATAGCAATCCCCGCTGTAGCCGCCTTGATTGGTAATCCAAGTGGGGGGAGTTTGCGCGCGCACGGGTGCGAAAGAGGCGCAAACTAAAAGCAGTGCGAGCAAGAATCTGGCTACCAATTTCATATTTCCTGATCCTTGTTTTATCGTAGCGTGCGTGCTTGATCAAACCTCCGGCGGAGTTCCCCAGGTTGTAAGCGACCACGCTGACACGTGCCGGCTTGCGGATGTGTGACTCAGCATGAAAACAACGCTCATGCTCGAATCTAAGCTCATCAGAGAAACTAATGGAGACCACATCGTGAATAACTCATTGAAAACCACCCCCTTCCTTCTTAGCATTGGGTAAAGGGGTCACCCCTGCAAACCCACGGTGGGGTTCACTTTCTTCAAAGGCTACACCTAGGTTCCTTCCATCCCTGCCTACACCCGATCCTTATCCAGCGACGAGTTCCACTTGCGCGACGTGCGGCCTTCCCATCCGCGCTTGTGATAAGCGTAGCCCACGATCAGCGGCACCGCGATCGTCGCCTCGCAATACACCATCTGCTCGTAAGTCGTATCGACCTTGCCCCAGCTGCTGGCCTCTTTGAGCGTGCTGCCCGAGAGCGCGCCATCGCGCACGTCGGCCACGGTGATCTGAACCGCGTACTTATGCATCGGCACGTCATGCCCCAGTACCTCGGCAGCGACCACGATATCCTGCGCGAAATTTTTCGGCACTCCGCCGCCAATCATGAACAGCCCGGTGGTTTCGTTCTTCACCTTGAGCCGCGTCAACTCGTAAAAATCCTTGGCGCTGTCGAGCGAAACCTTGGGTTTGCCGTGCCGCGCCGCCTGATGCGCCACCAGCCCGAAGCCGGCAGAGCAGTCGCTGAAGGCAGGGCAGAAAATCGGCACCTCCTCGCGATACGCCTCGAGCACGATACTGGCGCCGGTCTTCGCGCCCGTCTCGGCCAGGTACTTGCCCATCTCGGCGACGAATTCGCGCGACGAATACGGCCGCGGCTCGAGGCGGTCGGCGATTTTCTGGGTCGTCTCGTCGCACACGCGCAGTTCGTCTTCGTCTATAAGCGTGTCGTAGATACGATCGATATGCAGTCCGCGCAGCTTGTCGTCGTCGAGCCCGTACTTGAACCGGTCTTCGGCCATCCAATGCCTGAAACCGAGCGCCTCGAAGAAATCCTGATCGACGATGTTCGCGCCGGTGCTCACGATCGCATCGACCATGTGGTTGCGAATCATGTCGGCGAAGACGCGCTTGAGCCCGGCGCTGATGAGCGAACCCGCCAGGCACAGGATTATGCCGCAGTCGCGATCGCGCAGCATCCGATCGTAAATCGTCGCCGCGCGATGCAAGTCGCGGGCGCTGTACGCCATTTGCCCCATCGCCTCGACGATCGGCACCACGCTTTCGCGCGTGATATCGATGTGTTCGATCGGCCGTTTAAGAAATTCCGACTTGATGCTCATTGCTATGCCCCGTGATGTGCCGAATTCCTGGCCGATAGTACGCAACGGCCGGGTTGTACGTTACTTCAGCGGACCGATTCCGCCCAGCCCCGTCCAGTAGAGCATGAAGGATAGCGTACCGAGCGCGATCAAGAACGCGAACGCCAGGATATCCGCGACGGTCACCGGGTAATCGATAAACGTCGTCGGCTCGTGGCTGAATCCGAAACCGCGCGCTTCCAGAGCCATCGCCATGTTGTTGGCCTTGCGCAGCGCGCCCATAAAAACCGGAATCACCACCGGCACGTAGCGCCGCACGCGCTCCAGCGGCCCGCCCTGGTTGAAATCGTAGCCGCGCAGCCGCTGCGCATCGACGATCGTCACGGCAGAGTCGATAAACAGCGGCACCAGCCGAAATGACAGCGAGATCGCGAACCCCACGCGATACGGCACCCGCATTCGTTGTAGTCCGTAGGTGAACTCCTCGATCTTGGTGGTCGAAAGAAACAGCACCGATGCCGCCAGCAGCTCCGCGAGCTTGATGCCGCGCCCGATGCCGAATATCAGCGACAACCTGCTGACGTGAAAAATCGGCACGTTCACCAGCACCGCACCGCGCCGGTAGAAAACCATCCACGCAATCGTCGTGCTGAAAACCAGAATCGCGAAGAACCATCGCAGGCGGTAGAAGTTCGGCCACGAATCGGTAAGCTGCGCGATCCACAGCATGACCAATCCGACCGGCGCGAGCGCTAAAGGATTGTCCACCCAGTACACCGACCAGAACATGATGAAGAGCGCGAACACCTTGACCGTGGGATGCAGCCGATGAACAAACGTGCCGCGATCGATGTACAGATAAATCGGCATCAGGCGCGCCCCTTGACCCACGCGACGAATTCGTCGGTCGTCAGCGCCAGCGTCCCGAAGCGGCGGCTCAACTCGGTGATTTCCGGCGCCCGGAATGACGACGACCGCAGCAGTTCGTCCTGCATGAAAAACTCGCGCACGCCGCCGTCGAAAATCTTGGCGCCTTTGCGCAGCAGCACGACGCGCCGCGCATACTCCGCGACCAGCCACGGCGTATGGGTGATGATCACGATCGCGATTCCGGCGCGGTTGAGGTCCCGCACCAGCGCCATCATCCGAAGCTGCTCGCGATGGTCCAGGCCGGTGGTCGGTTCGTCGAGAATCAACATCCGCGGCCTGAGCACGAGCACGCTCGCAACCGCCAGCCGCTGGCGCTCGCCCTTGCTGAGCAGGAACGGGTCGCTCTGGCGCTCGTTCTGAAGGCCGACCGCCTCGAGCGCTTCGTCGCATCGACGCCGAATCTCGTCATCCGCCAAGCCGAAGTTGCGCGGGCCGAACGCGACTTCCTCCTGGACCGTGGCGGCGAAAATCTGATGGTCTGGATTCTGGAAAACGTACGCGACTTCGCGCGCCGTCTCGGCCGGCCGCATCTGCGCGCGGTCCTTGCCTTCGATTATCACGCGGCCCGTGGCCGGCTGGAGCAGACCGACGATTTGCTTGGCCAAAGTGGTTTTGCCGGAGCCGTTCTGCCCGACTATCGCGATGAAGTCGCCGGCTTCGACTCTGAGATCGATCGAATCGAGCACCCGCGGCCCGTCCGCATAGCTGAAGGTCACATCCTCGATTGCCATGAATGCGGAGCCGATCGAGGCGTTTTCGGCAATCGTCGGGTGTTCGGGTGCGCGGGAATCGGCGAGGTTGTCAACTAAAGTTGCGGTGAGATGCGGGTAGGCGCGCACGATCGCGTCGTAAGCATGCGCGACGCTTTCCGGTTGAGCGTCGATTCCGAGCAGTTTGAGCGCGTGGCCCAGTCCGGGCGGACGCACGCCGCATCCCATGAGCAGGTCGGTGCGCGCGAACACCTCGGAAGGCGGACCGTCGGCGGCGATTTCCCCCTCGCGCAATACCATTATCCGATCGGCGGCGCGCAGTTCCTCGGACTCATGCTCGATAACGATCAGGCTCAAGCCTTGCGCGCGCAGCTTGGCGATCAACTCGAAGACTTCCGCCCTGCCCTCGGGATCGAGATCGGTGGTCGGCTCGTCGAGCACGATAACCGACGGCCGCAACGCCAGCACCGACGCGATCGCAAGGCGCTGCTTCTCGCCGCCCGACAGCGACATCGGATCGCGATGGTCGAAGCCGCGCAGCCCAACGGCCTCCAGCGCGGGAATGATTCGCCTATCCATCTCGGCGCGGTCCATGCCGACCTGTTCCATCGCGAACGCGACTTCGTGCGCGACGTTGGTCGAAAACAATTGCGACTCGAAATCCTGAAAGACCATCCCCACTTTCGGCGCGACGTCGCAGACGCGAAGATGCTCAAGCGGCTCGCCTGCAATGCGGACCGTGCCGCGAAAATCGCCGTCCTCGAACTCCGGGATGATGCGATTAAGGCATTTCGCGAGCGTGGACTTGCCCGCTCCCGACGCGCCCATCACGCCGATCATCTCACCGGCGGACTGCACGAAGCTTACCGCTCGAAGCGCGGGACGCTCGGCGCCGTGATAGGTGAAGGTTACGCCCTGGACCGACACTGCGTGCTGATTAGGATTCACTGAAAAAACTGAAAATATTTGCCCGTCGATTTTCACATCATGAACAGGCCCGCGAACGCCAACAGGATAAACGGGCCGACGATTATCAAGACCGGCTTGTCGTACGGGGCGACAATCATCCACGCGGGCAGAAACTTCGGCGCCCAATACCCGGTCGAAAGCAAATTCCCAAAAATCCAGGCGCCGCCTTCGCCCGCTATCAGCAGCGCGAAACCGGAGGCTCGAATTCCCACCGGCTTCAGTTTCACCTCCGGCATCACGTCCGTGTAAAGCATCCGGCCCTTTTTGACCCGCGGATAGACCGCCGCGAGGATGAACGGCGAGAGCACGAGGGCAGACACCATATTGTTGAAGATGATCACGTTGCCGAGCATCGCGAACGGCCTGATGACGAGCACGTTGTCAGCCCATCCGACCAGGTCGGCGCACAGCACGCTCGCGGCCAGGCATGCGATGACATACTTGAGAATTCCAAGCGGCGAGCGGCTGATAGGACTTTGGCCGCGGCCGATCAATTCCCAGACTTTGTACGGAATCCACCCGTAGGCCAGGTTCGCGAAGAATCCGAAAATATCGCCCGGCGACACGCCGCCGAAAAAATCGCCAATCATGTTTCCGATCGCCGAACCCCAGGCGGCCGCGGGACCGAACAGGAACGAGCAGACAACTGGAATCGCGTTGGCGGGGCGAAGTTCGGTGACGCCGGGAATCAGCGGGACGACCTTGAACGGCACCAACACCGCTGCGTAGAGGGCCGCCGAGATCGCGCATAGCACGACCATCCGCGTGTTGCGCCACATCAGGCGAAGATCGCTCATCGCGGCACGCGCGATACGATGCGCGCGCGGCGCATGCCTGCTATACGAATGAAATGATCGACAGCCACGTTCATCTCGACGCTGACCAGTATCCCGACCCTTCCGGCGCAATCAAGCGGGCGCTGGATGCGGGAGTATCGGCGATGGTCGTGCCGGGGGTTGGGCCCGCGTCGAATCGCAGAGTGCTCGAACTAGCAAGGAAATATCCGGGTGTCATTTTCCCGGCATTAGGATTTCATCCCGAGCAGTTTGAACATAGCGAACATGACGCGCTCGAGGCGCTCGAAACGATCGCGCGTGAGCGCGACTCGATTTGCGCCGTCGGCGAAGTCGGACTGCCATGGTACGGCCCAGGCGCGGGAGATGCGGGCGTGCGGGACGCTGCGAAACTGATGCTCGCACGCTTTGCGAAAGCCGCCGCCGCGATGGATCTGGCGCTGATACTGCATGCGCCGCACCGATGCGCCGCCGAGGCGCTCGCGATAATTGGCGAGGCTGGAGTGACGCGCGCGGTCTTTCATTGGCATAAGTCCGACGAACAGACCACGCGCGCGATCATCAACGCCGGATACTTTATTTCGCTGACCCCCGAGGTCGCCTACCGGGAGCGCGATCGCGATCTCGCCCGGATGTTGCCTTCGAACAGGATACTTGCCGAGACCGACGGACCGTGGCCGTACGGCGGCCAGTTCGCGGGGCGGTTGACCGAACCAGCGATGATCAAGGATGTGGTCGCCGCGATTGCGCATCTGCGGTGCACTACGTTCGAGGAAATCGCCGGATTGACGACGGCCAACGCGCGCGCGCTGTTTCGAATCAGAGAGTAACCACCGTTTTTGCGCATTCACCGGGATCGAGGAATTAATTGTCCGTGAAATCTGCGTTGGCAGCAGATACAATACCGTCCCTATGCCGATCTACGAATATCGTTGCGAGAAGTGCCGCCGGACGACCAGCGTCCTGACCACGCGCGTCAGCGAAAAGGTTGACGCGGTTTGCGCGCATTGCGGCGGAAAGAAAATGCGCCGCCTGATGTCGCGATTCGCGATGCCGCGCAGCGAGGAATCGCGAATGGAGTCGCTCGCCGATCCGTCGAAGATGGGCGACATCGACGAGAACGATCCCAAGAGCGTCGCGCGGATGATGAAGCGGATGGGCAAGGAGATGGGCGACGAGTTCAACGGCCCGGAATTCGACGAAGCGGTCGAGGAATTGGAGAGCGGTGGTGATTTGGGCGATGACGGATCGGGCGAGGATGACCTGTAATTACCCTCCATTCATTAAGCTCTGGATTCTCGTCGATTTCAGGATCGTCGTTCGTTTGATGACCGCCTGCTTACCATTAGTCCGCTTCGAGCATCACAATCGCCGCCGCTGCCATCCCGTCGCCGCGGCCTAGCGCGCCGATTCCCTCGGGGCTCGACGCTTTCACGTTGACGCGCGATCGATCCGCGCCGAGTGCGGTGGCGAGCCGCTCGCGCATCGCATCGAGATACGGCTTCAGCTTCGGCGCTTCGGCGAAAATCGTCAGGTCGGCGTTGCCCAGCCGCCATCCGAGATCGAGCGCGAGCTTCCAGACGGCAGCCAGCAGCGCGATCGAGTCGGCGTCTTTGTAGCGCGGATCGCTGTCGGGAAAATGCCGGCCAAGGTCGCCCGCGCCGATCGCGCCGAGGATCGCGTTGGCGAGCGCATGCGCCGCGACGTCGGCGTCCGAATGGCCGCGGAGTCCCTTGTCGTGCTTGATTTCGACGCCGCCCAGCACGAGCCGGCGGCCCGCTTCGAGCCGATGAAAATCGAATCCGTTGCCTATGCGATAACGCGTCGCCATTGCTCTAACCCTCGCGCGGGGATGACTCCGACGAGCGCATCATTTGCACTGCGCCCGGCTGCGTTGACAATCGCTATTTCAGCCGCCAAGCTTTTCCCATCGCCCCGTCAGGAGGATCGCCCGCGATGCCCGCATTTGCCAAGAACCCTAAATTCATCATCGGCACGATCGTGGTCCTGTGGGTGGCGTTCGTCATTTACGCAAACTTTCAGATGGAGATGGTCACGTTTTACCTGCTGCCTTTCAACATACTGAAACTCCAGGTCAGGCTCTCGGCGGTGATAATCGGCGCCGCGATTTTCGGGGCCGTCGCGACGATGGTGATTCATTGGCTATGGCGGTCACCCTCGAAGAGTTCATCGGCCGCAACCGCGCCGCCGTCGCCGCCAGCCCCCAAGAGCAGCACGGTCGCCTGAGCGCCGGCCTTTAACAGAGTTTCGGTTGACGGGCCGACGAGCAAACCGTCAGCGCGCGAGAGCGAGCTTAAAATCCCCGAGCCCTGGCTGCCGGTGGGAGTTGCGAGCCAGCCTCGAGCGTCGCGCTCGATTTTAACTCGCACAAACTCGGTGACGTCCTTGCCGACCGTGATATCGACGGCGCATCGCGCTCGGATGCGCGGCAGACCGACGCGCCGCATCCCACTCATCTTGAGGATCGCGGGGCGCGCATACAGGTAGAAGCAGACCAGAGTGGAAACGGGATTGCCCGGCAGGCCGAATATCGGGCGGTAGCCGACGGCGCCGAATTTGAGCGGACGCCCCGGTCTTTGCGCGACGCCGTGAAAAAGCTGGCGCATCCCGAGTTCGTCGAGCGCACCTGCGACGTGATCGAACTGGCCCACCGAGACGCCGCCGGTCGATAGCACCACGTCGAAGGTCATGGCCTCGGCCAGCCGCTCGCGAATCTCGCGCGCGTCGTCGCGCGCCACTTTGAGGATGACGGCCTCGGCGCCGGCCTCGCGAATCGCGCCGGCAAGCGCGTACGCGCTCGAATTGACAACCTGCGCGCCGACCGGCGATTGATCGACGTCCACGAGTTCGTCGCCGGTAGCAACGATCGCGACGCGCGGGCGGCGAATGACTTCGACCATCGCGCGATTCACCGACGCCAGCATCCCAAGATCCGCCGGCTTAAGCGTCTTGCCCGCCGACATTACGAGATCGCCGAGACGCAAATCCTCGCCGCGCGGCCGGATGGAAGCGCCTTTCTCGACGGGGACGAGAAACTCGACCACAGCGCCGCTGCCGCGCGTCCGTTCGACCGGAACGATCGCGTCTGCGCCCTCGGCGATCGGCGCGCCGGTCATCGTGCGAGCCGCCTCGCCCGCGCTGACGCGGCGGGTCGGCATCTTGCCGGCGCCCACGGTCTCGACGACGGTCAGCTTGACGGGGCTGGCCTCCGACGCCTTGGCAAGATCGGCGGCGCGCACTGCGTAACCGTCCATCGCGGAGTTGTCGAAGCCGGGGATGTCGCGCGGCGAGCTGATATCCTGGGCGAGCACGCGGCGAGCCGCCTCGACGATTGGAATCCGCTCGACGCCGAGCGGAGCTACATTTTCGAGTACGATTTGCAGGGCCTGGTCGGCGCTAATCATGCGGAAAAAAGGATACGCCGCTTCGGGTCACGAATGAACCGGCGACCGGCCAATGCCGCTTTAGAGCAATGAACCGGCGACCGGCCAATGCCCGTCTGGAGCAAGGAGCGAACAGAGCCTGAAAAACTAGAATTCGACGTGCTCCGCGCTGGCGTGGGTATCCACGGGAACGCGGACGCTGTACGACTGCTCGTAGGGAGGAATGACGTCGCGCAGCAAGGCCGGGTTGAGCTCATGCAGGCGCTGGAGGGTCGTCCCGTGATTGAGGGCGACCCGGCTCAGAGGAGTGCCGCCGCGAACCGGCAGCATCTGATACGCCGGCGGATCGTCGAGCTTGACGGGGGTGATTCCGTAGCTATCGGCATGATGCGCGATATACGCGACGGCCATGAAACGTCCCAGCAGCCCACGGGTTCGCCGCGGCAGCCGGTTGCCGAACTTTTCGATGTTGGGGCCGCGCAACGACCAATAACGATCGATCGCCTTATCGCCGTTGTTCCACGCGACCAGCGTCATCGGCCAATCGTCACCGGCCTCGTCGTGCAAGGTCGCCAGATACTCAGCCGCCGCCCTGGTGGACATTACGGGGTCGCGGCGCTCATCGACGTAGCGGTCGATATGGAGGCCGAAGCGCTTGGCGGTGTCGTAATTGAACTGCCACGGACCCCTGCCGCGCTTGGAAAATTCGCTTTCAGCGAAAGCCAGGTACACCAAGTCGTCGGGAAGGCCATAGCTTCTCAGTACCCGGACCATATCAGGCAGGTAGGGGTGGCTGCGGTCGAAGGTATCCTGCAGATGGTCGGGAGAATTCAGAAAATCCGAGACATAGCGACGAACTGACCGATTAAGGAGAATCGGGAACGGCGGAACCGCCTCAGGCAGCGGAAGCACGTACGGCGACGCAATCGGCTGGGCGCCGGCTTCCGCAGGAGTCTCGAGTTCAAAACCGGTGCTTTGTCCGACCAGGCTCGGAGGTGGGGTGTACACCCCTGGCGGAGCCTCGGACCCGTCAAATTCGTCGGCGAGTGCACGAGTGGGTGCCCATCCAGCGACAATCAAGGCCACCATCAGGGCAACAAACACTCGATAGATAGACTTCGTTCTAATCATTCTCCCCCGACAAGATTGACCCCAACGGTACCGACCGATACGACCAAGATCAACCGATCGGCAGTGGACAAACTATTAAAAAGCCTAATCCTTGAGAAGCGGTTTTTTAATTATGCTTGGAAATGCTCACGAATCTTGGCGCTCAGACGCAGGAATATATTCGCCACGTCTAATGTTTAGCCGGTTAAGTCCGTTGTGTTACGGTTGATAACCGGAACGATTCTGATAGCGACTGACCGGGAGTAAATTTGAGTCTCTGGCACGACATTATCGATAGCCTGACCGATGCGATCATCGTGCTCTCGCCCGCGATGGAGCCCCAGGCAGTAAATCCTGCCGCTAAGACGATGCTCGGGGTTTCCCAGGTGAGCGCCGCGACAGTGGCCGACCTCATCCGCCAGAACGACTGGTTGGACCGCATGGTCAGTGCGTGCCTCGACAGCGGTCAGGACTTTGGAGACATGGAGACGGTTCTGACCGCGGGGCCTCGGGAACTGACGATTCGCGCCGAAGTATCCCCCCTGCTGAACGCCGAGGGACAACCCGGGGGGGTCATTATCCTGCTTCACGACCTGTCTCACGAAAAAGGCGCCGCCGAGGCAGGGACCACCGGCGACTTGAGCCTGCAACTTTCGCCGGCCGGTCTGGCCCATGAGGTCAGGAACCCGCTGACGGGCATCAAGGGTGCCGCCGAGCTGATGGCCGGGATGTTTCCCGATGACGGGCGCGCGCAGCAGTACTGCAGCGTGATTCTCGATGGGGTCAATCGGATCGCTTCGCTCGTCGAGCAGGTGCTGATGGTCAGCGGGCCGCAACGCCTGGAGCAGGAGCCGGTCAACATACACATGGTGCTGCACCAGGCGCTGAGGATGGCGGGGTTGTTCCCGCAGCCGCCCGACGGTGTCGTGGTGCTCCAGGATTTCGATCCCAGCCTGCCCGACGTGGTTGGCGACGCGGGCGCATTGGAACGAACGTTCCTGAATTTGATCAAGAACGCGGCGGAATCGATCGGTTCGTCGGGCACGATTCGACTGCATACGCGAATCGAACGGGAGTTCACGATGACGGCCGAGGGGCGGCGCCGCCAGTTCCTGCGGGTCGAGGTCAGCGACAGCGGCGCCGGCATCCCCGAGGATCAGCTCGCGCAACTGTTTACCCCGTTCTTCACCACCAAGCCTGCCGGAACCGGCCTGGGTCTCGTGCTATGCCATCGAATTATTGCGCTTCACGGCGGCAGGCTGTGGGCGCAGCGCGGGGGCGTCGAAGTCAAGGGCGCGGGCGCATCCAAGGATGGGATGACGTTCAAGGTGACGCTCCCAATCATGCCGCCGGAGAAACGCCCGCAATGAGAAATCGGCACCACATTGCTAAGGTGGTCGGGGGAATGTAACGGCATCGGTGCGACATCTCCCCGGCGCGCCATCTCTCCCGCGCGCCATCGGCGCGCGGTCAGGCAACTGAAAAAGTCGGGCAACTGAAAAAGGGTTTCCCAAATCGGGAAGCCCTCGCATCGTCTCGGATTTGCTCGCCTCCGACACAAAAAGACACTTTTTCTCCCGACGACGGCGCTGATCGTTTATGTCCGCCGTTTGTCGGTCGCGCAGCAGTTTGATAACTGAGGCAAATGGTCGAAGCGGAACTATACGAACCCGTAAGACTGTCAGAGCTCTGCGGAAGGACCAAAAGGAGTGGAGCTGATGGATGATGGACGCGAACCAAAAGAGCTAGTCGGGCTGGCAGGGGAATACGCAGCTGCGAGCGAGCTGTGTAGGAGAGGTTTGTACGCTCAACTTACCCTCGGTAACCGAAAGAAGGTGGACTTGCTCGTCGCATACCCCAACGGCAAATACGCCGCGGTCGAAGTCAAAGCCAAGCAGACCCAGGTCTGGCCGGGCGTTAAAGGACTGTCCCCGAAAGAGAAAAACAGATTCCTAGTGTTCGTTGATATTCAGCGAAAAAGCCCGACCGAAAGGCCCGATTTCTACGTTCTCAACTGTGAAGATTGGGGCAAGTGGGTACAAAAAAAACTCGCTGACCCACTGGGGCGGGGCAAGGTAACCATCGATGAAGACAATGTTCCCTATTGGAAGGGGAAGGGTGGGAAGGGGGATTACTACGGCACCAGCGTGAGCGCGGAGGAAGTCAAGGACTTTGCGGAGCGGTGGGAGAAGATCACGGGCTGACGCGACCTTTTGGGCACAATTTCGGGCACAGCGGAGACCGAGCGCGCCCTGCCGCGCGACATCTCGCCGTGACCGACGCGCATCGAGCGCCGAATCCTTTCCGAGCACCAGATAGCCGAACTGGCGACCTCGAAATCATCGCGAGGCCGCAGCGCTGCCAGCACTGTGTGCCCGCCGCAGCGGGCAAACACTGCGTGCCCGCCGCAGCGGGCCAACACTGCGCTGCCGTCGCGACGGCTGCCGTCGCAACGGCAAACACTGCGTACCCGCCGCAACGGCTGAACTGTTCAGCCTTACGCCGGATCGCTCGCCGTGCTACCCGATCACGTTATGGTCAACAGCCACGATGCTGCACGCTCGCGCTCGCCGCAAAAAGCCGCGCGAGGACTCACCATGGGGACAGCGACACACTCGCTTCCGGCAAAATATTTTTTTGACGGAACGAAACTATCCATAGAGCGTTGCCGTCCCAAAACCACAATGGATTGTGTATTTCCCCCTTTTCCTGCAAATCGACCGAGTCAAGATTGCGCCACCCCACTCGTAACAGCGGCGTAATGCTTAAATTTTGGGCGACTCTCAGGCCATTGGCGATAAGATCCAACTTACTGTTACCATTCTAGCTCATGAGCATGACAACCATGGGCGCAAGCGCATCGAACCAGAACTTCGCCGAACGTCTGAAGGATCCCGGCGTCGGCGCGGCGATTCTGATCGCCGACGACGATCCCGCAATTCGCCTCGTATTGCGCCATCGCCTCGAAGCCGACGGCCATCGCGTCGAAGAGGCTGTAGACAGCTCGGCCGCGCTTGCGGCGCTGCGCAGCAATCGATTCGACGTTGCATTGCTCGACATCATCATGCCGGGCACCGGCGGACTCGACGTATTGTCGGCGGCGCACGCCGAAGCCGTCCGCACGCTGATCATCGTGATCACCGCGGCGAGCACGATGAACAACGCCGTCGAGGCGATGAAGCGCGGCGCTCACGATTACCTGACCAAGCCGTTCGCCAATCTCGATCTGGTCGCGGCGGCCGTGAAGCGGGCGGTCGAAGTCGGCGCGCAGGCCGCGGATCTCAACCGCCTGAAAGACCAGGTGAATCGCCAGCTGGTCGGTGGCGAGATAATCGGCCGCAGCGCTGCGATGCAGGAGGTTTACAAGCTGATCGGGCGTGTCGTCACCAATGACGCGACCGTTTTGCTCAGCGGCGAGAGCGGCACCGGCAAGGAGCTGGTGGCGCGCGCGATTCATTTCAAATCGGCGCGCTGGCGCTCGCCGTTCGTCGCCGTCAACTGCTCCGCCATCCCGCACGGTCTGCTCGAGAGTGAACTGTTCGGACACGAACGCGGCTCATTCACCGGCGCGTCCGAGCGGCGCGCCGGCAAATTCGAGATGGCCGACAGCGGCACAATCTTCCTCGACGAAATCGGCGACCTGCCGGTCGAATTGCAGCCCAAGCTGCTGCGCGTGCTGCAGGAGCGGGAGTTCAACCGGGTCGGCAGCGCCGAGACGCTCAAGCTCAAGGCGCGCGTAATCGCCGCAACCAACCAGAACCTCGAGACCCTGGTTGCCGCGCGGAAATTCCGCGAGGACCTGTACTTTCGGCTGCGGGTGATTCCGATTCAGATGCCTGCGCTGCGCGAGCGGCGCGAGGATATTGCGGAGATGACCGATTATTTCGTCTCCAAGGCGGCCCAGGAGATGGGCGCGCGCGCCACCACCATCAGCCCCGAAGCGCGCGCCAAACTGGAGTCCGCCGATTGGCCGGGTAACGTGCGCGAACTCGAAAATGCCGTGATGCGCGCGGCGCTGCTCGCGCCGGGCACTACGATTCGCGCCGACGATATCGAGCTCACGCGCCCGGGCGGCGCGGGCGCTGGAGCAGCCGCGGCCGCCGACGGCGCCCCGCTCGGCGACATCATCTCGGGACGCATCGCAGGATGGTTCGATTCGCCCGGCGGCGAGGAACCGCGCGACCTCTACCATCGGCTGGTGGCCGAAATCGAGCGTCCGCTTGTCGAACTCGCGCTCAAGCGCGCCGGCGGCAATCAGGTGCGGGCGGCGCGGATGCTGGGGCTGAATCGCAACACGCTGCGCAAGAAGATCACCGACCACAAGATCGTACTGACCAAATTTCCGCCCGGATGACGCGGCTGCCCTCGCATTTTTACGCGATGATCGATCCGGCCGGCGGACACGAGCCGGTCTCGATGGCGGAGACTATCCTCGACGCCGGCGCGCGAATCATGCAGCTGCGGCTCAAGGATGCGCCCGGCCGCGAGTTCCTGGCCGCCGCACGCGCGATTGCCGAGCTGTGCCGGAAGCGCGGTGCGATTCTGATCGTCAACGACCGAGTCGATATAGCAATTCTCGCCGATGCGCACGGAGTGCATCTTGGGCAGGAGGATCTCCCACTCGAGGCGGCGCGGCGGATCGCCGGTCCCAACGAAAACAAAATAATTGGAATTTCGACCCACACCGTCGAGCAGGCGCGCGCGGCTGAAAATGGCGGCGCGGACTACATCGGATTCGGACCGATGTATTCCGGTGGACTGAAGAACATCGCCACGGGGATGGGCCTCGACAATCTTCGTGCGATACGCGCCGCCGTAAGGATTCCAATCGTCGCGATTGGCGGGATCACCGAAGCGCGGGTAGCGGAAACTCTCGCGGCCGGCGCAGACGCCGTGGCAATCATCACCGACGTAGTGAACGCGCCGGACATCGGCGCCAAAGTCCGCTCGATCCTCGCGCTCGCACGCGATTAGCACAAAGTTTTCCGAATCGGCTATGCCGTCTCGGGGAGGGGGGCGGGGGTCTGGCGGGCCTGCTCCGACTCGAGCGGTCGGCACGAATATGCTACCGCGGCGCCCAGGATGCACATCACGACGAACACTTCGAAGGCGGGCACATAGCTGCCGCTCAGATCGTAAATCTTTCCCGCGCCGACCGGGCCGACGAACGCGCCGATCGTGTTGAAGACGCCTGCGATACCGCCGATCGAGCCGAAGCGCTTGAGCCCGAGCGACTCCGCCACCAGCATCGGAATCAGCACCAACGGCGCGCCGAGCGACAGTCCGAAAATCAGCACGAACGGAATCAGCACGGCGGTTCGCGCCGCGCCGAATATCAAAATCATCCCGAAGCCAGCGGCAAGAAAGTTGAACGTCAGCGCGATTCTTGCGCTCACGCGATCGGCAAACAGACCCATCCCGAGCTTGCCGAAGGCCGCGAACACGAACCCCAGGCTCATCATGCCGGCCGCGAATGACGGCGTGTAGCCGAGTTCGGTGAGATAGGTGATCAGATGCAAAGTCGCGCCAGCCGCGACGGCGGCGAAAAAGAACTGCGCCGCGGAAATCATCCAGAACGAGCGCGCGCGGAACGCTTCGCGCAGCTCGAATCCCGGCAACGCGTCGCGGGCCTGCGCGACGCTGACGCCATCGGCCTGCGGCGGGCGGGTCCTGACGACGATGATTATCAACGGGACCACGATGACGAATATCGGAATCGCCAGCGCGACGTAGCCGGCGCGCCATCCGCCGCGCACGATCGCGAAGTTCCCAACCATCGTCATCGCAGCGCCGCCGAGCGAGGTGCCCGCAAACGCCAGGCCCATCGCAAGCCCGCGCCGCGCACCGAACCAGTTGGCGATCACAAGCGAGCACGGCAGCAACGTCGATGCGCCGATGCCGACGCCAAGCAGGACGTAGGCGCCGAACAGCGGACCGAATGAATCGACGCGGCTGGCGATGAGAAAAGCGACGCCGGTCATGATTGCGCCGGCAACCATCACGACCCGCGCCTCGACGCGATCGAGCAGCCATCCGACCAACGGAGCGCTAAGCCCTGCGGACAGCGGCAGCGCGGCGCCCTGGAGGGTGGAGAGTTGTGCGCGCTTCCATCCGAAATATTTCAGCAGATGCGGAAAGAACAGGCCGCCGGTGTTGTAGCCGGAGCCGAAAACGAACACCAGCGTAACGAAGAGGCTCGCGACGATGATCCAACCCTGTCGTTCTCGATCCGTCATCTAAGACTCCCCGAGTGGAGACTTATAGCGACACGACCGACGAGCGTCGAGCGCGAAAGACCCGATCGACGCGCGCCGGCGATGGCGTTGGCGACTATTCGAGCGCGGTAATCGGGATGAAGCCTTCCAGCCCGCTCTTCATCCGGATTTTCATGTAGTTCAGCGCGAGGCCGACGACGTGAACATTGCGGCCCCGGTGAACGTCGGCGAGTTTTTTGGCCCATCGATTCGGCTTTTCGAGCACACCGGCGTCGTGGGTGAGCACGAACAGCTTGTCGGCCGGCTTAACGAGTTCAACCGCCGACGGATCGATGTATCCGGTCTGTCCGGTCTTGAGCTTCACCTGCAGATAATAGTGAGTGGAACCAGTCACGATCACGAAATTGTCCTGCGACACCTGCGCGATATGCTTGCTGCTTTTCGCGGGCGCGGAATAGACCGGCACGCTCTGAAGCAATTTCAGCCGAGCCTGCGCGAATTCGACTTCCGGTTCGCGGACGCTGTTTTTACTTTTAATCGACGCGCGGTGCGAAGGGGGTTTTGGTGTCGGCGCGGGAAGGTAGGGCATCCCGGCTGCGGCGGGAGCCGACGGAGTCCCCGCCGAGGATGGAGGATTGACGGACGAGGGCGCGCCTTCGCCGCCGGCCGGGACAATCGAGGTCGCGGGAACGTCTTCCTCGCCGACTGGGGCCATGAAGGCCGGCGCCGACCACGCGAGCATCGCCACCGCCGCGGCCATCAGAGCCGTTATCCGCGCTGAACGCAAATCACGATGAACCATCTTCCTCTTCCTCCCCTCCTCGACTTGCGCATTTATTCTAGCAGGCTCCGCACACGGTGCATCGGACCACGTCGCACGGAGGACTCTGATGCTCATGATGCGCCTTTTTTCGTTCCGCAAGCAGAAACCATTTGTGAATGTGATGATCGATAAAGTCCCACGGCAGCAGCTCGTCGTGGGCGTAAGGACGGGTAACGAAGAAATCGGGGTCGGGCAAAGATGAAGCTTCACTGCCGCCCGCCTGGGCTTCGCGATGAATCTTCGACAACTCGTGCCAGATGGGTCCGGAACCTTCGCATCCCGCGGCTTCCAGCCGTTCGAGGATACCGCCGACGCGGCGATCGCCTCGCGAGACCATGGTCTGGAAATACGCCTCGCGCGGTGACTCGGCATCGAGCTCGACTTGCCCCAGGCTCGTGAGGCGCTGGCGCAGCATCGCGACCTTGCGCTTGATCGATCGCGCGTCCTGCATCGGATCCCATTGAAATGGCGTCCACGGCTTGGGCACAAATGGATTGAGCGACACGGTCACGGCGCCGATGCGGGTGCGGCGCGCGCGGGCGCGCTCGAGCACCTTGGCGACCAGCTCGGCAATCGCGAGCACGTCTTCGTCGCGCTCCTCGGGCAAGCCGATCATGAAGTAAAATTTCAGGTTGCC
>Ga0116106_1000620_pt1 | contig 19509 bp, 17 predicted proteins | sample June2015DPH_6_50_FD_89717 | JGI IMG/M metagenome (GOLD analysis project Ga0116106, IMG submission 89717) | Peatland microbial communities from SPRUCE experiment site at the Marcell Experimental Forest, Minnesota, USA - June2015DPH_6_40 | ecosystem: Environmental > Terrestrial > Soil > Wetlands >...
ACTGGTAGCCCCTCACTGGTAGCCCCCGCTCCCGGCGCCGGCCGGGCCAGGCTGGCTGCCCTGCTGCTCCGTCATCCCTTTCCCCTCCCTGCCACCTGCATGGTGACGCGCTGCCGGCCACCCGTCATGCGCGAGTCTCGGATAGGAAGAGCGCTATGTCCCGGCTGAGATACTGGCACGGCTTCACTGGCCAGCACGGGCCACGTATGGTCGAGGAAGAAAGAGGCTGATGAGCGACCCTGAAGCAGTACAGCTGCTGACCCGCCTGGTGGACCTGCCGGGCCGCGGCACGACGCGGGTATGGGAGTGCGCGGGCCCGGGCGGCGCCGAGACGCTGATGCTGATCCACGGGGTGACCTTCACGGCCGAGCTGAACTGGTCGAGGGTCTTCGCGCCGCTCGCCCGCCAGTACCGCGTGGTCGCCGCCGACCTGCGCGGGCACGGCGACGGGATCAGGGCCGGATCGCGGTTCCGGCTGGAGGACTGCGCGGACGACATCGCCGCGCTGGCCGGTGTCCTGGATATCCCGCGGTTCGTGGCCGTGGGCTACTCGATGGGCGGCATGGTGGCGCAGCTGCTCTATCAGCGGCACGCTCCGGTGCTGTCCGGACTCGTGCTGTGCTCCACCGCGACCAACGTCGTCGGGTCGCCGGTCGAGAAGCTGGCCGCCCTCGCGCTGCCGACCATGTCCGCCGCCATCCGCTGGAACCCGATCCTGCAGCTGGTCGGCGCCGAGGTGCTCGGCACCGGGCTGCTCGGCCACATCGACGATCCGGCGACGGCCAGCTGGGCCCGGGCTCAGATGGGCAGGACCACGCTGGCCACCGCCGTCTCGGCCGTCCAGGCCGTCTGCGGGTTCAGCTCGGATCACTGGATCGGGTCGGTCGACGTGCCGGCCGCCGTCATCGTCACGGCCCGTGATCTCATCGTGCCGGCCAGCAGCCAGCGCGAGCTGGCCCGCGCCATCCCCGGCGCGTCGGTGCACGAGGTGGACGCCGAGCACGGCATGTGCCTGAACGCGCCGCAGCTGTTCGCCAGCGCGCTGCTCGAGGCCTCCTCGTCGGTCGTCCCGGCCCCGGCCCGCCAGGACGGCCTGCTCCGCCGGGCCGGGGTCCGGGCGCCGGGCCGGCCTCGCCGCTAGGGCGCTCGCCGCCGGGGCCGGCCTGCCTGCCGGGACAGGGCTGCCTGCTGCGCCAGGCCCGCCTGCTGCGACGGAACTGCCTGCCGGGACTGAGCTGCCCGCCGGGACGGACCTGGCCGCTGCGCCGGAGCGGCCTGCCGGGACTGACCCGGCCGCCGGGACGGACCTGGCCGCCGGGACGGAGCGGCCGGCTCAGAATGGGCGGCCTGACCGGTGACGATGTAGCCGCTGCCGAGCGCGACCTCGCGGATTTCGATGCCGTCGATCATCTGCTCCAGATGATGCCAGGGCCGGTCAAAGCCGCTGAAGCTGCGCACGAACGGCGCATGCATCATCCGCACCTGCAGGTTCAGCGCCATCAGCGGCGCCGGAGCCCACTTGCCGCCGCCCGCCGCCACCCAGGCGCCGGGCCGGAGCCTGCTGAAGATATTCCTTAACGCATCCGGTGACTGCAGGATGTCGTGGACGGCGCAGAACAGGGCGGCATCCGCGGTCACCGCGATCTCCGCCTGCTCGGCCGGTGACTCCACGATCGTGACGTTCGGCCAGCCCTCGGCCGCGATCCGCTCGCGCGCGACCGCCGCCATCTCCGGCGACTCCTCGATGCCGACGACGCTGCCGCTGGAGCCCACTTTCTGCTGCAGCAGGCCGCTGCACAAGCCGGTGCCGCATCCCACGTCGAGGACCACCTGGCCCTCGCTGACCGGAAGGGCCTCGACGATGGTCTGGCGGTAGCGCTGGAACGCGCCGGTCCGCTGCTCGTAGGAACGGGCGTGCTCGCTATAGGCCGACTTGCGCGCGGCCGATCCGGCCGGCCGCTGCCCGGCCGGTGCTGTCGTGTCTGGTTTGCTCATGGTCTTCTTCCCCCGGCCCGCTCGCTGGGCGGCGAGCCTTCTCAGGTGCTGCCCGGAACTCATCCGTGCCAGCGCCCACGCTAGCCATGACGCACGGCGATCGGTGTTAACGGCCTGTGAAATCAAGTGAACTCTCGGCAACGGCGCGCTGCCGCGTCACGGGCGCCTCATCGTGCCGCAGACACCGCGGGCGTCGCCTGACCGGATACCAGGCGCACAATGGTCGCCATGGCCGGCGACAGGAGCGCGATGAGCAGCGATGAGCCCGCCGGGGTTGTCTTCCCCGCCGCGGCAGACGGGCGCCGGAGCACCTCAGCGCTGGGCAGGGCGGTCGTCGCCGACGCGCTGCGCCGGGTGGACCCGGCCGGGGCAGGGGATGCCGAGCGCGACGCGAACTGGCGCACGGGCTACCTGGTGCACTGCCGGCGACTCGTCGAAGCGGGCCTGGCCTCGAAGGACGCCGCATTGTCGATCGCGAGAGACGGGCTGCGGTCAGCGCACCAGCGGATGCGCGTGCTGACCGAGGGGGGCGAGGAGGCCGGGCTCGATGCGCTGCTGTCCGCGCCCGCGCGCCAGCCTGTCAGCACGGTCACGATAGCGGGCACCGGGGCGGCCGAGACCGAGCTGTCGCTGCCCTACCGCGGTGACTGGCTGCGGGGCAGCGCGCTGCTGCGGCAGCTGGACGCCTGGGCGGAGCGGGGCATCATCGAGCCGTCCTGCGCGGCAGCGGCCGGCGCGGTGGCCGCGCACCCGGAGTGGCTCCGGCTGCCCGGCCGCACCGTCGCCGTGCTCGGAGCCGGCGCCGAGGTGGGCCCGCTGCCGGTGCTGCTGAGCTGGGGCGCCCGGGTCATCGCCGTTGACCTGCCCGCCCCGCCGCTGTGGGAGCGAGTGCTGGAGACCGCGCGGCGCGGCGCCGGGACCCTGCTCGTCCCCGTGGCCGGCGGCCCAGGCCGCCAGCAGGAGCAGCAGGCGGCGGATGGCGCGGCCGTCGCGCGGCAGGCCGGCCTCGACCTGGCCAGCGACGTCCCCGCGGCGGCCGACTGGCTCGCCGCGGCTGACGGCCCGCTGGTGCTGGGCAACTACGTCTACGCCGACGGCGGCGCCAACGTGCGCGTCTGCGCCGCGGTCGACGCGCTCACCATCCGCCTGCAGGCCATGCGCGACGACCTCGCGCTGGCGTTCCTGGCCACGCCGACCGACGTGTTCGCGGTCCCCGATGACGCCGTCGCGCAGTCCGCCCGCGCCTGGGCGGGCCGGTCAGCGGCGGCCAAGCTGGCCGGGCCGCCGATGCGGGCGCTGTCCGGCGGCCGGCTGTTCCGGCCCGCCTACTCCCGCGGCAGCGGCCCCGGCATCAACGACAGCCTGGTGCTCCAGCAGGGCCCCAACTACGCGCTGGCCAAGCGGCTGCAGCGGTGGCGGGCCGCCGTGGCCCGCGCGGACGGCGCGACCGTGTCGATGAACGTCGCGCCGCCGACCCGCACCCGGTCGGTGCTGAAGAACCGGGCGCTGGCGGCTGCCTACGCCGGCGCGCACCGGTTCGGCGTCGAGGCCTTCGAGCCCGCCACCTGCAAGACGCTGATGGCGGCCCTGCTCGTGCACGACCTGTGCGCCGGCCGCGCGCCGGTGCATGAGCATCCGTGGCAGGACGAGGCGCACGCCGCCGCGCACGGCGGACTGTGGCGCATCGCCTACGCGCCCCGCAGCGTGCTCGGGATCGCGGCGGCCATCGGCTTCCGCGCCGCCAGGAACTGACTGGCCGGCCCGGGGCCTGGCCCGGCCTGCTTATGCGCCGCAGTGCAGCCGGTAGGCACCGGTCATGTAGGTGACCCACGGGCGCCAGTTGCGGCCGTCGTCGGAGATGACCTTGGCGGCGCGAGCATTGGTCGTGACGTTATAGCTCGACCAGTGCCCGTGGACGGAGTTAATCTGCCAGAGGCCCCGGTCGACTGTCCCATTGGAATCGTGGTCGACGGCGTACTGGTAACCGCCGGACTCGGCCATGGCCACGCCCTCGGCGATGCGTTCCGACGACTTGCCGCCGCCCACGCTCAGCCACAGGCGGCCGAGCTGCGCACAGCTGTAACTCGAGGTACTGGCGTTGGCCGCCGCCGCGGTCGCGAGGCCGGCGAGGGCGATGACGAGAACGAGGCCGGCGATTACCATGCTCCTGATTCTGGGCATGACTGTTTCCCCCCAGGAATGTGATGACTGGCATGCTGACGCTGCCCTGACAGAGGGATCAGCTCGCCAGCGCCAGGCCCGAACGATTAGTCAGGCACGGCTGGAAACGAGAGCACTAACCGGAGGCGATTTCCCAGCCGGGTATCACCAGGTAGAACACCGCCAGGAAGCGCCGCGCGTCCCGTCAGGGACTGATATGACGTTTGTCACTGCTGGCGGAAAGCGGAATTTCCCGGCCGCCTCCTGACAGCACGGCGCGGCGGTCCCGCTTCATCTGCGCTGTCCCGCGCGGCCGGCTGTGGCAGCATGCTGCCAGCGGGACATTTGTGGCTGGCCATCCCCTCTGTCCCGGCACCGACAGTTCCGGTACGCCGCGGTTAGGTAAGCACCTGTGGCGGGAGCACTGACCTCGCACAGCCCGCGGGAGTTGTGATGACCACTTACCGGCTCGGGATCAACACGTGCTTCGCGGTCAAGCGCTGGCCGCAGCCGGAGCGCTGGGCCCGCCTGGTCCGTGATGACCTGGGACTGGACCTGGTCCAGCACACGCTGGACCTGGTCGACCTGGACACCACGCCGGCTCAGGTGGCCGGCCAGGCCGACTGGCTGCGGGCGGCCTGCGCGGCCGGCGGCCTCACGCTGCACTCGACCTTCACCGGGATGGCCGCCTACTCATCCAACCTGCTCCTGCACCCCGATCCGGCAGCCAGGGACCGGGCCAGGGACTGGTACCGCCGGGTCATCGACTTCACCGCGACGGTGGGGGCCGGCTCGACCGGCGGCCACGTCGGTGCCTACTGCGTGGACGACTGGCAGCACCCGGTCCGGCGCCGGAAGCTGTGGGCGCAGCTCGGCGATGCGCTCGACGACCTGGCCGGCTACGCCTGCGAGCGCGGGCTGTCCGGCCTCATGGCGGAGAACCTCGCCGCCGCGCGGGAGCCGTCTACCCTGCAGATGATGGCGGCGCTGCTGACCGACGGGGACGCGGAGCATGTCCCGGTCAGCCTGTGCCTGGACGTAGGGCATCAGTGCGTGCCCGGCGGCACGGTCGGCAAGGATCGCGACCCCTATGCCTGGCTGGAGCAGCTGGGCGCGCGCACGACCGTGGTTCACCTGCAGCAGTCCGACGGGAAGGCGGACCGCCACTGGCCGTTCACGCCGGGGACCAGCGCTGACGGCATGATCGAGGCGGACAGGGTGCTCGCCGCGCTGGACCGTTCTGGAGCGAAGGAGACCGCGCTGATCCTGGAGATCATCCCGCCCTGCGAGCAGGACGACGGCCAGGCCCTGGCCGATGTCCGCCAGTCGGCGGACTACTGGCGGGACGCCCTGGCCCGGCGGCAGGCCACCGTGGACTGATGCCGCGTGCCTGCACTGACCCGGCCCGTGATACCCGGCCGGCCGCATCGACGGCAGCGCGCAGCCTGTCCTTCCGGCTGGCGGCGGCCTGCTGCTGTGCCCCTGGCGCCCGGCCGATGCCCTCGCGGTCGTCGCGGCGTACGCCGATCCCGGGCTGAGTGCGCCTGCTGGACGGCCCCGGCCGCCGCCGCGCTGGCCGGATCGCCGCGGGACCGCCCGCCTCCTGGCGTGCGCGCGCACCGGCTGACATGAGCCCCGGGAGCGCCGGTCAGATGGCGGGAATGGCATCGGCGTCCGGTGCGTGCATGTGACACCGGTTATCGCGGGCCGTGACGAGCTCGCGATGATTAGATACCACTGTGGTTCATATGCCCCGCCGGCGGCCGGTCAGGACGCTGACCCGCCGGCTCATCGTGGTCACCGCGGTCGTGCTCGCGGCCATGCTCGCCGCCTCGCCCGCGCTTGCCGCGCTGGCGTCCGCGGCATCCGGCCGTCCCGCGGCGCTGGCCCGTTCCGGCGCCCCGGCGGACGTGTACGCGGGCGGCGCGGACCTGGTGGATGCGGGCACCGGTGCCCGGCTGTGGAGCCAGGACCTCAGCGTCCGGCGGCCGATGGGCAGCATCACCAAGGTCATGACCGCGCTGCTGGTGATCCGGGCGGGCGGCCTGAACCGGGAGATCAGGGTCAGCACCGCCGCGGTCCGGTACGTCAGCAAGGACGATGCCAGCAGCGCGGGCCTGATCGCCGGGGACGTGCTGACCGCGCGCCAGCTGCTCGAGGCCATGCTGGTGCCGTCCGGCTGCGACGCCGCCTACCTGCTGGCCACCGCCTACGGCCCCGGCCGCGCCGCGTTCGTCCGGAAGATGAACGTGATGGCGCAGGCGCTGGGCCTGACGTCGACGCATTTCTCCGGCTTTGATGGCATGCCCTACCCGACCGAGTACTCGACCTACTCCACGCCCGCGGACCTGGTCCGGCTGGGCGAGGACGCGATGAGATACCCGGTGTTCCGCGCGATCGTGGCCCAGCGCGGCTACTACCTGCCCGGCAGCGCCCTGCACCACAGTTATGCCTGGCAGACGACCAACGATCTGCTCGCGTCCTACCGGGGCGCCCTCGGGATCAAGACCGGCGACACCCTGGCCGCGGGCAACTGCCTGCTGTTCGAGGCGCGCCGCGACGGCCGCACCCTGATCGGCGTGATCCTGCACGCCAACCCGACGACTTTGCCCAGCGCGCCGGTGACCTATGCCAGCCGGATGCTGAACTGGGGCTTCGGCCAGATCGCGGCGGCCCCCGCCGTTCGCTGACGCCGCGTCCATGCGGCTCATCAGGTCATCGGCGTCGCCGCGGTCATCGACATGGTCGGCCACATCATCGGCTCCATCGCCGGTCACCGGCACGGCGGCATGTGGCTGCCGGGCGCGCATGCGACCTTGCCGGTGATCGCTGCCGCGCTGGCCGCCTGGGCTGCCATCGAGCTGGCCTACACGCTGTTCACGCCCGGCCCGGATGAGGCGCTGTGCGGAGGGCCCGCGCCAGCGGGGCGCGAGTCATGTCCGTGAGGAGCAGATCATGGTGACTCCTGCCGATAGACGTGAGCGCGAGCGGACCGAGCACGCGCTGCAGACGCTCACTGAGTGGGGCAAGGACCCGAACATCGACGGCGGCGAGAACATTGCCTTCTCGCTCTCGCGTCAGGGCGCGCCCGGTGACGCCTTCCTGGTCACTGGGGACTGCACGCCGTTCACGGCCAGCGGGGCGCGCGGGACGCTGCACGGCCAGCCGGCCGGCGACACCGGGGCGCCGATCGCGTTCATCGACGACTTCGGCGGGGTCACGTCCTCGATCGACCAGGTACCGTGCACGTTCGCGTTTGATCTCAACACCGGCGAGGTCTCGCTGCACGGGTCGTTCCCCGGCCCGCCGTCCGCCCTGCACTTCGGCGTCGAGTTCCTGACGTCGTTCCAGGGCAACGACGGGAAGAACATGCTGTTCTACTCGGGCACCTCATCCGACCACGCGGGCTACATCATCGCCGTTCAGCTGGTCGCGGCGTCGTGACCTGGCCGGGCAGCCCGGTCACTGCCAGGGCCGGGCCGCCCGCCGCGCCCAGTAGCGGCCCGGCGGCTCGGCGAGGCCGAGCGGCGGCAGGTCGCGGATCGCCAGCGCGGTCAGGTTGGACTTCAGCTGCCAGGGCGTGACGGCCCCGGACAGCACGACGCCCGCCCACGGGTTGGCGAGCGCGGCGGAGATGGCGATGGCGTCGGCCGTCACGTTCCGCTCGGCGGCGAGCGCGGCCAGCGGGGCCGGCACGCCGCCCGGATCGCTGCCGGCCGCGAGCCGGCCGTTGGCCAGCGCTTCCTTGACCAGGATCGTCCATCCGGCTGCGGCTGCCTCCGCGGCGGCCGGGGCTGCCGATGGCTCCAGCAGGTTCCAGGTCACCTGGGCGACCGAGAAGAGGGGCTCGCCGTCGACTGTGGCCTGCAGCGCCCGCCGGATGGTGGCGGCCTGGCCGGGGCCGCTGGTGGTCAGCCCGATGATGACGCCGCTGGCCCGCAGGCGGCCCAGCGCGGCGAGCAGGGCACGGTCGGCGAGCAGCCCGGAGTCCTCGGTCAGCGAGTGCACCTGGTAGAGCGCGAGCCGGCTGCCGAGGATGGCGCGGGTCTGGGCCCTCTGGGTGCTGAACATGCTCAGCGAATGCTCTTTGACCTCCTGGCGGTCGGCATCGAGCCGCCATCGGCCGGTGTAGCGGTAGCCCCACTTGGAGCCGGCCACCGCGTCCGGGTACTCCCGGCTGGCCAGCCAGCGGCCGAGGAATTCCTCGGCGCGCCCGTAGGAGCGGGCGGCGTCGAAGTACCTGATCCCGCTGTCATAGGCGGCGTCCAGCATCTCGATCGTCCGGCCGCGCAGGCCAGGCACGCTGCGGTCGGGCAGGTCGCCGGCCCGGCCGCCGGTGATGTAGGCGGGGCGGCCGAGTGCGGCCAGGCCCAGGCCGATCCGCGACACCGCCGGCCCCGCGGCGCTCAGGGTCGTCATCGGCATGGTGATCGCGGCCGGGCCGTCAGCGGACACGACGGTTACGCTACCGGCCGGCCAGCCCGGCGGCTGATGCCCAGGGCAGGTGAGCGTCAGGTCCGCCGGCCGGCGCCCGGCTGACGCCGGGGGGGGCAGGAGACCGGCGGATCCCGGCCGCCCGTGCGGGCCGCGCGCAGGGCCGGGCCGGGCTTCCCGGCGAGTTCCCCCAGGGCTGAACGGCGCCCCTCGGCGGAGTGAGCGCAGGAAGGCCCGGCGGCGCGCGCTCACTGGCGCCGGGCGGCCGTTTCGCCTGTCTTGCTGGTATCAGGACGCGGGCTTGCTCCTCTGTGTCTGCATGGCCAGGCCGGCCGCGCAGGCCGGCCAGGCCATGGCTGGCCTCCGGCCGGCCTCACCTGCCTTGCGGGCCGAAAGGAAACGACCATGTCCGTTACCCCGGCAGCTACGGCTGCTACCCCGGCAGCCACGGCTGCACCACCCGTCCCCAGCGTTCGCCGAGCAGGAAGCCTCGCGAGCGTCCGCGACAGTCTGGGCCCGCTGCGCGAGCTGCCAGGCCGCTGGACCGGAACCGGATTCAACCTGATCGCGCGCCCGGACTTCGCGGCCCGGTCCGTGCCGCCGAGCCCGGCCGAGCCCGCGCACCTGTTCCTCGAGCTGAACTTCACCGCCGAGACGCTGAAGTTCGACACGATCGGCTCCTCGATCCCCAACCGCGGCTTCGACCAGTCCGACATCGAGCTGTTCGGGGTCCACTACCTGCAGCAGATCAGCGACAAGGTGACCGGCGGCGCGCTGCACCTGGAGCCCGGCATCTGGATTAACGTCCCGGCGACCAGCGCGCCGAACGAGACGGCGAGCGTCGCGCGGATGGCGTCGATCCCGCACGGAACCGTCCTGCTGGCCGAGGGGACCGGCTTCACCTTCGCGGGCGCGCCGCCGATCAGCCCGGCCAATACGGTGCCCTTCGGCGTCGACGGCCCGACTCCGGCCCCCGGCAGCACGAACGGGTTCCCCGAGTACAACCTCGCCGCGCCGGCTCCGGCACCGACGTTCCGCACTCCGGCCGCGGACGTTCCCGGGCTGACTCAGGAGATGATCGACGACCCCAACTCGATCCTGCGGGCGGCCATCGCCGGCCAGACCATCCTGGAGACGACCACCCTCAACATCGCCACGGTCAGCTCGCTGAGCGTGCTGACCGCGCCGGCGCCCCCGCCGCCGGCGCCGCAGCCGCCCGCCGAGACCCTGCCGATCAACGATGGCGGCGGCGGCACGCAGAACATCCCGTTCCTCGGCGTCAACGCCACCGCCGAGAAGGTGTTCGCCACCTTCTGGATCGAGAAGGTGCAGGACCCCGACTACCCGGACCGCCACTTCATGCAGCTCCAGTACACCCAGACGGTGCTGCTGAACTTCCCGCTGGATGTCCCGAAGACCCCCGCCAATCCGGCTGGCCTGGTGAACCTCAGCTGGCCGCACGTGTCGGTGGCGACGCTGGTGAAGGAGTTCTGACACCGGGGCCAGAGCTCCGGCGCTGACGTGCCCGCCGGGGGGCGGGCACGTCAGCGCCGGCCAGTCAGGACCGGCCAGGTCAGGACCGGCCAGGTCAGGACCGGCCAGGTCAGCGCCGGCCAGGTCAGCGCCGGCCAGGTCAGCGCCGGCCAGGTCAGCGCCGGCCAGGTCAGCGCCGGCCAGGTCAGGACCGGCCAGGTCAGCACCGGCCAGGTCAGCACCGGCCAGGTCAGCACCGGCCACGTGCGGGTGAGCGGACGACTACCACGAGGGCCCGTCCCTGAGAACGATCAGGCGGAGATCCAGTCCGTGACGATGGCGGGACCGGTGCCCGCGGCGGCCAGCTGGCAGCGCAGGCTCATCGGCCCTGCCGGGACCGATGTCGCGCGGAAGCGGCCCAGCTCATCAGCGTCGGTCCTGACCCGGCCTGACCCGGCGCGGATCTCGATGCTGGCTCGCTGCGGCGGCGCCAGCTGGCCGGTGAGCTCCCGCGCTGCGCCTGCCGTGCTGACTTCCAGGTCGATGGAGAGGCCACCCGCCTCAAAGGAGAGCAGCCGCCGATCGGAGCCGCCGCGTACCAGCGCCAGCGCGTCCTCGTCGACGAGCGAGTCATAGACGAGCTCGGCGAGCTCGGCGTCGACGGTGCGCCAGGTAAACGCGTCAGCTGCTGCCCGCAGCAGCTCGGGCGGGACCGGATCGAGGCTCGCGGCAGTACGGCGGAGCTCTTCCTCCAGCTCGTCATCGCCCGGCTGATCGCGCACCCTGGTCTCCTTCTGGTCATTCATTGTCATGAGCAGCGGAGGCTATTCCTGATACCTCTCCGTTACATTGCCTCAAGCAGCTGCCGCAGCCGCCGCAGGCAGCGTGCCCGGGTGGGCCCGATGCTCCCGACCGGCATGCTCAGCGCCGCCGCGACCTCCGCGTAGCTGGGTGCCGGCGAGGCGATCAGGATCCGGAGCAGCTGCCTGCAGCGCTCGGGCAGCTCGCCGAAAGCCCGCCACAGCGTCCGGGCCTGGTCGGCGTCGAGCCGCGCCTGCTCCGAGTCCAGCGCTGCCTGCTCCGGCGAGTAGCAATCGACCTGGCCCAGGCCGACCAGCGTGGCCTCGCTGGCGGGGACGACTCGCGAGCCGGAGCGGGCGACTCGCAGGCACTCCCTTCCGGCCGTGGTAGCCAGCCAGGCTCCGACCCGTTCCGGATCCTTGATCTGGCCCAGATGCTCCGCGAGGCGCAGCCAGGTTGTCTGGAAGACGTCCGCCGTGTCGGCCTGGCTGAGCCGGTAACCGCGCGCGACCGACCAGATGAGCCCGCTGTAGCGGGCGATCAGCGCTTCCCAGCTCGCCTGGTCGCCGCGTGCCGCGGCCCGGACCAGCTCGCCGACCTCGTTATCCGGCACAGAATGGCGATCGGCGCGGGCGCCGGGTGCGGGGGCGGCAGCCTCGGCGATTCGCGGCTGGGGCTCGTCGCTAGCGGTCATCAGCACCGCCGGCCGCCCTGCACGCAGCCGCAGCGACGCCGTTGTCGCGGAAGGAGCGCCTGCGCAGGGCAGCCTGACGGGCTGGCCTGGCAGGCTGCCGTGCCGGATTCTCGGGAGCTGGAGTCATCGGGGTCTCTTCCGCGGGACCTGGCTCGTCCCAGTTTGGCACCGGGACGACCGTAGCGCACAGTCCTGCAATCGGCTTGGCGATCGCCTGCCGCCAGTGGCGAGCCGTCAGCCCGCGCCCAGCGCCAGCAGGGACATCGCGGTCGCATGCTGGATCGGATCGGCGGAGGCGGCCTGCCGGGCGCTGCACAGCGACTCGGCGAGACTGCGGCCCGTCCGCAGCTGCTCGTGCAGGCTGACCATGAGGGGCACCACGGCGTAGTCGTTCAGCTGGACGACGCCGGCGATGATCCCGGCGGTGCCCAGCGGCAGCAGGCTGCTGACGAGGCCGAGCAGCTCGTCGGCCCCCACCGGCGCCAGCACGCCGGAATCACAGCTCGACAGAACCAGCCGGTACGGCGCACGGCGCAGCTGCTCGAAGTCGTAGACAGTCAGCGGCCCGTCGTGCATGCGCAGCGAGGAGAACAGCGGGCTGTCGGCCCGGAAGCTGCCGTGGGCGGCGATGTGGGCCAGCCACGCCCCGTCGAGTGCGGACAGCACCCGGCCCGCCGTGGCCTGGCGACCGGACAGGACCGTGACGTCGTCGTGCAGCCGGGCCACCAGCGGTACCTCGGCGCCGCCGGTGGCCAGCCCTGGTCCGCGGGCGAGCGTGACGTGCCGGCGTTCCGGCGGCGCGGCCGCCCGCGCCCGCATCCAGGCGGCCGCGGAGGGCGCGACGCTGAAGACGCGGCCGCGCAGCCCTGGCAGCAGCCCCCACGGAATCGCGTGCAGCCGGCCGGGCGGGACGATGACGACCGGGCCGTCGCGCAGGTAGCCGGCGGCCGGGCCGAGGATCGAAGCCTGGAGTTCCGGTCCGGCCGCCGCCAGGCTGGCGAGGGCGCCGCGCGGCTCGCTCCCTGGCCGGCTGCGGGCCAGGCGGCTCAGGGCGAACCGGGCGAACTCTGCCGCCTGGAGGGCGTCCTGGAGCCGGCCGGCCGGGAACTGGCGCACCCGCCCGGCCGCGCAGACGAGCACGTGCAGCGTCCCGTCGACATCGGCGATCTCGATGAGCTGAGTAGCGGCGAGCTGGCCGAGCAGCTCCTCGATGTCCACGACGGCAGAGCCAGGGCCGGCAATGCCCGGCGCCTGCAGGGAGCGGGCCCGCACGATGCTCTCGAGTCGCAGCTGCTCGCGCTCCAGCGCTGCTGTCGGCTCACCCTGCCGACGCTTTTCCTCCAGCCGCCTGGTGACAGCGCGCAGCGCGGCGAGACCGGTATTGAGCTCGGCGTCGGCAGATGGCCGCACCTCGGGCACGGCCAGCGCGGTGGCCCGCCACCGCTCAGCCCACGCAAGCAGGAGCCTGGGCCGGTGAGCCTGCGCGGCGTGCCGCTGGGCGAGGGCGGCAAGCTCGGCGCCGTGCGCCGTGGCCTGGGCCCGCAGCTCGGACGCGCCGAGGGTGAATCGATGCTCGTCCAGGACGTCCAGGCCGCGGCGGCAGGCGGCCAGCAGGCGGCGCGGCCGGGCCGCGGCCTCCGCTCGCAGTGCCTCGGCCAGCCAGCCGGTGGCGCGGGACATGGCCAGGCCGCGCCGACGGGTCCGCGCTGCCGCGCCGAGATGACGGTCTGCCTCATCTCGCCTGCCCAGGTCCAGAGCTACCCGGCCGGCTAGCAGGCGCGCCTGGATCACCTCGGCAGACCTCAGTGTTTCCAGCCGGGCAGCGGCCCGGCTCGCGGCCCGCAGCAGCTGGCCCGACGCCGGCCCGGCCGCGTACTGCGCCTGGACGAGCACGAGCCCGGCGTGGGCCTGCCACCATGCGCTGCGCTGGGACCGGAAGAGCCGGTACGCAGCCTGGGCCCAGTCCAGGGCCGCCTGCGGCTGATCGGCGGCCAGCGCGCAGTTGGCCGCCATGAGCAGCAGCTCGGCCCTCTTGGTGGCTCGGCCGCGTACCTGCTCGATGTCGCGTACGGCGGCTTCCGCCTCGGCCAGCGCATCGCCGGCCAGTCCGGCCGCCAGCAATACGCCGCATCGGTCGATGCTGAGAGCCGGCGTCGGTACGTTCAGCAGCCGGTAGCGGGAGGCGGCTTCATCGAACAGGGCAAGCGCAGCCGGCAGGTCTCCCGACCGCGACGCGGTCAGTCCGCGATTGAGAACAGCGTGGACTGATCCCAGTTCCTGGCCGGTCGCCGCGAGCAGGCGTCCTGCGGCCACGAAATCGGCATCCGCGCGGCTCAGCGACCCGACAGCCACGTAGACCAGCCCGCGGCCATTCAGCGCGCGAGCCATCCAGACACAATCACCGGCGCGCTCGAGCGCGCTGACCGCACGGCGAAAGTCCTCCAGCGCCTCCGGATACCGGCCAAGTGTCCACAGGACATGACCGCGCAGGTGCAGCATCCGCCCCGCGAGCCCGCCGTTGGCTTGCCTGATAGCGCGATCAAAGGCAGCGAGCCCGGCAGCTGTCCGGCCCGCGTAGACGAACGCTACGCCGAGCGACCCCAGGACATCGGCTTCGCGCTCCGCTGAGCCGGTCCGGCGGGCCAGGCGCAGGGCCAGGCGCAGCTCGCGGACGCCCGCATCGACATCACCAATCTCCCGCAGAACGATCCCGGCTGCCTGATGGGCAACCGACGCCTCATGCGGGCCGGGGTGCCTGGCTAAGATCCCGCGCGCCCGGACAAGTGCGTCACGAGGGCGAGACATAGCCAGCGGCAGCAAGTCGTCCGCATCGCGCTGGCCGGGGCCGGCCACGAGTCCGGCCTTCGCCACGGAACTGAGTTTAGGTCCTTCTATCACTGCGGTCTAACTAAAAAAGGCTGGCCAAAGAGCTTCGCTCGCCCGCACCATTCTGCGCGATAATTTAGCAACTTTAGGTTACATGAATACCACGCATAGTAATGCCCGCCGCGTATGGACCGAGATTCTGGCCAAACCCTCGCAGGAGTATCACACTGACAGGCGATCGCTCTGTACGAGTACGGGCCCGCGGGCGCCTGGCGCGTCCGCGGGCCCGGATCCACCGGTGTGCACCAGGGCCGGGTACGGGCATATTAAAAAACTCTCAAATCATGCCGGAGGGCATCATGCCTGAACAAACGGACAACTGGCAAGAAGGCCTGAAGCCCAGGCTCGTCGATGAGATCGAGTACATTATCGACGCCTTCCGCTGCGCTTCTGACGGGCGGATCCGCATTAAGCCCGCCCGTGGCGACCACAGGATCGACTACCTGTACGCCGAAGGCCAGATCCTGGTCCGCGATGAATACCTCGGGCAGGTGCTGGGGATCCTCGAGCCGGAGACTGATCAGGACGAGGTGCGGACCACTCCCGGCCGGCTCCGCCGCGTGATCGCGGGCGTGACCCTGCTGACCTTGGCGGGGGAGAGGTTTCCCACGGTCCTCGAGGCGCTCGAGGAGATTGACCGGCTACTCGGCCGGGGAATCGCAACGCCGGATCATGTCCTCACTGTCGCGGGCGAGGGGATTCCCTGCCCGGCCACGGAGCCTCAGGAGGCGTATGACGAGATCGAGCCCTATCCCTCGGTCTGCCCGGATGGGGGCGGCGGCGTACTGATCTACATGGACGACACCGGCCTGCTGACCGACGCGGCCACCCATTCGTGGCTGGCCGGGGTCGATGCGGGCAACGTGGATCCCGGGAATGGCCAGGAGCCGATCCCGCCCTACACCGGACACGGCACGTTCGTGGCGGGAGTCTTGCGATGCATGGCGCCCGCAGCGGATGTCATCGTGACCAATGTTTTTGATGTCGCGGGCAGCCGGCTGGAATCGGACTGGATTCCCAGGCTGGAAGCGGCGCTCGGCCTCGGAGCGGACATCTTCCACCTGACTGTCTCAACACATACCCGGCATGACCATCCACTGATCACGTTCCAGAAGTGGCTCAGCCACCTCCGCGAGTACGGGGGCGTCATCTGTGTCGTCGCGGCAGGCAATGACAGTTCCCGGCGGCCGAGCTGGCCGGCCGCGTTCTCCGAGGTGGTTTCCGTCGGCGCGCTGGCTCGTGACTGGCGCAGTCGTGCCTCGTTCAGCAATTTCGGCGGGTGGGTCGACGTGTATGCCCCCGGCCGGGACCTGATCAATGCCTATGCCACGGGCACGTATGTCTGCCAGTTCGCACCGTATGCGGGAAAGGAGAGGCACTTCTACGGCATGGCGAAGTGGAGCGGCACGTCCTTCTCGACGCCGATCGTGACCGGGCTCATTGCGGCCCGGATGTCCCGCACCGGCGAGAACGGCCGCCAGGCGGCCGCTGCCCTGCTGGCCGAGGCGCGACGTGCGGCGATCCCCGGTGTCGGCCCCATCCTGCTGCCCTCCTGCGGTGGCCAGGATGCTTGCGGCAAGCGGGCGGAGTGCGGCTGCGGCTGCGGCGGCCAGCCTCGCTGCCGCGACTGCTGATGGCCCGGGCCCGGCGCCTCGGTGATGTGCCGCGGCGGGCTGATGCACGCGTGATCTCATGGTCCTGTCGCCGCGCGTCGCTCGCGGAGCTAAGGAGGCCAGAAGAGCCAGATGGGATCCAGCCCGGACGTCAGCGCCCGGCGCGGCCGGCCGGCCGCTACTACGATCAGCTCGGGTCGGGCCTCAGCGATCAGCCCGGCGAGCCCTCGCTCTGGCAGCTCGATCGCTTCGTCGATGAGGTGGAGCAGGTTCGCGCTGCGCTCGGGCTGGACTCGGGCAGCTTCGTTCTCTTCGGCCATTCATTCGTTCTCTTCGGCCATTCATGGGGCGGGATCCTGGCCATCGAGTACGCCCTCCGCTACCAGCAGCACCTGCGCGGGCTGGTCATCTCCAGCATGATGGCCAGCGGGCCGGCTTACAGCGCCTACGCCGAGCAGGTCCTGATGCCGGAAATGGACCAGGCGGCGCTAGCCGAGATCAAGTCCCTTGAGGCGAGCGGCGACATCGGCAACCCCCGGTACATGGAACTGCTGACCGAGCAGCATTACGTTCGCCACGTGCTGCGGATGCCGTCGGCGGACTGGCCCGATCCGGTTCAGCGCGGCTTCGCCCACATCAATCCGGCGATCTACGTCTCGATGCAGGGCCCGAGCGAGCTCGGCATCAGCGCTGACGCGTCGCTGGCGAGCTGGGACCGCACCGCCGAGCTCCCGTCGATCGAGGTGCCGGCCCTGGTCATCGGCGCCAGCTACGACACGATGGACCCGGCCCCTATGGAGATGATGGCCGGCCGCCTGCCGAAAGGCCGCTACTTGCACTGCCAGAACGGCAGTCACCTGGCCATGTATGACGATCAGGGAACATACTTCGCCGGTCTCATCGACTTCCTGCACGACATCGGCCGCCGGTAGCAAGCTAGAGCTGCCCGCCAGCACCTGTTCACCGAGCCTGGCCGCGCGCTGAATGGTGCCCGACCGCTGTGACGCAACGTGACAAGTGCCCAAAAAGCCCGGTAATCCGGTAACGGTAAGAATTTGGATATTAACGCTTACGCGTGGCTTGTCTAGCGCCCGGGCGACACCCCGGATCGTGGTCAGCGATCCCAGCCCGGACCAAGCAGCCGCCGGCAGGCGGGATCGATAGCTGGTCCCGAACCGCCTGCTGGCTTCCAGGTCCTCGTCCAAGGAGGTAAGCCTCGTTGCGATCCAACGCCGCACGCGCAAGGAGCACTGTGTCAGGGAGAACTGCGTTAAGGCGCCGACGGGCCCGCGGGGGCCTAACCCGAGCATGGATCATGCTGGGCTCCTGCGCGGCCCTGGCCGTTACCGGCCTGACCTTCGCCGGCTCGGCCAGCGCGCAGCAGGTGAGGCCGGCCTCCGCACAGGTCAAGGCCGCGCCGGCGGCAACCTCCGCTGCGCATGACTACAAGCGGGCCTGCCCGGTCACCACCAGGCCGGGCCGGATGGCGTGCATGGTGCTGGTCCGCACGAACGTGGCGCAGCATGCCCAGGCCGCGCTCGGCCCGGACGCGGCCCCGGTCGGCGACGGCTACGGGCCATCCAGCCTGCAGAGCGCATATGCCCTGCCGTCATCCACGGCAGGCAGCGGTGAGACGGTCGCGGTGGTCGACGCCTACAACGACCCGAACGCCGCCTCCGACCTGGCCACCTACCGTTCCGACTGGGGACTGCCCGCCTGCGGGACCGGATGCTTCGAGCAAGTGAACGAGGAGGGCCATACCAGCCCGCTGCCGGCCGCCGCGGGCAGCACCGGGTGGGACGTCGAGGAGTCGCTGGACATCGACATGGTGTCGGCGATCTGCCCGCTCTGCCACATCATCCTGGTCGAGGCGAACAGCGCTGACACCGCTGACCTGGGCGCCGGCGTCAACGCGGCCGTCTCGCTCGGCGCGGACTTCGTGTCCAACAGCTACGGCGGCTCCGAGTCCTCCTCGGACAGCACCTACGACTCTGAGTACTACAACCACCCGGGCGTAGCGGTCACCGCCTCGGCCGGCGATGACGGGTACGGCGTCTCCTACCCGGCTGCCTCACCGGACGTCACCTCGGTGGGCGGCACCTCGCTCAGCACCGCGTCGAACTCACGCGGCTGGACCGAGACCGTCTGGGGCAGCAGCTCCGGCGGCGAGGGCACCGGCAGCGGATGCTCGGCCGACAGCTCCAAGCCGTCCTGGCAGACCGACACCGGCTGCTCGAAGCGGACCGACAACGACGTGGCGGCAGACGCTGACCCCAACACCGGGCTCGCTGTCTACGACACCTACAGCGAGGGCGGCTGGCTTGAGGTGGGCGGCACCAGCGCATCGTCGCCGATGATCGCATCGGTCTTCGCGCTGGCCGGCACGCCGGCGGCGGGCACCTACCCGTCGTCCTACATCTACAAGCACACCTCCAGCCTGTTCGATGTCACCTCCGGTGCCAACGGCAGCTGCAGTCCCGCCTACCTGTGCAGGGCCGAAGTCGGCTACGACGGGCCGACCGGCTGGGGCACCCCCGATGGCGTGACCGCCTTCAGCAGCAGCTCGAGCACGGGCAATACCGTCACGGTGACCAACCCGGGCGGCCAGACCGGTACCGTCGGGACGGCGGCCAGCCTGCAGATCAGCGCGAGCGACTCGGCGTCGGGTCAGACGCTGACCTACAGCGCGACCGGGCTGCCGGCCGGGCTGTCCGTCAATTCCTCGTCCGGCCTGATCTCCGGAACCCCGACCGCCGCTGGCACCTCTAGTGTCACGGTGACCGCGACCGACACCACCGGCGCGAAGGGGTCAGCGACGTTCACCTGGACGATCAACGCCGCCTCCAGCTGCTCGGCGCAGCAACTCCTGGCCAACCCGGGCTTTGCGACCGGCAGCCTCTCGCCGTGGACCGCCACGGCCGGGGTACTTGCCAGCATCGACGACGGCGTCCCGTCCTATCCGTCGAGTGACCCGTACCTGGCCTGGCTGGATGGCTACGGCGGCGCTCACACCGACACCCTGGCTCAGACCGTCAAGATCCCGGCCGGCTGCACAGCCGCGACGCTGACATTCTGGCTCTACATCAACAGCAATGACCCGACGAACAAGGCCTACGACTCCTTTACCACGCAGGTCCTCAACTCCAGCGGCACCGTGCTGGCCACGCTCGGCACCCTTTCCAACCAGAACGAGGGCTCCGGCTACGTGGAGCACTCCTACACGGTCGGGAACCACGCCGGCCAGACGATCACCATCAAGTTCACCGGAAAGGAGACCCTCGGCGGCGGCTACGACACCAACTTCTTCGAAGACGACAACGCCCTGAATGTCTCCTGAGAACTGACACCTAGCCGGCGGGGCGGTCCTGGACGCCAGGGCCGCCCCGCCGCCCCGCCGCGCTGCCGTCCCGCCGCGCTGCCGTCCCGCCGCGCTGCCGTCCCGCCGCGCTGCCG